>Ga0123353_10001153_pt1 | contig 32224 bp, 32 predicted proteins | sample TergutLab28metaG_3_FD_92763 | JGI IMG/M metagenome (GOLD analysis project Ga0123353, IMG submission 92763) | Labiotermes labralis P3 segment gut microbial communities from Petit-Saut dam, French Guiana - Lab288 P3 | ecosystem: Host-associated > Arthropoda: Insects > Digestive system > Gut ... | reverse complement strand
GCTTTTCGTAATGCTCTCTTTTGCGCACTTCGGCGAGAACGCCGTCTCTGGCACAAGAGCGCTTAAAACGCTTTAAAGCCGTGTCCAAAGATTCGTTCTTTCCCAAACGAATTTCAGCCACATTTATCCCTCCCTCTGTTGGTGGATTTATATAATACACTATTAGCTTTTTAAACCGCCCGCAGCTTCAGCCGCGAACAACAGTTATGCAGAATTTAATCGGTTTTATGCACACTGCGCAGCATTGCACTTCTAACATTATACATTAAATGCAATTCTTTGTCAAGCAATTTTTTTAATTTTCAAGAAATTCTTCGGCGTTTAAAAACTCGCCGTCCTGCCAAAGCCGCTCCAAATCATAAAATTCCCGCGTTTCCTCGTGAAAAATATGAATTACCACATCAATATAATCGAGCACAATCCAGTTTGCGCCGTTATAACCCTCTGTACGCTTGGGGTTCTCGCCTTTTTCTTTTAACCTGTGCTCAACCTCGTCTGCGAGAGCCTTTACCTGCGTGGAGCTGCCTCCGCTCGCGAGAATGAAATAATGCGCAAGAATCGTCAAGTCCCCGACTTTAATCACTTGCAGATTCTTTCCTTTTTTGCTGTCAAGTGCGTTTACTGCTGTTTTTAAAAGTTCTTTGTTCTCCATAATTAACCTTTCTTTTTAACGTAATAATTATATGCTTCGTAAGTATAGCGCGATATTTGCTTCTTCTCAGTTAAACATTCACTGATTGACCACTTGAGCGCCTCGTACATTCCGAGGTCTAAGTCAAAAAGCACGTATTCGCGGTACTTTTCAATATCGGGGTACTCCCTGCTCCGCTCGACTAAGTCGCCGAGGTAGATTATTTTTTCAAGCTTTGACATCGCTGCCCTGCCGACTGTATGGAATCTGACAGCCGAGATAAGCTCCGTGTCGTTTATTCCCAAAACCTCGCAGATATATACGGCTCCTGCGGGCGCGTGCCAGAGTTTCCGGATTTCCTTTTCGAGCGGGTCTAAACTCCGGTTCGCACTTTCGAGTGAGTGTGAGAACGCCAGCCGCTTTAACTCCGTCTCGCTTTCCTCCTTGCATATATCGTGGAGAAGCCCGGCGAGGTATGCTTTTTCCGGGTCATAACCGTGATTTTCTGCGAGCTCGCGGCACATATCGGCAGTCATAATGCTGTGTGTGAACCGTTCCTCGGAAAGTTTGCCTTTGATTAATTCAATGTACTTGTTCATCACAAATAATACTGCTTCTCCTTAATCAGGTTTAAAACTTTCTCGGGAACAAGGTCGCGCACATCTTCACCTTTTGCGATTTTCTCGCGTATTTCGCTTGATGAAACCTTTGTAACCTCAAGATTCAATACTTTTATTTTCCCGATTTCTGTCGCGTATTCGGTCATGTCCGTGTACTGCCCATGCTCGCGCGCTGCGGCAATGACATGGCACTCGTTCAGAATCGTCTGGTACTTATGCCACTGGTCGAAGTAAAACAGCATATCCGCGCCGATTAACAAATAAAACTGCGCGCTTGCCGGATATTGCTTTTTGAGCAGCCGCAGGGAATCAACTGTATAACTATGCCCTGCTCTCTTGCCCTCTATATCCGTGACTTCAAAGCCCGGTAGCCTGTTGAAAGCCAGATGGCACATATACTCGCGCGTGTTGAAGCCCATCGCCGCCTTGCCTTTATGCGGAGAAGTCCCTGTGGGCATTATCAGCATTTTATCAAGACCGAGCTCTTCTTTCGCCTGCACGGCGATACTGATGTGCCCGTTGTGCGGCGGGTTGAACGAACCGCCGAAGATTCCTATTCTGAACATGACGTTCTCCTTATAAACTCCGCGAACCTCTTCAAAGCGTTCCCCCTGTGGCTGAGCGCATTTTTCTCATCATCGGTGAGCATTGCCATTGTAACTCCATCGCGAACTTCAAAGACAGGGTCGTAACCGAAGCCGTTCGTGCCTTTACTTTCAAAACTGATATATCCCTCACAAGTTCCGCAAAAAAACTTTTCGTTTCCGCTCCCGTCAATGTAACAAAGACAGCAGACAAACCGCGCCGCACGCCGCTCCCGCGGTACACCGCTAAGTTTTTCAAGAAGCCATGCTGTGTTGTAATTCGCCGAATAAACGCCCGGCTTACCGTTCAGATAATCGACTTCAAGCCCGCTGTCGTCCGCTATTACCGGCTTCTTGGCAAGTGTAAAAATCTCACGCGCCTTAATGCGTGCGTTCTCTTCAAAGGTAGTCCCCGTTTCCTCGGGAACAATATTTATTCCCGTCTCCGTGAGCGATAAAACTTTAAACCCATGTGATTGTAAAATCTTTTTAAACTCGGCAAGCTTGCCTTTATTGTTAGTAGCCGCAACTATTTCCCTTTTCATATTTTCATTAAACCCTTTCTCCGCTAACAAGAAATTAAAATAACGCCTTACCTATCAACATATATTTTATTTTAAACTCTTTCGTCACCGAAACCAAGCAGCGCATCCGCGAACATTATCGCGTCAAACGGCTGCAGGTCGTCAATCTTCTCGCCCACGCCGATAAATTTCACAGGGATTCTGAGCTCGTTTTTAATCGGAATCACAATCCCGCCTTTTGAAGTTCCGTCAAGCTTTGTCAGCACTATGCCTGTTATATCGGCGGTTTCACCGAAGAGCTTTGCCTGGTTTACCGCGTTTTGCCCCGTCGTCGAATCAAGCACCAGCAGCGTCTCCACTGCACATTCGGGCAGCTGTTGATTTAATGTTTTTATGATTTTTTTAAGCTCGTCCATCAAATGTTTTTTGTTATGAAGCCGCCCCGCCGTATCGATTATAAGCACATCGGATTTTCTCGCGACAGCCGCCTTGCATGCGTCGAAAACCACAGATGCGGGGTCGCTTCCCTCTTTATGCTTGATAATATCCACGCCGGCGCGCTCCGCCCACTCGCCGAGCTGCTCTATCGCCGCTGCTCGGAACGTGTCCGCCGCGCCTATTAAAACACGCTTGCCGTCTGCTTTCAAGTTATTGGCAAGCTTCCCTATTGTAGTGGTTTTTCCCGCACCGTTTACGCCGATTATAAGAATTGCAGACGGCGTTGTTGTGAGAGAAAGCTCGCTCCCGCCATCGATTAATTCAGCAATTATATCGCGCAGAAGCAGCTTTATTTCACGCGGTTCGGTAAGCCGCCCGCGCTTTGTTTCCGCACGCAGCCTTTCGCAAATATCGAAGGCGGTTCGCGCACCCAAATCCGAAAGAATCAGAATTTCCTCAAGCTCCTCAAAAAAGTCGTCGTCAATTTTAGTAAACGCGCCGATAATGCCGTCAACCTTATCAGAAAACGCGCTTTTGGTCTTGCTTAATCCCTCTTTTATTTTACTGAATAAACCCATCTTTTTACCATGTCTTTCTTGCACTAACGAGAAATGAGATACTCGTTTTCCCCGGTTGTGTGCAATTTATTTTAAATCTTAAACCGAAATTTAACAAGCTCGTTTATTAAATTATCTCCACATCATATTCTTCAAAGCCGTCAGCAAGCTCTTGCTTGAGCAGTCTTGAAACGCCTTTCTCCTGCATAAAAACCCCGTAAAGCACGTCACAGCCCTCGATTGTCCCGCGCCTGTGCGTAATCAGCATAAGCTGAGTCCGTTTTGAAAAACGTTTCAAATAAGTCACGTACTTGATAATGTTCACCTCGTCAAGCGCGGCGTCAACCTCGTCAAGCATGCAGAACGGCGTCGGTCTGTGCAGCAGAATCGCGAAGTAAATTGTTATCGCAACCATCGCCTGCTCGCCGCCCGAAAGCGAGATTAAATTCTTGATTACCTTACCCGGAGGCGCAGCGAAAATTTCAATCCCCGAGCCGAGCACATCATCGGGGTCAGTAAGCTCCAATCTCGCTTTCCCGCCGCCGAATATTTCCGTGAAAACCCGCTCGAACTGATAATTAATCGCGTTAAAGCTTTCAAGGAATTTTTCTTTTATGTTTACGGTCAATTCTGAAATTAACCGTTCAAGTTCAGCCTTTGAATTTTCAACATCACTCAGCTGTTCGTGTAATATTTTATATCTCTCGCCAACTTCAATAAACTCCTCAATCGCCGCAAAATTCACGTTTCCGAGCGCGCTGATTGCCTTACGAACCTCGACGAGCTCTGTTTTCGCCGCCCTCATGTTCGCAATCGGCTCGGCAAGCTCCGCCGCTTCGCTCGGCGCGAGCTCGTACTTTTCCCAAAGCTCGTCCTTGATTCTGTTTATGTCCGCCTCGGCGGTAAACTTGCGCTCCTTTGCAAGAACCAGCGCATTAGAAAAACGCTCTTTTTCCGCGCTTTTTTCACGGATTTCCTTATTGATTTCCGCGATTTTTCTTTCAATGTCACTGATGCGTACCGCAGACTGCTCTATCTCTCCGCGGTTTCCCGAAAAGCTTGCAGTGATTTGCTCTATTTTTTGCTTATTCTGCCTGATTAATTCACCGAGCTCTATATTTTTTTCATTTAAATTCTCAATTTCCTTTTCGAGATTTCCGCTGTCTTCGCCGAGCCGCTGCTTGTTTTCAAGTATACTTTGAATCTGCTGTTCAAGGCTTTCTATATCCTTTCTTACAGACAGTGTTTCCAAGTTTAAGCTCGCTATTTCATCGCTTGCCTTGTTCCTGCGTTCTGCCGATGTCGCTTGTAAAACGCCGAGTTTATTGGCTTTTTCTTCGTTCTCTTTAATCGCGCAAGCCGTTTCTTCAAGAATCTCGCCGCACTTTTGAATCAGCGCCTCCTGCGCCGCCATCTGGCTTTTGTTGCGGTCAATTATGATTTGCGCGTTTTCCGCCTGCTCCTTGCACTGTGCGATTAAATTCTCAATGCCGCCGATTTCCGCGCAAAGCTTAACTTCCTCGTTTAATAATCCCGCAGCCTTTTCTTTAAAGCCCTCAGTTTCGATTGCCATTTTATTTACTTCCGCAATAAGCATTGCGTGCTCGCTTTTTGCATGCGTCAGCTTCTCGCTAAGCTTTTCAAGCTCCCTGCCAAGCGTTTCTATTTCTTGTTTTCTGCTGATTATACCTGCAGTTTCTTTAACTGAGCCGCCCGTAAACGAGCCGCCCGCATTTATAACCTGTCCGTCGAGTGTTACGATTTTAAACTTATATTTATACTTTTTCGCCAAAAATGTAGCGGTGTCAATGTCCTCTGCAATTACTGTTCTGCCGAGCAGCGATTTTATTATTTCGCTGTACTTCTCACCGAATGAAACGAGCTCGTGGCCGAGCCCCAAATAGCCTTCCTCATCAGTTAAATCCTGAAACGACGACAGCTCTGACCCTCTTCCTTTTATTGAAGTTAAAGGCAGAAACGTTGCGCGTCCCGCGCTGTTTTCTTTCAAGAAACGTATGCATCTTTTTGCGGTTTCTTCGCTTTCGACAATGATGTTTTGAAGTGCGGAACCGAGCGCGGTTTCAATCGCCACACCATACTTCCCGCCGACTTTAATTATGTCTGCAACAGTGCCGTGAATTCCGGTTATCTGCCCGTTCTTTGCAGCCGAAATAACCGCCTTAACACTGCTGAAATACCCTGTCATATTCCGTTCAACATCCGACAAAACATCGAAGCGGGATTTCTTCCGGTCATGCAGAATCCGCAGTTTTGAAAAGTCCTGTTCGCTCTCTTCAAGTCTGCTGCGTTTTGATTCAAGCAGTCGTGAATAGCCGCTGAGCTTATTCTCGTTTTCTTGCTTCTCTTCGCCTGCTTTTTCTGCTGCTTTTTGCAGTTCATTTTTCTTTATTTTATAACTATTAATCAAGCCCTCATGGCTCTCGGTTTGCTCTAAAATTTCCTCGAGCTGGTTCTTTAAATCCGCCCACGCCTGCTCGGAATTAGACAGTGAAATTCTCGCTTCCGTGCGCTTTGCGGTAAGCTGCGCAATCTCGCGGTCGAGCTCTTTTTCATCGCCGTCAAGCGCCGCCCCCTCCTCGGAAATCTGTTCAAGGAGCCCTTTTTGCTCGTCTGCTTTTATATTGATTTCATGCAGTTCTCTGCCTTTATTTTCAATCTCCGTATTTAATGCGGCAACTTGATTTTCAAGCTCATCCGCACTTTTTTTACTCCCCTCAATCTGCTCGCGAAGCGCCTCTACGCGTCCATTATTATGCACAATATCATTCTCGAAAACCGCTGTCCTCGTTTCGGTTTCCGCGATTTCATCGCGCGCAGATTCGTTGATTCTGCTGAGCTCGCTCATCTTTGCGGAGAGCTGCATTTTCTCATTTAAATTATGTTCATTCTGCTCCTCAAGCAGAATTATTTCGCGGTCATAATGCTCACATTCACCCTCGTTTTGTAATATTTTATTCTCAGTGTCAAGCATACTTTCATCAATTCTTTTAAGGTCTGCGACACTGACGGAAATTTCAATTCTCTTTTCCTTTTCGATTAAAACAACTGCGTTTTTTGCTTTCTCTGACTGCTTTTCTAATACCGGTAATCTGTCCTCAAGCTCTTTTGAAATATCCAAAAGACGGAGAATATTATCGTTCGCACGGGAAAGCTCACGCTCCGCTTGCTCTTTTTTATGCAGAAATTTTGTGACGCCCGCCGCTTCTTCAAAAATCTCGCGGCGCTCCCGCCCCTTGCTGTTTATAATTTCCGCGACGCGTCCCTGCCCGACGATTGAATAACCCTCGCGGCCAAGCCCTGTACCCATCAAAAGCTCGTGAATGTCCTTTAGACGCGACTTTATGCCGTTGATTAAATACTCGCTTTCGCCGTCACGGTATAACTTGCGGGTAATGCAAACCTCATCGGTGCCGGTGCCCAGTGCGCGGTCAGCATTGTCAATCAGCAGCGAAACCCGCGCAAAACCCATCTGCTTTCGCTTCTGGGTGCCGTGAAAAATCACGTCTTCCATCTTATCGCCGCGTAAAGTTTTCGCGCCCTGCTCCCCCATGACCCAGCGCAAAGCGTCGCTGATATTACTTTTCCCGTTACCGTTGCTGCCGACGAGTGCTGTCATTTTTGAATCGAAATTCAATACTGTTTTATCGGGAAAAGATTTAAATCCGTGAATTTCAAGTGATTTAAAAAACATTATTTCTATATTCCTTCTATACGTTGACGAATTTCAAAAATTTATCTCCCCTTACAGCAGATTAAATTTTTTAAGATTTACACAGGTTCTATCAAAATATCCTCGCCCTGTTTCTCTTTAATTTTATAGGTAAATCCAAGCTTTAAAAGCTCATTTTTGTTCACGCTTTTATGCCCGTTTATTTTGCTTATATTTTTTCTGTCGGTATAAATCTGAAACTTTTTTGCTCCGCTTTTCTGCATGAAATCAAGCATTTTTTTGAAATAATACCGCCCTATGCAAAGCTCGCCGAGCTGAAGACCGTAATTCCCGCCGATAATCTCGTTTTTCCGCTCGTCTTTACTGCTTATATTTAATCCTAGACGAATTACTTTTATGTTATTTTCAACAAATCTCCTGTAAATTTCCGAGCAAAGTTCGACGGTTCTTTCAAGCGAAAAAGTGTCAAATTCACCGCGTTCAAACATATCGCCGAGCATCGTGCCTTTTAAAATCACAGTCGGGTAAACCCGCGCTGTATGAGGTTTTAACGAGATTAACTCATCAGTCGTATACAACGATTTCTCCAGCGTGTCGCCAAGCAGTCCCGTCATCATTTGAACACCCAGTTCAAACCCGGATGTCTTAATTAATTCTGCGCTTCTTCGCACATCATCGGAAGTGTGCTTGCGGTTGTTCAGTTCCAGAACTTCATCATCCATGCTCTGAACACCGAGTTCAACGGCATTTACACCATGTTTTTTGAGCTGATGCAAAACTTTTTCATCTATATAATCCGGCCGCGTGGAGCAGCGTATTCCTGTGAATATCTCAGGTTCTTTTTTTAAATATTCATTCGCAGCGCTAAGTAATTCTTCTCGGTAATTCCAATCGAGTGCTGTAAATGTCCCGCCGAAAAAACCTATTTGAGCCGTTAAATTGCGCTGTTTAAGCGACAATGCATAATTATCCAAAACTCCGCGGACATCATTTGTGCTCACAGAATTCGCTGCTCTTGTGGTTTTATTCTGGTCGCAGAACGAGCACTTATGCGGGCAGCCGAGGTGCGGAATGAAAATCGCTGCGTTAGTAGTTTTTTTATTCATAACCCATTAGTTTTAAGGCGCCTTTAGCCGCCTCCTGCTCCGCTTCTTTCTTGCTTTTTCCCGTGCCCGTGCCGATTCGCTGGTCGTTGAGCAGCACGCTCGATGTAAATATTTTATTATGCGCTTCGCCGCTCTCGCTGTCTAAATTATAAGATATTTTTTCCTCCGGATTTTGCTGAATGATTTCTTGCAAAACTGTTTTATAATCACTGAGCAGCGGCTTTCCACTTGTCAATTTCTCTTTTTTCGGAAGAAATTTGTGTACAAAATCAGCTGCTTTTTCATGCCCGCCGTCAAGATAAATCGCGGCTATCAGCGCTTCAAACGCATCTGCTAAAATAGAACGGCGTTCACGCCCGCCCGTGTTCTCTTCGCCCTTGCCGAGGAAAAGCTCCTTGCCCAAATCAATTTTCTGCGCGAAGCCGAAGAGCGAAGCCTCGCATACAATCCCCGCGCGCAGCTTTGTCAGCTGCCCCTCGGGAATGTCGCGCAGCTGCTCAAATAAATACTTCGACACTATAAGCGAAAGCACGCTGTCGCCAAGGAATTCCAGCCGTTCATTGCTTACGCGTTTTTTGTTTGACGCGTGCGAAGAATGGGTCAGTGCTTCGTTGAGAAGTGTTTTATTCTTAAAGGCATAACCGATTTTTTTCTCGAATTCCGTCATTGATTCTCCTCTTTCAACGCCGCAATTCCCGCCTCAATTTCGCCTATTGCGCCGCAGAAATTCACCGCTTGATGAATTGCATTTTTGAACGCCCGCTCATCGCTCGAGCCGTGCGCCTTAATCACCGGCTTCTTTATTCCGAGCAGCGGCGACCCTCCAACCTCGCGGTAATCGGTTTTTTTACTAAGCGCCTTCACGCCTTTCTTAGACAGCAGATAGCCGACTTTTGAACCTGCGCTCGCAGTGAAAATCCCGCGCAGCGACGCTTTCATGAAAGCGCCCATGCCCTCGATTGCTTTAAGATAAATATTCCCCGTGAAGCCGTCCGTAACCGCCACGTCACACAGGTTCATTGTCGGGTCGCGCCCCTCAATGTTTCCGATGAAATTCACCGGGGAATTTTTCAATGCCTCATACGCTTTCTGCTCGAGCTCGCGCCCTTTTTCCCGCTCGCTGCCTACATTTAAAAGCCCCACGCGCGGATTTTCCACGCCCATGATTTTCTGCATGAATATGCTGCCCATCACACCGAACTGCGCGAGCATTTCCGCGCGGCACTCCATGTTCGCACCGCCGTCAAGAAGCATATAATAACCGCTTATTCCCGGCATAAGCGGCGCAAGCGCGGGGCGTTTCACGCCTTTCATCCGTCCTACAAGCGTCGTCGCGCCGACAACCATTGCCGCCGTGCTGCCCGCGCTTACAAAAGCATCGGCTCTGCCGCTTGCAACAAGCCCAAAAGCTTTTCCCATTGAACTTTCTTTTTTAACCGTGCGGATTAGCATCGGGTCGTCTTCGATTTCGATTACGCCGTCTGCGTTCACGATAGTGATATTTTTGTCAGAAACACCGAGGGCTTCCATGCGCGATTTTATGGTTTTTTCATCGCCTGTAAGTATGATTTCCATGTCATTAATCTCGGCAACTGCAGCAGCCGCGCCGAGAATAACCTTGTCCGGCGCGTGGTCGCCGCCGAAAGCGTCCAATGCAACTCTCACCGGCGAGCCGCCGGCGGCATTATCCTTGCTGTCATTTACATATTTCACAGATTAACCTCCCTCTTATCCGTCCTGCCGACTAAATAATCCAGCGACACGCCGAAATAATCTGCAAGTTCAACAGCCTTTTCAAGCGTTGTCGTTCTTCTCCCGCGCTCCATGTCTGATATTTGTGTAGGTGTAACACCCAGCATAATACCAACATCACTTTGATTTAATTTTTTTTCTAATCTTAATTCTTTAAGTCTTTTTGAAAATAACATAAAAACTTCTCCAAACCTATTGACATATAGCTATTAGCTGTGTTATAATTAACGTAGCTTTTAGCTATTTTATTAAAAAGGAGTAAAACCATGAAAAGTATTATCGAAGAATTCATGCTCAGCGAACTATATCACGATATGTTAAAAATTGACCCGAAGCGGATAAAAGAAATGGGGTTAAAGGAAATTAAATTTGAAAAATCGCTTAGCAAGAAAGAAAAAAAGTCATACCGTATTTTTTCTGATGAGAAATTTGATTTTGACGCAGAACGTGAAGTTGAATGTTTCAAATGCGGGTTCAAGCTGGGATTCAATCTTTTCCTTGAGGCTATAAAATAGCCTCAAGGTCGCGCAGAGCGCGTTCGGCAAGAGCCGCATACCGCTCCCGCTTGCCTTTAATCCGATGTTCGAGTGCAGGCAGAAGCCCCATGTTAGCGCCGAGCGGCTGAAAATTCGTGACGGATTCATCGCTGATATATCTTAATAATGCGCCTGTCATCGTGGTTTCCGGAAGTTCGAGCGACGATTTTCCTTTCAATGCCCGCGCCAGCGAAAGTCCGGCGATGATGCCGCCCGCCGCGCTCTCCGCGTAGCCCTCTGTTCCGGTAATCTGCCCCGCGAAATAAATATTATCGGAGCCTTTGAGCTTAAAGCTGCTGTCTAAAATCCGCGGGCTGTCAAGGAATGTATTGCGGTGCATGACACCAAACCGCATGAACTCGGCGTTTTCAAGCCCGGGTATAAGCCGGAAAACCCTTTCCTGCTCGCCGAACTTGAGGTTCGTCTGAAAACCGACGATGTTGAACAGCGTGCGCCTGTCGTTTTCGGGACGGAGCTGAACGAGCGCGTAAGGGCGTTTCCCCGGTCGGGCGCCCCGGCACGCAATATCACCGCTTCGCGGCGGAACAATAAAACCTACAGGCTTCATGCAACCATAACGAACGCTGTCTTTGCCGCGTTTCGCGAGGATTTCAACCGGCATGCAGCCCTCATAAACCGTGAGATTTTCAAAATTACGTAGCGGCACGGTTTCCGCGTTAACCAGCGCTTCATAAAAAACATTATATTCGTCTTCATTCATCGGGCAGTTCAGGTAATCTGCGCTTGTTTCCTCGCCTTTGCCGTACCTGTTGCCGAAAAAAGCTATGTTTAAATCCACGCTTTCGAGCGTAATTATGGGCGCGGCGGCGTCATAAAAATGTAAAAATCTGCACTTCTTTTTTAATTCATCAGCGAAAACATCGCTCGTCAGCGGGCCTGTTGCGATAATTGCGTTTTTCTGCGGGAACCGGGTGACTTCACCGGTTATAATTTCTATATTCGCAACCTCGCGGATTCTGCGCGTTATTTCCTGCGAAAAGCTTTCCCTGTCAACCGCTAAAGCCCCGCCCGCGCTTACTTTTGTCTGCTCTGCAACTTCAAGCACGAGCGAGCCGAGCAGCCGCATTTCCGCCTTTAACAGTCCCGCCGCGCTTGCGGTTTCGTTTGATTTAAACGAGTTTGAGCAAACCAGCTCCGCAAAGTCAGCGTTATTATGCGCGGGTGAAAACTTCTGCGGCTTCATCTCGTGCAGCCTCACGCAGAAGCCATGTTTCGCCAGTGTCCACGCGGCTTCAACGCCGGCGAGCCCCGCGCCGATTACACTAACCGTCATCTTTCCGCGTCAACAAGCGGCTTGCCGTCCGGGTCAAGCAGCGGGGTTAAACCGCCTGCATACGCCCCGTCATTAAAGAAAAGGTACATAACCCCTGTCTTGGTATCCTTTATTATTTTATAGCCCGTCAGCTTTCCCTGCTTATAAACGATTTCAAATCTTTTTTCTTTTGTCATTATTATTTCCATTAAGTCCTTTCTTCACAAACGAACAAAAACAACGTTTTCCCGGGGTCATTTGTGTTTATTTTCAAACTTCTGCCCCCTCCGCCTGCTCATTATCAACCGCTTCCGCCTCATACCCGCACTTCTCCGCCGCGCAGTAGAGCTTGCCTTTTTTGCCGCCTTTGCGGAACAGTTTCTTGGCGCAGGTCGGGCACTGCTCGGAAACAGGCGTATCCCACGTCATAAAACCGCAGTCCTTAACATTCTCGCAGCCGAAATAAGGCTTGCCCTTTTTGGATTTTTTGCTTATCATTTTGCCCGTACAGCCCGGACATTCGCCGCCCGCCTCGTTGACAATTTTTTTAGTGTGCTTGCACTCGGGGAAGCCGGAACAACCGAGGAATTTCCCGTAAGGGCCGATTTTTATCGACAGCATCTTCCCGCACAGCTCACACGGAATGTCGGTAGGTTCGTCGGGGATTTTCACCCGCTTGCCCTCCATTTCCTTTTCTGCTTTGGTGAGCGTCTTCTCGAACTCGCCGTAAAACTCGCGCAGCACCACAGTCCACTCCTCGTTCTCGTGTTCGATTTTGTCGAGGTCGGTTTCCATCTGCGCGGTAAATTTCGTGTCAACTATATTATCAAAGTGCTCCTGTAATAAATCGGTGATTACCCGCCCCAAAATCGTGGGTTTAAGCTGCTTCTGCGCTCTTTCGACATACTGTCTGTCAAGGATTGTGGTAATTGTCGGCGCATACGTTGACGGTCTGCCGATGCCGTTTTCCTCGAGCGCTTTAATCAGGCTCGCCTCAGTGAAGCGCCCGGGCGGCTGCGTAAAATGCTGGTTACCCTCTACGCTCTCAACTTTGAGCACCTCGCCTTTCGTGAGCGCGGGCAGCGCCGTCGTGCCTGTTTCATCGGAGTTTTCATTTTCACTCCCGTCAACGTACAGCTTCATAAAACCGTCGAACTTGACAGTGAAACCGTTTGCCTTAAACAAACAGCCGTTGGCGGTAATATCCGCCGAAACAGTGTTGAGCTGCGCATTTTCCATCTGGCTCGCCATGAACCGCTCCCAAATTAGCTTGTAAAGCTTATACTGGTCACTTGAAACGTGACCTTTTATCTGCTCGGGGCTTATATGCGGCACGCTCGGGCGGATTGCCTCGTGCCCGTCCTGTGAATTAGCCTTAGACTTGAAAACCCGTTCACCCGCAAAAACATACTGGGCTCCGAACTTCTGTTCAATGAGCTCTTTTGCCGCCTGCTTCGCCTCATTTGAAATCCGCAGGCTGTCGGTTCTCATATAGGTTATGAGCCCGATTGCGCCGTGCTCAGGCAGCTCGACACCCTCATATAGCTCCTGCGCGGTCTTCATGGTTCGCCGCGAGTTGAAGAACAGCTTGCGCGAAGCTTCCTGCTGTAAGGTAGATGTCGTGAACGGCGGCGCGGGGAGCTTTTTGCGCGTGGATTTTTTAACTGCGGAAACTTCAAACTCCGCACCCTCAAGACGCTTTAAAATTTTATCCGCATCTTTTTTGCCGGTCAGTTCTATTTTCCCTCCGTCAACTTCTGTGAGTTTTGCGGGGAAAGCTTTCTTGCTTCCCGAAGCGAGCAGCGATGCGTCAACGCTCCAGTATTCGCGGCTTTGGAAGCTCTCGATTTCCTTTTCACGGTCGACGATAAGCCGCACGGCCACCGACTGCACACGCCCTGCCGACAGTCCGCGGCGGACTTTTTTCCACAAAAACGGACTCAGCATATAACCTACTATTCTATCGAGAATTCTGCGTGCCTGCTGTGCGTTTACAAGTCCCATGTCGAGCCCGCGCGGTCGTGCCATACCGTCTTTAATGCCTGCTTTCGTAATTTCGTTGAAAGTTACGCGGATGGGTTTTGCGGCGTCAAGGTTCAAAATATGCGCCAAGTGCCATGAAATCGCCTCGCCCTCGCGGTCCGGGTCGGTCGCGAGGTAGACGGAACCCGACTTATCCGCTTGTTTCTTCAAGTCCTTAATGAGTGTGGCTTTATCCTTTTTATTCTCGTAAATTGGCTCGAAATTATGCTCTATATCTACGCCGAGCTTGGATTTCGGAAGGTCGCGGATATGCCCCACCGAAGCCATGACTTTAAAATTTTTGCCGAGATACTTCCCGATTGTTTTTGCTTTTGCAGGTGACTCCACGATGATTAAATCAGACATGAATGTGTTATTTCCTCATTTCGTATATGATAATCGAAGCAGCGACCGCCGCGTTCAAAGACTCTGCATTTTTAATGGGTATATAAATTTCACTGTCGCATAAAGCGAGTACCTGCGCGCTTATTCCTGCACCCTCCGAGCCGATTACAACAACGCTCTTTTCAGGGAAGCTGAAATCCGTGAGCTTTTCCGCCTTATCGCTTAAAGCCGCGCCGATGACTGTAAAGCCAAGCGTTTTCAACTCCACGAGCCCGCCGCGGTAAACAGGAAGCCTAAACGCCGAGCCCATCGCGCTTCTTATTACTTTCGGCGAGTGTATGTCGGCGCAGCTCTCCGAAAGCAGCAGCGCATCCACTCCGAAAGCGTCGCAGCTGCGTATAATCGCGCCGACATTCCCCGGAGTTTGAACTTCATCTAAAGCGATTACACGAAATCTTGCCGCCGTCGTTTGAGAAGCAGACGCGCGGCTCGTGCCGGTACTATTAATAAGTGTACTCAATTTTGAAAATTTGTCAAGCAGGGGAAGTGAAAAAAACACACCCTGCGGCGACTTTGTATCAGAAATATATTCAGCCAAATCGTCGCTAATTATGTCTATATTGCATAAATTTGCGGCTTTTTTACAGAAATTGTCATTTTTTTGTGAAAACTTTTCCGTTAAGAGAATTTGCTCGGGTTTTAAGCCGGAGGCTACAGCTTCATGAAATAATTTTTCACCCTCGACGGCAAACAGCCCGCTTTCAAGGCGGGCTTTTCGGTCGCGCATTAAAGCGCGGAAGTGAGCAACTTGGGGGTTTTGGCGGCTTGTAATAATCATCTTGAGCCTTTCGGATATTAATAGTAAACAATAAACGCGCCGATTAGATATGCGCCCGCGATAAGACTCGCTGTGTTTGCAATGATGGCGTACAGCGGTTTTTTCCAGCCTTTAAGCCACCATTTTGATTTTTCTCTTTTCAACAAAATAGTAAACGCAATAATTTCAACAATAAATATAATAATTTCCAGTCCTAAATAGACTAAACCCCAGTAACTCCCCATTTCGGGATTGCTTAGGATTATATTTAACCCACCCTGCGTAATTAAATTCACGACAAGAAAAACCATCCAGTTTCTTTTTCCTCTAAAACCGAAAGCTAAAAAAATCAAACCTTCAATCAGTAACGTAAAAACAATTCTCATAACAACCAGAATTGTATTGCGTACTAATGGCGTACCGGGTATGAGAGTGCGGTTTGAAAGGTTTAAAGTCATGAACCTGTGGTAAGTATTTTGTATTTCAAGCAGAGGAAATTCCAGCGTTTCGCCGCCTGTCGTTACGGCAAGCGTTGCTTCATTTAATTCTGCGCGCCCGATATAAAAAAGACCGCCATCGCTATAAAAATGATAAAATGTATCGTTTGCCGGGTTTTTCCTGATAACATTTGCACCAAATTGCTTTCCGTCAGCAAAACGCAAAGACACTTGCAAATCTTCAGGCGCGTTGGTCACCATCACAGTAAACAACGGCGGTTCTGCCGAGTTCGCAAAAACTGCGGGCGGGAACAGCGATACTGCAATGAAGATTACCATAAAAACAACAACAGGCTTAGTTTTGTTTTTCATTTTACACCTACAGTTAATCACCGCGCCTTTTTAAGGGCGCGGTGTGCGGTTTTGTATAGTTTAAGCGTGAGCCTTCGCTTTTTGCACAAGTGCGGCGAAGCCGTCTGCGTCATGGATTGCTATTTCGGAAAGCATTTTGCGGTTAAGGCTGATGTTAGCCTTTTTGAGTCCGTTTATAAACGTCGAATAATTCATGCCATTGTTTTTACAGGCGGCGGAAATTCTTGTAATCCAGAGCTTTCTGAAATCTCTCTTTTTAAGTCTTCTGCTTATATAAGCGTACTGCGCCGACTTCCAGACTGCCTCTTTCGCGGTCTTGAAGAGCCTGCTTTTGCCGCCCCAATAACCTTTCGCCTGTTTTAAAATTTTATTTCTTCTCTTGCGCGTAGCGAGCGCGCCTTTTACACGAGCCATAATTTTACCTATAGTCCTTTCTTAAGCAGTGCTGATTGAATAGTTTCGTTTTCCCGATTCCGCAGAGAAAACTGTTAAATTCTTGGGTAGCGTATTGCACATTATTAATTATACGGCAGTAATGCTCTTACTTCCGCGACGTTGCTCTTGTCAACGTAGTTCGCCTTGCGGCTCGTGCGCTTACGTTTGGTTGATTTCTGTGTGAGCCTGTGTATGCGGTTGGTACGGCGGTATTTAATTTTACCGCTCTTCGTCATTTTAAAACGCTTTTTTGCTCCGCTGTGCGTCTTCATTTTTGGTCCCGATGCCATTTTCAATACCTTTCCTTTCCAGCTTCATTTAGCTACAGAATTTGTTTTCTCTCTACATAAGAATTCATTACAGGGACTGAATCCTCCTTATTTCTGTGTATCTTTTTTCGGTGCAAGTATAACATTAAGGTTGCGCCCCTCAAACTTGGAGGGCTTTTCAGCCGCGCCGAATTCGGCACACGCCTCGACAAACCGCTTCATCAGCTGTTCGCCGAGCTTCGGATGCGTCATCTCTCTTCCTTTAAACCTGATTGTAACCTTTACCTTATCGCCGGCTTTCAAAAATTTCGTAGCGTGACCGACCTTGGTGTTAAGGTCGTTGGTGTCGATATTAAGCGACATGCGCACTTCCTTGAGCTCTACGTGCTTCTGGTTCTTACGGAGCTCCTTCTCACGCTTTGAAATTTCAAAACGATACTTCCCGTAGTCCATAATCCGGCATACGGGCGGATTCCCCTGAGGCGCGATGAGCACAAGGTCTAAGTTTTTGGCGTCCGCCATATCCTGTGCCTCCGTGCGCTTCATAATGCCGAGCACTTCACCCTCCGCGCCCTGCACGCGCACTTCCTCGGTTACGATTTGGTTATTGATGAGCAATTCCTTGTTGCCGATAATCTACACTCTCCCTCCGCTAATAAAACAACGCCCGAGAATTCCTCAAGCGCAACATAATCAAATATACGGGTAAAACCCGAAAAAGACTAAGTAAACGACCTCGCAAGTACTTGACACTTTTGCCGCGGCAAAACAATGCTGACCGGCGGGTGAGAGAAATCTCTGCTTTTTTATTTACTGGTACAGTATATCATATGTTTTTCCATTTGTCAATAGGTTTATAAAAATTATTTTCCCAGCTCGTAAGCTCTTTTTGTACAGGCTTCGCAGGCGCTTTTTACGATTTGCTCAAACCCTCCCGAGCGCAGCGCGTCAAGCCCCGCGAGCGTAGTCCCGCCTTTTGAAGCCACCTGCGCAATGAGTTCCTCCGCGCCGAAGCCCGAATCGGTCAGCATTTTCGACGCGCCTGTAAGCGTCTTTGCGAACAGATTGAGCGCGGCTTTTTCGTCAATCCCCTGCGAGACCGCGTAATCCGCGAAGCACTTCGAGAACAGGTAAATAAAAGCGGGCGAGCTTGCGTTTATACAAATGATTTCGTTCATCTTGTCAAGCGGAATAACCTCAGCAGCACCGCAGCTTTCGATTACCGCGCGTGTAAAAGCGACTTCTTCGCCGCTTGCTGTTTCATCATAAGCCATAGCGCTTGCACCCGCGCCAAGCAGCACAGGCATATTCGGCATGACGAGAACAATCTTTGTATCCGTACCCGTTATACGGCGTATAAACTCGGCGGAAATACCCGAGCAGAGCGATATAAGCACGGTTTCGGCTGTTAAATGCGGTTTAATTTCCTCAAGCAGCCCGGCTACTTGCTGAGGTTTGCAGGCGAGAACTATATATTTGCACGCTTTTGCGATTTCAATCTCGCTTTCAAGCACGGAAAATCCGGCATTTACAAGCTCTTCTCTCTTTTCGGCAAGCGCGTCGTAGACAAAAAGCTGAGTATCCTTCGCCTCTTCCGACGCCGAGAAGCCTTTTATAAGAGCCAATCCCATATTGCCCGCACCGATAAAACCTAACGTATTCATCCGCTCTTCCTTTCCCTGCTAAAGCCGCGCAGCGCCCTTTGATAGGCTTTGTTTATAACAGGCAGCAGCGTGAACATCAGTACTAAGTCAACAGGAAGCTGCGCAATATTCTTCCATCCCGAACGAAACCATGCCCATGCCCAGAACGACTGCTCCGACATTATTTCCGCCGCCCTGCCCGGCGGCAGAATAAAAATTAAAACTATAAAAGAATTAATTATAAAGTAACACAGCATCATTATTATAAATCTTGACAGAGTAATTCTCATTACCTGCCATGCCGCCCATAATGCGCCCCGGTTGTTATCCGTCCCGCGCGAACCGAGCCCGTACAGGAAAATGCCGTAAATAAACCCCTCCAACATTCTGTTGGGAATAAATGCGGGAATCATTGCATACGGCCCTAAAAATCCTACAAGCACATCGCAGGGAACCGCCGCTAAAACAGCAACAACCGGCCCGTACAACATTCCGATTGTCGCGAGCGCGAGATAACCGAATGTTATCCGCAGCGTTTCGCCGAACCCCGGCGCAAAAATGTTCAGCACTACAAAAAGCGCACATAGTATTCCTGTTGTCGCCAGACACCTCGGACTTTTTAACTCCCTTGCGGAATCGCGGAACATCGCCAAAAACTTCATAAACCATTCCTCCTTAATTTTTGCACACCAACAAGAAGAAATAGTTCATGACAAATCCAAAACGCGTCAGCGTTTTAAACGCCGTGAGCGCTGCGCCGCGTATGCGGCGGGATTTGTTTCAACTAAGCGGTGATATTTCCGCTGAAGTTATATTCCTAATTATCATGTACAGCGAGATGCGGAAAACCTACCGCAAGCATAAATGCTTTTCGTCCGTCTGACAACTCTCCGTTCAAACGGCACTCCTCGGATAAATCCGAACGCAGGGATTCCTACTCTGTAATTTTATTTTTAACGGATAATCCGTTAGGAATTGCCGATAAATAAAGTTGACAGGTTTGCCGCCGTATTTTTGTCAGCAGGCAAGGCAAATTTTCCGCGAATATCCGTCGATATTTAAGGAAAATTTAACGCAGCATGGTGGCAAAAATACAAGGCAAACGTCAAGTTTATTTGTTGGCGATTCCTTAGAAACTGATTTCCATCGCTATGCGGAACAAATCGTTCTCGAACGATTTCCTCATTGACAGCGCTTCCTGTATGTCGTAGTCTACGATGTTGCCGTGCCGCATACCAACGACGCGGTTGCCGTAACCTTGGCTAAGCAGCTCGACTGCGTAATGCCCGAGCTGGCTCGCTACGACCCTATCGCGCACTGTGGGCGAGCCGCCGCGCTGAACGTGCCCGAGGATTGTCGCGCGGGTTTCAACGCCTGTCGCCTGCTCGATTTTCTTGGCTATGTCCTGCGAGTTCCCGATACCCTCAGACACAACTATGATGAAATGGTGCTTGCCCGTGGTTTGCGTGTTCTGAATACGTTCGATTACATCATCAACAGTATACGGCACCTCCTCGGTGAGTATATGCGTCGCACCGGTGGCGATACCTGTGTTAACCGCGATATGCCCTGCATGACGCCCCATTACCTCCACCACCGAGCAGCGGTCATGGCTCTGCGTGGTGTCGCGCAGCTTGTCAATCAGCAGCATAGCCGTATTCATCGCCGTATCATAACCTATTGTATACTCGGTCATGGCTATGTCGTTGTCAATCGTGCAGGGAATCGCAACGCAGGGAACCCCGCGCGCCGACAAGTCTGCGCCCCCCCTGAACGAGCCGTCCCCGCCGAGTATAATAAGCCCTTCAATCCCCTCTTTAATACAGGTCGCTTTCGCTTTTTGCAAACCCTCCTCAAAGCGGAACTCATTGCAGCGCGCTGTATATAAAATCGTGCCGCCCCTTTGAATTATATCCGAAACGCTGCGGATTTCGAGCCGGAGCATATCGCCGTTAATAAGCCCGTTAAACCCCCGCCGTACGCCCATAACCATCATGCCGTGCATAAGAGCGGTTCTCGTCACCGCTCTTATTGCGGCGTTCATGCCGGGGGCGTCCCCGCCACTTGTTAAAATACCAATTTTCTTCATATTTTCATTAAGTCCTTTCTTCACCAAAGGTGTATGAAAACAGCGTTTTCCCCGTTTCAGTTGTATTTTGTTTCAAACTTAATACTTCTCCATTTTCAAACTTTTCCATAATTAATATACTACATTAGTAATTAAACGTCAAGTGCTTTGAGCTATTTTAACTTAATATTCGGTTTTCCGCATAATTTTTCTAAGGCTGTAAGCAATTCCTTTGTTATATTTACACCTGAAATGCCTTTCGGCATTTTCACCTCGCGGGTGTCCGAGAAGCAGATGCGGGCTTTCTGCGTACCCGCGAAACCTCGAAGAATTTCAACAGCCTGCGCTAATTTGCCCGTTTCGGAGGAATTTAGGTTAATATAGAGAGTATCGTATTCCCGGACTTGCAGATTCCCTGCGTTTTCGAGCCTTTTGACGATGATTTTCGCGTCTTCCTCCTCTTTGGTGGATATGCTCCCGAAAAGTGCGTAAATACTGCCCGTGTGAAGATTTGCGGCTTCTTTTTCGTATAAATCGCTAAATATAATCGTCTCGATTTTACCCGTCTTATCCTCAAATTCGGCGAAGCACATGGCTTTCCCCGCCTTGGTTATGAACTGCTTTTTTGAAACGAGCATGGCGATTATACTGATACTGTCGCCGTCCGCGGCATTATTTATGATTACGCCGATTTGCGTAAAACCATAAAGCTTAATGTATGAGTCGTATTTCTCAATTGGATGCCCCGAAACATAAATCCCCAGGCTTTCCTTTTCCATTTGTAAAAGCTGCATGTTTTCAAATTCGGGTATGTCGGGCATTTTATAAACATCGGAGTCGCTGTCGCCTGCAAGCCCGAAGAGGTCCAGCTGCCCGGGCGTTTCTCTGCTGCGCGAAAGCTTATCGAGAATTTCCTCATAAACCATTGACATGGAGCGGCGGTTGTGATTAAAGCTGTCAAACGCCCCCGACTTGATTAAAGCTTCGATTGCCCGTTTATTTAATTCTCCGCCCTGCAGCCGTTTGCAAAAGTCATAAAGCGAGGTGAACAAGCCGTTCCCGCGCTCCTTAATAATAGCTTTGATAAAGCCCGCGCCGATGTTTTTAATTGCCAGCAAGCCAAAACGAATACCATCACCCTCACATGAAAATTCAAGCATGCTTTCATTCACGCCGGGCGGCAAGATTTTCACGCCCTGCCGCTCACATTCGGAAATGTATTCAATCAGCTTGCTCGTGTGCTCAAGCACGCCGGTCATGAGGCGCGACATGTATTCCTTAAAGTGATAACAGCGCAGATACGCCGTCTGGTACGCGAGATATGCGTATGCCGCCGCGTGCGACTTATTAAACGCATAAGACGCAAATCCCGCAAGCTCGTCGAAAATTTCATGCGCGGTTTCCCGTGGAACGCCTTTCGCAGTTGCGCCGTTTATGAACGAATCGCGCTCTTCCTGCATTACGTCGGCTTTTTTCTTGCTCATGGCTCGGCGCACCAAGTCCGCCTTGCCGTAGGAAAAATCCGCCATCTCCCTGCAAATCTGCATTACCTGCTCCTGATAAACCACGCAGCCGTAGGTCATGTTAAGTATCGGCTTTAAAAGCGGGTGCTTGTAGCGGACTTTATCGGGATTATGGCGGCTTTCAATGTAGCGCGGGATTGAAGCCATCGGCCCCGGGCGGTAAAGGGAAATCGCTGCTGTCAGGTCTTCAAGGCTTTCGGGTTTAAGCTTAACAAGCAGATTCGTCATTCCCCCGCTCTCAAACTGGAAAACACCGCTTGTCCCGCCGCGTGACAGCATTGCGTAAACCTGCGCGTCGTCTTCGGGGATTGCGTCTGCGTTAATACCCGCAGCCTGTGCAGTTTCGTGCACGACCGTCAAGTACCGCAGACCGAGGAAATCCATCTTGAGCAGTCCGAGGTTCTCTAAATGTCCCATCGCATACTGCGTTACCGGTGAGCCGCCGGCGGCAGTATCGTTATCTCCCTTTTGAACAGGTACAAAATTCGTCACCGGCTCGCGCGTAATTACCATACCTGCTGCGTGAGTTGAGCCGTGGCGCGGCATACCCTCGATTTTAAGGGCGGTGTTAATCAGCGAAGCGATTTCGGAGTCACGCTCGTACATATCGGAAAGCTCTTTCTGCTGTACCAGCGCTTCTTTAATACTCGGATTCACAGAGAACGAGATAAGCTTCGCCGCACTGTCAACCTTGGCATAGGGCAGTCCCATTGCCCGCCCTGCATCGCGGATTGCCGCGCGTGCCGCCATCGTCCCGAACGTGATAATCTGCGCGACGTGGTCGGCGCCGTATTTACCGGTCACGTAGTCGATTACCTCCTGCCGCCGCCGGTAACATAAATCTATATCAAAGTCAGGCATTGAAATCCGCTCAGGGTTTAAAAACCGCTCGAACAGCAAACCGAAACGCATGGGGTCAATTGACGTGATTCCAAGGGCATATGCGGCTATGCTGCCCACGCCCGAACCGCGCCCGGGCCCAACGGGGATAGAGTTTCTGCGGGCGTATGCAATGAAGTCTGCAACGATTAAAAAGTAGTCGGTAAAACCCATCTTCTCAATCTGCGACACTTCATAATCCGCACGGCTCTGCACTTCTTCCGGGTAGTTTCCGCCGTAGCGCCTGACGAGCCCTTTCTGCACTTCCGACTTTAAAAACGCAGCATTGTCAGTAACATTATCGGCTTTGAAATAAGGCAGCTTATACACGCCGAACTCGAAAGTAACATTGCACATCTCTGCGATTTTTACGGTGTTTAAAATCGCTTCTTCTTTAAATAAAGCCGCCATCTCATCGCCGGATTTCAAGTAAAACTCATCGGTTTCAAAGCCGAGCTGCTTCTCGTTTATGGTCGTATTAGTCGCGATTGCGGTTAAAATACGCTGAACAGGCGCGTCGGCTTTTGTAATGTAATGTGCGTCGTTAGTGGCGACAAGCGGTATGCCCGTTTCACGCGAAAGCCTGTACAGGTCCGGCAGAATCTCACGCTGCTCTTTTAACCCGTGGTCCTGGATTTCTATATAAAAATCATCAAAAATCTCATTATATTCACGGGCAATAAGAACCGCCTCGTCATATTTGCCGTCGTAAAGAAGACGCGGGATTTCTCCCGCGAGGCAGCCGGAAAGCGCGATTAAACCTTTGCTGTAGCGCCGCAATGTTTCTTTGTCGCAGCGGGGCTTGCTGTAAAAGCCCTCGATGTAAGCGTCCGACACGAGCTTTACAAGATTCTTATAGCCCTCGTTGCTCCTGCAAAGCAGAACAAGATGATAGGGCGGCTTGTTCCGCGCTCCGGTTTTTTCAAGGCGCGAGGCGGGTGCAACGTAAACCTCGCAGCCGATTATAGGTTTTATGCCGTTTTGAATACACTCTGCGTAAAAGTCCACGCAGCCGTACATTACGCCGTGGTCGGTGATTGCGGCGGCGTGCTGATCAAGCTCCTTTACACGGCGAACAAGCTCCTTTATGCGGCAGGCGCCGTCAAGGAGGCTGTATTCCGTATGAACATGCAGATGTACAAAATCAGTCATTTTATATAGCTTTCCCCAAGAACATTTCAAGCGGCTGCTCATAAGGCGGTATATCCATGACAATGGAGCCCATATCCTTATATCCCAGCTTTCTGTAAAAATGCTGTGCGTCCTCATCAACCTGAGTAGATGTCATAATCATCTTGTAGCCTTGCGAGCGCATTTCATTTTCCCAGTGCAGTACAGCTTTTGTACCATAACCTTTTCTGCGGTACGGCTCGTCAAGATACAGTAAAGTCATAAAGGGAATAAAATCAAAAAACAGGTTGTAACGCATAACCCCGATTAACTTGTCATCATCGCGCAGCACATAACATCTTTTGTCCCTTATCTTTAGCTCACATTCACTTTCCGACAGATAATTTCCGACAGAATGAACATATTGCTTGTCTTGTAAAGCCGCGTGGGTGATTGAAAACATTATTGCTGCTCCTGTTCGTCTGTTTGATTTTTTGCCGGATTCACGTGAACCATGCAGTGCTTAACTTTCGGGAATGCGGCTTCGACCGCGTCATGTACATTTTCTGCAATCTTGTGCGCTTCGTGCAGCGTAAGCTCGCCGTTTGCCGCTATTTCAATATCGGCAAAGATTTTCGAGCCGAACATGCGGGTTTTGATTTCATCTATTCCCATTACGCCGTCCTGCTTTGAAATCACGGCTTCAAGCTCCTCTAAGGTTTTCGGGTCGCAGGCCTTATCGACCATCTGGTTAGTTGCGTCTTTAAAAATATCGAAAGCAGTTTTTATGATAAATGCGCAGATAATCAGTCCCGCAACCGAGTCCAATACAGGAAAGCCCATTTTTGCGCCGAGTATGCCGAGGAATGCGCCGGTTGTCGCCAGTGCGTCGGAACGCGAGTGCCACGCGTCCGCCATTAGCGCGCCGGAGTTTATTTTCTTGGCGGCGGCGCGGGTATACCAAAACATCCATTCTTTAGCCGCAATCGTAAGCCCTGCAATGATAAGCGCGGCAACTTCCATCGACATGGGCTCGTACTCGCCGCCGATAATATCCTTGACTGCGCCGTATCCGATGCCGATGCCGACGATTGCTAAAATCATCGCCATAATCAGCGACGCCACGCTTTCAAAACGCTCGTGCCCGTACTGATGTGATTTATCGGACTTTTTACCCGCAACGTTAACGCCGATGATTACTATAATCGTGGTCGCGCCGTCCGACAGTGTATGTATCGCACTTGAAACGAGCGCAGCGGAGCCCGCCAGTATGCCTATTACGATTTGAACGGCTGTCAGTATAAAATTAATCACTACGGTTCTGATTTCGACTTTGTTTGCCAGTTTTATATCTTCTCTTGTCATATTTTAATTAAGTCCTTTCTTAAATTAATGATAAATTAAAACAACGTTTTCCCGATTCATAAAAATTTTATTTTAACTTTGTCTCTTTTATAAAATAAAAACCCGTGGAACTTAACCGTCCCACAGGTGCTTTTTAGCAGCCCTGCTGTCGCAGCAGCGACCCGCCCAACAGGCATAAAACCCGCCGGCTGTTCAGTAAAAATATTATAACATAATTTCAAGCGCCGCAGGTGATTGCGACGGTAAAGCCGCCGACGGCGCGAACGCGCCTAATTATTGTTGAAATAAAATCACCGTTTCGGCTTTACCGAAACCATCCGCAAAGCGGATGCCAAACGCTTTGCGTTTGGATGTGTGATTTTATTATAACACGGGCAAAAATATTTGTCAAGTGTTTATTAATTCCCGCGTTCCACGCGTTCCTTGCGTTCTACGCCTTCTTTCAGCAATGCCTTGAGCTTGTCATTATTATTGTTTTCAAGCGCTGTTTTATACTCGCCGAGGCTGTTTATAAGAAAGTCGATTTCTGTCAATAAATTTTCGCGGTTTTCCAGGAACAGCTCCGCCCACATCTCCTCGTTAAGCCGCGCAACTCTCGTAAGGTCTTTGTAGCTCCCTGCCGAAAAACCCTTATGCTCGGATGCCGCGGGGCTTTTTACGTAAGCGTTCGATACAACGTGCGCAAGCTGCGAGGTATACGCAATCCGCCTGTCGTGTTCCTCGGGCGTGGTGAAAACCACGCTCCCGAAGCCGATTTCCATAAAAAGCTTCTTCGCTTTCTCCAAGGTTTTTATGCTCTCATCGGGGCAAGGCGTAAGCAGCATCGGCGCGCCTTTAAACAGCGTGCTGCGTGAGTGACGGAAGCCGGAGTTCTGCGTTCCCGCCATCGGATGCCCGCCGATAAAAGTGAAGCCGTGCTTCTTTGCGAGCTTCGCGGCGGCTTCGCAGATATTTTTCTTTACTCCGGCCGCGTCTATTACAATAGCATCTTTCTTAAAAAGCTTCACGTTTGATTTTATGTATTCCGCGGCCGCTTTCGGGTAGAGCGCGATTAAAACGAAGTCGCAGCCGGCGAGCGTTTCCGTGCTCAAAATGCCGTCGCTCGCGCCCTCAAGCTTTGCTTGTAAGTTCACGCTTTGGTTTTTGTCGAAAGATAAAACTTTATATTTTGTGTTTTCTTTAACGGCTTTAGCGAGAGAGCCGCCGATGAGCCCTAAGCCGATGATTCCTATTGTCATGTGTTTCTCCATTTTAAGGTCGTATAATGCTTATTCTACGAATTTACCGCCGCCCGCACCCTCTCCACAGCTTTCACAAGCTCCGCGAACTCCTCGGGCTTCAGTGACTGCGGACCGTCGCACATTGCCTTTTCGGGGTTGTTATGCACTTCCACGATTATACCGTCCGCGCCCGCCGCTACCGCCGCAAGCGTCAGCGGTCTGACGTACCGCGCGATTCCGCAGGCGTGGCTGGGGTCAACGATTACAGGCAGGTGTGAAAGCTCTTTCAGCACAGGCACAGCCCCGATGTCGCAGGTGTTGCGGGTTGCGGTTTCAAAGGTGCGGATTCCGCGCTCACAGAGAATAACCTGCTCGTTCCCGCCCGCCATGATGTATTCCGCGCTTAGCAGAAGCTCTTTGAGCGTGCTTGACAAGCCGCGCTTAAGAAGAATCGGCTTGTTGGTTCTGCCGAGCTGTTTTAAAAGCTCCATGTTTTGCATGTTGCGTGCGCCTACTTGAATGACGTCTACTTCGCAAAAATGCTCAAGATGCGATAAGTCCATAATTTCGGTGACTATCGGCAGTCCGGTGAGCTTTTTCGCCTTTAGAAGCAGCCCGATTCCCTCGTCGCGCATACCCTGAAAGTCGTACGGCGATGTGCGCGGCTTGTACGCGCCGCCTCGAAGCATCTGCGCACCCGAAGCCTTGACGCTCTCGGCGATTGCACAAATCTGCTCCTCGCTCTCGACCGAGCAGGGCCCCGCAATCATCATGAAGTTTCCGTCGCCGATTTTCTTAGGACCGGACCCTCCGGCTCCGCTGATTTCAAATACGCTGTCGTCAGAGTGAAACTTCCTGTTCGCTTTCTTGAACTGCTCTGTGACGCGCATAACGCTCTCGACAATTGCGAGCCCCTCAATAAGCTCGGTGTCTATGCTGCCGGTATCGCCGATTAAACCGAGTACCGTCTGCATTTTTCCTATGCTCAAATGCACATCAAGCCCAAGGCTTTTTATCCACTCTATTAAGTCTTCGCGCTGCTGCTCCGAGGCGCCCTGTTTTAGTACTACTATCATATTTTAATTAAATCCTTTCTTCACCAAATCGGCATTTAAACGGCGTTTTTCCCGATTTGTCACAGTTCGCTTTATACATTTTTATTATTTATAAAACTTTTTGATTACCTCTTCCGCTTTTTTAAGATGTATGTTGAATCCTATGTCTTTCTTTGCGGTTTTTTCATCATTATAAATGAACGTCGACCAGTCCCACCAGAAAACCCCCGCAAAGTTCGGCTCTTTCGTGAACACGTCGAGGCAGGACTCGTAGAAGTCGGCTTGCTCTTCCTCGGAAAACGGATACTCCTTGTGCGAGAAGTCCCACGGAATCGCCGCGCAGCCTTTTGCGGAGCGGCAGCCGATTTCCATGAAGATGTATTTCCTGCCGAACTTATGGGATAGTGCATTTAAGTGCAGGCGGACTTTTTCCCACTCTGAAACCATCTTTTCTTTTTCGGAGCCGTTTCTGCCTACCTGATAATACGCAGACGTTCCGATATAATCAAGAGCGTCGAACCATGCGATGTTTTCCTCGTCGCCGTGGTTGGTGTTATAAACGAGCTTACCGGAATATACTTTACGAAGCTTCTTTATGAGCTTACGCCAGTACTCGTCCTTTTGCTCCGTGCCGGACATTTCGCAGCCTATGCAGAGCATTTCGGCGCCGAGCTCCTCGGCAAGCTCCGCGTAGTGCAGCATGTAAACCGTGTAGCTCTTGAACCACTTTTTCCAGTATACATCCTGTTCCGCCATGTTACGGTCAGGGAATGAAATGTATGCCCGCCACATGCCGTCGTCCGAGTTAAGTATAGGCTTCAGGCAGATTTTTATGCCTTTTGCGTGAGCTTTTTCCACTGCGAAAGCTATGTCGCGGTCTGTGGGGGTTTTGCTGAAGTCAAAGCTTATGTCTGTTGAATAAAACTTTTTCTGCCTGTTCACGACCGCAAGGCAAATCCAGTTTACGCCTATATCATAAAGCAGCTCCTGCGATTTTATCCCATCCTCCGAGCGGAAGCCGCCCCTTCTTCCGTCGTATCCGTATGTAAAACCTTTTATCTCCATATTTTTAGCAAGTCCTTTCCTAACAGCAGCGAAATAAAAACGCCGTTTTCCCCGGTTTAAAAGCTTTTATTACAAGCTTTTTAATAAGTCCTTTCCTAACAGCAGCGAAATGAAAACGCCGTTTTCCCCGGTTCAGAAGATTTTATTCTCATACTTTTTATTAAGCCCTTTCCTAACAGCATCGAAATGAAAACACCGTTTTCCCCGGTTCAGAAGATTTTGTTCTTATGTTTTTTCTTCTTTAATTTAAAGTATAATAAAATAAAGTATAGCATAAAACCGCTGACGTGTCAACGGTTTTATGCTTCGGTTAATTAATCCCTGCATTCGGGTGTGGTCGTGAATTCAATATCAATCCCTGACATTCCGCCGCCCTCGAAATAATCGTCCGCAATCACGTCGATTACGTTTTTGCCGTTTCGCAGGTACGGCGCGATGTTGGCGATGTTTCTGCTGCCGCCGAGCGTCAGGTACCAGCCGTCCGTGAACGGGAACCGCTGTATGTTCCTGTTCATGAAAATACCATGTATCCCCTCAAACGTGGAGCGGTTCTGCGCAACGTTCCCGCTGCCGATGAGGTCGGTTGAAGTCCAGTAGGCGAGAACGCCGTTGACGAAGACGAAAATCGAGTCGTTAAGCGGGAAAACAAACTCGTCGGGTTCATTAGTCGGGAACCGTGATACAAGAAACGCCGAATCTACGCTGTAGCAGGAAAGGTCAACCTCAAGGTAGGACGTGAAGCGTCTCAGACTGTAACGGAACTGCGCGTAATAGCGCCCGGGTATATCCTCTCTTGTTTCAGGAGAAAGCAGGCTGTCACGTACGAAAAACGCATTCCATGAAGCCCAGCCGCCAGGCTCGGGAGCAGTCGAATACCCCGTGAAAAACTGATTCGGGAAGCCGCCGTCCCACACGAACGGGAAGCCTATTTCGGGATTGCGCTTTTCATTAAGCGATTCATCTGTGCCGAAAACGGCTCTTGTGAACTCGCCGGAAACCGCGGCGTCGTACATTTCCTCGTTCTCATAGTATTGAATAAGCGTGTGATTACGCGCCCAATTGAAGTTCCAGCCCTCAAACGGAACATCGGTAACTCCGGGCGGTACTATTAATATACGAGCGCCGGGTACGAACTCGTATTCCTCCGAGCTGCGCATCCAGCCGATTACGCGCGGGCAAAGGCATGGCGGCGGGGGCGGCGGCGGCGGGGGTGGGCAGGGCTTGAAGCATTTACAGCAGCACCGGCAGCACCCGCAGACACAGCGGCGGCTTTTAAATCCGCAGCACGAACAAAGCATCGGAAATAAACAGTTAATCATAATTAAACCTCTTTTCGTTTCTTATCATATTATGTCGAATAACGTAAAAAGGTTTCAAATTTTTATCAGCTTGTCATATAGACCCCCGTCCTTACATATATTGATGTAGACTAAGATTTGTACTTGCCCGTTGAGCAAGTACTAAAAACGGAGGTACGCAATGGACTTACAACTTAATCTCAGCAAAGAGCCTGTTTTTCTGAACGAAGTCGTTTTTGACGGACAGACGGAGCAAGGGGTAGAATTTGATTACGTTCTGCCGGACTATTATCCCGATATTTTTAAAGTACTTAAATGCACCCTTACGCCGGCAATTATATCACACAGCGTTTCGGGTTCGCAGCTTTTCTGCGACGGCGTGGTTTATATTAAGGTTCTGTACCTTACCGCGGGGAGCAATCGTATTTATTGCATTGAACAGCGCTATACCTATTCAAAGACAATTGACCTTGTGAAAAACGCTCCCGTGGAAAGCGCGGTTGTGACCGTTTCACCTAAAACCGATTACTGCAACTGCCGCGCGACGAGCGGGCGCAGAATCGATGTGCGGGGTGCGGTAAGCTGTAAAATCAGAGTCCAGTGCGCGCGCAAGACCGAGATGATTACAGGGGCGGAGGGGCTCGGCGTTGAAACTAAGAAAACCGCGCTGTCCTACTGCGGCGAAAAGCTCATGACCTCACGCCAGTTCGTCTCACGCGAGGATATAGAAACGGGCGCGTCAGTCGCGGGGGCAATCAACATAATTCATCATGACGCCAACATCGCAGTAACTGACTTCAAAGTAATCGCGAACAAAGTAATCGTAAAGGGCGAGGCTCAAATAAAAGCCCTCTATATAATTGGCAGCATGGACGAGGACGACGACGGCCTTAACAGAACCGAAGTTATGGAAGCGACGATTCCCGTAAGTCAGATTATGGACTTGGAGGGCGTGACGGAAAATCACATCTGCTTCGTAAACTTCACGGTTATGGACTGCGACCTTGAGGTTCGTCCGGGCGAGGCGGGGGAAACGCGAATCTTCGCCTGCGATTTAACACTGGACTGCACTGTCACCGCGCATCTTGAAAGTAACGTTTCCCCTGTTTCGGACATTTACTCCACAGAGTTCGAGAGCTCGTTCACGGTTGCTACGGTAAAAGCGGAGGCGCTGCCGCATATTATTTCACAGCCGCTGAGTTTCAGAAGTACGATTGAGAGCAACGAGGGCAATCTTGCGGAAATCTTCGATGCCCGCTCAGAAGTCAGCAACGTGGTCTGCAGAGCGCGCGGCATAAACGAGCTTACAATTACCGGGCAGATTACCATGCAGGCGATTGGCGCGCTTGACGGAGGTATGCCGGCATTCATCGAGAAAAGCGAGCCGTTCGAGCTTGTGACCGAGGTGCCGATGATTTCTTCCGAGTATTCAGTCGAGCCTAATCTGCAGGTAACTCAGGTAGGATTCAGCCTCGGCGGCGAAAACAGAGTCGATATAAAAGTAAATCTTTCATTCAACGCCTGCCTTTACCTGATTAATTCAATCAATGTAATCCGCGATATAACGGTGAATCAGGAAAAGCCCAAGGACAAAAACACCGACTACGCATTAAAGCTTTATTACGCGGAGGACGGCGAGGATATTTGGGGAATCGCCAAGCGGTACAACACCAGCGCGGAGGCTATAATTACCGAAAACGACCTTGAGGGCGACAGAGTGGATGTTCCCAGTATGTTGCTGATTCCGATAGTTTAAGGGGGAGATGAAAATGACAACAAGTATTTATCAGGATATAGCGCAAAGGACGGACGGTAATATTTATATCGGCGTCGTGGGGCCCGTGCGTTCGGGTAAGTCCACCTTCATCGCAAAGTTCATGCAGACGCTCGTAATCCCGAATATCGAGAGCGAGTACCGCCGTGAGCGCGCAATCGATGAACTGCCGCAGGCGGCGGCGGGAAAAACCATAATGACGACCGAGCCGAAGTTTGTGCCGGAAGAAGCTATATCCGTTGAGCTTGAGGGCAACGCGGTCATGAACGTCAGACTCATCGACTGCGTGGGTTACATAGTCCCGAGCTCAATAGGGTACATCGAGAACGAAGTTCCGCGTATGGTCGTTACACCTTGGTTTGAGGGGGAAGTCCCTTTCAATATGGCGGCGGAAGTCGGTACGCAGAAAGTCATTAACGAGCATTCGACAATCGGGCTCGTAATCACCACAGACGGCAGCATTACCGACATTCCCCGCGCCGAATACGAAGAAGCCGAGGAGCGTGTAATAAGCGAACTTGAGTTAATCCGTAAACCTTTCGTAATTATTCTCAACTGTCAGAATCCGAAGAGCGAGCACTCAATCGCGATGGCTGAGGAGCTCTCAGAAAAATACAAGAAGCCTGTTATTCCGCTCAACTGCCTTGAAATAGACGAAACGAAAATAACAAGCGTGCTCGCAGAAATTCTTTTACAATTCCCTGTTAAGGAAATACCCATTTGACAAAAGGTCTTACGACTAAAAATCGAATACCCTCGAACAAGCACTATAAAAGGCTTTATCGGGGGTATTATGATTTTGATATTTTCAGCCT
>Ga0123353_10001152_pt1 | contig 32230 bp, 26 predicted proteins | sample TergutLab28metaG_3_FD_92763 | JGI IMG/M metagenome (GOLD analysis project Ga0123353, IMG submission 92763) | Labiotermes labralis P3 segment gut microbial communities from Petit-Saut dam, French Guiana - Lab288 P3 | ecosystem: Host-associated > Arthropoda: Insects > Digestive system > Gut ... | reverse complement strand
ATGGCGCGGCATTGCCACGCGTTATGCCAAAACTACAGTTGCATTTGTCGGCGCCGTGATCGTCCGCTGCCTTTTCCTGTGGCTAAAGGTTATTGCATGATCTCATGTCGACACTGCCTAGGCCTATCCCCCCGCCGCCGCAAACAACCCTGCCAAATAGTCATAGCTCAACTCGCCGCTTTCAAGCCAATAGAAGGTGTAGAAGGGGTCGTCGCCGACATAGACGCAATACGCGCCGTTGCCGTAGACCTCTACAACGAGCAGTTGCTGCGCGCCCCGCCAGAACCAAATGGTATAGTAGTCCATTATAAAGGGATAGTCCGCCGTCGGCTGATAGCGCATCGCGGTGACCAGATCCCAGGCTTCCGTGACCGCGGCGGCGGGCAGCTCGACGTACTGATAACCGGGATCGAAGATCACCGCGCGGTTGGGCTGCGGGTTGCCCGGCAGGGGTGTAAACGCGGGAATGCCGCCTTCGGCGGACACGCTCTCCGCGGGCGCGTCGGTGGGGGCGGCTGTGGCGATGGGCGTAGTTTCGGGTTGCGCGGGCAAGGGCCTGCAGCCGGATGCAAACAGGAGCAGGGCTGCCAGCAGTATGGGCAGCAGACGAAGGGCTTTCATATACAATACCTCCTCTTCATTTCTTGATCTTGATTATAAGCCCGATTTTTGTATTTTTCAATGTGCATTTTGCCTGCGATTCATGTTACAATAAAAGACAAAAGTTGCACAGCGCAAAAGGAGCCCCCCTTTATGACCCCAACCAAAAAAACTTCCGTAATCCTGGTCGCGATACTGATCGCGGCGGCCGTCTTGCTGGTCGTTTCCGTCGTGGTGATCGCGGTGCGGCAGGGCGCGGCGCCTGTGATCGGCGAAGCCGTTGCCCCAGCGGATACGGATGATCCGGCGCCCGCGCCGCCCAAGCCCGGACCCGCCGCGCCGCCGCGCTATCCCGAGATTCCGGGTTATCTCGGCGGGGACGCGCTCTATGCGCACGGCGTGCTTTCGGCTGACCCGGATGAGGATGCCTGGATACAGTGGGCGAGTTTGGGCGGCAGCTATACCTTCTTTTTGCCCGTTTCGACCGCAATGCAGTTTGTGGAGATATACAACGGATACCGAACCGCCGTTGAAATCGACGGCACGGCGATTGAGCCGGGGCAGAGCGTGGTGATCCCCTACGCGGTGGACAAGGGCGCCGCCGTCACGGGCGCCGTGCGCACGACGCTCCGCTTTATGCGCTCCACTACCGAGGGCGCCCTGTATTTCAACACCCAAGACGACGGCAAAAACTATGATCCCACGCGCTTTGGGGCCGCCTGCAGGGCCAAGAGCACCGAGATCATCGGGAAGTTCGTGCTGGCCGACGGTCTCGGCAATCTGCAAAGGGGCGAGGTGAGCAAGTTCCGGGGCCGCGGCAATTCCACCTGGGGCAATCCCAAGAAGCCGTTTAACATGCATTTCAAGGATGAAATATCCTGGAGCGGTCTGCATGGCCGAAAGTTTACGCTGCTGAGCAACTGGCAGGACGCGACAAGCTTGCGCAACCGCATGATGTACGATATGGCGGATGAACTGGCGCTGCCCTATTCACCCGCTTCGCGCTTTGTCGATTTTTATGTGAACGGGCAGTATCAAGGTACTTATCTGCTCTGCAATAAGATTGCGCTGGGCAAGAACAGTCTCATTTCGCTGAAGGACAATGCGTCCGACACCCAAACCGCCAACTTCAACTTTGCCATCGAGCTCTGCGGGAGCGCGGAGGACAGCGACGTCTATGTGACGACGACGCGCCGCAACAAGGGCGTGCTCAAGGATCCTGAGCCGGACGCCAAAACGGAGGCCGGGGCGGCGCAGCTCGCCTTTATCAAGCAGAAATATCAGCAGTTGGAGGACGCGCTCCACAGCGGCAGTCTGGATACTTTGGCCGAGATCGCCGACTTGGATACCTTTGCGAAGATGTATATCGTTCGGGAGTTCACCAAGGACGTGGACGGCGGCTATAACAGCTGCTTCTTCACCTATGACGCATCCCGTGACAAGTTCCTCGCCACGCCGGTCTGGGATTTCGACGTCTCGCTCGGGAACCTGGCGAACTATGCCAGCACGGGCGGCAGCGATTTGGAGCATCCCGACGGCATGTATGTGAAAAACTGCGGCGCGAACAATTTCCTCGCATTGTTTATCAAGTGCGCGGGCGCGGAGCCCCTGGTCGCGGACATTTGGAAGGCATACATGCCCGATGTGATGCGGGTGTTGAGCGGCGAGATCAAGTCCAAAAGCCCGAACCGGCGCCTGCAATCCTTCGAGGAATACCGATCGCTCTTACAGGAGACCGGCGCGATGAACGGCAAGCTGTGGGCGCTTGCGGTCAACGCCAACGGCTTCGGCTGGATTCCGCCCCAGAACCGCTTGGATTTCATACATCCGAATCTGACGACGACCCGGCAGACTTATGCGGATACCTTCGACGGCATGTTCGATTTCCTGCGCGACTGGTCCGTCTCCCGCGCCAATTGGCTGCATGATTATTATTCAAAGGACTTTGCGACCGCCGCGCAAGACGGCAGCGCCATGCAACCCCCCGTTGTGCAGCAGGAGGGCTATTTTGTCACCGGTACGACGCAACTGACGGGCGGCGCGGACTTCTCACCCAACGACCCGGATCAAAGGATGACCTATAACCCCGAGACGGGCTGCTATGAAAAGACCTATACCCTGCCCCGCGCCCTGCCGCAAGAAGCGGGCGGCACGCTGACCTATCCCTATCGCTTCCGCATCACGAACGGCAGCTTTGACCTGACCTGGGGCTACACCGATATAAAAACGACGGCGTTGGGCGACTATATCACGCTCAACACCTCCGGCAACAACGGCAATATCAACGTCATTTGCAGCCAAAGCATGCCCGAAGGAACGTTTACGCTGAAAATCGTGTTCGACCCGAGCAGCTGGACTGTGAGTGTGTATATACTGTAGGAAATCGCCGTCATCGCCGTCATCCGCGTCACCGCAGCACGATACCCATATATTCCCTGCCCAAACGCCGAATTATAAGAATTCCCGCAAAATCCACATGTTATGATAGTCCCATCAACACAAAGGGGACAGGACAGATGAATCGGGATACGATACTGTGCATCATTGAGAATGAGCCGGAAGCGAAGATACTGCGGGATAACTATGGCTATAATGCAGCGGATACGGAGGATTGGACGCACACAGATAAGCAAATGCAGCTCCGGCGCCTATCGCGCGGCAAGGATGTCGTGCTGATCGCGACGAATGGGGAATTTGGCTATCAGTCGATGGTTCGCGTGGCGCAAAAACTGTACACTTCGGCGGGCAGCCTGCGCATTCTGGATTTGCAGGCCTATGGCGACCTTGTGGACTTTGTGATGGAGGAAACGGAGGAGCGCTTGCACGCCCTGTTGGCGGAGTTATACGCGCTTGTGCCCTATACCCCGCCGGGCGTGCAGAGCCATACCCTCGCGCCCGCGACGGCGGACGATGACATAGGCGGGGACGAGCTGGCCGCCGCCGAGCTGCCGCCGCTCACCTATCTGGTGGAGGGCATATTGCCCGCCGAGGGGCTCTGTTTGCTCACCGCCGCGCCCAAGAAAGGGAAGAGCTGGCTGGCCTTGCTGATAGCCCTGCGCGTAGCCGCGGGGGAAGCCCTGTGGGGCCGGGAGGTGACACAGGGGCGTGTGCTGTATTTCGCCTTGGAGGACGGCTATCGCCGCATACAGGCCAGGCAGGCCATGCTCTGCGGCGCGCGGGAAGCCCCCGCCGCACTGCGCTTTGATGTCCGCCGCAATACTCTTTCCGGCGGCCTGCTGGATTCCGTCAAGCGGCGCAAGGAGCTGCATCCCGAGCTTCGCTTGGTGATCATCGATACTTTACAAATGGTGCGCGACAGCGCGGGCGGCGGACGCGGGGCCTATGCGGGCGATTATGAGGATCTGGCGAAAATCAAGAATTTCGCGGATTCGCTGGGCATCTGCATACTGCTCATCCACCACAACCGCAAGATGCAGTCCGAGAACGATATCTTTGAGATGGTCTCCGGCACCAACGCCATCACGGGCGCGGCGGATACCATACTCCTCATCGCCCGCGAGCGCGAGAGCAGCGCCGGCACGCTCCACGTCACGGGGCGCGACTGCGAGGAGACCTCTCTGACTCTTGAGTTGGACAAAAAGAGCTGCGAGTGGCGTATTACAGCCGTCTCGGCGGAGCTCTACGAGAAGCGCAAGGCCAAAGAGTATGCCGAGAACCCGATTGTGCAAACGATACGCCGCCTGGTTGCGGAAGGCGGGGGCAGTTGGGAGGGTACGGCAAGCGCGCTGATGGAGACGGGGGAACTTGCGCAGACGACCTCCGCATTGTCACACAAGATAAACCTCATAGAAGCGGAACTGCTGAAAAATGACGGCATCCGGCACAGGCGCACGCGCAGCGGCAGCGAGCGCAGGCACATATTCACACAGGGGCATGACGGCGATGACGCGGATGACGGCGATGACGCGGATATTTGCACTTTTCTCAACTGACAAAATATGATACAATTAGAATGAAGAGTTGCGGCAAACCGCGATGGGGAGGGCTTCATGCATCATATCATTCTCAATACGGAATCGTATTTCGGCAATGGCTGTGTGGCCAAGATCGGGCCGGAAGCGGTGGAGCGCCGCTTTCGGCGGGCTTTTATTGTCACCGATCGGAATTTGGTCAAGTTCGGCGCCTTGCGGCCCGTGATTGCGTCCTTGCAGGCGAGTCGGGTGGAGTATGTTATTTTTGACGAGGTATTGCCCAACCCGAGCATCGGGGCGGTGCAGAACGGGGCGGAGAAGTTTGCCGATAGCGGCTGTGATTTTATCGTCGCCGTCGGCGGGGGTTCGCCGATTGATACCGCCAAGGGCATCAGCATCGTTGTGGCGAATCCCGAGCACATGGACGTGCGCAGTTTGGAGCATGTGGGGCAGACGCAAAACCGCGGCATCTGCCTGTTTGCCGTACCCACGACGGCGGGGACGGCCTCGGAGGTGACGATTGACTATGTCATTACCGACGAGGAGCGGGAGCGCAAGTTCCTCTGCGCGGACGACAACTGCATACCCCGCGTCGCCTTTATCGACGCCGAGATGATGGCGGGCATGCCCCAGTCCTTGGCCGCCGCTACGGGCATGGACGCGCTGACCCATGCGATCGAGGCCTATTGCAGCCGCCGCGCCTGGACGATGACGGATATCTTTGCCCTGCAAGCGGTCGAATGCATCGCCAAACACCTGAAACTCTCCTGCACCCTGCCCATCGCGCGGGAAAACATGGCCCTCGGGCAATACCTTGCGGGCATGGCCTTCTCCAACTGCGGGCTGGGCGCCTGCCACGCGCTGGCCCACCCGCTCTCGGCCATACACCATGTGCCCCACGGCGTCGCGAACGCGATACTCCTCCCCTATGTGATGGAATTCAACGCGGAGATGACGGGTGACCGCTATCGCGCCATCGCCAAGGCCATGGGCGTGCATAAGACTTCCACCATGCGGCCGGAGCAGTACCGCGCCGCCGCCGTCGCCGCCGTCCGCGCGCTCAGCAAATTGGTCGGCATACCCGAACGCCTGTCTGACGTGGGTGTAACCCGTGAGCACTTCGCGCGCATGGCCAAAATGGCGGTGGAGGACGCCTGCGCGGCGGATAATCCGAGACCTTTGCATACGGGGAACGCGGCGGAGATTTACGAACTGGCGTTTTGACAATTAAGAGTGAAGAGTGAAGAGTTTTGGTAGGAATCGCAAGCGATTCCAAATTAAATCAGAAATACCGCAGGTATTTCTACCACAACTCTTAACTATTCACTCTTAACTCTTAACTCCCCAATTGCCATCTCCCCCATTTTTAAGTATACTATCGAAAACAAGCAAAAGGAGGCACCATGAAGAAAATAATCTGCATATTATTGCTATGCCTCCTTTTTCTGCCCATACAGCCCGTCGCCGCCGCCGAGACACCTGCGCCGGAAACGGAGTGGGTGCGCAATGACGTGGAGACGGTCTATACCATCAGCCCCGGCACGGATACTTTGCCCGCCGTCTTCCGCGAGGCCTTTGTCTCCGAATCGTATTTTCCGAGCGCGGATCTGACGCCGAACTTTTCGTCCTATGTGCTGCTGAATCCGCAGAGCGGGGATGTGCTGGTTTCCAAAAGCGCGGACGCTGAGATGGACAACCTCGGCAGCGTCGCGGGGTTGATGGCCGTGGAACTCGCGCTGAAACATTTGGGCCTGAACGCGCGCGTTGTCCTGACGGAGCAGCATCTGACCGCCGCCGGAGAAGCCCCGGAGGAGCCCGATGAAAACGCGTTCCTGCTCCCGCCCGGCACCTATCGCGTCTGCGAGCTGGCCGCCGCCGTACTGCTCTGCGACAGCAATGCCGCCGCCGCCGCGCTGGCGCAGACCGTCGCCGTGCAAACGGGCAAGACCCAGGCGGGCGCCCCCGCCTATTTCGCGGTCGCGGGCGCATTGCAGGCCTATAACGAGGAGGCCGCGCGTCTCAGGATGACGAACACGGTCTATACCGACCTCTACGCGCAGGAGGGCAGCGGGCAAACGACGACGGCAGCCGATCTGGCGCGGCTCCTATACGCCCTGTATCAGCAGCCGGACGCGCAAAAGCTTTGCAATACGGATTATCTCTGGGGTTGTCTCGTTCGCGCGGGCGTAGCGCCCGTCTGGCGCGGGGACGACCTGCGCGACCCGGCGGGGGATTACTATCAGCCCGAACTCAGCGGCTTTGCCTATCACGGCACGGCGCGGGGTACGGTCTTTGCCCTCGGGCGGGACACGAATTGGGCCTTTCCGAACGCGAACGGGCGCTGGCAGGGGCAGGTGCTGCTCTGCGGCAGCGCGGCGGGGGCCTTGCCGACCGCGGCTCCGCGCATGCTGGCGGCCGCCGAAGGGGGCTTTGGCATCCTCAACTGCCGCGCCATGTTTGCGGCCCTGCTCCGCGAACAGAAATGCCCGCGCTGCCGCGGCACCTTGGCGGCGCATACGGACAATTGCAGCTATCCCGTCCGCGCATTGGACCTTACAGGCACCGCACAGTATCGGACGACCGACAGGGCCAGTTATGCCGTTTTAACGGAACTGTATGACCGCAACCGCTACAGCTCCTTTACGATGGCGATAGACGAGGGCGCAATCGGGGATTGGAGCCGACCCAAGCCCGTGGGTACGGAGTTCGCGCCCGCCGTCGTCTACTACCAGGGCCGCCCCTTTATCGCCGCGCCCCTCTTTGTGGTGGGCGAGGCCACCGCCCTGGACCTGGCCGACCTCGTGGTGCCGGATGCGGACGTCCCCGACGGCCCGCAATCCCTGCTCCCCACCTTCCGCTGGGAGATGCTCGCCATCATAGTCCCCGGCGTGGCGGTGATTGTGTTTTTCTCGATCCGGATGGGGCGGAAGAAGAAGTTTATGAAGAAGTTTTAAATAAAGAGGAAAGATGAAAGTGGAAAGAGGAAAGAGAAAAGAGCGTGTTGCAGCGATTTTGCGCGGGCGGAAGCGGCTGCTCATACTGCTGCCCGCACTGGCGGCGGGTATCTGTTGCTTCTGTTTTTATCAGTTTGTCGCTGCCCCCGTCTATACAAGCGAAGCGCAGGTGCTGGTGTTTAAGATGAGTGACAATACCTATCTCACCGGAAACGTCGACCCAACGGGTACCAGATACCTTCTCGACGATTACCTTGATCTTGTCACTTCCCGGACTATATTGGAGCAGACCGCTGCTGCCTGCGGCCTAACGATCGAACAGCTGAACAATTGCAGCATTCGCGCAACGCGAATCCCGGAAACGCGCGTAGCCAAAATATCCGTCTCTTCCGCCAATCCGAAACGCGCCGAGACCGTAGCCGCCGCATTGACCGAGATCAGCATGGAAGTGGCAATTGATATGTGGACTGCGGAAAACATATACATACTGATGGTTGAACCCGCTTCCGCCGCGCAAGACACGGGCCCCACAACCCTGCAAAACGTGCTGGCTTCTGCACTGATTGCGCTGCTTGCGGGCGTCGCGCTTGTTTTGATCGAGACCGCGGTTGTCCTGCTCTTTGCCCGCATCACGCGGAAGGAGTGATTATATGCAAACAAGCGACCGATTTACCATCGAGGACATCCATATCATACGATATGAAAACTACGAAGAAACGAAAGGTCTCTGCCCGAAAGAGCTGATCGAAAAGACAAAGCGGGAAGCCGCTTCGGGCTGGGCGAGAATTGCAGGGAACAGGGGACAGGACCCTGTATTCGTAGTCTGTCCCCCTGCCCCCTAACCCCTAACCCCTGTAACCTAACCACAAAGGAGACCACCACATGTCCATTTCCGACATCATCGCCATCCTTCGCAAGTGGATGCTGCTCATCATCATACTGCCCGTGCTGGCGGCTATGGCGGCGGGCTTCTATTTCTACTCGATTGCCGCGCCCGTTTACACGAGCGAAGCGCAGATTCTGGTGTTCAAGCTCCACGATGAGAACAACGTCTCGGGTGCCGACCTCTCGCTCTCGGCGAACATCATCAACGATTTTCGCATCATCGTCACCACCACGCCCGTACTGCAGCAGACCGCCGAAAAGTGCGGGCTTGAACTGGGGCAGGTGCGCGGCTGCAGCATCAGCGTGGTCAAAATACCGGACACGCGCGTCGTCAAGATCACCGTCTCCGCCAGCACCCGGGAGCGGGCCGAGGGCGTTGCGCGCGCGCTGTCGGAGATCAGCAAGACAGTGGCAAGCGAGATGCTGGCGACAGACAATATTACGATCATCGAGCCCGCTTCCGCCGCGCGGCAGACGGGACCGGCCTCCCTGCGCAACACGGTCGTCGCTTTTATCGCGGGCCTGATCGGCGCGGCGGCCTTCTCGCTGGCGGTCGAAATGCTGAACACCACGGTGCGCAGCGAGAAGGATGTGGAGCGCTTCTTAAAGATCCCGGTGCTGGGGAAGGTGCCGCGGTTTGAAAAATAGTGGAAAGATAGAGCAAGCAAAGAACATGGAAATGCCTTAACTTTCCACTTTCCACTTTCCTCTTAGCCTTGCACCTTCCTCGCCAACGTGCTGTCAAATATCTCCCCAAACGGAGGTCTCCCCGTCAACAGGCCGTTGAATTCTATGACGTCGAGCATGCGGTTGTAGTCCTCTTCGAACATTTCGAGTTCGGTCTTCCATGCGTCGCTGGCGCGATAGCTCCGGGCGACGATGGTCAGGCTTTCGATCGAGGTGTCGGGGAACCAGGGCTGCATGGCCACCGCGATTTCCTCGTCCGTCGCCGTAATCAGCCATTGCTGGGCGCGGTATACGGCCCGCAAAAAGGCTTCGACCGTGCCGGGGTCCTTTGTCAGCGTTGAAGGCGCGACGTGATAGCAGGTGTAGGGGATATTGCCGCTGTCGAGGCCTATGCTGGTCAAAATAAAGCCCTTGCCCGCGTTCTGAAACTCGGTCGCGGTCGGCTCGAACAGGGTCACATAGTCGCCCGTGCCACCCTCGAACGCGCCCGCCATCAGGTTGAACTGGATGGAATCGATCACTTCCAAATCCTTCCCCGCGACCAAGCCGTATTCATTGAGCACCCAGACCAGCGTCATATAGGGCATGCCGCCGTTGCGCCCGCCGATGACCGAAGTGCCGCGCAGGTCCTCCCATGTGAAGTCCGGGTTCTCCCGGCGCCCTATCAAGAACGAACCGTCGCGCTTGGTGATCTGCGCGATCATCACGGGATGGTCGGCCTTGCCCTCGTTATAGACATAGACCGCCGTCTCCGGCCCGGCCAGCGCGAAGTCCGCTTCGCCCGCCAGCAGCGCGGTCATGGCCCTGTCGGAACCGCCGCTGGTCGTGATCCGCACATCCAAGCCCTCGTCGGCGAAATAGCCCAGGCTGCAGGCCACATATTGCGGGGCATAGAACACGGAGCGCGTCACCTCGTGCAGCTCGATGGGTTTCAGGTCGGGCCGCGGCGTCGGGGCGGGCAGTTCCGGCACCTGCACAAGCGGGGTATCGATCGGATCCACCGACGCAGGTTTGCTCTCGCCGCAGGCGGTAAACAGGCCCGCTATCATAAGAACACAGAGCAGCAGGGCCGCCCATTTGATTGCATTGCGCATAAAATTCCTCCTTGTTATTATGGGTCAAGATATGGTATGCGGCTTTTGAGTGAATCGTGAATAGTTAAGAGTTATGGTAGAAATACCTGTGGCATTTCCTTAATTTTAAGAATCGCTTGCGATTCTTACCGCAACTCTTCACTATTCACTCTTAACTCTTCACTCCACTGCAACCTTTCCCACCCCTCCATGGTATTATGTGTGTAAAGGAGCTCTACAATGGAACAAAGCACGAGGTCGTCCGTCCCGCTGGGGATAGACGCGATGTATTTGGAATTTGCGGACATGGTGTATCGCCTTGCCCTGCTGCGGACGCGCAGCCGGCAAGACGCGGAGGATGTGCTGCAAGAGGTATTTTTCCGCTGCCTGCGGCGCAGTCCCGCGTTTGAAAGTTTTGAGCACCAGCGCGCCTGGCTCCTGACCGCAACCGCCAATTGCAGCAAAAACCTGCTCGCGAGCGCATTTCGGCGTCATACCGTGGGCGATGCGGCGCTTTTGAACCTCTCCAAAGAGGATGCGAGCGGCGCGGAACTGTATGAACTGATCGCCGCACTGCCCGAAAAGCAGAAGACCGCGTTCCACTTGCACTATGCCGAGGGCTATTCCGTTGCGGAAATCGCAAACCTGATGCACAGCAAGGAATCCACCGTGAAATCGTGGCTGTTCCGCGCGCGTCAGACGCTCCAAAAATCCTGGAAGGAGAACGAACAATTATGATGGAAGAAAAATATAGGGAGGTCAACATGAAAATACAACCCCGTCCCGAACTGATCCGTGAACTGCGCGCGCAAAAGGCGCAGAAGAAAAACCGATTCCGCGTTTGGACGCGGGTGATGGCGGCAGCGCTCTGCCTTTGCTTGGTCGCGGGCGGCGCGTTTGCGCTGGGCAGCTTAGGTGGCCGCAGGCCGCAACAACTGGCGGCGGCGGATCTGCCGAAAGATGTAATATTTTCCGCGGCGGCCAAGGATGGCGGCTTTATCTATCCGGCCAGCTATGAGGAACTGTACGACAGCCTGATGGCGCGCGGGGGCTATGGCTACGGCACCCCGATGCGCGGCTGGGGCTTTATGGATTTTGCCGAAGCGGAAGTAGCGCTGGATATGGATGTCAATGCCAAGTTCTCCACAACCGATGACGGGATGGCCGCTGCGCCGGAACCGCCGCCCATGCCCGGTGGCGACGAAGGCGGCACCGACCCCGACTATTCCGGCACCAACGTGCAGGTGGCGGGCATCGACGAGGCGGATATCGTCAAGACCGACGGGAACTATATCTATGTGCTTTCGCAGGAGAATAAGAAGCTCTATATCGTAAAGGCGGACGGCGAGAACAGTGCGGTCGTCGCCACTTTGAAGCTCGAAGTCACGGGCGACGCCAAGGACAACGCCTGGCCCATGGAGATGTATCTGGCGGGCGATAAGGTCTTCGTCCTCTTCTCCAGCCACAGCATACGCCCTCTGCCCGCGCACTTGGACGACAAGGACAGCAGGATCTATCCGGGCGGCTATGAGCACTATGTACCCAAGACCATTGTGGTGACGGTGGACGTCTCCGACCGCGCGAAGCCCAAGCAGGCGGCAGAATTGGCGCAGGACGGCAGCTATACCAATTCCCGCATGGCAAACGGCTACCTCTATATCATCAGCGCGCAGTATCCTCCCATCTACAGCTTCCCCGTCCAGCCAAGGGACTTGGAAGCCTATTGCCCCGGCGTGGAAGTGGACGGCGCATACCGCATCCTGCCTATTGACGACATCGTCATCTGCCCCGAGGCGGAGACCGCGAATTATACGATCCTGACCTCCGTTTCCCTTGCGGACGGGCGCAATTTTACCGATACGCTCGCACTCTCGGGCAACAGCGGCACGGTCTACTTTGACGGGAAGAACCTCTTATTGGCCGAGAGCAGCTGGACGAGCAAAAACAGTGAGGAGAAGCGCGACAGCAACGGCAGGCTTTATACCGACATCTTCAGCGGCAGCCGCGTCAACCTCGCGCTGCTGACCGTCGACGGCGGCAAGATCACCGAGACGGCGAGCGGCAGCATCGAAGGCAATCTGCTCAACCAGTTCTCGATGGATATTGCGGGCGATACCTTCCGCTTTGTCGTCAACCGCAACAGCAGCAGCCAGCGCATCTATACCGAGGGCATAGACGAGTACGGCGACTGGACGAACCATCAGGACAACTGTCTCTATGTGTTGGACGCGAAGCTGAACCTGATTGGCAAGGTCGAGGGTCTGGGCGAGGATGAGCAGGTCAAGAGCGTGCGCTTTATGGGCGATATCGCCTACTTCGTCACCTTCCGCCAGACCGACCCGCTGTTCGCGGTCGACCTCAAGGACCCGCGCAACCCCAAGGTTCTCTCAGCGTTAAAAGTGCCGGGCTTCTCCGCCTATCTGCACCCCTACGGCGAGGGCCTGCTCTTCGGCTTCGGCTATGACGCGGACGACGCCGGGCGCACGGGCAACCTGAAGCTTTCCATGTACAGCATCGCGAACAACGCCGATGTGCGGGAGCTGCATACGTCCATACTGAAAAAGGCCACCTGGTCTTCGGCCACCTGGAACCACAAGGCCATCTTCGTAAACGCGCAGAAGAACCTGATCGCCTTCCCCGCCGAGGGCAGCTATTATGTCTACAGCTATGACGCGCGCACAGGCTTCGCCGAACTGGGCATTATCAAGCTCAGCAGCGACGGCTACTGGCTCGACGACGCAAGGGGCATGTATATCAACGACTGCTTCTATGTCGTCACCGCGACAAGGATATATGTGCTGTCGTTGGATAGCTTGGTGGAACTGGCGGTGGTGAAGCTGTAAAGCGAACGCGAATAAAAACCGCTCCGCGCTATGCGGGGCGGTTTTTATGTCGACAAGAGGACAGATCATCGCAATAACTCAAATTTCGCGACAACAACTCAAATTGTTTCGTTAAATAACTCAAATCATTTGAGTTATTTCGCTTGCATTTGAGTTATTTTATGATATTATATGTGCAACGAAGAGTGCGGAGGATGGAAATGCTTGCGGAAGAACTGAGACAATTGGCGTTGGATTGCATAAACCTGCGTTGCGAGAGGAATAACGTCGAGTTGAAGAAAGCGTTTGGCGGCACACCGAAGCGCCTGTATGACACGCTTTCTTCTTTTTCCAATCAGGCGGGCGGCGGAACGATACTCTTTGGGATTGATCAGGATAACAATTATGAGATTTGCGGCGTGTATGATGCGCAGGCTTTGCAGACCGCGGTAACGGAGCAGGCGGGCCAGATGGAACCGATTGTGCGCCCGCTGTTCACGGTCGCGCAGTTGGACGGCAAAACCATAGTCAGTGCGGAAATCTCCGAGTGTGATGCGTTTGAGAAGCCCTGTTATTATCGCGGCGCGGGGCGGACACGCGGTTCCTTTGTGCGCGTCGGCGATGCGGATCTTCCCATGACCGAATATGAGATTTACAGCTATGAAGTCTATAAACGCAAAATCCAGGACGAGTTGCGCCCCGTGCCGGAGGGCATCGGTGCAAATTTGAACGAGGCGCGGGTCAACCTGTTTCTCTCCAAAATACGAGTGGAAAAACCGAATTTCGCAAACCTTTCCGATGCCGATGCGTTGACGCTCTGCGGTTTATATAAAGAGGGGAGACCAACCCTCGCGGGCGTGATGCTCTTTGGGCTATATCCGCAGGCGAATTTTTCGGGCTTTGATATTACCGCGCTTGTGGTGCCGGGTTACCGGATGGGGCATGTCGCGGACGACGGTGCGCGCTTTATCGACAACAAACGAATAGGCGGAAGCCTCCCCGAACAGTTGGACGGCGCGATGGCCTTTGTGCAGCGAAACATAAAAGTGCGCACGATTATAGATAAGAACGGCAAGCGGGCCGACAAGACGGAGTATCCGATAAAAGCCATACGCGAGATTATTCTGAACGCGCTGATTCACAGGGATTACAGCAGGCACACCGAAAGCTCCCCCATACGCATCCTCTTCTACACAGATCGCTTGGAAGTCGAAAATCCCGGCGGCTTGTATGGACGCGCAACCCTCGACAGCTTGGGGAAAACGGGCACCGATACGCGCAATCCCTCCATCGCCGCCGCATTGGAAGTCTTGATTGACACGGAAAACCGATTCTCCGGCATCCCGACCATACGCTATGAAATGGACGCCGCAAACCTGCCCGCGCCCGTGTTTGAATCCACGCGCGGCGCGTTTCGCGCTACGCTCTATAACAATAATGAAACACGGCCAACAGGCAGCACAGATGATATGGACGTAACGGAAAGGCTGCTGCGCTTCTGCGCAAAGCCGAAAAATAGGGCTGAACTTGCGAAAGAGCTAAACTTATCGTCAGTTTCCTATATGATGGCGCGCTATATAAACCCGCTGCTGGCGAACGGCAGGCTGAAGATGACGATTCCCGATAAACCAAAGAGCCGCAACCAGATGTATTACAGCGGATAGTCGGCATGATATGTGCAACGCCCTTTCATTTTTATGAATAAGTCGCCGTACACGGCGGGGCAAACGTTTATTTGCCCCTACGGATTCGGTTCCGGCACCCGCTCCCCAAACACGATCTCGATTTTCAGTTCCTCCATCTCCTGGCCTGCGCCGCGCTGTATGGTCAGGGTTACGCTGTCGCCCGCGTTGAATTGGGCGACGGTGGCGGAGAGTTGCGCGCCGGAGGTAATCTCCGTGTCGTTCACGGCGAGGATGAGGTCGCCTATCTTGAGCCCCGCGCGCTCGGCGGCGCTGTCCGGCACGATATCCGCGATCTGCACGCAGGGAACGCCGAAATATTGGCCCCAGGCATCGCTGCCGCCGCGGCGCAGTGTCACGTCCTGCGTATATACGCCGAGATAGGCGCGGCCCTTGACATAGCCGAAGAGCAGCAGGTCGTTCATCTCGGTCAATACGCTGGAGAGGGGGATGGCGAAGCCCAAACCCTCGGCGGAATTGTTCATGGTCTTGGCGTTCACGATGCCGATCAGCTCCGCGCGGGCGTTGAACAGCCCTCCGCCGCTGTTGCCCGGTGAAATGGCGGCGTCCGTTTGCAGCAGGGTCATCGGCATGCCCTCGACCTCCACATAGCGCTTGGTCGCGGAGATGATGCCCGCGGTCGCGGTGCCGCGCAGTTCGCCGAGCGGGTTGCCGATGGCCAGCACCTCCTCGCCCACGGTCACGGTATCCGAATCGCCGAGTGCGGCGGGCGTCAGGCCCGTCGCCTCGATTTTGATGATGGCGATATCGTTGCGGGTGTCATAGCCCACGACGGTCGCTTCAAAACTGCGGTCGTCGTTCAATGTGACGCTGATTGCGTCCGCACCGTTGATCACGTGCAGGCAGGTGACGATATAGCCGTCCTCCGTCACAATCACGCCCGAGCCGCTGCCCGTCTGCCCGCCCGGCAGGCCGTAATAATTGCCCGCATACTGCGCAGAGACGTCTATGCCCACCACGCTGGGCGCGGCTAATTCGCAGACCTGCGCCTTGGTGAACGGCCCGCTCTCGCGGAAGGCCGCCGTGCCGCCGCCGGGCGTCAGTTGCAATAGCCCCTCTTCCTGCGGCGTGTTCGTGTTCTGCGCGGGCGCGGCCGTGACGAGGGGCGCGCGCGTCGGCTGCACCTCCGCCTTGCGATCCAGGGCGGTCTTGCCCAGCAACACACCCCCGAATACCGCCGCACCCAAGAGGGCCACGGCCAGCAGTATGGACAGAAATGTCTTTATACCCTTCTTTTTCTTCGGCGCCATCGGCGGCGGGGCGGGATAATAGGAATCGTTCTCATAATAACGCATGTACAAATTGCCCTTTCTCCATACGGGATTCCGTTTCGGTGTATGTATATTATACACGAAATATGAATGCAGGCAGAAGGAATTGAGAAGATTTTGTGGAAAGTTCACCGCGCGCACGCATTGCGCTCTCATAAGAAGCGGGGCAGCGGCACAGAATAGGAGGGGAAGACATATGAGTTAATAGTGAGGAGTGAAGAGTGAAGAGTTGTTGAAAGAATCGAAAGCGATTCTTAAATTTAAGAAATGCCACAGGCATTTCTATGATAACTCTTCACTCTTCACTATTAGCTCTTCACTAAAAGGAGCCCCCATGCCCTCTTGGTTTATCAGTGCAGAAACATATCAGGTCGACCTGAAAGCATTGCTTGGCCGCCGTCTTTCGCAGGCGGGGGCGAGTTTCGCGTTGGATACGGCGCCCGGCGGCGCGATTGCGGTGACTTTGCGCGGGGCTTATGCGCGGGAAAGTCTCGCACAGGCGCTGGGCCGTCTGCTGGCGCATGATTTGCAGACCCTGGAATTGGCCGGGATGGCGGATAAACTGCCGCTGACCCTGGCCGAAAAGGAAGCCGTGCTCACGGAAGCCATTGCCCACGCCCGCCGCCGCGAACAGTTGGACGCGCTGCAGGGCGAGTTGGCCGCCTATCTCGGCGAAAACCGGCGCATTGCGCTCGACGGCTATATGCGCTTCCGCATGCGCGGGCAGCTTTTGCTCTGGCAGCTCTGCGTGCAGCAGGCGGCGGCGGAACATCTGCTGCAAATGGAATTCTTCGAACTGATGCAGGCGATGGGCAAACTCGCGGACACGCAAAAAAACCGCATCGGCGAACTGCGGCTCTGCATCCACGCGGAGGGAACCTATACCCTCACCGACGATTCGGACGTCCGCATCGAATATATTGACTACTCCCCCGAGGGCATCGTCCAGATTCTGACGGGCATGGCCCCGGGCCGTATCGTGGTCTACGACCTCGCAGGCACGCCGAGCACGCGGCTCACGGATGCGCTGAGACAGGTGTTTCCGGGGAGGGTGCAGATTTATAGATAAGAACCCGCATCCAATGAAGCCATTTCATATGGTGAGTTGATTGCGTAGTCAGAATATTTTTTAAGCCCTGCAGTAAGCAGCGGCGAAATATTTGTTGCTGCATTTTCCGTTTTGCTGTATACTGGCTGTGCGTTCCGCACGTAATATCGTCGGGAGTGAGAAGTGTATTACCCGCTTATCCTAAGCGTGTAGCCCACTCTGACATTTCCGGACGGAGTGAATTCATATTTTCGTTTAGCTGTGTTATAGCACAGAGATAGGGGAAGAGATAATGGGCGATTCACTAAGCAGCCAAAACTGGCCGAGTAATGAACGTATTATCCGCAAAATGCAGGAACATATCAATGAAAATTTAGGCGAGAATATCTGGGACGAGCTTACTGCGAACAATGTCCCAACCTCGAGTATGAGCGATGCTGAATTAAGCAGAAGCACGGAGTTACTTATCTCACGCTTTGATCGGATTGCAGATAATAATATGGCGAATAAAGTGTTTTCACAGGTTAGACATGGATTGGAGCGCGCAGATTTTATATGGGCAAGAGAAAAATTTTTGCATTATGGTGATATCGATACTTTTGCACAAGCTCTCCGAGATGAGCAAATGAAAGAATTACATGACCATTTGCATAATCAAACAGAATTTTACGGTCAGCCAATCACTACGGAAGTGTATGATTTTGTAAACAGCATTGACGATTTATTCTATGGCAAAAGGTATGGCGATAAGATTCTTGCCACCGCAATACCCTTTCGGACACTGGATTATTTGCATGCAAAAGATACTAAAAAGAAGCAGTACTATATGTGTCATTGCCAATTCGCCCGCGAATCAATCCTCAGTGATCTCCCGGTTTCAAAAACCATGTGCTATTGCAGCTTAGGGCATAATTTGATGTTTTGGGAAACGGTGCTTGACGCGGCGTTAAAGGGTGATGTTGTTTCGTCAGCTTTAGATGGCAATTTTCATTGCAAGTTTGTTATTTATCTACCGGATGATGTAACGAGAAAATATGTACACACTAAATAATATCAACCTGCGTGTCTGCTTGAAAAGCAGAAAACGCACATAATATAAGTTCTCGGTTCTCAGTTGCCTGTATTTAAGCAACAAGCTCTGCTCTCAGCATCTGAGAATCGAGAACTGAGAACTGAGAACTAATAATAAATATCCGCCGACACATACGTCACCCCCTGCACCGGGGAATAGGTGTCTTCATACAACATGACGCGATCGATTTCGTTGCCTGCCGCGTCGCGGTAGACGCGCCAGGTGCGCGTGATGCGGCCGTTGCGCTTGCGCTTGAATTCCTCCTTGGTGTTGTGGGGCAGGCTCTCGTCTAATTTGATGATGGTGTCGTCGGCGGGCAGCTCCTTGATGGTCTCCGTTTCAATTTCGATGCTGGCCCAGTCGCCCGTTTTTTGACCGTAGACCTTGACGGAGATGGTCTTGGCTTCGGCGTCCACGGTCGCGAAGATATAGAGCGGCGCGGAACTGTTGTTTTTGAACACCAAATCCTTCTTGTCCGTGGTGATGGTCGCGTCGCGCCCGGCGTCCACATAGCTCATAGGCCAGCTGTGGTGATAGCGCTTGACGACCTCGAGGTCCGCAAGCATCCATACGTTGAACAGGGTGCTCGATACCTGGCAGACCCCGCCGCCGTATTCCTCCACATAGGTGCCGCCCGAGATGGCGTTCGCCATTTTCCAGCCGTTCTTTTTATTGCGATCGCCCAGAATCTCGTTCAGAGAACCCGTCTCCTCCGGCTGCAAAACCGTGCCGTTCAGCAGCTCGGCGGCCTTTGTGATGTTGTGCACGCGCCCCTTCTTGCTCAGGCCGCTGCTGTCAAAGGAGGTCGAAAACTCCGCCAGCAGGGTTCTATCCCGCGTCAAGGCATCGTCGCTTACGGCGGGCTGCAGCTCGGCAAAGGGCAGTTCGATCCGCGTTTGCTGTGCCGAAAAATCCAGTCGCAAGAGCGCGTCACGCAGGGCGGTGCTGTCCAATTCGCGCCCGCTTTGCGCGGGCGTGGCGGTAAAGGGCTCTGCATAGCTCACGGCATCGGCATTTGCGGCGGCATCCACGGCTTCGCGGTTGAATTCGCCCGCCAGATGCGCGCAGAGCGCGTTGAACTGTTCTTCATAGAGGAGCAGATTGTATCCGTCCGAATACAGCCCGCACTGTTCGGCGGATATGGTCAATTGTTCGCCGTCGTCGCCCGCGAAAGTGATTTCACAGGCGGAAAGGTCGGGAAGATTTGCGGGTGCAGGCGCCGCAATTTCTTCCGTCGCAGGCGCGGCGGGCGCGGGTGTATTGTTCGGTTGCAGGGCGCGCCCCGGTTTGCATCCGCAGAGCAGGAAAAACACAAGCAGCATAGCTGTCAATCTACGTTTCATGTGTCTTAGTATGCGTGTTTTAGTTAAGAGTTATGAGTTAGATTTCAATCACCAAGTCAATCAGCGGCCCGTGCTGCTGTGCGCCGTATACGTCCGTTTCGCCGATATTGCCCGAGGGGATGGGGCGGCGTATCGTGATTTTGATGGCTTTGGCGGGACGGAATTCCACGACGCCGAGCACGTCTTCCAAGGGAATGCGGAACAGCGCCGCCGCCATTGGCTTATTGAAAACCTTCGCGGCGCAGACGCGCTCGAACCACGCGTAGTCCTTGAACATGATGTCGAAGGTCAGTTCATACGGGCCCGCGTTTTTACTGCGGATGACTTCGGTTATTTCGGAAAGAGCTATTTTCATGGCATGATCCTTTCGTGCAGGGGTACGGAGTATGGAGTGTGGAGTTAAGGTGAAAATGCCTGCGGCATTTTTATTTAATTGGAATCGCTTTCGATTCCTACGGGCGGATGCTATCCGCCCCTACTCACACACTCCACACTTCACACTGCCCACAGTCAAAACCTCCACCGGAAACAAGTCCGCGGGTTCATCCGTCCGCAACAAGTGGTACACGCTGAACTCGTAGACTTCGCCCGCGTGGAAGTCGCTGGGGGAATAGGGGAAGGCGAGGTTGCCCGCGGTGGAGCGGCGGCCCTCATAGCCGAAGTGGAGCATGGTGGAGCGGGCGGAGGCGCAGATCGTGTCCGCTTCCTTTTGCGTGGCGGCGGTCGCTTCGATGATAATGCCCAACTCGTGGCAGTTGTCGGTGACGGGGTGCGGCTCCATATCGGCCATCACGCCGTCGCGCCCGTAGATAATAAAGCGCAGGTGATAGTCTTCTATTTTGCCGCGGAAATTATCGGCGACCCGCGCGCGCACGCCTGCGGTGATTGCGTCTATCTCGGCAATCATCACGGGGTCGCGCGTACCCGCGACGGAGACCGTGCGATAGCCCACCCTGCGGGCGCCCTCGAGCTTGACGGTATAGGGCTCGCTCGGCACGAATTTCGTCCCGCGTACCGTAACCGTGTTCTCCGTCTCCTGCGCAAAACTGCAAGCGTGCAGATCGAGGTGGCCGCCGGGGCCGGGCAGTATGTAGGGGTTGGATTTTTCATAGAGCGTATGCGCGGCGACCGAGAGGGTTGTGCATTTTCGCGCGGGCGAGAGGGGCTCCAATCGGAAATAATCCGCGCCGATATAGCCGAACATGCAGTCCGAACCGCTGCCCGGTACCGCGCAGATGGCCGCGCACTCCAAGATTTTGCCGATATGCAGGGACAGTGCCATATCATAACCGCGCGCGATGGCCAGCGCCGCGAAACAGGCGGGGTCATAGGCGCGGCCCGCGAGGACGACATCCGGGTTTGATTGCAGGGCCGCGAGGAACGGCTCCACGCCCATCTGCGCCACAACGCGGGAACTGGCGGCCAGCGCCTCGGCGCTGAGCGGCGGCGCGGGTTCCAAGGGGGTGATACGGCCCGCCTGCAATTCGCCTTGCAAAAACGCCTTGTCCAATTCGGAATGAATCACCGCCAGCCGCAAAGACAAGCCCTTTTCGCGCGCGATTTCCTCAATGATCTCCCGGTCCCGTTCCAGATGCGGCGCACCGCCGCTGCCGCCCGCCGAGCCGATGACAACGGGGATGCCATGCGCCACGCCCGCCGCAATCATAATCTCCAAATCGCGCTTCACGGCATCCCGATCCGTAAACGAAACCCCCGCGCCCAAATAATATGGCCCGGGATCGGTCGACCCCGCGTCCACGGCGATGAGGTGCGGCTTGCGTCTCATGCCCTCCTCGAAGGAAGCGAGCGGGAAGCCGTAGCCTAAAATGGCTGTGGTGGAGAGTATTCGGAATTCTTCCATAAATAAAATTACACCTTTCACTATCAGCTGGAGAGTGCAGCAGAGGTTTTAATCCATGATTTCCGGCGACCTGTGCGGCGGAAATCATACCTTATCGATAAAGCGTGAGCTTTATCGATGCGAGAGCAAAGCGATTATTCTTTGCATCTCATTAAACACAATCATATACCCCTCATCCACGCCCATGCCGGGCTTGGCGAGGATTTGGTCGGGGCGGGTGGCCATCGCGAGGTGGACGCAGACCTGCGCGGAGCGGTCGGTCTCGTTACAGGTGCCGCCCTGATAGGCGCCTATGCCCCTCTGTTTGCAATAGAGCACCGCTTCCACGACATTGCCGATGCCGCCCAGATCGGGCGTCTTGATCTGCACCATACGCCCCGCGCGATTGTCGGCGAAATACTGAATATCCTCTAAGGTGTTGCACCACTCATCGGCGACGAGTTCTACCGGGATATTGCGCGCGTCGACCAGCGCGGTCAGGCGGGAGAGGGCCAGCATCTGCTCCGTGCGCCCGCCCGCGTCCATGGGGCCTTCGATACGCAGGGCAAAGGGCTTTGCGGCGTTTGCGAGGGTTTCCAGATAGCCCGCCATGCCCTCGTAATCCTCGCCGTAGATAATGCCGATGGTGCCGTAGACGTCGATATGCAGGACCGGGTTATAGTCCTCGCTCGTGCGCAGGGAGAGGATACGCTTGCGGAGCCAGACGATATAATCCAGCAGCAGCTCGCCGCGCTCGCCTAACTTGGTCTTGACATTGTTGATGAGGGCATGCGGCAGCACCTGCGCGCCCTTGAGGATCATCTTATCGGCGTTGTTATAGCGCGTATCGCCCGTCTGCGTAAAGATGGGGATGGGTGCGGCGCGCAAATCCGTACCGTACTCCTCTGCGATTACCTCGCACATCATTTGCTTCCGCGACTTCGCTACCGCGTCCAGAATCACCTGTGACATGCCGTAGCGTATCGCCGTGTGTAGGCGCTTGCCGTCTATCGTGTAATTCTCCAAAGCGTCCGCCATGGCGCGAAAGCTCGTAATCTCGCGCCCGACCAGCAGCGGGAACACATGCCGCTCCATAAACGGGATGAACTCGCGGGCCAAAAACAGCGGATCGCGGCCGCCCGTGCCCGAATACTGCACAGCGGCGCAATCCCCGCAGGCGACCTGCCCGTCCTCCAGAATGAGTTGCACGGAGACGCTCTCCCCCGCCTGTCGCACGGCGGAAAAGCCGGGGGTCAGGGGCGCGCCGCGATAGCTCTCGCCGTCGGCCACAGCCCCGGCCTTGATGGCCTTTTGATCATCGAAGAAGAATCCGGTCTTGCCGGGGGAAGCGAGGGCGTGGGTGATTTTCATTTCGAGCATTCCTTTCTGTACGGGGTGCGTGGAGGAGGAGAGGAAAGAGGAAAGTGGAAAGATAAGGAATTTCCATGTTCTCCGCCCACTCTATCTTTCCTCTTTCAACTTTCCTCACTTCGGTCTCCCCACCAACCTTCCCTTACTGATCGCGTACACGTCGTCAATCAGCATCTGGAAGGAGGGTTCGCGGTTTTCGGCCTTTGCGCGGGCAGCGATCTTTTCCTTGTGGAAGGCCAAGAGGTCGGGGGAAAACGGGAGGTTGCCGGGATTGAAGATGCGGATGGCGCCGTCGTTGTCGCGCGCGGGCAGGAGCTTGCCCGCGTTCTTGCGCGAGGGGGCGAAGGGGATATCCAGCACGCCCGCGGCAAAGGCGCGCACGGCGCCGACGGCGAGGTCGCCCTCCCCCAGCTCGAACACTTTGTCCAGTATACAGCGGGTCTCGGCGAAGATCAGCGCGCATTCATCGGCGATGGCGCGCTCCTCAATGGACTGGTCGCGCAACATGGAGATCATCTGCTTGGTGCAGCGCAGGCCCTGCGCGTTGGCCTCCATCGTGGGGATGCCCATCGCTTCGTGGGGGGTCTTGACGATAACCTTGGTCGCGTGGGCCAATGCGGCCACCGTGCTGCCCCAGCTGATAACGGAAAAGGCCTTGGACTCGTCTTGGGGAAAGCCGCCCATCCACTGGTGGGGAACCGTGGTGACGACCACGTCCCCGTAGCCGTATTTGCGCAAATATTCATCGGTCAGGTTTTGCAGGGTCTTGATCGCCGCGACGTCCTGCACTAAGTTGCCGCACTGCCCGTAGCCGACCGTGATATTGCGCACGCCCTGCTCGGCGGCCAGCAGGCTCTCGATGATCGCGACCGCGTGCGAGACGCAGGGCGGCACCAGCGTACCCGTCAGGGGGCCGAAGGGCTCGCGGTTGATCGGCGCGCCCGCCTGCTCATAGATGCCCGTCAGGCGGTCGACATACTGCCAGTCGCGTATCGTCTTGATGAGATCCGCGTTCTTCGCGTAGGGGATATTATAGCTGATGCCGCCGCCCTCGTTGCTCGTGAAGCCGCCGCAATAGGTGATCTCGGCCAAGAGCCGCGCGTCGGGCGTGCCGTGGCGAACCTGCACGGGGGCGTCGAGCGCGTCTATGATGCGGCGGCAGCCCGCGACGCCGTGGTTGACCGCGGGAAAGCCGTTCAGCATGGATTTTCCCGCCTTGACGGACTCCGCAATGCCCAACTCGGCCTTTCCGTATTGGTTCAGGCGCGTATAGCTGTCTATGGTCGTGGGCAGGAGGTCGGCCTCGCCCTCATTTTGCAGATATTGCAGCAATTGGATATGCTCATCGACCAGCGCGACCCCGGCGCGGGGCTGGATGAGGGTCGTCCCCGCCGCCTTGGCGCTGCAGAGCCGCCGGGAGAATATCTTGTCTTTGGGCAGGGAGCGCTGATAGGCAATCCCCTCCTCCATATTCACATCGCGGCCCGTCGCCCATTGCTCCAACACTTCGCTCCGCTGTGCCGCAAATTCCGCGTCCGTCAGCCGCTTGTTACGCAGTTCCATCTTCCTGTATTAGCTCCTTTTTCATAATCATAAGTGCAGCGCCGGGTTCTCTCTCCGCCAACAGTCCCGCGGCGTATAAAATATAGTTGCGATCCACCAGAATCTCCGCCCGCTTGGGGCAGAGCACGCCCGCCTTTTGCGCGCTGCGCAGGCTGCCTGCGGCTATCCGCGCGGCATCGGGGCTGTGCACCAGCGCGCCCCCGGTGAGGACCAGGGTCTTTAGATCCGATAAATCCTTCCCGGTCTGCGCATAGGCGCGGCCCAGGGGCGTATAGACCTCCTCCATACTGCCCGCGTGGCGCGTGAGACCGATCTCCAACGCCGCTGCCGCAAGGGTCGCGTCCAGCGCGCATTGGGCCGGGGTCTGCGGCAGTATGGACGGGTTTTGCGCCAGCTCCTCGGCTTCTGCTGCAAAGGGCAGGCCTGCCGCCGCCACGATACCGGGCGCGTTGATGCGCATCCCGATATCCCCCTCCACTGTGCGTTTCGCATAGGGCTCGGGCAGACCCTTGAGGATAACATTCTCATGCCGGGGCGCACCCGACGCCATAGAATAGACGTCGGTCGTCGCGCCGCCCAAATCCACCGCCAACAAGTCGCCCGTTCTTGAGGCCAGCAGCTCCAGGGCCGACATCACGGCGGCGGGCGTCGGCATCAACACCGTATCCAAGCCCCTGACCCGCGCGATGCGTCGCAAAAAGAGCTCGCGTATCTTCGCCTGCGCGGGCGCGATGTTCGTCCTGTGCAGGGAGGGCATCACGTTTTCACAGCGATAGGTCTCCCGCCCTTGCAGGAGCCGCTCGCAGTCCGCCGCCGCCCCGCGGTTCCCGGCGATCAGGATGGGGAAGGCGCATTCGCAGTCCGCCAGCCGCGCCGCGTTGTGCAATATGCAGGCGCTGTCGCCCCCGTCCGTGCCGCCCGTCAGCAAAAATATATCGGGCCGCAAACCCGCCAGCTCCGCTATATCCTCGTCGGTCATACGGTAGCTGTAGGTCTTGACCAGCTTGGCCCCGGCGCCGAGACAGGCCATTTTTGCCGCCTTGCCGGTCAGCTCCGGCACCAATCCGCAGGCTGCCATACGCAATCCGCCTGCGGCGCTGGAGCAGGCAAGCCGCGTCTCAAAGCGCAAATCCCCGCATTGCTGCCGCAACAGATGCAAGGCCCGCTCCAGCCCCAGATCCAACCCCGCATCGACCGTGGTATCCGCCGCCGCCCGCCCGAGCACGCGACCCTCCGCCAAACTGACCGCCGTCACTTTGGTGTTTGTGGAGCCGTAGTCGATGAGTAAGATTGGATTCATAATACTATTGCCTATTGCCTACTGCCTGTTGCCCATCCCCAGATCCGCTCTCAACGCCCCAATCCCCTCCTCCGGGCTGGTGCCGGGGCCGAACACGCGGTCAAAGCCCATCGCGTGGAAGCGGGCTTCCACCTCAGCAAAGGGCTGCTTGCCGACCACGATATTGCCGCCGACGTAGAGGAGGATGCCGTGCAGGCCCGCTTCGTCGCACTTTTCGCGCAGGCCGCGGCAATCCAACTCGCCGTGTCCGTAGAGCGAGGAGACGACGATGCAGTCCGCGGCCGTCTCAACCGCGGCTTCGATAAACTCCTCCTGCGAGACCATCACGCCCAAATTCGTCACATCAAAGCCCGCGTCCGTAAACGCGTGATACAATATCTTGTTGCCGACGGCATGCACATCCGAGCCGATAACGCCCAGCACGATCTTCCTTTTATCCATCGCCCTTCCTCTCTGTCACAGCGCAAAAAGCGCGATTCCGCGCTTTTTGTGCATGTTTTATAGTAAAAAAGATACACGCCCCCCAACGAAAACCCGCATTGCAACAGATTCCGTGTCGATTTTCATAATCGATCCTCTCGTGTTTTCATCCAATTTTGTACGATACAATTGTAGCAATTCTTTTGGGGATGTCAAGTGAAAATAACAACCAAACCCGCTCCCGCATACTGTAAAAACAGATTATGTTGGGAGCGTTTACGGATGTTATGGTTTTTCGCGCTGGGACCCATATGGCAGGGCCTGCTTGCCACCCTTTTCACATACCTTGTCACGGCACTCGGAGCAGGCCTGGTCTTCTTTTTCAAGACAATGAACCGCAAGGTTCTGGATCTGATGATGGGCTTTGCCGCGGGCGTGATGATCGCGGCCTCGTTCTGGTCGCTGCTGGCGCCTGCGATTGAACTCTCCGCGGAGTTGGGCGGCAGTGCCTGGCTTTCCTCCGCCTTAGGCTTCCTTTTGGGCGGCGGTTTTATCATCGGCTCCGATATTTTGCTTACAAAAACTACCGCAGGCAACGGGGTGGCGGCAAAACGCTCCATCTTGCTTACCGTTGCCGTGACATTGCACAACATTCCCGAGGGGTTGGCCATCGGCGTGGCGTTCGGCAGCGCGGCACTCGGCATAGAGGGCGCAACCGCACAGGGCGCCGCGATGCTCGCAATAGGCATAGGCCTGCAAAACTTCCCCGAGGGCGTGTGCGTGGCGATGCCGCTGCGCCGCGACGGTGCCTCGCGAATGAAAAGTTTTATGGCGGGGCAGGCTTCGGGCCTTGTGGAGCCGATCGCCGGGGTACTCGGCGTGCTGTTCGCGCTCTGCATGCGCAGCGCCCTGCCCCTGGCCCTCTCCTTCTCCGCCGGAGCGATGATCGCCGTCGTCTGTTCGGAGCTGATCCCCGAATCCTTCCGGGACAATAAAATGCTTGCATCAATAGGCGTGCTGCTGGGCTTCGCGATTATGATGGTGATGGATGTGGCGCTGGGATAGGCAATAGGCAGTGGGCAGCAGGCAGTAGATATAGGGAGAAGGAAATGTTCAATGTATCAACGCGCAACACACAATGGTTGTGGAGATGTCTCCGGCATCTCTTTTTAATTGAGGAAAACATTGCGCGTTGAGCATTGCCCCCACCGCCATTGCCCCTTGCGCGTTGATGCATTGAACATTGCGCGGCAACCCGAAAGTCCTTATAATAGAACCGCAATAACGACAGGACGGTATGCCAATAGTGAACTTCACCAATTTCCGCTTCCGCGGGACCTTTCGCGATTATCAGCAAAAGGTGTTGGATAACGCGCAGAAATATCTGCGCAATCAGAGCATACATATCGTCGCCGCGCCGGGCAGCGGGAAGACGATTTTGGGCTTGGAGCTGATCCGCCGGCTCGGCGCGCCCGCACTGGTGCTTTCGCCGGGCGTCACGATACGTCAGCAGTGGGGCGAGCGCTTTGCCGAGGGCTTTATGGCCGAGCCCGCGCGGGTGGACGAGGTGGTATCCTATACTTTGAAGGCCCCGAAACTGATTACATCCGTCACCTATCAGGCTCTGCATGCGGCTTACAATAAAAAACTGAGCGATGAGATAATCGAAGGCGACAATGAGGGACAGTTGGAACATGCCGAGACCGAGGATTACGCGGGCTTCGATTTGATGAAGGCCGTGCGCCGTGCGGGCATCAAGACCATCTGCTTGGACGAAGCGCATCACCTGAAAAGCGAGTGGCAGAAGGCCCTGGAGGGCTTTATCGCGGCCTATAAGGGCGATATTACAATCATCGCGCTGACCGCCACCCCACCCTATGACAGCACGGCGGCGGAATGGAACCGCTATATCTCGCTCTGCGGCGAGATTGACGCGGAGATATTTATCCCGCAGTTGGTCAAACAAAAGACGCTCTGTCCGCATCAGGATTATATCTATTTTTCCTATCCCACCCGCGAGGAACGGGAGCTGTTGGCGGGCTTTCAACGGCGGGCGCAGGAATGCGTGGATTCTATCTTGCAGGGTGAAGCTTTTAAGTCTGCAATCAACCGTTCGCGTATCCTGCAAGACTATACAAATATGGAGGAGACCCTCTTTGACGCGCCGGATGCGTTTGCCGCGCTGTTGGTGCTGTGCGCGCGGGCGAAGTTGGCCGTGCCGCCGCGGTTGGTGGCTATGCTGTCACCGAGGGGGCAGAAGGCATATAACTTGGAGACCGCACAGACCGCGCTGGCCCTGCTTCTGCGCATGCCCGAGCTGTTCGGCGCGCGGGAGGTGGAGGAGATACGCGGCGCGCTGCATCGGCAGGGCCTGATGAACGGGTCTCTCCCCTGCCTGACGGGCGACCGCAAGATTAAGAAGATGCTGAGCAACTCCATGGGCAAGCTTTCGGCCATAGATGAGATCGTCCGCGCCGAATACGCCGACTTGGGCGAGGGTCTGCGCATGCTGATTTTGACCGATTTTATCAAGAAGGAGACCCTGCCCATCGTCGGGACGGACGCGGTAATCGGTGTGATGGGTACGGTCCCCATCTTCGAGGCCGTGCGGCGCAGTGTCGGCGACCGGGCGAGGATAGCCCTGCTTTCGGGGACTTTGGTGATCGTGCCAAACGGGATTGTGAATGATGTGCGCGCGATTGCGGCGCGGCAGGGTTGCGAGATGCGAACAAAGGCCCTGCCGAACGCCCCCTATGCCGAGCTCACCATCGGCTCCTCCAACAAGCATAAGGTCGCCGTGCTGACCGAAGCCCTGCAGGCGGGCTTCATCCAAATTCTGATCGGCACCAAGTCCCTCTTGGGCGAGGGTTGGGACAGCCCCTGCATCAACTCGCTGATATTGGCCAGCTTTGTCGGCAGCTTTATGCTCAGCAACCAAATGCGGGGGCGCGCCATCCGCACGGACAGGAACGACCCGAAAAAGACCGCGAATATCTGGCACTTGGTGACGCTCGAACCGGGCGCGGACAGCGGGAACATCATCAGTGACGACTATACCACCCTGACGCGGCGCTTTGACGGCTTCCTCGCGCCCTCCTACAACGGCGGTACGATTGAGAGCGGGATAGAGCGCATCGATATCGTCAAGCCGCCCTATAACGAAGCGGGCTTTGCGAACATCAACGCGGAGACCCTGCGTCTCGCCGCCGCGCGGGAGGATATGACGAAGAGTTGGGACAAACTGCTCGGGCAATACGCGCGGCCACAGGTCAGTGACAGCTGTGAGCTGCCCAAAGCACTGCGCCCCAAGGGATTTCTGGCGGAGAATCTGATGGCCGTGCTGCTGTGGAGCACCCTCGCGTTCGCCTTGACGCGCCTGTTGCTGATACTCCCCATCTTCGGCGAGACGGCCATAGCCAAGGTTCTCGCGGGACTCGTCTGCGGGATTGCCGCCATCTTTGTGCTGATCGGCCTACGCAAAATCCTGCAATTCATCTCGCCCCAAAAGACGGTCCAAACCCTGGCCAACTGCCTGTTGCGGGCCATGCAGGCGCAGGGACTGCTGGAGAGCGGCGCGGCCCGGCTCACCATGCGCAAATCGGCGGACGGGTATGTCTACTGTCTGCTCAAAGACGCGAGCGCGCGTGACAACGAGCTCTTCTCCAAATCAGTGGCCGAGCTGTTGTCCGCCATCGACAACCCGCGCTATGTGATCATCCAGAAGAAGAAGTTGGGCGGTCTGTCCTATATAAACAGCTATGCCTGCCCCGCCTGTCTCGGCACAAAAAAGGAAAACGCGCAGGCCCTGGCCGCGCAGCTGAAAAAGCAGGCGGGCGGGTTTGAACTGATTTATACGCGCACAGCCGAGGGCAGGAAGCAGCTCGTGCGCTGCAAACAACGGTCTTATTTGAACGCGAATGAGATTGCTTTGAAGCGGATGAAGATGGTGAATTAATAGGAGGGAAATATGACCGAAACAACCTTCTCCCAATCCCTGCGCCGAGGTCTCGGCAGCGCCATCCTCGAATTGCAGAAGAACCAGGAGCGCGCGCGGTATCGGGAACTCGTCCTGCGCTGCTGCCTGCGCGATATTTCGTATGACTGGCAGTGCGAGGGCACGAAGGGGGACTATTTGTATTATGCCGTTTGGGCGATCCGGGAGCCGGAATACTTTCTGGAGCCCGTCATTCAGAAGTTCCATTCGCGCTGCAACGATAAACTGTTCTTTCAGCTGGCGAGGATTTTGTATCTCTATGCCGGGGACGGGTACGCGGTCGCGAGAGAGACGCTCTATACAAAATATGATTATTTTGCGCAAAAGGGCGAAAAGCTTTTGCAGAATTTCCATGTGGATGAGGGCATGCAGTGGGATGAACTCGCCTGTACGCTTTGGTGTTTTGAAGGCTTTGCGGCTTTCAAGAGATATGCAAACGCTGTGGGTGAAATGTGCATAAAGAAGCCTCACAGGCGAACGGCCTATGATCTTTGGTACAGGCACAGAGCGGAAGACAAGTTCGGCAAGGAACGGATCGAAAAGTTTTACAGCAGTGCCTGCGGCAAATCCCTCGCAATCGCGGCGCTCGTCGACAGCATAGAAGCAGAGGATTCTTACTATGAGCGGGAAAGGACCGAAAAAATACAACCGACAGTTGATATGCTGTTACAAGCTGCAAAAGAAGCCGCCACAGATGAGAATCCACGCTTGAAAATGCACAGTTTTCTAATGGAGTGCAAGTATACAATAATGAACAGAGCATCCGAGCAAGAGCGCATAGAACTGGCGCAGGCCGTTCTGCGCGAGGAGGATAAAACAGTGAAAGCGCTGCTCCTCCTGCAATTTTGGCCAAACGTATTCCCGATAGATATAATGCCCCTGCTTGCATATGCGCAATCGGAGCATGAATTGCTTGCGGGAGCCGCCATGGACACATTGAGAGAGCATAAAGACAAACGCCTGCACGAACTAGCGATGCAGTTATTGGAGAACAAGGGATTGGAATCGGGCGCGCTCAGCCTGCTCTACAGAAACTACCGCAAATCCGACGACGCCGTTATCCTTCGCGCCATGGAGAAGACCAAAACGATTTCGCATGATGTCCAAATGGATCTGCGCGATATCTATACGCACCACCGCTCCACAGCCGCGCTGCCCATACTGCTCCGTGCCTACCAAAAGGGCGACTGCTCTTTTTGCAGGTGCGGCATCGTGCAAGCCATGCAGCATTGCGGGGTGTTGACGGACGACATGCTCGAAGAATGCCTGTATGATTCCTATGACGATACCCGAAAGTTCGCCCGGCGCGTGAAGCGGCGCAGGGAGAGGGCGGCATCCGGGGCGGAATAGGTGTGTGGTCGCGTCTGCACATTCGGCTCGGCGGCAATCATGCAACCAACACGGTATGCAGTTTTGGGACAGAGCTGAACCCGCAAAACAGAGGTCTTACTTCACGAGCTGTTGTCCACGAGGTATAATGCACCTATGCATATATTATTCCTTCCCGGTGCGCAATGCACAAGCGAAATATGGAAGCCCCTGCTGCCGCACTTGCCTGCCGCGTGGGACTGTTGTTTTGCGGATTATGCGCACGAAACACTGCAAAACGCATGCGCCACGCGAGATATAGCGGCACAATTATCGCTGCAATTGGCGTATACATCCTATGACTGCATAGTCGGCCACAGCATGGGCGGTCTGGTGGCCTTGCAGTTGGCGGCGTTTGGCGTGCGGGCGGCGCGGTTTATACTTATAGAGACAAACCTCCGCCCCGCAAACGCGTTTTATCGGAATTTGCTCCTGCCCCAAAACGCAGCGCGGCACCGGGACGCGCTTATGGAAATGTTCCGGCGGGAAGCCCCCTATTATTCGGTCGCCCTAAAGCAGAGCTATCAAGGCGATTTCGATTTCACGCCGCTTGTGAAGGCAGCCAAAATGCCGATCCATATTTTAATGGGTGACAGAGGGCAGCCAGACTATGCCGGGCGGACGGATGATTTGAACCTGGACGCGGAAAGCTTAGCCAAATTGCAGTTTCATTTTATCCGGGACACCTGCCACCTGCCGATGCTGGAGAATCCGTGGGGTTGTGCGGAGGTTATAATCGCTGTAATCGGCAATGCCATTTAACTGTCACGAATTATGGGCTTTATTCCTGCGTGCGGTTGCGGTATAATAAGGTGATTCAAGTGAGCCATCAGGGCGCGGCGTCTCCTGCGGGAGCCGCCGATATCGCGCCCCTACAATTGAAACCGAAGGAGCCCCCATGATCCCCAGCCGCATTGCCAACATTCTGATCCACGCGCTCAAGGGCGGCGTTGTGCCGCGCGTGGGCTTGGAGTATATCACCGT
>Ga0123353_10001151_pt1 | contig 32240 bp, 21 predicted proteins | sample TergutLab28metaG_3_FD_92763 | JGI IMG/M metagenome (GOLD analysis project Ga0123353, IMG submission 92763) | Labiotermes labralis P3 segment gut microbial communities from Petit-Saut dam, French Guiana - Lab288 P3 | ecosystem: Host-associated > Arthropoda: Insects > Digestive system > Gut ... | reverse complement strand
GTTGCCTCGGCAAATGCCTGAGGGGCGAGCGGTGCCGCAACCCGCAGCAGACCATACGCGCCCATCTTTGCCAGGATCCCAGCAAAGAAGATCGAGATGCCTGCAGGGGCCTCGGTATACGCATCCGGCAGCCAGGCATGTAGTGGTACAGCAGGCAGCTTTATCAGGAACGCCGCTGCAACCAGCCAGAACACCAGCCTTCCGACAGGCGTGACAGCGTCTGCATCGGCAAGCTTGGTAAGAAGCGAGATCGAGTCGTACCCCTGTGTGGCAAGGGCGAGGATGATCCCCGCAAACAGCAGCACCCCACCGGCAAAAACATACACGAGAAACCTCATCGCCGCACGTCTGGGAACACCGGGCCTGCCACCGGCGATGAGGAAGAACCCTGGAATGAGCACCGACTCCCAAGCGACATAGAAAAGCAGCATGCTGTCGGCAAGGAACACCAGTGCGATACAGCCCTGCAACAGGGCAAGCAGAGCGAAGACCGTGGAAGGGCGACGGGCCGCCCCCTTATGCTCCGCGCCTCCGCGGTCACGAAGGCCACGACCCTTGGAGTCGCCCTCCTCAAGGCCCATGCCCCAAGACGCTGAGATTGCAAGCAGGCCCACCACAACGGTCAGCCCAAGCAGTACAAAAGAAAGCCCGTCTGCACGGAGCCGCCACAGGGATGCAGCCGTTGGACTTACCGCCCCAAAGACCGCATCTGTTCTCACCTGCGCAGCGGCAAACCCAAGTAAGACCGCCTGTGAAAGAGGTGCTGCAAGAGCAATCCAGCGCCCGATACGAGGTGCAAACCGTGAGGTCAGCGCGCATGTTGCTGCGACGAACAGGGGGATGATCACGAACAGGTCGAGTATCAGCACGGCTGGATCACCACCTCCCCACCCAAATAGAAACGACAAGCAGCACGATAAACGCCACTACCGTCGTAACCGCATACGCCTGGGCATCGCCGGTCTGCAGGCCAGAAAGGCTGCGCCCGACCGCCCGTGAAAGGACTGCGGGGCCCTCGGCGATCCACTCGGCGATCAGCCGGTCGCCGATCGCCCAGAGCGCACGCGAGGCCCCGATCACCGGACGCACGACCACGCGGTCGACAACCGCATCCCAGTTCCAGCCGTTCTCGAGGAGCCTTCCGAGGCCGCTGCCGCCGTCACCACCACTACCGCCGAGGCCAAAGCGCGCCTTTGCGCCGCCCTCGGCGTTTGCATCAGCGCTGTCGACCGCACGCACTGCGGCAAACCTCCAGCCAAGAAAAGCGCCTGCTGCGTGCAGTACAAAGGCGGCTACGGCCACGCCAAGGCGAAACGGCATCGGATCTTCGCCGAGTAGCCGCAGCAACGGTATCGATGCAAACCCCAGCCCGGTTGCGCCGAGGGCAAGTGCCAGGAGCGGCCCGAGCATCAAGGCAGGGCTTTCGTGCGCCCGTGTCTTTGCCCGCATTCTCGCCTTTGCCCGCGTCGCCGCCTTCCCTTTTGAGGTGCCCTTGTCCTTGCGTGAGACATCCTTGCGCGAAGCACCCGTGTGCGAACCGCTTTTTCGCAGGGTGCCCTGCGAGCTGCCCTGCGGGTCGAAAAACACCAACCTGGTAACACGCGCCGCATAAAAAGCGGTGATGCCATTAGCAGCCAAGAGCGCTATTCCTACAGGCACTGACGCATGAAACACCCCGCTTATGACGGGATCTGCACCAAAAAAGCCGTCGAAGGGCGGAATTCCCACGATAACAACGATCCCGACGAGCCAGACCGCAAATGTGACCGGCATCGCTTTGCAGAGCCCCCCCATCCTGGAAAGGTCTTGGGTCCCTACGCCATGGATGACGCTGCCGGCCGCAAGAAGGAGCAGCGCGGTAAACGCCGCATGAACCATTAGGTGAAAAGAGGCCACTGGCCACATGCCGGTCCCAAGGACCACAAACATCGATCCCAGCTGGCTCACCATTGCGTACGCAAGCACCTTCTTGATGTCGGCTTGCGCCGAGGCTGCAAGCGCCCCGCCGAGCGCCGATATCAAACCGACCGCCAGCAAGACCCCTTTTACAACAGGAGCCGCATCAAAAAGCGGCCACATGCGCGCCACCAGATAGACCCCGGATGCGGCCATGGTCGCCGCATGGGTCAGCGCCGAAGCCGGTGTCGGGCCCTCCATGGCATCGGGCAACCACGCCTGAAGCGGGAACTGCGCCGCCTTGCCCATCGCTCCAACCGCGATGGCAAGCGCTGCAGCGGTGCACACCGAGACGGGCAGCTTGCCGACTGCTGCGAATATCTCGGCAAAGGAATCGCTTTGGACGTGGCTCCACAAAAGTGCCATGCCGAGCAACAGGCCGACATCACCCACCCGTGCGGTGACAAAGGCCTTGACCGCAGCCTGCGCTGCCTCCTTTTTTTTGTACCAGAAGCCTATGAACAGGTAAGAGCAGAGGCTGACAAGCTCCCAGCCTATAAAAAGCGCGGTCAGGGTACTCGCACACACGAGCAGGTTTATGGAGCCGATAAAAAGGGCGATCAGGGCGAAATACCTCGGCCACCCCATTTCCTCTCGCAAATAGCCAACGGAGAACACCGTCACGCACACCGCCGTCACGGCGATAGCCGCAAGCATCACCGCTGACAACCGGTCAATCGTCAGATCGATGCTTAGGCTCGCCCCCAGGTCCATAAACCAGGGCAGGCTGCCATGCGCCGTAAGCCCACTCACAAGCCTGGAAACGGCAACCGCTAAGGGAACGAGCGCGGCGACAGATGCGAGCACGGGTGCAAGCAGACGCCCCTTCTCCTGCTCCTTCTCAGGAACGGTCGCGATAAGCAGGGCAAGCACCATCGGTAACACAATAAGAAGGACCATGGGGCTCACAAGGGCTGTGGCTGTCATCCGCACACCTCCCCAAGGTCGTCTATGCCTATCTCGCCTACCGCAGGATCACTCTCGGCCACTGCAAAGTCGTTCTCGGCTACCGCAAAACCGTCTATGCCTATCTCGTCTACCCGAGTGGTCTTTGCCGTGCGGGCTATGGCCAAAAGAAGTGCAAGCCCGACCGCCGCCTCGGCAGCAGCCACCGCGAGCAGGACGAGCGTGATCGCCTCAAGCCGTGCGCCTGCGCCGAACCGCGCCCCTAAGCCGACAAGCAGGACGAAAGCACCGCCCAGCATCACCTCGACCGATGCGAGCAACGCAACCATGTCGCGTCGGGTAAGAACGCCATAAAGCCCGATGCCGAACAGGGCAAAGGCAACAATGGCAACGTTCATCGATCCCTCCCCCCGCTCAAAGAGACCACCGTCACAAGCGCAACGAGCAACAGCCCGCCGACAAGCTCGAACGGCACAAGCACCTCGCCGAGAAGCACCTCGCCGAGGCCGGGTGCAGACCCACCGGCAGAGAGCGCCTGACCAACGGCTGGCAAAATGCCGTCGAACACTGGCCGCAAAGCCATCACGCCAAGACTCACGAGCCCAACACATGCAATGGCAGCCAACGGGTCATGGTTGGCAGACAGGCGTGGGCCTCCCGAATCAGACCGGTGGACCAACATGATCGCAAAAAGCGTCAGCACAAGAACGCCGCCCACATACACAAACAGCTGCGCGAGCGCAAGGAAGCCATAGCCAAACAGCGCAAAAAGCCCTGCGATGGCAAGAAGGACAGAGCCGAGTCCAAGACCGAGCCGCGTCACATCGCGAGCCAAGACGACCGTGAGCGCACCGGCAAGCGCAACTGCAGCAAGCAGGTAGAAGAGCACCGTCTCAGTCACAGCCGCCTCCAGCGCATCCGTCTGCCCCCGTTGCCCTAGAGCCTTCTTCCGGACGCTGCATCTCCTGCTTGTCAAACACCATGAGGTCACGATGGTAGAAGGCCAGCTCGTACTGGGCCGTATGGCGCAAAGCGCCCGTCGGGCATTGCTCGGCGCAGAGCCCGCAGAAACAGCACTTTGTGAGATCCAGGTCATACCGGGCCACGTGCCGGTTGTCGGGATCGTCCACGCGCTCGACGTCGATCGCATAATCGGGGCACGCACGGGCGCAGAAGGCGCAGCCTACACACACCCCGGACTCACACTGAAGGCAGCGCTGAGCCTCGCGTAGGCCCTCGGCCTCGGTGATGCCAAGCTCGACCGAGCGGAAGTCCTTGGCGCGCTCCTCGGGGTGCGCCATGGGCATCTTTGCCCGGAGGCGTGTGGCTTGAAGCCCCTCAAGGTCAACATCCCCATAGCGGGGACATTGCAGATCCGGCCGAAAGGCCCGCCCCTCGGCAAGATCGATGCCCTGCAAGTAGCGGTGTATGGAGACGGCGGCCTCATGCCCGCTGGCAATAGAGCCGATCGCCGAGCCGGGGCCTGTGACGACCTCGCCGCACGCAAACACCCCGTCGGCCTGCGTGGTCATGAGCGTGCGGTCAACCGGCAAGATCCCGCGCTCGGTGAGCTCAAGACCCGAGCCTTCCACCAAGCGGTGCAGATCGGAGGCCTGACCGATGGCAAAGAGCACGATGTCTGCCTCTACCTCCATGTACTCGTCTGCGAACTGCGGGGCGAACCTGCCGTGGGCATCAAAGACCGAGACGACGCTTTGCATCCGCATACCGGTGACACACCCGTCCTCGGCCATCACACTGTGAGGGCCCCAAGCGCAAAGCGCCACAACGCCCTCATCGAGTGCCTCTTCGATCTCCCAGGGGTGTGCGGGCAGCTCGTCCATCGACTCCAGCGAGGTCATCTGCACCTGGGAGGCACCCACTCTGAGCGCCACGCGGGCACAGTCGACCGCGACGTTCCCCCCTCCTACCACCAGCACGCGCTTCCCCGAGATGCCGACATCACCTGTCAGGTTCCCGACCTTCAGGAACTCAAGGGCACCCATGACGCCCTCGGCATCTGCCCCCGGCAACGGAAGCATCCGGCTGCTTTGGAGGCCGGTCGCAATGAGCACCGCGTCGTACTCGTCGATAAGATGTCTGATCGGCATATCAACGCCGACCTCAACACCGGAGGTGATCCGCAGCCCCATCGCCACAAGGTCGTCTATCTCCCCATGCAAGATATCACGCGGAAGGCGGTATGCCGGAACACCGGAGTATAAAGCCCCGCCCGGCTTGCCCTCTTTCTCGAAGCAGTGGACCTCATAGCCCTGTTGCATGAGATCGAAGGCGGCAGCCAATCCGGATGGGCCGCTGCCAATCACCGCGACCCGTTGCCCACGCGTGACAGGAAGCGGTCTCACACGCTCGGCACGCACCTGCTGGAAGCCCTCATAGGCAACCCGGTGCAACGGCCTGATCGCAATCGGCTCATCGTAATGGTTACGCTTGCATGCGCTCTCACAGGGATAGTGGCAGATGCGCCCCATGGTGCCGGGCAACACATTGCGCAAGCGGACAAGCTCGTATGCCTCGGCAGACATCCCCTTGGCGAGGTAAAGCGCCTGCCCGCGGGCGTCCACATTGGCCGGGCAGTTCCCGGTGCAGGGAGGAAGCCCGCCTGCAGCAGCCATCTCCCCGATGCGTGCGTTGTAACTTGCGCAGTCGGCCTGGATCGTCGATACCTCATCCGTGCCGAGAAGCCCGGTGAGCCTGAGCGCCCCACGCCACCGGGGCGAGAGCGTGAGCCTCTCAAACGGGTATCGGAGCGTCTTTGGCCTGGCCCGCATCCTGCCTGCGGTGATCCCGAGGCCGACAAACAGGCTCGCGCAGCGCTCGAACGCCCCCCGCACGCCCGACGAGTACTCATTTGTCGCGTGAACCACCGTCGGGTGCGCCGCAGCGGTCGCCGAAGGCGCGGTGCCGCAAGAGCCATCCGGATCGAGGTCCGGGTCCAGGCGTCGTGTACCGTCGGTATCCGCCGTGCTCACAGCGCGCTCACCACCCCTGCGACAAGCAGCTGCACCAGGGCAACGGGGGTAAGCACCTTCCACGCAAACGACATCAGCTGGTCGGGGCGCAGCCGAGGAAACGACCACTTCACCCAGATCATCATCGTCGTGAATGCAACAGTGAAGGCCACAAAAAGCAGCACCCCAAGAGGCCCGGGAATGCCCAGGCCGCCGCCAAGGAACGTCGCAGCACCAAAAAGCGAGGCCGCAACGATCCCGCTGTACTCGACCATCATGAAGATCGCCCAGCGGATCCCCGAATAATCGACAAAGTAGCCTGCAACAAGCTCGGACTCCGCCTCGGGCAGGTCGAAGGGGCCTCGGTTTACCTCGGCAATAGAAGAGATGAAGTAGACGGCAAAGGCGGGGGCGAGGACCACTATCCACCACCACTGCCACGCGCCGCGGATCCCGACGGCGCTTGTCGTGCCGGCCAGGACCACGAGCGAGAGCACCGAGAGCGTCCGGGGCAGCTCATAGGAGACGAGCTGCGCAGCCGCACGCACGCCGCCTAAGCTCCCGTACGTGTTGTGCGATGCCCAGCCGGCGAGGAGCATCCCGAGCGCGCCCATCCCAGGAACCGCGAGGAAGAAGAGCGCGCTTGCCTCGGTATTGAAAGGCGCCCAGCCGTTGGCGAAAGGGATGACCGCAAAAGCCGAGGCAGACGGCACGAACACCAGGTAGGGCATCAGCTTGAAGACCGGCACGTCTGCGAGGTTGGGCGTGATGTCCTCTTTGACGACAAGCTTGACCGTATCGGCAAGCGTCTGGAGCACGCCGGCAGGGCCCGCCTGCTGGGGGCCAAAGCGCATCTGCATGCGCCCGGCCACCTTGCGCTCCCACCAGACCCCGAAAAGGGCCGTGAGCGCGATAAGTATGGCAGCGGCGAACCCCCACAAAACGCCGAAGAGGTAGCTTCTCATCGATCCACCTCGCCAAACACGGGATCAAGCGAGCCTAAGATGACCCCGAGGTCCGAGAGCACATGGCTCGGCGCAAGCCGTGAGATAAGCGACACGTTACAAAACGCCGGGCTACGGAAGTGCACGCGATACGGCTTTGCGCCCCCGTCGCTCACGGTATAGACGCCGAGCGTCCCGCGAGCGCTCTCGATGCGTGCGTACGCGTCGCCTTTTGGCGGGGCGATCAGCCGAGGGATCCCGTCTGTCAAGATGGGGCCTTCCGGCATCTGCGTGATCGCCTGCTCGATTATGCGGACGCTCTCAAAACACTCAAGCAGGCGGCAGCGGGCACGGTCGTAGGCGTCCCCGTTGTCTCCCACCACAACGTCGAACCCTATGCGCGGGTAGACCGAGTACGCATCCTGTCTGCGGATGTCGAGGGCAACCCCGGAGCCACGCGCCACCGGGCCTGTCGCGCCCCAGGCGATCGCCTGCTCGGTGCTCATGATGCCGACCCCTTTTAGGCGCCCGCGTGCGATAACGTTGCCAAAAAGCAGCTTGTCAAGCTCTTCGAGGCCGGTGGGGAGCTTGCGCATCTCGGCTAAGACCGCGTCCGCCCATCCGTCCGGCGCGTCAAACGCCACGCCGCCCGGTCGGACATAGCTGTAAGTCAACCGTGCCCCACACAGCTGCTCGAAGAGCTCGACGATGCGCTCACGCAGGTCAAAGGCGTACACGAACACGGTGAATGCACCTGAGTCGGCTCCTGATGAGCCCACACTCATCATGTGGCTGGCGATGCGCTGCATCTCGCAGACGATCACGCGCAGATACTCGGCGCGCTCAGGGACATCTATGGCTGCGGCCTTCTCGACCGCTCGGCAATACGCCCAGTTCGCATACATCGAGCCAACGTAATCGAGCCTGTCCGTGAGGGGGACCACCTGCAGGTACGTGCGGTTCTCGGCCATCTTCTCGATGCCGCGATGGAGGTGCCCGATGATGAGCTCCGCCTTGCGTACGATGTCGCCGTCCAAGTTAAGCAGGATGCGGCCGACCCCGTGCGTAGACGGGTGTTGCGGCCCGACGTTCACGACAAGCTCTTGGTTGAATTCCTGGTCAGGCATCAGATGAGGTCCGGTCTTCTGATGAGGGTGGGGCTTTCAAAATCCTTGCGGAGCGGGTGCCCGCAGAAATCATCGGGCAAAAAGATGCGCTTCGGACAGGGATGCCCGTCAAAGGCCACGCCAAAAAGGTCAAGCACCTCCCGCTCCTGCGAGTCGGCCGCCGGCCAGATGCCCGCCAGGCTCACCACGCGTGGTTGCTCGGCAGGCAGGTCGCACCTTACGACGAGCGATGCCGAGAGCGTTGCCGAGACCAGCCGATATATGAGCCCGATGCGGTCGCGGTAATCGACAGCCGTGACCATCTCAAGCTGGTCGAAGCCTTTGGCCGCCAGCTCGGTCGCCAAGCCAAGCAGCTCTTCACGCTCCACGCGGATGCACGCATCGGCAACGCCGTCGCTGTCTGCCAGCACGGCGCTCTTGAACTTCTCGGCAATGGATGCCATGGTTGCGGCAAACGTCGTCGTCATGCCGGGTCCTTTGAGGGCGCGGATGCGGGAGCCGCCGACGCAGGCTCCGCGGGCGCGGGGGTCGTGGGCGCAGGGGCCGTCCTCAGCGGGATCTCGGTCCGACGCCGGTAGCGCACCCCCGGGGAGACGGACTCGGCCCTGACCAGGTTTCGCAGCTGAACGATGCCGTCCTGCAGCGATTCCGGCCTGGGAGGACAGCCGGCGATGTAGACATCAACGGGAAGGAACTGGTCGACGCCTCGGACAACGGAGTATGTGTCGTAGTAGAAGATGCCGCCAGAGATAGCACAGTTGCCCATCGCAATGACCCATTTCGGCTCGGCCATCTGCTCGTAAAGCCGGATCACCACCGGCTTCATCTTCTCGGTGATCGTCCCTGCGACGATCATGACATCGGTGTGCCGAGGCCCTTGCCGGGGGAAGACCCCTAGGCGGTCGAAATCGAACTTCGAGAAGGACGCGGCGATAAGCTCCATGGCGCAACACGCGGTCCCCATGGGAAACGCCCAGAGCGACTGCCCCCTTGACCAGCCGAGCAGCGCATCCGCAGAGGTAAGGATCACGTTACCGACCCCGGATTCCAGCGTGGAGTAGCCTAGGGCGCTGTCTGAAGCGCTGTCCGTCTTGCCTAGAGACGCCATTCAAGCGCTCCTTTCCGCCATGCATACCCAAGCCCCAGGGCAAGCACCCCGATGAATGCACAGACCTTGACCAGGGCAAGCAGGTCGCCGTGCAAGCGGCTGGCGACTGCAAAAAGCAGGATCACGTTTGCGTCAAAGATGACAAAGAGCACCGCGACTGTTGAGAATCGGAGGCGTTGTGCGACAAACGGGCTTCCTGCCTGCTCAAGCCCGCACTCGTAAGGAGCACCCTTTGCCTCTCCCGGGTTCTTGGGGGCAATAAGGGAGTTAAGGAGAAAGACAATGCCCACAAAGGCCGCAGTGGCCGTGAACAGGCCAAGCACAAACAACAGATTCTCGGTTTGCGCGACCTGCATCGTTCACCCCACTCCATCGATTCCTATGTGAATTGACTGTCTACATATGTCGGTTTGCATGTGCCGCTTGCGTCAGTTTGCACGTGCCGCTTGCCCTGGCTTGCGCTTGCTGCTTGTGTCAGTCCGTGCCTGCTGCTTGCGTCGGTTTGCGCCTGCCGCTTGCCCTCAAAGCCAGATAACGCGACATCGAACAGGCGCATAGTGTAATCGGCTTGAAATAAGTTTGCAAAAAGATCTTACAACGTCTCACAAAGTGCCGTTTCTTATGCAAAATCCTGTTCCGGTCCAGGCCCCTTGCGCCCCCTACATCCTCCGCCGCACATCTGCCTGGGGTCAGGACTCCTGATCCGAGGCAAGCCTTACGATCTCTTCCGAGACCTGGATCCACTCCTCCTCCAATACAGGGATTTTACGCTTTAAACCGGTGAACTCGGAAAGTGCCGACTCGAAGCTGTCACGGTCCGAGTAGAACTCGGTCTCAGCCATCTTTGCAACAAGCTCATCGTAACGGGCCTGCGCTGATGCCAGCTCATCCTCCACGCGTGCAAGCCTTTCTCGGCAGACCTTAGTCGCACGGAACGTGCTGTTTCGTGCCTCGGCCTCCGCACGCTTCTGCTCGCGGGTCTTAGGCCCCACCGTCTGGCCGGTGGCGATAGCGTCGCTCAAGGTGCCGTGGGCGCTAGCAGCCGGGCTGCCGGTCAAAGGAGCGCTCCTTTTGGCACCCGCCTCGGCTTTCTCGGCATCCTTGCGCGCCTGCTCCTCGCGCTTCCAGAGCCAGTAGCCGTAATCGCCCTCGGTGACGGTGATGCCCCCCTCGCCCACCTCGACGATCTTGTTTGCAACCGAGCGGATCAGGTGGCGGTCGTGCGTGATCAGCACGATCGTTCCCGCGAACCGCAAGAGCGCCTGCTCCAGCACGTCGCTTGAGGCAATGTCAAGGTGGTTGGTCGGCTCGTCGAGGCACAGCAACGGAGCGGGCTTTACGAGCATCTTCGCCAGCGCAAGCCGCCCCCTTTCCCCGCCCGAGAGGACGCGCACCCTCTTGTCGACATCGTCCCCCTCGAACAGGAACGCGCCGAGGAGCCCTCTGACCTCGCCCTGCGTCCATCCGGGCGCTACCCGATCGATTGTCTGGAACGCGGTCGCATCGGGCGTAAGGGATTGGACCTGATGCTGCGCAAAGTAGGCTGTCTCGACCCCAGCGCCAAGCCTGCGCCTCCCTTCGTCTATAGGAAGCACGCCCGCAAGCATGCGCAACAGCGTCGACTTGCCAGCCCCGTTCGGCCCAACAAGCGCAACTTTATCCCCTCGGTAAAGGGAAAGGTCCAGGCCCTCGTACACAACGAGGTCGCCGTACGCCTTCGACACGCCCTCAAACGAGACGACCATGTCGCCGGTCCGCGGCGGTTGTGCGAAGCGGAACTTCACCGTTTTGCGCTCCAAGGGTGCCTCGACAAGCTCCGCACGGATCTTTTCGATACGCCGCACGCGGTCTTGGGCGGCCGTCGCCTTTGATGCCTTGTAGCGGAACCGGTCCACGAACGCCTGCATGTGCGCGATCTCTTTGAGCTGCGCCTCACGCTGTTTCTTGCGCTGCTCAATAGCAAACGCACGCTGCCGCTCGTACGACTCATAGTCCCCGGTGTAAACGGTCACGCGCCGGTTCTCGATCTCGGCAACGCAGGTTGCCAGCCCGTTGATGAACGCCCGGTCATGGCTTATCAAGAGGAGCGCGCCGTCGTACCCACGTAAAAAACCCTCAAGCCACGTCACGCTCTCGAGGTCCAAGTGGTTGGTCGGCTCATCTAAAAGCAGGATATCTGGCCGCATGAGCAAAAGCTTTGCGAGCGCAAGCCGCATGAGCCAGCCACCTGAGAACTCCCCGGCATCCCGCGCAAGATCGCCCTCGGCAAACCCCAGGCCGCCGAGAACGGAGCGGGCCTCGGCCTCTACCGTATACCCGCCGAGATCCTCGAAGCGCTCCTGCGCACGCCCGTACTCGGCGAGCAGGCGCTCCTGCTCCTCACCCTCGGTGCCAGAGACCTCTTCCTCAAGCAGCCGAAGCCTGTGCTCAAGCGAGGTGACGTGGCTTGCCGCCGTAAGGGCCTCGTCGAGCACCGTGCGGCCTGACATCTCGATTGCTTCTTGCTCCAAATAGCCGATGACCGCGCCACGGGCAACGGTGACCGTACCCTCGTCGGCATCCTGACGGCCAGCGATGACCTCGAAAAGCGTCGTCTTGCCAACACCGTTCGGGCCGATGAGCGCAACTCGGTCACGCACCCCCACGCGAAGCGAGGCACCCGAGAAGAGCACCCGGGACCCAAAGGTCTTGGTGAGGTTGTCGACTGAAAGGATCACAACTGCTTAGTTGGGCCGCCCACCTGCTTGCTGGCAGCTCACTCGACCTGCTCGCTTGCTTGCCTTTCGAGCAGCTCCTCCGCGTTCTCGATGGCGATGACCTGCCAGTGGTTACCGGTGCGCTTCATCCTCAGCGCGAGGTCAAGCGGCTTGCCCTTGCGGTCTTTGATCCCGATGGTCACAAGCGCCTCATTGCCTGTGCGACCAGTCGTTTTTGCCTTACCTAAGACGAACAGGTTCGTCATAGGGCCCGCCTTTCGGGCACCGCCTGAGCCGCCGGTGAGGGCAAACAGGTTTGTGACAAGCCCCGTGCCCGACCCGCCTGCGCCCTTGCCTTCCTCAACCGATTTACGGATCTCTTCTTTGAGCTGCTCGGCTAGCATCGGCTTCATCATCTCGATCATACCTGCTGCCGACGGATCTGCCTCGCCGCTCTCGGCAAGGACCTTGCTGATAGCGATGTCCAGAAGCTGGTCGATCACCGCATCGATATCAAGGTACTTCTGCACGCCATCCATGTCCTTGGCCTGCCCCGCTTTTGCAAGCTCGCCGAGCGAGTACGCCGGTGACCGTGTGAAGCCGAAGAACCAGGCACCCGCACCGGCCACAACAACCAGCAAGAAAACGAGCACGATAGCCATAGCGGCAAACGAGGACTTTGGCTTGCCAGGCTCGACCGTGGCAGGGGCAGTGTCCGCAGGATCGCCGCCCACAGTGCTGGCTTGGGTGTCATTCGCGGCATCGTCTGCAGTACCGACCGCACCATCACCGACGGTGTCACTCGCGCCATCGCCGCCCAGGATGTCATCAGCGGCATCGCTCACGCCATCGCTTATCGCGTTGTCTGCGGTCTCGTTCACGGTGTCATCCATGATGTCATCCTCATATCTCACAAAGCAACTGAACCAGCCACTCCCTCGATATCTGCTTTTCCCTACTCTTCTGTGCAACCCGTGAACAGAGTCACCTGACCTCCGGTAAAACCGGAGGCATGTTTTGTGAACCGCTCAAAGCGTAAGACCTTCATGGTGGGCCCGGCAGGATTCGAACCTGCAGCCAAGGGATTATGAGTCCCCTGCTCCACCGTTGAGCTACGGGCCCGCTACGCACCTGTATAGACACTCGACCGAAGCGCGTGGTCAAAGCGCCGTGCAACGCCTGCTTATTGTAACCGGTCTTAGCACAAACCGCCGAGACCTACACTTAAACAACACCATTTCCGACACATTACCGACACATTGCCGACACCATTGCGGGAGGCAATAGCGACCGACTCGCGATGCCTGTTTGTGATGCGATTTGTGACGCGATTTGTGATGCAATACGAAATGCCCGTTGCAAACCGTCCACGTCGTCGGTAAACTCTCTTCTCGCATCTATGTGATGCGCCGTAGTACTCCTCGGTAGCTCAATCGGCAGAGCATCCGGCTGTTAACCGGAGGGTTGTAGGTTCGAGTCCTACCCGGGGAGCCAAACACTTACGGCACCACACACCCTGCGACGGCACCACGCATCCCCCGTCTCACATCTCGCCGCACCGTACGCTTCCCGCATGTCCGTCAAGTACCCAGCACTGCATCTGGCACCGCGCCCTACAGCAGCTCCCCGTACTTTTTCACGAATACCTTCTTTACGCCTGTTACAAGTGCCATATACAAGAAAACCGTCCCGGCAAGCCACGCAAAATACACAGGCGGCAGAGGTGCCAGCCCGATTGCCTCGCCAAACCCCGTGAACGGGATTATGGTCAGCGCGGCAATACCGGTCGCTGTGAGCAGGGTAACGGGCGCAGATGCTCGGCTCTTGATGAGCGGCAGCTTGGGCGTGCGGATCATGTGGATTACAAGCGTCTGGCTCCACATCGACTCGACAAACCAGCCGGCCTGGAACATCGCAATGTAGTGCGCGCCCACAGCCGGATCCGTTATCTGGTGGAACAGCAGCCCGCCGCTTACAAGCGGACAGATCACGAAGTACATCAGCATATACGTCGTTATGTCGAACACCGAGCTTGTCGGGCCAAACCAGACCATGAACTTGCTGATGGACGATGCATCCCATTTCCGTGGCACCGCCAAGAACTCTTTGTCCACGTTGTCCCACGGGATCGTCAGACACGAGATGTCGTAGATCAGGTTCAAAAGCAGCAACTGGATCGGCATCATCGGCAGAAACGGGAGAAGCGCGCTTGCAATCAGCACTGAGAACATGTTGCCAAAGTTCGAGCTGGCAGTCATTTTGATGTACTTGATGATGTTCGCGTAGGTCTTCCGCCCCTCAATGACACCCTGTACAAGCACCATCAAATCCTTCTCCATAAGGATGATGTTCGCTGACTCCCGTGCGATATCGACCGCCGTATCAACGGATATGCCGACATCGGCAGCTTTCATCGCAGTAGCATCATTGATCCCGTCGCCCATGTACCCAACAGTGTGACCATCCTCGCGCAGCGCCTTGACAATCCGCGCCTTCTGCTGAGGGGAGAGCTTTGCGAACACCGTCGTCTCTTTGACCGCGCTGTTCAAACGCTCGTCATCCATCCCCTCGACATCCGCGCCGAGCAGGATATGCCCCGCATCGAGGCCCACCTGGCGACAGACGCTTTTCGTGACCACATCGTTATCCCCGGTGAGGATCTTTACGCCCACCCCATACTCGCCGAGCGAGGCGATCGCGTCCGCTGCACTCTCCTTTGGCGGGTCAAGGAACGCAAGGTAGCCGATCAGCACCATGTCGGCCTCATCCGCTACCGAAAACGCGCTTTGCGGGGACGGGTTCGTCTTCTGCGCCACGCCGAGGACACGCAGCCCGTCCGCGTTGTAGTTGTTGCACGTCTCCAAGACCTCGCGCCGCAGCTCGTCTGTCATCGGCGTCACATCGTCCCCGTATTCGACGTAGGACGAGATTGCGAGCATCTCCTCTATTGCTCCTTTTGTGATCAGCTGCGTCTTGCCGTTCCCATCAGTCACAACAACGCTCATGCGCCGCCGCGCGAAGTCGAACGGGATCTCGTCGATCTTCGTGTATGCATCCTCGTGCGGTGCGACCTGTTCCTCGTGGGCACGCTCGATGATCGAGATGTCGATCAGGTTTTTCAGTCCCGTCTGGTAGTAGCTGTTCAAAAACGCATGTCGCAGCACGCGCACATCGCTGTTGCCATGCACGTCAAGGTGGTATTCAAGGATGATCTTGTCCTGCGTCAGCGTCCCGGTCTTATCCGTGCAAAGGATGTCCATCGCGCCAAAGTTCTGAATCGAGTTCAGCTCTTTTACGATGACTTGCTTCTTGGCCATGAACACCGCGCCTTTTGCGAGGTTCGCCGACATGATCGTCGGCAGCATCTCTGGCGTGAGACCGACCGCAACAGACAGTGCGAAAATGAGCGCCTGTAGCCAGTTGCCCTTCGTGAACCCGTTTAAAAAGAGCACTATCGGCACCATGACGAGCATAAAGCGTATCAGCACCCATGAGACGGCGGAAACGCCCTTTTCAAAGCTCGTCGGAGGTGCTTTTTCCTGCAACTGCGACGCGATCTTGCCAAGCTCGGTATCATCCCCGACCGCAAGGACGAGTGCCGCCGCCGAACCAGAGATCACCGTGCTGCCCATAAACGCCAGATTGTTCAGATCGAGCGGGCTGGCTGGCCTTCCCGCCACCGGCTCCATGAACTTCTCTACCGACTCGCTCTCACCGGTGAGCGACGACTGGCTGATAAACAGGTCTTTCGCACGCAGGATCCGCACGTCGGCAGGGATGATGTCGCCAGCGGCAAGATGCACGATGTCGCCAACAACCACCTCATCGAGTGGTATCTCGCGCTTCTCTGATGTCTCCGCATCCTCGTCACGGCGCATTACCGCAGTTGTCGTCTCAACAAGCTCGCCGAGTTTTTCTGCCGCGTTGCTGCTGCGTAGCTCCTGGATAAAGCTCAACAGGCCGCTTATCAGGACCATCGTCAGAACGATGATGACTGCCGGGAGGTCTTTAGAGAACAATGAGATCAGCGCGAGGACAAGCAGCACGCCAGTAAAAGGATCCGCAAACGCGGACCACAATCGCTGCAGCACCGAGGCCTTTCTTTGACGGGTGATGAGGTTTGCGCCGTACTGGTCGCGCATATCGTCTACTTGTTCTTCGTCGAATCCGTCGTTCATGTTGTCGTACTGGATCAACAACATCTCCGGCGCTTTGCGTGCAGCATTCAACAGGCGACGCTTCACGCGCTCCTGCTGCGTTATTGTGGTCTGCGTTATTTTTTTTGCCATGCCTTTGCCCTTCTACCTTCTAAAAACCAGGCGGGCGCATGGCCATCAGCGGAACGACGTGAGACGCCAGAACCTGTTGCAACCAATACATGCGCTCCGCGCACACGTCGTACTTCGGGTACTGTCAGGTTCCGTTGGTCTCACCTCCTAATGTCCGCTTCCAAAAATAAGATCCTGTCATCGGCAGACGACAAGAGCCAGAAAAATACAAAGATCCAACCGGCTGGCTGGCCTCACTCCGCCAGCTGGCCACCGCCAGCCGAGCACCCGTTGACCGGCCACTGCCTACAGCCTATCGGGCCGCCTCAGCGTACTCTAGGATACCGCATTTGATGCCCTCGGCAAGTTTATCTTGATAATGCGGACTTGCAAGTAGCCGGTCCTCGACCTCGTTAGACATAAAGCCGCACTCGATAAGCACCGCCGGCACCCGCGCCCAGTTAAACCCTGTTTGGTCGGAGCGCTCGGAAAGGCCGCGGTCGATGGCCCCTGTGGAGACCACCGCACTGTGCTGGATTAAGACGGCGGCCTTTTTGCTCTCGGCGCTTATCGGGCTTACCCAGCCGTTGCCGCCGGGGTAAAGCGTGGATATACCGGCGATCGACGAATCCGTATTGCCATCGCAATGGATCCGCACAAAAAGGTCGGCCCCTGCCGCATTCGCGACCTCGGCCCGAGCGGCGTTGCTGATATTGACATCATTTGTGGCCCTGGTCATGACGACCCTGACCCCTTCTTTCTCCAGACGGGTCTTGAGGTTCGTCGCGATCTGCAGGGCCACCTCACACTCAGGGAGCCCAGTGGCGCGCCCCGTAGTGCCTCCGCTCACGCTGATCTTGGTCTCTGCTGACCCGGGGCCTATCGGCTCAAGCTTTTGATTGCTGCGCTTCTGGTGCCCAGGGTCGATGCAGACCACAAGGCCCCTGCGGCCGCCCAGAGCGTCCGCACTGTCCTCATCTGCCCCGATAGCCGAGATAGTCGAAGATGCCAGCGCTGATGCCGAAGCCTCGGCGGATCCAGAGACCTGCAACACGACACGCGTGCGGGCCCGGACGAGCTCGCCGGCGACAGGCTCTTGGGAAACGATCCTCGCGGGCTCCTCACTCGAGGCACCAGGCGGGCTCAAAGGAGCAAGACCGGCCGCATTGAGTATGGCCATGGCCTCTTTGATCGTCGAACCGACGACATCGGGCACCTCCACCAGCTGCCCTGCGGTAGCAGTGACCCCGCTTGCAGGCTCGCCGTCTTTGTGGGAGTCAGCGGCCCTGCGGGATGCGTTCAGGCCAACGAGAAGACAGCCGATGCCTACGAGGCAGACAACAAGCGCAGCGACAGCCTTGAGCGCTACCTGCTTATGGGTAACATGCTTCCGGTGCTTCTTTGTGGGCCTGCGGTGCCGTGCCATAGCCGGACTGCCTGCTTTATTCCAGGTAGTCGCGCAAACGCTGTGACCGCGATGGATGGCGGAGCTTGCAAAGCGTCTTGCTTTCGATCTGCCGGATCCTCTCGCGTGTCACCCCGAATTCCCGGCCGACCTCCTCTAAAGTCCGCGGATGGCCGTCCACAAGCCCGAACCTCAGTTCAATGACCTTGCGCTCCCGCTCGGAAAGCCCGATGAGCACCTTTGAAAGCTGCTCTTGTAAAAGCGAGAAGCTTGCCGCATCAGGCGGCACCACAGCCTCGGAGTCCTCGATAAAATCGCCGAGCTGCGAGTCCTCCTCCTCGCCGATAGGCGTCTCAAGGCTCACGGGCTCTTGGCTGATCTTGAGGATCTCCCGCACCCGGTCGGCAGACATATCCATCCGCTCGCCGATCTCTTCCGGCAACGGTTCGCGCCCAAGCTCCTGTAGGAGCTGACGCTGGATGCGTATGAGCTTGTTGATCGTCTCAACCATGTGAACCGGGATGCGGATGGTGCGCGCCTGGTCTGCGATCGCCCGGGTGATTGCCTGACGGATCCACCAGGTGGCATATGTCGAGAACTTAAAGCCCTTGGTGTAATCGAACTTCTCGACCGCACGGATCAGGCCCAGGTTGCCCTCCTGGATAAGGTCTAAAAAGAGCATGCCTCGGCCCACATAGCGTTTTGCAATCGAGACGACAAGCCGCAAGTTGGCTTCGACAAGCTGCTGCTTCGCGTCAAGGCCAAGCTGCTCTATGCGGTACAGGCGGCGCTTCTCGGCACGGTCAAGCCCGTCCCCGGTCGCCCCCGCCTCCTCGATGCGCGCCCCCGCCTCAATGCCCGCCTCGATCTTCATGGCAAGATCGATCTCCTGGGCCGCGTTGAGCAGCGGGACTTTGCCGATCTCTTTCAAATACATCCGCACCGGATCGCCGGTGAGGGGCGCTAAAGCCGAGGCGCTGACCACGCGCTTCTTGCTTTTCTTGGTGCTTGCCTTGGGCGGCACCTTGGGCAGCTCGATATCGACGATAGCCGCTTCGGCAACGCTCTGGTCATCGTCGTCATCACCAAGGTCGCGGCTCGCACGATCCGGCCCTTCGGCCTGCGCCACGGTGTCTGCGACCGCATCCTCATCGAGCACATGCACGGAATCCTCTACGATGTCGATCCCCTGCGCCCTGAGGTGTGAGTAGATGCGCTCGAGCCGAATCTCGGTAAGATGGATGTCCGAGAACGCCCCTTGGATCTCCTCGTCAGTGACACTGCCACGAGTCTTGCCGATCTTGACCAGCACCCGCATTTCGGGCAGTTCAAGCTCGGAAACAGTTTCCCTGGCTGATTTTGACCCAACCGCCTCCTCGAGCCTTTTGGCCTTTTTGGCGATTTCTGATGCCTTGGACCCAGACTTGACAGACTTGGAATCGCTTGTGCTTTTTTGTTTGGTTTTGGGTCTCGAGTCATGTATCACGCTGGCCACGCGCCTCCTGGTTGTCTTTTTCGCTGTCCTCCCCGCGCCGCAACACGTCAAGCTCCCGTTGCAGCAGGGATACTTCCCTGAAAACATCGTCATACTCGGCCGATGAGACAAGCTTGCCTGAATGCTTCAGCTTTGCCTTCCCAACAGCTATTCGGCGTTCAAGCGCAAACTCCTTGAGTCTGCGCGTCAGACTCACAAAAACCTCATCAGAGGCCACCGATGCGCAATCGGCGAGTTTGGATGCGGCAAGCATCTCAACCGCACCGGGGACGTGCGCAAAAAGCAGCCCGTTCACCTCTGCCGCCCCGGCCTTGCTTCCCGCATCCATAAGCACCCGAGCGATGCTGCGGTTCCGTTCATCCGAGAACAATTCCAATTTGAGCAAATCCCGTGCCGTTTCTCGCAGCCGAGGGTGGGCAGCAAGCATGCCGAGGGTCTCAAGCTCCACCCTCGCCTGTGAGCCCATCGGCGTTAAATCCGCCTGTGCCGTGCCATCCGTCGGTGCCGTGCCACCCGCCTGCGTCGGGAGGCCTACCGCCCCCCTGTCATCACCCCTTGACCGCACTTCCCTGCCCCTTGCGCCAGACGGAGATACCGAGCTGATCGCATTCCGCACAGCCGCGGCATCAGCAAGCAGCTTGTCGCTGATGTAGTTCGCATAATCGGCCGCAAGTATCGAGCCTTTCACGGGCGCAAGCACTTCTGCAGCATCGCGCAGTGCTCGAGCACGTTCCTCCGGGCGGTCGAGGTCCCAGCGCGCAAGACGCCTGTCTATCGCGAACTGCAGCAAAGGGACAGCGCTTGCAACGAGCGAGGACACTGCCTCGGCACCTTTCGCATTAACGTAATCCGCAGGATCCATGCCATCCGGCATAACCGCCGCCGAGAGGTTCACCCGGTATCTGTCGTGCATCTCTGTCGAGTAGGTGTCGACGAACTCGACAGCCCGGTCGGCAGCGCGCATGCCGGCTTCGTCCCCATCGAAAAGGTACACGACCTCGCGCGCAAAGCGTCCGAGGAGCTTGACGTGTTGCGTGGTGAGCGCCGTGCCGAGCGTAGCGACCGCATTGGTGATGCCGTGCGTGTGCAGACCGATCACGTCCGTATAGCCCTCGACAACGATAGCCACACCGGATGAGGTTATGGCGGCCTTTGCACGGTCAATGGCGTACAGGCTCACCGATTTCTTGAAGACCGGCGTATCCGACGTGTTGAGGTATTTCGGGACACCATCGCCAAGCACCCGACCCCCAAAAGCAACGGTGCGCCCTTGCAGGTCGGCTATGGGGAACATGATGCGCTCGAAAAAACGGTCCCGCAGCACCTGGTTGTCCCCACGCATCGCGAGGTTCGCCTGGATCATCTCGCCTTCGGTGAAGCCGGCTTTTGCAAGGGTGGAGACAAGTTCCCCGCGCCCGGGCGCATACCCAAGCCTCCACGCCCTTGCAACCTCACTGCCAAACCCCCTGTCAGCCAGATAGCGGCGTGCGGCCTCGGCGTGGTCCTTGCGCGACCCGGTGAGCACCCGTGCATAGTACGCAGCTGCCTCCTCGCAGGCAGCCATCAGGCGTTCTTTGCGGCCATGTGGGATGTCACCAGGCCCGGATTGCTCGGCGATCTCTATATGGGCGCGACTGGCAAGCAGCCGCACCGCGTCAGGGAAGTCCACATTGTCGGACTCGATCACAAACCCAAAGGCATCCCCGCCCTTGCCGCAGCCAAAACAGTGCCAGAGCTGGGTAGCAGGATCGACCTTGAACGAAGAGGTCTTTTCCCCATGGAACGGGCAAAGCCCCCAAAAAAGCCTGCCTTTTTGCCTAAGGACCGTCCGTTCGGAGACCAAGGCGACGAGATCGGTCGCCTCGCGCACACGCTGGATGTCCTCCGCGCTGATGCGACCCATAAGGCACGACCTCCCTCCCCGTAAGTCCCACAGCTGTCATACGGCCTACCGACCGGGATGCCCGCACGGGCAACCTGCACAACGATGCAGGGGCCAAAGGCTCGAACAAGGGCCCGCCCACGTACGAGTTTAAAACTTGATGAAGAGCGGTGCCATGACCAGCGTGGTGGTAGCCAGCAGCTTGATCAAGACGTGCAGTGACGGGCCGATCGTGTCTTTGAACGGGTCGCCGACCGTGTCGCCGATGACCGCCGCCTTATGGGTGTCGGAACCCTTGCCGCCACCAAAGCCGGTCTCAACATACTTTTTGGCGTTATCCCATGCACCACCGCCGTTGTTTAGGAACAACGCCATCAGGATGCCGACGATCGTACCGACCATGAGCATGCCTGCAACAGCCTCGGCACCAACACCAAAAAAACGGAAGATGACACCCACGGCAACCGGTGCCAGGACAACAAGCAGCCCGGGGGCGACCATCTCTTTCAGAGCGGCACGCGTGACGATATCGACCGTGCGACCGTAATCCGGCTTGACCGTGCCTTCAAGGATGCCCGCGTTGGCCTGGAACTGCTCGCGGACATCGGTGATGACGCATTGGGCCGCACGCCCAACGGAGCGGATCGCAAGCGAGCAGAACAAGAAGACGAGCATCGCGCCGAGCAGGGCACCGACAAAGACACGCGGGTCCGCAAGGTTCACAACATCGAACGCACGACCGGTGTACGCCACGATCTCATCCATATACGCCGAGAAAAGCAAGAACGTGGCAAGCCCTGCCGAGCCGACCGCGTAACCCTTTGTGAGTGCTTTCGTGGTGTTCCCGACCGAGTCGAGGCGGTCGGACTTCTCGCGGACCTCCTCGGGCTGGCCAGACATCTCGACGATCCCGCCTGCGTTGTCTGCGATCGGGCCAAAGGTATCCATCGCAAGGACATAGGCGGCTGTGGCGAGCATGCCCATCGTTGCGACCGCAGTGCCAAAGAGGCCCGGCCGACCCTCGGCAGGAAGGCCTGAGAGCGAGCCGAGGTAATGCGCGGCCAGCAAGGCGACAGAGATAACGATGACCGGCGCGACCGTCGATTCCATGCCCACGGCAATGCCTGAGATGATATTGGTCGCAGGAGCGGTCCTGGACGCATCGACGATCTCTTTCACGGGACGGAAGCGGTGCTCCGTGTAGTACTGCGTGATATAGACGTAGAGCAACGCCGCTATGACACCGATGACACCGGCAGCAAAGAAGCACCACCATGCATTCGGGTACCCCGGAGGGTTAAGAAGCCAGTAGGAAGCAACCCCGAACCCGATAAGCGCGAACAGGGTCGCAACGTAAAAGCCACGGTTAAGCGACCTCATGGGGTCCTCGTCGCCCTTGACCCTGACAACCGCAACGCCGATCGCCGAGGCCAGGATGCCAAACGAGCGCGCAATGAGGGGGAACATCATGACACCGATGACGAATGTGTTCTTTGCGAGCTCGCCCCCGCTGCCCCATGCGGAGGCGGGAACGGCAGAGGCCATGGTGGCACCCAGGATCATCGAGCCGATATTCTCGGCAGCTGAGGACTCGAACAGGTCCGAGCCCCGACCGGCGCAGTCACCGACGTTATCCCCGACAAGGTCGGCGATGACGGCAGGGTTGCGTGGGTCGTCCTCGGGGATACCGGCCTCGATCTTGCCGACAAGATCAGCACCGATATCAGCAGCCTTGGTATAGATACCGCCGCCCAGCTGGGCAAAAAGGGCGACAAAGGACGCGCCGAAACCGTAACCCACGATAAGCAGCGGTACCCGAGCGGGCTCGACATTTGCGGTCAGGCCGATCGCATGAAAGAGTATGACGACACCGATCAGGTTCATCGCAACAACCATGAAACCAGAGACGGCCCCGCCACGCAGCGCGATCTGAAGACCCTCGTTGACGCTGTTGAGCGTGCCAGCAGCGGTGCGGATGTTGGCCCGGATCGATATCCACATGCCCGCATAGCCGGCGATAAGCGAGCAAAGTGCACCAAAGACAAAGGAGATGGTGACCCACATCGCCAGAGCCACGCCGGTAAGCGGGTCGTTCGCGCTGTGCGGCTTGATGAGGTAACCCGCAAACAGGATGACCGCCAAAATAGCTGTCAGGATGATGATCGTACGGAACTGCCGACGCATGAATGCCTCGGCTCCCTCTTTGATGGCATCGGAGACATCCCTCATCCCCTTTGTGCCCGTTCCCTTTGCAAGCACCCAGCGGCCAAGCACGAACGCCACGGCAAGCCCCAAGACACTAAAGCCTGCGATCAGGCTGAGCAAAGCCCCTTCACCCATCCGAACTCCCCTCAAAAAGGTCCTTCTTTGAGCGCATAAGGTGCACACCGAATCACTGTAGCATATGCATGAGAAGAAACCGTATCAAACGTCTTTTTACTTAGCGCTTGTACACACACGTCTGCGAGCGGCACACACTCTGCCACACGAGCCGTCACACATCATAGGCGCTGCACAGACCGCTTGCACGTCGCCGAGGAGCTGCGCCAGCCGTCACACAGCCTGTCACACAAGCCATTTTTTGGGAATGAATATCCTTTCAAACTCTCGGATTGCAAACCGATCAGTCATCCCGGATACGTAGTCGACCACCTTCTGCACCGGTTCCTCTTCCTCACGCGGACGGAACTCCGTCGGCAGGTCCTCGCTGTGTGCAAGATAATGCCTTGTCAGCATGCAGACCAGGCTGCTTGCCCGTGGCCCCTCGGCCTTTGCCGTGGTGGAGAAATAGACGTTCTCGAACAGGTAGCCCCGCAGCTCCATCATCGCCTCGTATACCGACGGCGACATCCGGATGCTCTCCAGATCTGCCGAGGTGGCCACCATGTCGGTGACCATCGTCGTGATCCGCTCGGCGTGGTGTCGCCCTAGTACCCGAAGCGAGCGCTCAGGAAGCATGCCGAGCGAGAGCACCCCCGCCCGAAGCGCGTCGTCGATATCATGGTTCACATAGGCGATCCGGTCGGCAGTCCGTACGATCTGCCCCTCCAGGGTGCTCGGCACGTGCTCACCGGTGTGGCCTAGGATCCCGTCCCGGACCTCCCACGTGAGGTTGAGGCCGCGACCGCCGTACTCCAGCTTCTCGACGATGCGGAGCGACTGCACATTATGCCGGTACACAGACGGGGCATCAGGGTGGTCGCCGCTGACCTCCCCTAAGACCTCGGAGAGCGCCACCTCGCCCGTGTGCCCGAACGGGGTGTGGCCAAGGTCGTGGCCGAGTGCTATCGCCTCGGTGAGATCCTCGTTCAGCCGCAACGCACGGGCGACTGACCGAGCGATCTGGGAGACCTCAAGGGTATGGGTCAGCCGGGTCCGGTAGTGATCGCCCTCGGGTGCCAAGAACACCTGGGTCTTATGCGAAAGCCTGCGAAACGCCTTGCAATGCAGGATGCGGTCCCGATCCCGCTGGAAGTCCGTGCGGTAAAGATCCGACGTTGTCGGATCTTTTCTACCGCGCGACTGTGCCGATTTGCACGCTTGGGGCGCCAGCACATCAAACTCGGCTGCCTCCGCCTCCTCGCGCCTCATGGGCAGCTCAGCAGGTGCCAAGACGCCCCTTCAGTTCAGCCTGTGCCGCCGCAAGCCGAGCAAGGGGCACCCGATACGGCGAGCAGGACACGTAATCCAGTCCGACCTCAAAGAACGTATGCACCGAGTCCGGGTCGCCACCATGCTCGCCGCAAACACCCAGATGCAGCGCGGGGTTGGCCGCCCGCCCTTTCTCGACACCCATCGCGACAAGGGCAGCAACCCCCGGATCGATCGTCTCGAACGGGTTTCTCGGCAGGATCTTCCTCTCAAGGTAGCGGGGAAGGAACTTGGACTCGATATCATCACGCGAGAAACCAAAGGCCGTCTGCGTGAGGTCGTTGGTCCCGAAGCTGAAGAAGTCTGCGGCCTGGCCGATCTCATCGGCGGTTACTGCCGCACGCGGCAGCTCGATCATGGTGCCGATGGGGATATCGAGCCCTGGGACGCCGCACTCGGCGGCGACTTCTGCGATGATCCGCTCGGACTCGGCGCGAAGGGCCTCGAGCTCGGCCTTCACGCTCACGAGCGGGATCATGATCTCGGGACGCGGGTCCTTACCAGCGGCCTTGAGCTCGCAGGCCGCCTTGGTGATCGCCCGCACCTGCATGGCATAAAGCTCGGGGAACATGATGCCGAGCCGACAGCCGCGCAGGCCGAGCATCGGGTTTGCCTCGGCCATCGAGTCGATCTGCACAAGCAGCCTGCGCTTGGCGGCAAGCTCCTCTGCGCCCGCTCCGGCAGCCTCGGCGCGCAGGATCTCGATCTCAAGGCCACGCGGACTGTCCAGGAACTCATGGAGCGGCGGGTCGAGCAGGCGCACCGTTACCGGCAGGCCGTCCATGGCATCAAAGATGCCGAGGAAGTCGCCAGTCTGCGCCTCAAGGAGCTCGGCTAGGGCCTGTTCCCGCTTGCCATCGCTCTCCTGAGCGAGGATGAAGCGCTGTATGATGTCCTTGCGCTCGCCTAAGAACATGTGCTCCGTGCGGCAAAGCCCGATGCCCTCGGCCCCGAAGTTGCGCGCAAGGGCGGCATCGTCCGGCGTGTCGGCGTTCGCACGGACACCCATGCCCCGGATCTCATCCGCCCAGGTGAGCATGGTGTCGAAATCCCCGGTGACAACGGGCTCGATCAGCCCGACGGCACCTAGAACGACCGCACCGGTCGTACCGTCGATAGAGACGACATCCCCCTCGCGGATCTCGATATCGGTGCCCGCGACTCTGGCGGTCTTGTTCTCTGCATCGATGCGCAGCCTCTCCACGCCGCACACCGCGGGCTTGCCCATGCCACGTGCGACGACCGCCGCATGCGAGGTCTTCCCCCCATGCGAGGTCAAGATCCCCTCGGCCGCATCCATGCCCGGCAGGTCATCAGGGTTGGTCTCCCAGCGCACAAGGATGCCTTTGCGGCCAGCCTGCTTGGCAGCCACCGCATCTGCCGAGGAGAACACGACCTCGCCAACGGCGGCACCTGGCGAGGCGTTCAGCCCCTTCGCAACGACATCGTAACTCGCCGAGGAGTCGAACTGTGGATGGAGGAGCTGGTCAAGCTGGTTGGGATTGACGCGCCCTACCGCCTCCTCGCGAGAGATGAGCCCCTCGTCGACCATGTCGATCGCTATCTTGATCGCTGCACGGGCGGTACGCTTGCCCACCCGGGTCTGAAGCATGTAGAGCGTGCCCTGCTCGATAGTGAACTCGATGTCGCACATGTCGCGGTACTCGGCCTCGAGTTTGGCGAACACCCCGTCAAGCTCGATGCCGGCCTCCTCGAGGCCAGGGACCTCTTTGAGCTTGGCGATAGGCTCGGTGAGCCGGATCCCGGCGACCACGTCCTCGCCCTGCGCATTGGTGAGGAAGTCGCCATAGTACTCTTTCGTGCCGTCTGCAGGGTTGCGCGTGAAGCCGACCCCCGTCGCAGAGGTCTCGCCCTTGTTGCCAAAGACCATCGTCTGCACATTGACCGCCGTGCCGAGGTCATCGGCGATCCTCTCCATCCTGCGGTAGTAGACCGCCCGGTCATTCATCCAGCTGCGGAAAACAGCCTCAATGGCGAGGCGCAGCTGAAGCTGCACATCCTGTGGGAACGCCACCTCCCCGTCACCTTTCCCGCCCAGGGTCAGCTCTGGCCAGGCATCCGCTCCAACATTCTCGGCAAAGATTTCTTTGAACGTGTCAACGAGCCCGCGCAGGTCTGCGGCGGTAAGCTCGGTGTCGCTTACTACGCCGCGGTCACGCTTGAGCTTGGTGATCGCGTTCTCGAAAAGGTCACCCTCGACATCAAGCACCACCTTCGAGAACATCTGGATGAAGCGGCGATAGCTGTCCCAGGCGAACCGCTCGTTGCCGGTCTGGGCGATAAGCCCCTGGATGGACGCGTCATTGAGCCCGAGGTTTAAGACCGTGTCCATCATGCCTGGCATCGAGAACGGTGAGCCGCTTCTCACGGACACAAGCAGCGGATCGCCCGGGTCCCCAAGCGACTTGCCCATCTTCTCCTCAAGCCTGCCCAAGTGTGAGGCGATCTCATCGGAAAGCCCCGCCGGGAACGCCGGGGAGGCGGAGTTGTAATACTCCATGCACGCCTGACACGTGATGGTGAACCCTGGAGGCACGGGCAGGCCCATGTTGGCCATCTCGGCGAGGTTTGCACCCTTCCCGCCGAGCTGGGACTTCATGTCCCGGTTCCCCTCGGTTGCCCCAGCCCCAAAAGCGTAGACCCTTTTGATGTCTGACAACTTCTTCTCCTTATCTCACCCCGGGTACGTCGGTATCCTTAGATGATACAGCATGCCGCTCAGTCGGCGGTCAGATGACTGCCTTCAAGTTGCCTCATGACCTCCTGCGCAGACTCCTCGATCGCCCGATTGTCCGTGTGGATCACATAGGCCCCCAGCCGACGCATCAAAGCACGCGCCCCTTCGAGCTCGTTTTCAAGCGCCTCCCGCTCGGCATACCCGGGCACCCATGTGCCGAGTTCACGCATCCGTGCACTGCGGATCTCCAGCAACGTGTCCACGCTGCTCGTAAGCCCGAAGATGCGGGAAGGGTCGACCTCGAAAAGCTCACTGGGAGGCATAACGCCCTTGGCGAGCGGGATGTTCGCCACACTGTACCCCTTGAGCGCAAGATACATGGACAGGGGGGTCTTCGATGTCCGAGAGACCCCGATGAGCACCACGTCCGCCAAGGCAAGCCCCTCGGGGTTGCGCCCATCGTCGTGCTTCACCGTGAACTCCATGGCCTCGATCCGCTCGAAATACTCCTGATCGGTACGCCGGATAGCCCCTGCCTCGCCCATCGGGGCATGATTGGCGATCTCGGAAAGCAGCCTCACCGCCGGGCCGAGCAGATCGACGGCGTTGACCCCCTCGGCGCGCAATACCTCCATCTCTTTGACCAGGTCGCTGTTCACGAACGTGTACATGAACACACAGTGCGACCCGCAGTGCGCCCTCACGGATTCCCGGAGGTGTGCGGCGGACACGACCTTGGGGAGGCGCTCGATGCGATAGGTGCCTGGGGCGAACTGGGCCGCCGCCGCACGGGCGACCGTCTCGCCTGTCTCGCCCAGCGAGTCAGAGAGCACATGGATGGAGATGGAGCCTGACTCTGCCATGTCAGCCTGCCAACTGCCCGAAATCTGCAAACCCCGAAAAAAGGCCGGTGAACCGGGCAAGCAGCCCAAGACGGTTACCCCGCACCTTCGGGTCCTCGTCCATCACAAGGACGTTGTCGAAAAACGCATCGATCGGCTCGCGGAGACCGGCGAACAGCTGAAGCATGGACCCGTAGTCGTGCTCGTCCGCAAGGCCCCGCATCCTCTCCTCCGCCTGGCCGAGCGCATCATCAAGCGCGATCTCGTGCTCCCCCATCAGCTCGCGGTCGATGGTCGGCGCAGCGCCCCGCGAGAGGTTTGCCGCCCGCTTGTACGCCACCGACATGTCCTCAAAGACCTCGGGTGCCTGACTGCGGGCGGCATCCAGCGCAGCGCAGCGCGCCGCCATCTCACACGGGTCGTCAGAGCCTGCGGCGAACACCGCCGCGACAAGGTCATGCGAATAGCCCCGATCCTGCAAAATGCCCTCAAACCTGCCGAGCATAAACGCCCTGACCGCATCGGCGATCCCGTCGTTTGGATCCCCCGCACCCGGGGCGGTCGCGTGCAAGCCGCCAACGACATCGGCGTAACCGGAGAGGGCGCTTGCGATAAGCGCGCTAAGGTCGAACCCGGCGGGGCGCCCGCCCGCCTGCCGACCGCCACCACCCGCGATCTCCTTGTGGCTGCCGTCAGCCTGATCGCGCTCGCCCGCGTGCCGGTCGTCGCCGAGGACGATCTGCAGGATCCCGATAGCCGAGCGACGCAGCGCAAACGGGTCCGAAGAGCCGCGTGGCGCAAGGCCGGCAGCGAACACGCCGCAGATGGTGTCCGTCTTGTCTGCGATGGCAACGATCTTGCCGGCTGGCGAGAGAGGCGGCGTGTCCCCGGCGAACCTCGGCCGGTAGTGCTCCTCGATTGCACGCGATACCTCGTCGGCCTCGCCAGCTGCCTCGGCATAATACCGGCCCATCACCCCCTGCAGGTCGGTGAATTCTATGACCGCGTTGGTGACGAGGTCGGCCTTGGCGAGACACGCAGCCCGACGGGCATGCGTGAGATCATCAGGAGAGGTGCCGAGCATCCCGCCTACGCAGGGCACAAGCCGCTCGATACGCCGGGCCTTCTCGGCGAGTGTGCCGAGCTTCTTCTGAAACACGACATGCTCGAGCTTGGGGAGCCAGTCCTCGAGCGGCGTGGCGGCATCCTCCTGGTAGAAGAAGGCGGCGTCCGCGAGGCGCGCACGGATGACCCGCTCGTGGCCGGAGATGATGTGCGCGGTGCGCTCGGGGTCGCCGTTGTGGACGACGATGAAGCGGCTGCTGAGCCCGCCGGAAGGGTCTTCGAGCGGGAAGTACCGCTGATGGCCCGTCATCGCGCTCTCAAGCATCTCCCGCGGAATGTCCAGGAAGTCCTCGTCGAACCTCCCCGTCGCCACCGTCGGCCACTCGACCAGGTTCACTACCTCGGCAAGGGTCTTTTCCGGCAAGACGGCGACACCGCCTGCCGAGGCGGCAGCATCCGCGATCCCCTCTTTGATGGCGCGCCCGCGCTCTGTGGCATCGGCAAGCACGAACGCCTTCTTCAGCATGTCCAGGTACGCGCCCGCCGAGGGAACCACGATCCCACCAGGGGCAAGGAAGCGGTGGCCGTAGGTGATGTTCCCGGCGGTAAGCCCCGCAAAGCGCGCTTCGACGACCTCGGTGCCAAAAAGCGCAAGCAGCCAGCGCACAGGCCGAGGAAAACGCGCCTCCCCTGCACCCCACCGCATCGACTTTGCCCAGTCAAGACCGGTGGCGAGCCGCTCCAGCAACTCGGGCAGTACCTCTGTCGCCGGCGCGCCGAGGGTCTCGACCGTCGCGTAGACGTAGCTCCCGCCTCCGCCGCCGCCCTCTGAGACCTCCAGCTGCTCGACAGGGACACCCTTGCTCCGGGCAAAGCCCATAGCGGCCTTTGTCGGGGTGCCGCTGTCGTCGAATGCCGCCTTTGCCGCAGGGCCCTTGAACCGCTCGACCGAGTCAGATTGCGCGTCGGCCAGGCCCGCCACCATGACCGCCAGCCTTCTTGGCGAGCCGGTCACATGCACCGGGCCGTGCTCCAGGCGTGCAGCTTGAAGCGCCTCGGGCACCGCACGGGAGAGCTGCTCGATGCCACGATAGACCGCGCTTGAAGGCAGCTCCTCACAGCCGATCTCGAAAACAAAGTCTCGCGTGCTCACGCCGAGCCACCCCCCTTCCCCTCTGAGACAACATTTTGCGGTTGCGCCCCCATATCTGGTACCACAACATCTGGTACCACTATATCTTGTGGTACCGCATCTTGCGCCGCGCCATCCGCTTTCTCGGCGATGAAATCCATGTACGCGGCACAACACGCCTTGGCAAGCGCACGCACCCGCAAGATATAGCCCTGCCGCTCGGTGACGCTCACCGCCCCCCGCGCATCGAGCAGGTTGAACGCATGCGAGCACTTGAGCACATAGTCGTAGGCAGGCAACACATGGCCGGCCTCAAGCACGCGATCGCACTCGGCCTCATACGTCGTGAACAGGCCGAGCAGCATCTCCACATCCGCCACCTCGAAATTGTACGCCGAGTACTGCTGCTCGTTTGCGAGGAAAACGTCGGCGTAGGTGAAGAGCTGGCCGTCTGGAGCGGCGCTCCACACAAGGTCGTAAACGCTGTCGACCCCCTGGATGTACATGGCCAAGCGCTCAAGCCCATACGTTACCTCAGAGGAGACCGGACGGCAGTCAAAGCCCCCGACCTGCTGGAAGTAGGTGAACTGGGTGCACTCCATGCCGTTGAGCCAGACCTCCCAGCCAAGCCCCCATGCGCCGAGCGTGGGCGACTCCCAGTCGTCCTCGACGAGCCGGATGTCGTGCTCGGCAGGCTCGATCCCGATAGCACGCAGGGAATCGAAGTACCGGATGAGCACATCGTCGGGACTGGGCTTCAGGAGCACCTGGTACTGATAATAGTGCTGGAGCCGGTTGGGGTTCTTGCCATAGCGCCCATCCGTCGGCCGACGCGAAGGCTGCACGTACGCGGTGCGCCAGGCATCCGGCCCGAGCGAACGGAGCGTCGTGGCGGGGTGGAATGTGCCCGCCCCGACCTCGGTATCGTAAGGCTGCAGCAACACGCAACCCTGCGTTGCCCAGTAGCTGGAAAGCGCAAGGATGATCTCTTGAAAGGTCGGCGTGCCCAACATGCTCAACGGTATGTCCTCCAAGGTAGAACTTGTCGCGAAACCAACTGCCTGCCGAGGCAAAGCGCACCCGCTAAGGCAAGCGCCCGCCGAGGCAAAGCGCACCCGCCGCGACAGCTGGCGAACGCAGCTGGCGACCACTGAGCTGGCGACCACTGGTTAACGCGGGCGCTGGCTATGTTACCGGAAACAGGAGGACGGCGGCGTTAACTTCCACATCGGCCACAAGATCTCCGCATAAGATCCTTATTGCGCTCGCATTCCTGAAATACACGTGGAGCTGCGATCCAAAGTCCGGAGTCGCAGCCCCACGCCTCGATTCTTGCGAGCCTCAGTCGATCAACATCGACTTCAAGGTGTCCATCACCTCGTCGGAGAGCACATTGCTCCCACCGTAGAGCTGGATGTCGGGCTTGGTATCCCCGTATACACCAGGCAGGTAGCCCACCCAGTTCGCAGAGAGCGCACCCGGCCTGGTGAGCACCATGATGCCGCCACGCTCGCCAGTCGCGATGCCCCCGGCAAGCGCGTCAGGGAAGTCGAGCCCCGTCGCGACGCCGATGAAGCCCATAGTGGCAAGCGAGTTCGCGAACGCGTACTTGGCGATCTCCTGTGCGGTCGCATAGCGGTCTGCTCCTTGCAGGCGCCTTGTGGCAGTGACTGTGCCAAGGGCATTGACCGCGCCCTCGATGCCCTCTGACACCGCGGCGCTAGAGCCGAGTATGGTGACGTCTGTGATGCCAAGGGTTCCGATCACGTTTGCCGCAGGTGCGGAAAGCTCCGTCGGGCGGGTGAGGACGACCGGTATCTTGTTCCTGTAGGCAAGCGGGGATGCCGCAAGGCCGTCGGCGAAGTTGTCACCGCGGGCGAGGAACGCCTTTTTCGCGAACGCGGTGCCCTCAAGGCCTGCGACCTTGCTCGCGGTGAGCGCGCTCGTCGCGTAACGGTCTGCGCCGACGATGCGCTCCGTCTGGAGCCCCACACCTACAAGCGATGCCTCCACAGCGTTAGAGACCGCTGCAGAGGAGCCCATGATGTAGGCCTTCTTCGCACCGAGGCGTTCTATCTCTGCAAGCACGCCTG
>Ga0123353_10001150_pt1 | contig 32256 bp, 23 predicted proteins | sample TergutLab28metaG_3_FD_92763 | JGI IMG/M metagenome (GOLD analysis project Ga0123353, IMG submission 92763) | Labiotermes labralis P3 segment gut microbial communities from Petit-Saut dam, French Guiana - Lab288 P3 | ecosystem: Host-associated > Arthropoda: Insects > Digestive system > Gut ... | reverse complement strand
GTCATAATAATTCAAACTGTAAAAAACACTGTAGAGACGCAATGCTTTGCGTCTCCCCGGTGCAGATAACGCAACAAATTCATGGGAACGTGTATTTGTGAACGACATGAACCCGTGCGCGAAACGATTGAAAAGACGTTCCGCAAATCATTGACGATTACGAATCAAAAACAATGTTGCTGCGTGGAGAGCCTGCGCGGAACACCCGACCTGCGAGAGCATTTTGCGCAGGTCACTCTATCCAGAGTGTCTCCAAAAGCAATCGCAATTTCGTCCGGCGGGACAGGGCGGAACGTTTCTCAAGAACGTTGTATTGACTCCGTTCAATCGCCTCAAGTACCGCCAAGCCGCCACGGAGGATCAGGGAAATGTCCGCGCGAAGTTTCTTCGGAACAGAAGCGATGAGCGGCTTGCCCGCGTGGAACCGGCTGCGGGCATCGGCGACGAGTGTCTGCATCATCCGGCGAAACTCCGGCGAATCGTGCAAATCAACAAGATCAACCCCGAAGTTCCGGGCAATATCTTGCGGAATGTAACAACGTCCGATGTCTTTGTCTCGCCGAACATCCTGCCAAAAGTTGGCAAGTTGCAACCCCGTGCAAATCGCGTCCGACCACACCCACTGCTCCATCGTCGGGATACAAACGAGATGCAACACAATACGACCAACCGGATTGGCAGAATAGCGGCAGTAGCGGAGCAGATCGTCGAACGTGGCATAGCATGACTGCACTTGATCCTGCCGAAACGCCACGAGCAAATCGGCGAATGGTGTTTTCGGCAATGGGAATTCCCGGAGGAGAGATCGCAGGGCAACAAAGACCGGATGCGTCTCTTCGTTTGGTTCAGTCTGGTCGAAACATTGATCGAGTTGCCGCCCCCAATCGTCCAAGCGTTGCAGAGCCATTGCTTTGGATTCCGGCGTGCCATCATGTTCGTCGGCAAGGTCGTCGGAACAGCGGCAATAGGCATAGACAACATGAAACGGTCGCCGGAGCGATTTCGGTAGAAAAAAACTGGCTACGTGAAAATTTTCGTAGTGCGATTGTGCCAGTTGCTGGCAATAAGCAAACGATTCGGATTCGGTCATCAGGTTATAAGGTGGCACGTAAAATGGGGGCAAATGGGACATGGTATCGTACAATTAGGCTTTCTCCAGAAATTAACAGGACATTTTTGTCGGGATCGTATTCCGCAAGAGAGGAGTAAGGCGAAAGGAGTTTACAGGTGCTCTGGTAACTCCCCACCGCTTGCGTACTCCTTTCTCCTTACTCCTTTATTCTTTCTCCTTACCCTTCCTGGAGGGGAGAGGGGAAAAATGGCATATTATTTTCTGGCGAAAGCCTTATACCTTACCCTGCCGCCCACTGGTTGTTTTTTGAAGCCGAAATGGATACGGCAGACAGCAGTGACATGCCCCAACCTTGACGAACAGTTCCTCAGTTTTCAGATTGCGCAGTATCATTCTCCGAAAAGGATTTTATTTTTCAACATGCGTTCGCGGGTTTCTATTTTCATTTGCAAGTATGCCATCGGTCTGTCGCCCTTGATGCGATTGCAATTTCCGCAAAGCAGTTGATAGTTTTCGGAATAATCGCCTCCGCCCTTTGATTTTGGTAGGATGTGGTCAATCTCTAAATTCCATATCTCGAACTCACGTCCACAAGCGTGGCACTTTTTGTCTTGTTCTTTGTACAATCGCTTTTTGACTGGCTCGGACGGCAATACTTCTTTGAGATCAGTGCGTTTGGGAATTTGATTCGTTGCAATAAAATCCTTGAAGAGACCAGCATCGTCGCTCAACCGTTGGATCAACACGTTCACTGCCTGCTTTTCGATGTCGATGCCGATCCATTTTCGATCCAACTGTTGAGCGGCTACGCACGTCGTCGCACAACCGCAAAAAGGGTCAAGCACAAGCTCGCCCTCGTTTGACGATGCCAGAACGATCCGTTTTAACAGGGCAAGCGGTTTCTGCGTCGGATAACCGGTGTTTTCACGTTTGCTTCTTGCGACAATGGCAATGTCCTGCCACCATGTTTCCGGCACTTTTCCTTTCTCTCGAAGTTTCGCCAAGTCCTTTTCTGTCCACCCTTCGCCAGTGGCGTCAAATGCTTTCCGAAACGATTGATTGGGGTCTTTGTAAGGCAGCCGGACAGCGTCTTTGTTAAACGCCCAGTGTTTGCTTTTGGTGTACCAGAAAATTGTATCGTGTTTCCGGTTGAATTGCCGCATCGTCGGTGAACCAGGACCAGTGTAACACCATACTATTTCATTACGAAAAGTTCCACCGCTATCGACAAAAACACAATCGAGCAACAGTTTCAGATAATGTCCCGCCGTTGGATCACAATGCAGATAGAGCGAACCGGTCTCTTTGAGTACCCTGTGCATTTCGATAATGCGCTGTGACATGTAAGTCAAATATGCTTTCATCGGCTTGCTGTGAATGACACCGACATCGGCAAAATACCGTGCAAGTATGGGAAATTGATCGGCAAGCGTGTCGAGGTGATATTCGTCAACATCTTTCCACGTCCACATGTCTTTGAAACTTGCCCCGGCGGTTTTGCTACCGACAGGAGCGGAGTACGTCCGCTTCGAGTTGAACGGCGGGTCAAGATAAATCAGATCGACCGTCTCGCTGTTCAAGCCCGACAAAACGTACAAATTGTCATTGGTGTACAGAGTGTTGGAGAACGAACGTTTTGCCATGTTTTTTGTGTGTTGATAGAACGAGGGTTATTTTATACCAAAGCCGGTTGAAAATACCAGAGGTCGAATGTTTTAGTTTGGGGCGGTGCAGACCGTCGACAAGTTGGCAAAAATACCGTCATTCCCGCCTGCGCGGGAATGACGGAAATGCGCTGGAGGGACGGAAAACCGGACTTGCCGACGGACTGCCTCCGTTGTCGGGCTTAAATACTCGGCACCCGGAATTTTCAACCGGCTTCGGTATATTTTCGCACAATCACGACAGAGTTGATACCCACCATGCCGAACGAGTTGTTCAAAATATATTCCACGCGATCCACCGTTTTTGGCGTACCGAGGACCAATCCGTCCATCGCACATTCCGGGTCGAGATCGTCACAGTTGATTGTCGGATGGATGACATTGTCCTCAAACGAAGGCAAGTTGCCCGCCAGTTCCAAGACACCAATCGAACCCATCGCATGACCGATAAAACTCTTCGTGTTGTTGATGAACGTTTTTTTCGCATCGCCGAAAATTTTCCGAATGGCGGCAATCTCCTGCGAATCGCCCGACGGCGTTGCCGTCGCATGGGTGCTGATGAGGTCAATCTGCCCGGGTTCCAAATTGGCTTTTTTCAGTGCCTTTGCCATGCATTCCGCTTGACGGTCGGGGTTCGGCAACACGAAATCGCTGGCGTCGCTGTTCATGGCATAGCCGACAATCTCGCCGTAAATCTTTGTTCCACGCCGTGTGGCATCGGAAAGTCGTTCCAGTGTAAAAATGCAACCACCCTCGGAGACGACGATTCCGTTTCGGTTTTTGTCAAAGGGTCGGGACGCTTTTTCGGGATCGTCATGCACTGCCAAGGCGTTTTCCGCAGCAAAGGCAGCGAAAATTCCGAAAGTGTGGATACTTTCCGACACGCCGCCTGCCAGTGCCAAATCGACTTCGCCGAGCCGGAGCATCTGCACCCCCTGAATGATCCCGGCATTTCCCGCCGCACACGCCGCGCCGATGCAGTAGTGCGGACCGGTGATTTGGCGATTCAACGTCACTTCACCGGCAGGATTGTTGGCAACCGTTCGCGGATTGTGAAAATGCGACCACGTCGAACAATCGTAATCGAACTGTTTGATGTTGTAAATTTCATTTTCGGTTTCGACGTTGCCATGTTCGGTAATGCCGATGAACACGCCGACCTGCGACGGATCGACGGATGCCCAGTCGATTCCGCTGTCCGAGATCGCTTCGTTGGCACAGTAGATCGAAATACTGCCTGCACGTGTGCCGCGGCGGAGGTCTTTCTTCTTTTGATATTTTGTGGCGTCGAAATGACAGATACCGGCAAGCGTCTTGCCGAAGTACCGGATTTCATAAGGCGAAACGCCGCTCTTGCCATTGAGCAAGGCGGATCGATATTCGGAGAGTGTATGACCGTTCGGAGCGGTCAAGCCGACCCCGGTGATGACAATGCGTTGACTGGAATCCATACCAGCCATGATACCGCACAACACAAAGAAGGGCAAGGACAGGGCGATTGTCCGTTTGTCCCCCCTGACAAAGCAGCCATGTCTTACCAGTCAAAGACGCTGCAACAGCATGTTGATATGGCAAGGAAGACTTGGTAGCCTCCTCTCCACCTCGCACCATCGGAACTTTCGGAATTTTCAACCGGCTTCAGCCTATTCAGTATCTTTCCCAAAATGGACAACGGCGGCGCGGCGAACGGTTGACGAATTGAAAAGTTTGACACCCTCCTCCATCGGCAAAATACGATAGTCAATGTTTCGTCGGTACAAGTAATCGTGGCACTTGCCCGAAAGGGACAACTCGCCCGCCTGCGGTGAAATCAGAATGAGAAGATCGACTCCCCCTTGCGAGGCTTTCTCGATGTCCTTGAGCCGAAAACCATCCTCGTCTTTCTTGGGCACCTTTTTACGCGGGATAATCGAACCATCCGACAGGAGGAAAAAATCTTCCGAATAAGGTTTGTCCGCAATGTGGATCACATTTTTTGCCATCAATCGAAGGGTCGGATAGTGCGGGACTGCCCGTCGTGTCTTCTTGTGGAGCGGATTATTCCCGTTCGCGCTCCGCACCAACGCCACGGCACCGAGAACCACGGCATTGTCTCCCAGCGAAGAAAGGAGAAGACGACGTTTACTCGATGCGGTCAGCAAGCGATCATTGACCACGACCGCCTCGATAATCGGCATCATGAATTGCTGACACGCCTCCATCACCCCCCCTCCGAGAACGATCACTTCGGGATCAAGCAAGTGTCGCACAGTCAAACACGCATGACCGATGACCTGCGACACGTAGTGCATAATTGTCGTCACCACTTTATCTTCCGCCTTGAGTGCCTTCGCCAGAGAGCCGCTTTTGATAACTTCGAGCGAATTGCCATTCAATTTTTCGATCACCGATTTTTCGCCTTGATGCAACGCTTCCCGAACGAATCGTTCGATTGCCATTCGGCTTGCGAGCGATTCAAAACAGCCGTAATTGCCACAGCCGCACTGGGGCAATTGTTTGGGGACGTAAGTTTTTTCATTTTTTTCCTGTTTGCGATGGAGTCTGCGCCGCCAATCTTCGCAAGGAGTTTGAACGACAATATGACCGATTTCGCCCGCCGACTGCGCCGCTCCATCGAGTACGGTGTCGTTGATCACAATACCCGACCCGATTCCGGTACCGACAAAAATACCGACGCAAGAGGACGCATTTCGCCCACTGCCGAGCCAACATTCGCCGAGCGTGCCGAGATTGCAGTCATTCCCGACAGCAATCGGAAGATTGAATCGGGACTTCAGATAAACCCCGAGATCAACTCCGGAAAGGTTCATATTGGGCGTTTCAATGACAAAACCGGTGTCCTGCTGCACCACTCCTGGCACCGCAATACCGATCCCTGCCAATGTTTTCAATGGCATTTTTTGCTCTTGGAGCAGAATCTTGACGGCGGTTTCGATGGCTTGGAGCGTGACCTCTGCCGCACATTTGCGAGGCGTTTCCTGCCGATGACTTGCCAGAACGTTTCCTGCCTCGGTCACAAGAGAAGTTTGAATTTTCGTTCCGCCGACATCAATTCCGATGTAGTGTTTTTGTTGCATAGTTTTTTGTGGCAATGGGAGAATTGATAATGGACTCCCAGCTGCATCATTATCCCGTATTTTTCGTCCGCTGACAAGAGCGGCGCGAGGAGGGGCGAAAGAATACAGGAGTCAGGAGTCAGGAGTCAGAAGAGTGCTACCGCACTATTTGTCAAAGAAACGGTAGTACCGCTTGCGTCTCCTGACTCCTGACGGGGTATTTTACTTTCCAGCGAAAGCCTTATTCCTGAACCGCTTCTACCCAGCCGACGAGCGTAGTATCGTAACTGTGGCTTTTGTCGACCAAGCCACGGTGGAGTAATTCTCGTTGGAGCGTGGGTTCGATATGCTCCTTGAGAAGCATTGTCGTATTGTCCAGCCGAAGGGATGAAGGCTTTGAACCGAAAAACACTTCGAATTGACGTTCCCAAGTCGGAAGGCGTTTACCCGACGGGTCAACTGCAATAGGAATCAAGTGCGAGTGGACGTTGCCGCCCTTGCCTTGAACTGTTATGTACCAAAGCGAAAGAACACCGCCTTGTGTGTCTGGCGAACAAACACAAACACCAATTTCAGAAAGAGACAAATTTCGGTATCGGTTTAACAACTCGACGAGTGGCGGATAGTCAAGCCCCAACAAATCGAGATTCTCATCCTCCAGCGAACGAGCGCGGTCTGTTGTCAGATACAGCGTCTCCCGCTCTGCCTTTGCAGCGGTAATTTTGTAACACTGGTCGCCATCCGGAACAGTGCGCTCACCGCTGCTGAAAAAAACGCGACAGAAGCCATCCGAGACAAGAGCGGTAACGATTCCTTCGCCGTATTCCGAATGTTGAACGCGATTGCCAATCATATCGTTATCCTGTAAATCTTGTAATTCCTGTCCAAAAACATCCTATGAAATACGTGGATGATAAAGTCCTATCGACTGGTCATCGGACTTGTTCGGACAAATAGGACGAGAATCATTGGACGCGCCATTGAACAGAGCGCGAGTCAAGTTGATTGTCGTTTTCAGATCTTTGGTAACCCAGTCGTAATCGGGATTGGTCGTCAATTTTTTGAAACGCCTCGGATCGGCAATCCAAAAGATCAACGCTGCCTCACGACCACCGTCGGCGACATCCTGCTGGTAACGTCGCATCACGGGGTAAAGTTCCTGCTCAACCCACTCGACGACGTACTCCACCTCATGAGCATCGAGTGCGGTTTCCAATCCGGCGACAACGAGCGCACGACCATCGTTGACCATCAGCGGTTCCAGTTGTTCTTCAGACCAACGCGCGTGGGCGAGTTGGAAAAAACGGTACAGTGAAATCACCTGACGAGGCGGGCAAAGACTCGCAAGTGCCGCCGCATCCCAAATCAAGGAAATTCCTTGGCGTTTCCAAACGTCATCTTCAAGTTTGTGGATCATTGTTGTCAAATATAAACTGGAGTTGGGGTTCCGTCGAAATACTGCGTTCGGCGACGCTGCCTTTGAATAATTGCAGGGCTAACTTGGCGGCGGCTTTGAGGGTACTGTCGGCACCATGTTTCGTGAACCATTCGAGTACCTCGCCCAGAGCAGGGTGTGATTTGAAGTTTCTGTTGGCAAGCGTCTCCTTCACGTTGATGCCGCTCCCTTCGTAACACGCACCGATCAAGAACAACGCTTGATCGAGGTCCCGCTTCATACCGCTGCGGTGCTTCTTCTCCCACGATTTCGCAAAATCCAGCAGCGGGGTCAACGTGAAGATTCGCTTTGCCTCTTGGCACCAATTGAGATTCACAAATTCAGAAGGAGCAACACCGGTGCCGCGAAGAGATTTTTGAATCTGGTCACGGGGCAGATTGTCCGTATCGTAAAAGAGCCGCAGAAAATCGCGAGTCAAAGGATCGGCAGCAATCGGAGGAGCATCACGGTCAGCATCACGTTGGTCGTCGAGAATCTGGTTGATGCCGATCAAGACTTCTTTCAGTTCGATCTTTTCGTCGATGCTCTTGAAAACGTTCCCGTAATGTCGGGAAAAATGCTCCAATGCTTTGCCGCGACGAATCACTTTCAGGTCGGCATCCTGCAATCCCGCCTCCTGATGACGTTCCAAAAGAGTGCGAATGTGCGCTACGTCGCCGATAATCTGCTGCCGCAATCGCGCCCAACTGATAGGCGGCGGCTCCTCCAATCGCTTACGGCATACGTGAATGATGTCGAACTCGATCATCATGGAACCAAAGTTTCCCGGCTTGGCAACATCGCTTTTGGCTTCGTCGCTTCGGATGGGAAATGTCGCCTCCAGATAAAAACCGGCTTGGAATAGGCTTTCCAGTACGTTCAACCAAGGTTCGTCCTGGCTATGGTGAAACGTAAAGGCCAGAATACCACTCGGTTTCAAGATACGCCACGCTTCCCGCCAGCAAGTTGTTAGGAGGGATTGGTAGTAAGCATCAGCATCTTCTGGATTCCTTGCTCGGTTGGCAACCACTTCCATGATTTTTGGCGTGTAAGGCGCACCAAATTGCTCTGGATAAACATCTTTCAATGCCAAACGTAACCAAACGCAAAAAAAATCGGCGAGTTCCGAATAATGAAGCAGACCACCGAATGGCGGATCAGTAATCACGGCATCAAATGACTCGTCTTTAATCGCAGTCAATTCTGTCGAAGAACTGCAATCCAAATTTGCCGTGTTCAAAACAATGTCGCCCGGTAAAACTTTAGTGCTTTTTCCCTTGAATGATTCTGTTAGTGTTGGATGTGTTTCTGCCAAAACACTTATCGCAACAGTGTCCCAAGGAGCGGTTTTCCATTCGGCACCTTCAAGAATGTTGGCGGCACACGAAGCCCAATTCCCTCTGCCCAAGTCTGTAAAAAACGAGTTTTCTACAACGGTTGCTTTTGGATGGAAGTTGCTATTGCTTAACGCTGGTGCCATGCAATCACGGCTAATATCCCAGATACAAAACATATTCTGGTTGCGTACATATTGTTGGAACGCACCGAGAACAAAATCTTTCGTTGTTTGGTTCGCAGATGAATGGAGTAATTTTTGTAGCATCAAAGCAAGACCGAGTAACTGCCTAACATTAAACATTGTCCACCAATGCGTGAAACCGTGATTGGGAATACCTCCATTCTGGAACGATGTCATGAATCCGTAAGGCAATTCCTCTTTCGGATACAACTCTTTGAGTTCTCCATTTTTTCTTTTTTCCCATTCCTTTGCTGCGACGTTGAATGTTTCGCTATTGGGGAGCCCGAAGAAGCGACCACCATAGGAAACCTTCGTTTCATCGCAGGTCGGGCAATAACCTTGTACGGCATACATTGCCACGGGACCGGTCTTGCCACTCTTTTTGATCGACTCCAACACATCCTGTAGCAAGCCGCATTTTGCACACGCAAATGTTGATTTCTTCGGCACTGTTCCGCCGCGATGGTCGGTGTAGAACTCTTTTTGGGTGTCACGCAACGTAATCTTTTCCGGCAGTTTGCCGCGTACTTCGATCAGTTTGAGTGTCTTTGCCCGCTCTCGGTTCCATGCGGCGGTGGACTCGGCATCGTCTCCCGCACTGCCGCCGTAGGGTTTGCCCTTTTCATCAACACCCGGTGCACCCTTGAGCCAATCGGGATGAATGAGAAGCGTCAATGAAACTGTCTTTTTGCCATGTTTCTTGCCGATGTACAACACTTCACCCGCATCCGAACCGCTATGCACCGTTTTCAAACAATGAGGACAAACGAAAGAATAATCTTCTCGAAGTGTGGCGTAAGTGTGATGATCTTCGTCATAAAACTCCGCTGCTGGTGCCATCCGCACCGGTTTTTCTTCAATGTCGATGACCTGATGACATTTCGGGCATTTTACGTCCTTCCACGTTTTGACGGTCAGTTCTTTGACGGCAATGACCGGTGTCGCCATAATGGGCGTTCGGTGATGGCATCCCGTCGCTTTGCAAGGTCCATGTTTTGCCCAAAAAGTGTAGATCACTTCGGGACCCTCGTAATTTTTGCCGTTCCCCTTTCCCTTGTGCCATTTGCCACTGTGTCCGCGTGGACAATCGCAGATGTAGAATGGCATGATTTGTGGTTTGACTTCATTTTCGATTTCGTCGAGCAGTTTTTGTACATCTTCGGGATCGACGTTTGCCATTTCGTTTTTGACGATGAACCAAGCGACCGGATTGAGGTCATTTCCGTACATGTCCATTCCGAGTCGTGAGCCTTCCACGATGGTGGTTCCGCCTCCCATGAAGATGTCAGCGACTTTGAGTTTGCGAAACGCCTTGTTCTTCTGATGATTTCCGTAATAGGAATCCCAGATGAGTTTTGCGGCTTCAGCGGGGTCTTCCGGTGCTTTGGTTGCGGCGGCAAGGAGCATCGACCGGAAGACGCTACTTCGTCGGCGAGCCCACCATTTTGACATCTGGTAGATTGGCTTGCCCGCATTGCCTTCGATGGCGGCGACGTGATTGATCGGCAAAATCGGAAAATCCACCTCCAAACAGGTCTTGGGACGATGTGGGTCGCTGAAATCAACCGATTCGAGGTGTAGCACCTTTCCTGCTCCAACGGCATCGGCAACGTCTTTGGCAAGTCGTTCTGCTTTGTTGAGTGTTGTCTTGTTTCGTGTCGAGGTTTTTTTGGGCATGGTTGTATGATTTTTTCGACAGGATTGACGGGATTTTCAGGATAATTTATCTTGTCAATCCTGTAAATCCTGTCTAATAATCTAGCGTTGTATTTCAATAAAGGGTACGAACATTTCGAGTAATGACAATCCACCATGTTGCAGGTGCGGATAGCCACCTTGAATTTTCCATTTTCGGCGACCCAGCGCATAACGGTGGGAACCAAGTGTCAGGTCAAGCGGTGGTATCCACGGTAGTTGTTCGTGCGAACTGGTTTTGACGTCACGCTGTCCCTTGAAGATCGACTGCATCGTTTCTGCCTGTGCTTTGTCTTGCAATTCGTGAAAAAAACCCGTCGCCGCATAACCGTGATCGCTGGTGATGAGGAGCGTTCGTCCCATCGTGAGGCGTTCGATGAACGTCCAGAAATCGTTGGAGGTCAGTTTTTCGGCGGCATCCTTCGCTAAGGATTCGAGCGTTGATTCGTGCATTTTCATGTCGGGCCAATGGTGCCAGAAGACGATCAACGGTTTCGGCGGTATCATTTTCGCACAATCGAGAAACGGCAGATTGCAACTTTCCGTCCATGCGCCGGGCAGATGCTTTGACTCGGTTTGGTTGTTTGCCAATGCCGACCGCCCGGAAAAACCGATGGCTTTGGCGTATGCTGTTGTTCTGCCCGGCAGTTCCGCCACCCACACACCGCTTCGTGTGAGACAAAATTGTCGTTTTTTGGCTTCTGCAAGGAGCAACGGTACTTCACGGAGCGATAACCCGTCGAGAAACAGTACCGCCTTACCGTTCGGACCAGCATTGGTTGCGTTCCAGAAATCAATGATCCCACGGCTTCCGCGCGGCAGTGCTTCGGCACATGAGTCATCGACACAGGCATTCCAGATATCCCACGCTGATGCCGCGATGAGATTGTCCCACTCGGTAAGTTGCCGGTCTCGTCGAATGATCTCTTTGTCGATTCCACTCTGCGGAAGCGCAGCGGAAAAAATATCCCACAGTTGCTCACGCAACCGCTCCCACGCTTGTCCGGGAGACAAACGCAATATGTCTGATGCTTGCTGGGATACTTGCTGAGGTTTTGTCATTCATTCACCTCCTTATCGAGTTCCAAGGCGAACTTGATGCCATCGGGTAATTTTTTGAGTAACTCCTGGAGTTGCATCCCGGTCATTTGGTCGGTTTTAATCGCGACTTCTGAAATTTGCGTCGATTTGCTGACACCCCACTTTTCTAGCACACCAAGCAGGTTGAGTCCAGAGGTAGGTTCGGCAATTTTTCGTGCGAAAACCGGACTGGACGGCTGACCGGACTGCGGAGTTGTTGGCAGAGAAGGTGGCGACGGTGGATTATTGCCGAACGGATTGTTCACATCGCCCGGTGGAGTTGTCAGTGGTGGTACTCCACCTGTCCCCACTGATGGAGGAATCGGAGCCGCTCCACCGCTTACCGCATGCGGGTCGGGAAGATGGAGCGTTGTTTCTTTCAGACTTCCTGCGGCGAAGATTTTACCTTTCATCCTTTGCCTTGCGAGTTCACGCTCTTCCCCTGGCGACGCTTGGTACAACGTCCCCTGACTGTTGATCGCAATTTTTCCCATCGCGGCAAGGTCGATGAGTTTCTCTCGAATATCCGTATCGCCGATCCAAGGAATGCACCTTTTCTCTCCCAGTTGCGGCTCTTTGAGTTCGCTCAATAACTCGGCAACGGATCGACCGTTTTGGGCGAGTAAAAGGACGAATTCCTCGAAGTCTTCCGGGATGAAAAGATTGGCGTGAACGTGATTGTTGATGGCATCGAGGATTTTCTCTCCCCGTGCCTGATGGGCTTCGCGGCGAAATTGACACTTGACGGGTTCTTCGTAATTCCACACCTCCAACACGGCGTAACGGTTGAACATGTCTTTGATTTTCTCCCGCAATTCCTTGACGAGTTTGCTTTTGATTTTGTCGTACTCGTGCCTGTCTTCCGTCTTCTCATCCGACCATTTCTTTGCGAGGTAAGCACTGCGGACAAGAATCATCAGTGATTGATCGTCGTAAAACCGGTTGGCTTCCTGTACCGGGAACAGGAAACGAGCGGTATTCCTGTTTTGCGGCATGTGTTGCTTCAGCCACTGTCCCATTGTTTTGTCGAATTCTTCTGGGAACTCCGGAATGACAATGGTCGTCAATCGCGAATCCCAGTACTCCGGGAGTTCCTCTTTCTGTTGTCCTTCCCAGGGCGAGGTTCTCCACTGCGGTTTCATCACAAGAAGCCGATATTTGTGGGAGGTATTTTCGTTAAGTACGTAGCGAATCTGTTTGGCAAGTTCATCAATGTCCTCCTCTTCTTCGAAATACTTATCGTTTTTCGCGTACGCCAACAGCTTCGCCTGGGGATTTTCGCTGCTCCGAAACACTAACCGTCCAGCGATTTCGTGAATATTGAAACTGTTTTCCTTAATCGTTTCGAGTTCACCGGAAAACTTGTTGTCGTCAACCGGTTCGGAACGTGTAATGTCCAGTTGAAGTTCGTGGGGCAAAGCACCGGCTGAATCGTTCATCGTGAGCGACCGTAGCCAGAGGGAACTCATCAACGTTTCACAGTGAGGCAGTTCTGTTTTCCATTGCGGCGACGTTCCTTTAACCGCTTCCAGATTGCGAATAGCAATTTCTCTCAATGTCCGATGTGTCGGATTTGTCAAGGAATCCAAAAGCGATGCAACACCGCTTTTTTCGTCGGTGAGTGAAAAATCGGCAACGGTAATCACAGGTTGATGTTGCGCATTCTTGAAGAGGTCTACAAGAATACGAATCAAGTCTCGAGTCTCTTGGGCATGGGTTGCCACGAGAACCTGATCGTCCAACAAGTTCAGAAGCAAAGGTGAAAAGGGCCACGTTTCGAGAAACCTGTTCCGTTCACTTTCGTGGTTTGCCTGAGTGATTTGAAACAGCCGCAAGTATTCATCGACGTGAACAGCGATAGTTTTCAAGATACTCTCATCAGTGAGTTGGCGACGGTTCTCAAACAAACGATGGAGCAGCAGTCGTCGCCGATCTGCCTTGGCACTATCACCCTTGAAGTCAACAAGTATCGGGGCGATCCGTTGCAGTTGCTGGAACGCCTCTGATTGATTGTCCCGAATGGAAACGACCAGCGTTAATAGATGCGGTTCGTCTTTGGCAATTTCGGAAAGTATCTGAATAAAATTGAACGCCCATTTTTGCGATGGATATTGTCTCGTGTCGGTCAAGCCATCAAACCACGTTTGGAATTCGTCAAGAATCAGAATGGTCGGCTTCACCGCGAAAAGTTCTCGGATCAAGTCTTTTTTGGGAACGCCGAACGGAGATTTGTCGCCCGGCATTTTTTCCATTTCGTGTTCCCACTTGCCTTTGATCCGTTGTCCTTCGGGGTGTAATGTGAAGAGCAATTCCCAGAGGTATTTATATCGCTGGTGGTGGAGACTTTCGCCGATGATGTGCCGGCCAGTACATAGAATGAGTTCGCTCATCCTTGGGTCGCCCAACTGCCCAGCCCAAGCCGTGAGCCAATGTTTTCCGGCTTCGGGATCGTTGCAAAGATGGTAGATCGTCGCAAGAAGGTGAGACTTGCCACGCCCCCTCTCTCCCCAGACAACCACAGGATGCGACTTTTGAGGCTGAATCGCTTCAATAAGTTTCAGAAGATCATGGGAAGGGTACGTAATTTTCAGAAAATCGGCTGCCGAAGCCTTGAGAACTCCCGATTCCGCCTGTGGGTCGAAGTCAATGGTTGTTCCTTTGATCCTCGATTGCCGGAATTCTTCACGAAGTTGGAGGTCTAACATATAATATTTTTGATGGTACAGGGACTTGGCTTGTAATCTTGTGATGGAACATGAAACATTATAGCCTTTGTGCCTTCCTTTTTATAGTAGCAGTTCCGGTGGGCGGTCAAACCTTACCGGGCAGGCGCGTCCTGCAAAGGACTCTCACGAACTTCTTGGCGTAAGGTATTTTACTTTCCTGCGAAAGCCAGAGAGCAAAATCGGGAAGGCTTCCATTGTTATCTGAAAGATGTTATACTCTTCCCCATGAAGGAAACGAGTTACGGTTATGGACATTGGGAGTACCGGCATATTTGCAAAGCGTGCGGACATACAGTCAGACCGCCGAAGAATAAGACTCCGTGCAGTCGCTGTGGCGGAGATTTCGGTCAGCGAATCTCGATGCGGAAACTCTATCTCGAACCGGACAAACCCCCGGAAATTATTGACGTGGAACACGTTGCTGACCTGGCATGGTGGGAATCTCTTTTGCAGTGGATAGGATTTAGCATTGAACCTCGGATCGAAATTCGCAAAGAAAAACGAGCGGCTCCCCGACGATGGCGTTGGCAAACTCACGCTGAAATCGAAGAAGAATCCGGTGTCATCCGACACGAATACTTTTTTGAAGAGGAGACCTACTCCAGTTAGACCCGGGGCGGACCGTTGTGGTTCTCCGTTGGGGCGGGTTTGAAACCCGCCCCAACGGAGCTTTCGTCGGGGGGTTAGAGACATGACGATCTGGCGGGACGATGGCAATAAAAAACAATCGCTCTTTTATGTTGGACAGTACAACTCGACTGCGATGATTGTTTGGCTCTTGCGTGTTGTCCCTCGCTTACTCTGTTAGACACGCTTCGGGTCTATTTGCATGTTCCCGGACGATAGTGGTCATCGCATCCGCAACGCCTCGGATGCCATGTCCCGCCTCGGGTACCGTCTGTATCTTCCAACCAAAGGGACATTTCTCCTGTTGCGCGGCGGTCGTTCCCATTTTGTAGTAATACTGACCACGCGCAAAACGGTGCGGTCCTTGCAACATCGAACGTTCGCTTCGGCTCAGGTTGGGGTCCTCCTCGTTCGTATCATTTTCGCCCAGGAGTATGACCAAGGGAACAGCCAGATACCGGTGGATGTCTTCTGCCTTCCATGAAGTGTTCCTGAATCCCTGGGGCCAACTGGTCTGAAGGTCAGGCAAAGTATAAAAACCCGCATTGGCGGCAACAAGCAGTTTCGCCCGCGATTCTTTGACGAACAACGGGAAGCGATGGACAAATTGTCCCCCCGCACTTTGACCACAGAGGTAATACGCCGTCTGCTTCGACATGGAATAGCGTTGCTGGAATTCTGTAAATAACCGCTCGATGACCGGATGTGACCACTTCTCTTCCGGGATGGATGACCAGCGTCTTGTCTCCGCATTCCACGTATAGGCATTGCCTTGCGAGTACGAGTCTCCCGGGAAATGTTCCGCCGAAAATAACGGTACCAATATTACGAGGTTTTTCGATTCGGCATGCGGAATCAGCACATTACGGGCCGACTCGGGTTCCCGGTTGATGCCGTGCATATAAACGAGAACCGGCGTGTCCTTGTCGAACGTCGTGGGGAGGTAATAGTACACCGGGAAATCAATTCGGGTCACGGTGTCTTGGAAGATAAAGACTCCGGTCTCCCACTTCCCCCCCTGTTTCTCAGTTTCTGCTGTTGCACAGAGGGCAACCGACCAAAGAAAAAAGGGGAGGATACTTATCTTTACCGCGAGCGTTACTTCGGCAAACGGACGACATTTGGATGGGGTCATTGGTTTCGGTGGGGTGATCGGCAGGAAAATCAGCATCATTGCCTCCAAACAGTATAGCACATGTTGCCGGACAATCATATACTAAAGCCGGTTGAAAATTCCGTAAGCCGAATTTTTTAGCCCGACAACGAGAGAGCGGATGTGCGAGGGCGTAGCCGAAAAATGACCCGCTCCGGGTCTACTCAGCCATTGTGCTGCGTTCAGCCCCCGCCTTGTCGGGATGGTAAAACGCAGTACAATGCACCTCGTTGCTCTGTCATGTCTAAACATAGGACTTAGAGACGAATGTGGATCTATAACTAACGTACTCTCAAAACGTTGTCGGCTCTCGTATCCTTGACCGATTCGCGGTCTGGTTGGTCGCCGAAAAAATTTTCGTCTCATCTTCATTCCCATTTTTCGTGTCAGTTCCCATGTCTATTGATTCTCGTACTCGTACTGAAAGCGTTGCCCGCGAGTCGGCAATTCTTGTCGGTGTTTATCTCGATGGCGAAGGCGGCAAAAGCCTTTCTCCGCTTGACGAGCTCGCCAATCTCGCGGAAGCTGCCGGTGTGCGCGAAGTCGGCAGGATCATCCAACGCCGCCGAAAGCCCGAAGTGGCAACCTACATCGGCAGCGGCAAACTTGCCGAACTCGGCGAACAGGTGCAGACAACCGATGCCAATGTGGTGGTCTTTGACAACAACCTCGCGCCGAGCCAAACCAAAAATCTCGAAGAAGAACTCAAGGTCAAGGTCATTGATCGCACGGAGTTGATCCTAGATATTTTCGCTTCCCGCGCCCAAACACTCGAAGCGAGGCTTGCTGTGGAACTTGCGCAACTCGAATACTCGCTTCCGCGTCTCAAACGAATGTGGACGCACCTCGAACGACAAGCGGTTGGTGGAGTCGGCTTGCGTGGTCCCGGTGAAAAGCAACTCGAAGTTGACCGCCGACTTGCCCAAAAGCGGATACTCGACCTCAAATCGGAATTGCATTCGATTCATCAGCGACGTCAACGTGAAGTTGCCGCCCGGCGCACCTCGCGCACGCTTTCGCTGGTCGGCTATACCAACGCCGGAAAAAGCACGCTCCTCAACCGACTGACCGACTCCGATGTCTATGTGAAGGATCAACTCTTTGCGACGTTGGACACGCGGACGCGGCGTTGGAGTTTGCCGGGTTGGGGACCGGTGCTGCTGAGTGATACGGTCGGCTTCATCAAAAACTTACCGCACCATCTCGTTGCCAGTTTTCGGGCAACGCTCGAAGAGGCGAACCAGGCAGATTTGCTCTTGCACGTCGCCGATGCGTCCAGTGTGGAGGTTCATGGGCAAATTGCGGCGGTCTATGAAGTGCTGACCGAACTCGGTATTCGGGAAAAGGACACGCTCTTGGTACTCAATAAAATTGATGCACTCGAATCGCCGGATGCCTTGCCAATCTTGCTGGAGAAATATCCGAATGCTGTCGCGATCAGTGCGAAGAGCGGCATCGGTCTCGAACAGCTGACGGCACGAGTGAGTGAAACGTTGAGTAAGGAGTTTCTCGAATTGACGATTACGATGCCGATTGGCAATGGTCGTTTGGAGGCACTGCTTGCCCGCGAAGGGGAGGTGCTATCGTCGAACTATGACGAAACGTCGGCAGTGATCCGCTGCCGGATTCCGCAGCATGTTCTCGGACAACTGCGCCGGGAAAAGGAGATGACCATCGACGGTTTGCCGGAAGAGAAGCCAGTCGAATGGGAATGAAAGAAGTTAGAAGTTAGAGTACGAAAGCGGTGGTGCAACACCTCCGAAAAAACGGTGCGGTAGCACTATTCTACCTCCTACCTCCTATCTCCTTCCCCCCAATCGCTGCCTCGATCAATGCCGAGAACAGCGGATGCGCTTTTGTCGGTTGCGATTTGAATTCGGGATAATACTGCACCGCCACAAACCAGGGATGTTCCGGCAGTTCGACCGCTTGCACCAGCTGACCGTCGGGACTCTCCGCCGCAATTTTCATGTCGCAGTTCTTCCACTGTTCTCGATAGCGATTGTTGAACTCGTACCGATGCCGAAATCGTTCCGCAGATAAAGGACGATGCCCGTATGCCGCCGCAATGCGACTCCCCGGTACAAAGACCGTCGTGTTTGCCCCGACTTGGGTGCCGTCCGTTCGCCTCACAAACGAACGGCGGTCCTCGAGCAAACAGATGACCGGATCAGGAGTGTCTTTGTCGTACTCCGTCGAACTGGCTCCTTCCCATTGTAAAATGTTTCGGGCAAACTCGATGATGACACATTGCATGCCAAGACCAATGCCGAGGAAGGGAATCTTTTGTTCTCTCGCAATTTGTACGGTCAGCAATTTCCCTTCCAACTCCGTTTCGCCGAATCCCCCCGAAAGGAGAATCGCATCGGCTCTCCGCAAGGTTTGCTGCACATCTTCCCGCAAGACATCGTGACTTGCAATTCGCAGCGTCTTGATTTTCGCCCGGTGTTGGATCCCCGCGTGGTCGAGTGCCTCATACGTGGACTTGTACGCCTCCCAATGCTGGCAGGCGTATTCACCGACAACGGCAACGGTGAGTTCGTGCGTGGGATGTCGCAAGCGGTCAAGCATCGCCTGCCAGTCGGTCAAATCGAGCGGCTGGACATTTTCGATTTTCAATTTGTTGATGACGATCTGGTCGAGTTTATTCTCCATCAAACGAATCGGCACTTCGTAGATCGACAGGTCTTTGTCCCGTTCTTCGATGACGGCATCGGCGGTGATGTTGCAGAACAGCCCGATTTTCGCCCGCCCTTCCGCCGAAAGGGGAACTTCCGTCCGGCAGACCAAAATATCGGGCTGGACACCGATTTGCCGCAGTTGCCCGACGCTGTGCTGTGTCGGCTTCGTTTTGAGTTCCTTCGCCGCCTTCAAAAAGGGGATCAGCGTCAAGTGGACGAAGAGGCAATTTTCTTTGCCGATGTCGAGCGAAAATTGCCGGATCGCTTCGAGGTGGGGCAAACTTTCAATATCGCCGACGGTTCCGCCGATTTCCGTGATGACGACATCGGTATCGCCGCTTCGGGCAAGACAGAGTTTAATTTCGTCGGTAACGTGTGGAATGACCTGAACCGCTTTGCCCTGATATTCTCCGAGCCGTTCTTTTTCAAAGACACGTTGATAAATCTGCCCGGTCGTCCAACTGCTATTCCACGTCAGCAGCGAATTGGTGAATCGTTCGTAATGTCCGAGGTCGAGATCGGTGGTGCTGCCATCGTCGAGGACATAGACTTCGCCTCGCTGCGCGGGGGAAAAGAGACCGGGATCGACGTTGATATACGGATCAAGCTTTTGAAACCGGACCCGGAGTCCTCGCCGTTCGAGGAGCATTCCGAGGGAGGCACAGGTCAGCCCCTTTCCAAGAGAACTCACAACACCGCCCGTTACAAAAATGTACTTTGTCATGCGGGATTATTGTAGCGGAAAAACACCGGAGCTGCAACGTGAGAACGTGAAACAGCCGATCGGCAAAGTTCGAAACGGGGTGGTCACCTCGACCGTCGGAACGCGAAGAAGCGTACAATGTACAAACTGAACCCGGTTGAAAATACCGGAAGCCGAATATTTTCTCGATTTTACGTTCACGGTTGTGGCGGCTTACGGAACACTCACCATTACAGCCGACCTGGCGCACTACGCTTGGTCCCCCAGTATCAACAGGCACAGGCTCTCCCAAAGGGGGCGGGGATGCAAACTATCGCAATCTGAACTGCGCCACCAACTTTTGCAAATTCGCCGCCATCGAACTCATCTCGCTGGCGGCACTTGCCGACTCCTCCGCAGCCGCCGTGTTCTGCTGCGTCACCGAATCAATTTGTTGCAAACCAATCGTGACTTGGTTGACCCCTTGCGCCTGCTCATTACTTGCCACCGCAATGCCCGCCACGAGGTCGGTCGTCTGCTTGATTTGATCGACAATCGTGGTTAGCACTTCGGCAGTGTGATTTGCCACTTCGCCACCCTTGCCGATTTCCTGACTGCTCTTGGCAATCAATTCCGACGTTTCCTTTGCCGCCTTTGCACTTCGCGCGGCAAGATTACGCACCTCTTCGGCAACCACCGCAAAGCCCTTGCCGTGTTGCCCCGCACGAGCGGCTTCCACCGCCGCGTTCAACGCAAGCAAGTTCGTCTGAAATGCAATGTCGTCGATCACTTTAATGACCCGTTGAATCTCACTGGAATTTTGCGTAATGCGTGCCATCGCGCTGGTCATTTCCGTCATTGCCGTCTGACCATCACTTGCCGCTTTGCTCGCTTTTTGTGCCAAGTCTCTTGCCTGAGAAGCATCTCCGGCATTCTTTTTCGTTTGACCGCTGATCTCGTTCATCGAGGCGGTAATCTCTTCGAGGCTTGCCGCTGCTTCTTGGGCACCGCTCGACAGGCTTTGTGCAGCGGTCGATACTTCGCCGGAACCGGTCGCCACCTGCCCGACACCTTCATTGATCGAGTGCAGAGCATCGTTGACTTGGTCGAGCATCTTTGCGAAGCTTTGATTCATCACATCCGCAGGACTTTTCTCTCGAACAGTGATTTGCCAATCCCCCTCGGCGAGTTTTCCGGTAATTTCCGCAAGGGAACGGTAGTCGCTCAAAATACGTTCGATGTCACGACCAAGACCGCCGATTTCGTCTTTGCGCCTTCGCATTTCCATCGGAATGGACGCACTGATGTTCCCATTGTCCGCAATGTCTTGAAGAATATCTTCCCCCTTCTGCAACGGAACAACGATCCCTCGTGCGGTGAGCCAAGAGTAGGGAAGGAGAATAAGTGTACCGATTAACAACGTAATCAGCGTCGGCACACTTTGATTCGCCAAAAGCCAAGCCGCCCGTTCTTGGTTTGTCTTGATGGCATCGAGACACGTGGTTTCTAACTCCTGCAACTCAGCGAGGACCAGATCGGCAATCGGGTTAATTTGACTGTTCATCAGTTCGATGGCTGGCTTCATATCGTCCTTATCCCAAACTTCAAGAATCTTTTCTCCCAACTCGTGAATATGGAGGTGATTCTTAGCAATTTTGTGGAAAGCCGTTTGAAAATCTTCCGGCAACGTTTCGGCGAGTTTTGTGCCGTCTGAATAGTACCATTTCCCGAAAGCACACAACTTGCCATCGGTCACGATTTTTACTTCGTCCTTCGACTTTTCCGTCAGAATCGATGAACTAATGTTTCGCACCCAACCCAAGTGTGCGATTCTTGCCGCAGCCAATTCGAACTCAAACGTGCGGTACTTGGCTCTTTCGGCTTGGATGTCGCCGAGCGATCTTCCAATGTAAATACTGATTGTGGCAATCGCTGCGGCAACTAAAAGTCCGACGATGCCAATTCCGATAATTTTGGGGAAAAGTTTCATGGTTGGTTTTTTGAAAAGGGGTTAAGGGTTATATTTTTGCCAAGCCAATCGTGACTTGGTTGACACTTTCCGCTTGCTCGTTGCTCGCAGCGGCATTGCCTGCCACGAGGGGGGTTGTCTGCTTGATCTGTTCGACAATCGTGGTCAGCACTTCGGCGGTGTGATTCGCCACTTCGTCTCTTTTGTCGATTTTCTGGCTGTTCTTGGCAATCAATTCCTGTGTGTCCTTTGCCGCCTTTGCATTTCGCGCGGCAAGATTATGCACCCCTTCGGCAACCACCGCAAAGCCCTTGCCGTGTTGCCCCGCACGAGCGGCTTCCACCGCCGCGTTCAACGCAAGCAAGTTTGTCTGGAACGTCATGTCGTCGCGAAAGATTTCTTCTGCGAATTGGCTGAAACGATGCAGATTGACCGCCACGATCACGGCGACCAGAAATAGCGTCATGACGATAACGGGAAGCAGAATCTTCCCCGTGATGCTTCTGAAGAAGCTCATTCTATTTTCCTTTGTGTTGCTTAAAGGTAAGGACTTTGCCGGAAAACTCTCAAACGGAATTCCGTGCAAACGAGAGGATTATAGCCTAACACGAGCGGAAGTTCAAGCGAGGCTCGTGCTTTGTCCATTTTTTGGGCTAAAATGCTCGGCATTCCTATTGACAACGATAAAAAATGATAGATAATGGTGGAGTTGCTGAAGTTTGCCGGTAGGGTTTTTTGCTGACGATCTAACAATTCTCGTGTCAATGACAATACAACGCACATTTCAAAACATATCCTGCACCCCTGGCTCAATTGGATAGAGCATCGGTCTACGGAACCGAAGGTTAGTGGTTCGAGTCCACTGGGGTGTAATGGCTTTTGAGCCTTCAAAAACAAGTGTTTGCGGCACTTTTGAATTTCAGTTGTATGGGTTATTTACACTAACCAAAGGTCGTAAAAACGACCCTTGGCACAATGGAGAAAACACATGCCAAAACTGAAAAACCAATTCCCGAAGATGTTTCGGGACAGAAACCAAACCGTCTCAAAGCACAAAGGACAGCGAATTTATCACGGTGCTTGGGGGTCGCCCGAAGTCGAAAAACAAGTCAGACAGTACAATGACTAAAGAGGGTTGAGTACTTCCATTAATTTCTGATGCAACGTCTCATTTGCGGCGGCACAAACGGGTGCGGGGTCTCCAAGATCAATGAGCGAGCCATCGGGTTTGGTTACGAGACCTCCTGCTTCTTTGACGAGAACGATTCCAGCCGCAATATCCCATGGATGGGTCGTGAAAGACCAAGTGGCATCGAATCGCCCCGCCGCAACATAGGACAGATTGAGTACCGACGAACCCGTCCGCCGAAGCGACTGACAAAGGGGAATCGTTCTCAAAAAAGCAAGCAAGTCAGGCGAATCAGGCTCCACTTCCGTCGGAAAACCGACGGCGACCAATGCTTCTTCTGTTGCCGGACAAGTGCTGGTGTGAATCGGTGCGCCGTTCAAAAATGCTCCACATCCTTGTGCCGCCGAAAAAAATTCTTCGGTCATCGGATTGTAAAACACACCGCAAAGAACGTCTGTCCCGCGTGCAAGGGCAATCGACGTGCCGAACAAGGGAACGCCGTGAACGAAATTGGTCGTTCCGTCCAGCGGATCGACGATCCAGCAATACTCCGACGTGCCTTGCTGACTTGCGGGGGTGAGGCTTCCCTCTTCACCGAGGAAACGATGGTCGGGAAACGCACCGAGGACAATCGATTCGATGGCTCGTTGCGCGGTGAGGTCTGCTTCGGTGACAAGATCGGAGGGATTTTTCTTGTGCCTGATATGGGGGGTGCCGAGCAGGTCACGAATAATTTTCCCCGCCGCCCGAGCGGCATCTTCGCAAACAGAAAGGTACAACGAATCATTCATTTTATTGGTTCTCCGCCATGAAGTGCGGAACATGACTTTGTTTTCAGACACGTTCCAGGGCTACCGTCAATCTTCGACTTTCGTCGGACAATAGACCCAGAGCGGGTCATTTTTCGCATGCGCCCTCGCACAGCCGCCTCGCCCGCGCCGGGTCTCTCGTACACCGTTTCCCAAATGCGTTTCCTTGCCATCATCGACTATCGACAGCGTTTTTCGCGATACTATTTGAGAAACGATGTACTCGTTGTCGGGCTAAAAAAGCGGCTTATGGAATTTTCAACCGGCTTTAGTATACCGTAAACCTTACACCGCGTCATCGACATTGCGGTCTTTTGCATGTTCGAGAATCTCTTGCGTACTCTTCGGGTCAACTTTTGTACAGCAGGCGAGCAGGATTTCCTTTATTTCGGTCAAGTCGGCTTTCCAATCGTCCGGCGTACCCTCTTTCGGCACGACTCCTAAAAACTCGTCCAGCAACAAAATCAACCGCAACAGATGCCGGAAAATGATCCCCTCCTGTTTTTGCAGCCCTTTGGAAACAATGTACTTGTTAAAATCCCCCTTGAAATCGAGGACGATTTCCCCCGCCGACCAGACGGGAAAAACCCGAAGGTCGACTTTGGGATATTCATACTCAAACAGACGTCGCAACTTTTCCGCAAGGGGAATAACATACGTTCGCTCTTCCATCCAACCAGCAAAATGGCGTCGTTGTTCTCGCTGGGCTTCTTCCTCTTCTTCGGTTTTCGGTACGAGTTCATCTTGCGTTGCCAGTCCCATCGTGAGCAACATGGGATCAAGACGTTCTGTCGAAAGCGGACCGTTCGGCAGGGCATCTTGCTTGGGAACGCGGACACTGTGACCGATAGACGGGGGCAATTCCAAAAGGCTCTCGAACACTTGCAATCGCTCGGATCGGTCAGCGATGCCCAGATGTTGCAGCAAAAAGAGCGCGTAGAGCGGATTTGCCCCGCGAAACTTCATCAGATCGGCAAGCCGCTCTGTTGGCACCGCGTATTTGAAAGCAGGAATGGATGGTAGCGAGGGATGACTCATAGACAATCTATCAAAACTGAAAACAGGATTAAATGGGTCGTTTTTTCGAGCGACAGCCTGAAAGGGCAGGGGACAGCCGCTGTGCCTTGCCCCTCAGGACAAGTGTGGAAAAAATGGCTCATCGTGAATCGTATATTAGCAAGTACAACTAATACCACCCTTTCAAAAAATTGACGACTTTCCTTGGATTCCTCACGGCTGCGGTTCCGTTTTCTTCACCGCGATGGCAAGTTCTTCGAGTTGTTTATTCGCCACGAGACTTGGTGCGCCGGTCATGAGATCCGCCGCTTTGGTCGTCTTCGGAAAGGCGATACAATCCCGAATGTTGTCCAAGCCGCCGAAGAGCATCACTAATCGGTCCAGCCCCAAAGCAATCCCTCCATGCGGCGGCGCGCCGAATTGCAAAGCCTCCAGTAAGAAGCCAAATTGCTCCTTTGCCGACTCCGCCGTGAAACCGAGAAGATCGAACACCCGCGATTGAACCTGCGAATCGTGAATCCGAATCGTCCCGCCGCCAAGCTCGAAACCGTTGAGTACCAAATCGTAAGCCTGCGCCCGAATCTTTCCCGGATCAGGAACAAATCTCCCTGCACCGCTTGCGTCTGCTGCCGTCTGCTGTCTGCCGTCTGCCATCTCTAAATGAGCGAGATCGCTTTCCAGCGGTGCCGTAAAGGGATGGTGCATCGCCATCCAACGCCCCTTCCCATCAACACCGCTCTCTTCGTCCCAGTCGAACATCGGGAACTTCACGATCCAGCAAAAATTCATTTCGTTCGGATCAATGAGATTCAACTCCGCCGCAAGCCTTCGCCGCAAGCCGTTGAGTACTTTGCACGTTATCGAAAAAGAGTCCGCCGAGAAGAGGAGAAAATCGTTCGGCTGGGCATCGAGCCTCTTGGACATTTTGGCAAGCTGTTCGTCCGTAAAGTTTTTGGCAATCGGTCCCGCTAGTTTGCCATCGGCATCGACTTTGAGCCACGCCACCCCCTTTGCTCCGAACTGGTCAATCACCCAGGCGTTCAAACCATCAATGTCCTTGCGGGAATACTTTTCGGCTGCTCCTTTGGCATTGATCGCTCTGATGCGCCCGCCAGAATCGGCAACACCACGAAACACGCGAAACTCTACCGTCCTGGCAAGATCGGTCAGGTCAACCAGTTCCATCCCGAACCGCAAGTCGGGAGCATCGTGTCCGAATCGCTCCATCGCTTCGTCATAAGACATTCGCGACAGGGGCAATTTCAAGTCCCGCCCCAACACGTCTTTCATCAGTCGCACCATCAAATTGCTGATGTTCTCGATAATATCCTCATCATTCACGAAGGACATTTCAACGTCCAACTGCGTGAATTCCGGTTGCCTGTCCGCGCGGAGATCTTCGTCTCGGAAGCATCGGGCAATTTGAAAGTACCGGTCGTAACCCGCAATCATCAAGATTTGCTTGTAAATTTGCGGTGATTGCGGCAGCGCATAAAACTGCCCTTGGGCGACGCGGCTGGGAACGAGATAATCTCTTGCCCCTTCCGGCGTGCTTTTGCCGAGCATCGGAGTTTCGATTTCGACAAATTCGCGTTCGTCGAAATAATCCCGGAGCACTTTGGCGATCCGATGCCGAAGGAGCAACGTTTTTTGCATCGCCGGGCGGCGAAGATCGAGATAGCGATATTTGAGTCGCGTTTCTTCGGCGGGCACTTCGGGAGCAGAAGGTTGAAACGGCACAACGGCAGTGCGGTTCAGCACGATGAGCGTTTTTGCGGTCACTTCAATTTCGCCCGTCGGAATCTTCTGGTTGACAATTCCTTCGGGACGCAGCCCTACGGTGCCAGTGACTTGCACGACATCTTCAGGATGAAGCGATCGCACGGTTTCGGAGAGGTTCGCATCGCTTTCTTGCAGAAAGACAATTTGCGTGAGACCGTAGCGGTCTCGCAGATTGATGAAGAGCACGCCGCTGTGATCTCGCACAGAATCGACCCAGCCAGCGAGGGTGACTGATTGACCGTCATGTTCTTTCCGAAGTTCGCCGCAAGTATTGGTTCGTTGCACAGGAATAGATTAAAATAGGGAATGGAAGGTGTAAGTATAAGAAATGGGAGGATATTTACAAGGGAACGGTTCCGAGCGACTCATGACTGACCACTTGACCCGCTCCGGGTCTAACGATTGCGGCTCTAATATTTACGGGTATAATACGGCAATGACAGAAACACAAGCCCGCCCATCGCTCAACTTTCTCGAGCAAATCATTGAGGAAGACCTCAACAATAACAAACATGACGGAAAAGTCGCCACGCGATTTCCGCCGGAACCGAACGGATACCTCCACATCGGACACGCCAAAAGCATCTGTCTCAACTACGGACTGGCACAAAAATATGGCGGCACCTTCACTCTCCGCTTCGATGACACAAACCCCTCCAAAGAAGAGACCGAGTACGTCGAGTCGATCATCGAAGATGTCGAGTGGCTTACCGGTGACGACTTTACCGGTCGTGTCCGCTACGCTTCCGACTATTTTGAGCAAATGTACCTTTGGGCGGAAGAACTCATTCTCAAGGGAAAAGCGTACGTCTGTAATCAAACACTCGAAGAGATGCGGGCAAATCGCGGTACGCCGGACAAGCCGATGATCCCCAGTGAGGGGAGAAGATTTTCTATTGTAAGGAATCTCGAACTCTTTCGGATGATGCGGGACGGAGAATTCAACGAAGGAGAACGAACACTCCGGGCAAAAATTGATCTCGCTTCGCCGAATTTCAACATGCGTGACCCGGTGATGTACCGGATTCTCAACGCCGAGCATCACCGTACCGGCAACAAGTGGTGTATCTATCCGATGTACGATTGGGCGCACGGTCTCGAAGATTCCATCGAAGGCATTACCCATTCGATTTGCACGTTGGAGTTTGAGCATCACCGCCCGCTCTACGATTGGTTTCTCGATCATCTCGATAATATATGGCGACCGCGTCAATACGAGTTTGCCCGACTCGGTTTGACGTACACCGTGATGAGCAAACGCAAATTGCTGGAACTGGTCAAGGGCGGACTTGTCTCTGGCTGGAACGATCCACGTATGCCAACAATTTGCGGCTATCGGCGGCGCGGTTATACGGCGGAGTCGATCCGGGCGTTTTGCAAAGAGATCGGCGTTGCCCGAATGAACAGCACGATTGACGTGGTGAAACTCGAAAACGCCATTCGGGACGATCTCAACAAGCTGGCACTCCGCCGAATGGGAGTACTCCATCCGGTGAAACTCATCATCGACAATTATCCTGAAGGACAAACGGAGACTCTCGACGCGATCAACAATCCTGAAAACGAGTCGGACGGCACGCGGCTTGTCCCCTTCTCAAAAGTGCTGTACATCGAGCGGGACGATTTTATGGAAGAGGCACCGAAAAAATATTTCCGTCTCACACCGGGACGGGAGGTTCGGCTTCGTTATGCTTACTATGTCACTTGCACGGGTTGCGTGAAAGATGCTGCGGGGAATGTGACGGAGGTGCATTGCACGTATGATCCCGACACACGTGGCGGACAATCGACGGACGGTCGCAAGGTACAAGGAACGATCCACTGGGTCAGTGCGGAGCATGCAATACCTGCGGAAGTTCGGTCGTATGACCGGCTTTTCACCAAGGAGAATCCCGACGATCCGCAAGACCCGACGGACTACAAAGACTACCTCAACGCACATTCGCTCGAAGTGATTGCGGACGCAAAGTTAGAGCCAAGTCTTGCGGACGCAACGGTGAATGATCGGTATCAATTCGAGCGAATCGGCTATTTCTGTTTGGACGCGGTTGATTCGACATCCGACAAATTGGTCTTCAATCGCACCGCATCCCTGCGGGATTCGTGGGCGAAGATGGAGAAGAAAGGGTGATGTACTGGAGTCGGGTGGGCAACCCGAACGAGAAGATGTGGCTCTCCGAAGCCGCGCCCTCAGACCCGTGCCGGATCTACACTCCGCGAGCAGTCGCTTTTTTCTTCGCGGGAGAGATTTGGCTGATGTCAGCGTTGCACTTTTTGCACACGCGATACTTTGCCCCATCGCCAGCAAGGCGAGCACCGACTCTCGTGGGGCGGTTACATTTGGGGCAAACGACTTGCACCTTGGAGATCGCAATCGGCATTTCCATCGACAACATCCCCCCCCGGGGATTTCGCCGACTGCGCCGCACCGCCTTCTTCACGACGTTAACACCTTCGACCGTAACCTTGCCACCCTCTTTATCCACGGCAAGGACACGAAACTTCTTGATCTCCCCTTTATTTCGGCTCGATCCCGACAAAACTATTACCTGATCGTTTTTGTTAACACGCATGATTATTCTACCTATTTTCACGCTTTGCAGCTGAAACGCAATTGAATATAAACGGTGAGTATTCAGACCACCTCGCTCGCAAGACTGATGATTTTGACAAAACCTTCCTCGCCTCCCTTACCCTTTCCTTTTTTCTTCTGTTCTCTGCCTCGCAGTTCCCTGGCAATGGCACCGAACACACGAGTTCCAATCGGGTTTCTGTTGTTGTCGATCAGCACCGCCGCATTGGAATCAAAACGGACATAACTTCCGTCTTCGCGCCGGGAAGGTTTTTTTGTGCGGACAATCACCGCTTTGACAATCGACCCTTTCTTGACGTTACTCCCGGGGATGACAGACTTTACGGAACAAACGACCACATCGCCCAGCCCCGCAAACCGTCTCCGCGACCCACCGAGAACCTTGACACACATCAGTTCTTTCGCGCCTGTGTTATCCGCCACATCCAACCTGGTCTGCATCTGTATCATGGTACTCGCCGCAACGTCTGCCTATTCCGCCCTAAGTTCCGGTACATTATATCGGCAGGCACTCGCCCGTCAACCCCGGGTGAAATTGCGGGGGTGACATTTTCGGACTGTCTCCCTCTTGACAAAATCAAAAAATTGTGGGACAATCCCCGGCTCAAGGAGCAAGGAATATGGCATACGATACGGTCATCATTGGGGCGGGAATGTCGGGACTCGCCGCAGGAATTCGCTTGGCTCATTATGACCAGCGTGTTTGCATTCTCGAACAACACCATGCCATTGGAGGGCTGAACTCTTTCTATCGGCAGCGTGGGAGAAGCCTGGATGTGGGGCTGCACGCGCTGACCAATTACGTGCCCAAAGGCACAAAGTCGGGACCGCTGTCCCGACTGCTCCGGCATCTTCGGCTCACTTGGGATGAACTTGCCCTCGTACCGCAGATCGGTTCGACGATTGCCTTTCCCGGTGTCCGTCTCAATTTCAACAATCACTTTGAACTTTTCGTCTCCGAAGTCCAGCGACACTTTCCCCGTCAGGTAGACGGCTTGATGCGACTTGCCGAGGAACTGCTCGATTACGATCAACTCGGTTTGGGTGTTTCCGGCGGCTCTGCCAGAGAGTTTGTGGGACGCCACATTACCGATCCGATGCTCGCAGAAATGATCTTTTGCCCGTTGCTCTACTATGGCGGAGCAAAGGAGCGGGACATGGAATTCGGACAATTCAGTATTATGTTTCGCTCCATCTTTTTGGAGGGCTTTGCCCGACCATTCGATGGCGTGCGGCTGATCTTGAAAAAATTGCTCAATAAGTTCAAGGCACTTGGCGGTGAATTGCGTCTCCGCACAGGCGTGCAGAAGATTTTTTCCAAAAACAAACGTGTCGATAAAATCGAGTTGAGCGATGGCTCTGAAATCGAAGCGAAGAATGTACTCTCCTCGGCGGGTTGGCAGGAGACGATGCAACTCTGCGATATGCACGAGATGAACGATCCTCATTTGCTCGGCACGGGACAACTCGGTTTCATTGAAACGATTTCGGTATTGAACAAGGAACCCAAGCAGTTCGGGCATGACCGAACAATTGTCTTTTACAACGATTCCGACCGTTTTTGCTATGAAAAGCCGGTGGAGGCTGTTGATTTACGGAGCGGCGTGATTTGTTCGCCGAACAATTTTGACTATGCCGAACCGATGAGCGAAGGAATGATTCGTATCACGGCACTGGCAAATTTCGATCAGTGGAAAAATCTGTTGCCTGCGGAGTATCTGGAAGAAAAACGAGTCTGGTACGAACGGATTTTGGCATCGGCGGTTCGGTTTATGCCCGATTTTCGGGAACATGTGATTGATACAGACATGTTCACGCCCACGACGGTACGCCGATTTACCGGCAAAGAAAATGGCGCGATCTACGGTGCGCCGGACAAAAAATATGACGGGCGCACCCATCTCGATAATCTTTACGTATGCGGAACAGATCAGGGCATGGTCGGAGTCATCGGAGCGATTGTCAGCGGCATTACGATTGCCAACCGGTATCTCCTCGCGGAATGAGGAGTAAGAATAAGGGGGTAAAGAGGAAGAATGGTGTTGCCGTACCGTTTTGCCTACGATAGTACAACACCGCATGCGACTTCTATCTCCTATCTCCTCTATACTCCTGTCTCCTTTCGCCCGGAAAGAGCGATACCGCAAAACTGAGCAGAAAACTTTCCAGCGAAAGCCTTACAACACCGGCTTGAACTGTTCGAGCACACGGACATCGCCGGAGTTGAAGTAGCGAATATCCCGAATACCGAACTTCATCATTGCCAGTCGCGTCAGTCCGAGTCCGAACGCAAAACCGCTGTACTTCGTGGGGTCGATACCGCCATGTTCCAACACCTTCGGATGCACCAAACCGCAGGGGATCAATTCGATCCAGCCGCTCTGTTTGCACGTCGGACATCCCGCCCCGTCGCAGAAGAGGCAGTTCAAGTCAAGTTCAAAACCCGGCTCCACAAAGGGAAAGAACCCCGGTCGCAATCGCACTTTCACGTCTCGCTTAAAGATTTCACTGAGCAGGATTTTCATCACGCCGATCAAATTGGCGACGGAAATATTCTCCCCCACCATCAAGCCTTCGCACTGGAAAAATGTGTTTTCGTGACTCGGATCAATCGACTCGTACCGGAAGCACCTTCCGGGAAAAATCCCGCGAAACGGTGCGCCGAACTGCTTCAATGCCCGCACCTGATTGGACGACGTGTGCGTCCGCAACACCATTTCGTTGTCCAACCAAAAAGTATCCTGCATATCTCTTGCCGGATGATCCGCCGGAATGTTGAGCGACTCGAAATTGCTATAGTCCGTTTCGGCTTCGGGACTGTCGAGTACCGCGAATCCCATCCCCTCGAAGATCGCTTCGAGTTCCAGTTGGACGATGGTGATCGGGTGCATGGAACCGCGTGTCTTGTTGGGGGCAGGAACGGTCAGGTCGAACAAGCGTTCCACCGTTTTGGGAGCGGCGAGCACGACACGTTCGACGGCTTCCTGCATTTTTTCAGTGGCAAAGGCTTTGAGTTCGTTCAGTTTTTGCCCGAAATCTTTTTTTTCTTCTGCGGACAATTTGGAGAAGTCGGTCTCTTTGGCGAAGTTGGTGATGAGTCCTTTGCGTCCGAGATATTTGATGCGAACTTGCTCGACTTGCTCTGCCGTGGTTGCCTGATCGAGGTCGGTCTGTAACTGTTGTTGTAACATTGTTTGAAAAAGAGCGATGTACTCAACACTGCCCATTTTACCGCAATAATGATTTGCTGCAATGAAGGAGTTAGGAGAAAGTAAATTGTCCGAATGAGGATTGATAGGATTTCAGGATGATAGGATTTTTTGATCGCGTACTTTACATGCAATCTTAATCCTACAATCCTCTCAGGCTTTCGCCAGAAATTCACATGCCATTTTCAGCCTTATCGCATTCCATGGAGCAGAATACAGGAGTCAGAATGGTGCTACCGCACCATTTGACTCTGGCAGTTCCTTACCGCATGCGACTCCTGACTCCTGACTTCTGACTACTTCCTTGCTCCAGAATGGGAAAGGGAAAATTTGACCAATTATTTTCTGGCGAAAGCCT
>Ga0123353_10001149_pt1 | contig 32260 bp, 30 predicted proteins | sample TergutLab28metaG_3_FD_92763 | JGI IMG/M metagenome (GOLD analysis project Ga0123353, IMG submission 92763) | Labiotermes labralis P3 segment gut microbial communities from Petit-Saut dam, French Guiana - Lab288 P3 | ecosystem: Host-associated > Arthropoda: Insects > Digestive system > Gut ... | reverse complement strand
CGCTACACAACGCGGTGTCGACTGGCAGTTCTCTACCCAAGACGCTCGAACTAAACTCAAACACCTTTATCCAATTGTCAAGTATTAGCGCGGACATGGTAGTAGGGGCGGCATTCTTGCCGCCCGGCAATTTCGCCAACGCGCGTACCTTGCCAAAGGTCCCCCCTTGGGGGGACGCGAAGCGGGGGTGGTGCGGAGCACTGCCGCCGCAGGCGGTACTCCATGCGCACGCCGATGGCGGTTGCGGCGTTCCTCGCGCGAAAGCACATCCTGTAGGGGCGGCACTTTTGCGAACCTTAGTTGCGCAAAAGTAGTTGCCGCCCGCAACATCAAGAATAGCAAGGGAGACCAACCATGAGCAAGCCCTTCGCATTCCCCTGGGACAGGGTGAAGCCGTATAAGTTCTACGGCTTCGAGATGGCATTTGTCACGGTGGTGGGACATGCCATGTACAATATCAAGGTGAAAGGCCGCGAAAACCTGCCCGCGAGCGCCTCCGGCATGATCCTGGCCTGCAACCACCAGCACTCCATCGATCCCGCGTTCCTCATGGTGGCCACGCGCCAGCGCTGGCGCTTCATCGCGAAGATCGAGCTGTTCAAGAACAAGCTCGCGGCCACCATCCTCACCCACGCCAACGCCTTCCCGGTGGATAGGGGCAACGTGGACCGCCGCGCCCTGGATTTCGCCCTAGCGGCCATGGCGGAGGGCAGCTATGGTCTCGGCGTCTTCCCCGAGGGCACGCGCTCGCACGACGGCGTGCCCAAGGAGGGCAAGTCCGGCGTGGCGATGATCGCCCGGCGCACCAAGGCGGACGTCCTGCCCTGCGCCATCTACCACGACGGCCCTCTGAAGCTGCGCAACAAGGTCACGGTTCGTGTTGGCCCGGTGATCCCCTTCGCCGAACTGGGCTTGGGGGAGGCCCCCAACAAGCGCCAGAGCCAGGCCGCCACGGACCAGATCATGGCGGCAATCAGGGCGCTGTGGCAGCAGGGGCACGAGTAATGCCCATCACCCTTGCCAAGTCCGCGGGTTTCTGCTTCGGCGTGCGGCGCGCGGTGGATATGACCCATGGCCTTCTGCGCGGCGGAACGCCCGTCACGCTGCTGGGCGAGCTCATCCATAACAGGCAGGTGATCGACGAGCTGCTTGCGCTGGGCGCGAAGGTCGTGGACGCTCCGGCGCAGTGTTCGCCGGGCGATGTTTTGGTCATTCGCGCGCATGGCGTATCAAAAGAAGTTATGGCTGAGATCGAATCGCTGGGCCTGTCTGTCTGCGACGCCACCTGCCCCTTCGTCAAGCGCATCCACGAGCTCGTGGCCGGGCATTCCGGCGAGAACGCCCCCACGGGCACTCCGCAAGTGCCCGTTATTATCGCGGGCGACCCCGGTCACCCCGAGGTGGCGGGCATACGCAGCTACGCAAGGGGCCCGGTTTTTGCCGTTCGCAGCGCCGATGAACTGGAGGCTTTGCTGCTCGAACGCCCAAATCTGCGCGATTTACCCGTGATCGCCGTCGCGCAGACCACTTTCCGGGCAGAGGAATGGAAAAAAAGTATAAAAATTCTAAAAAGCCTCTGTACAAACGCGAAAATATTTGATACAATATGTTGTGCGACGCAATCCCGCCAGGAAGAGGCGCGCGCGCTCGCGGGCGAATGCGAGGCCATGGTCGTCATTGGCGATCGGCGCAGCTCGAACACGAGCAAGCTGCTGGCCGTGTGCGGTGAGCTGTGCCCCTCGTTTTTGGTGGAGGGCAGCGGCGACCTGTACCAGCTGAAGAGCGGGCTTTCCAGGTTCCGCAGCATCGGCTGCACGGCGGGCGCGTCCACCCCGGCGCGCACAATAAAGGAGGTACTGTCAACCATGTCCGAGCTAACCCAAGAGCCCCTGAACCCAGAGACCGAAGCCATGCCGGAGCAGGCCGCCCCCATCGAAGAGGCCCCCATGGAGGAGGCCGCCGCTGTGATTGAGGAGGCTCCCCCCGCCGACGAAGCGCCCCAGGAGGAGGACTTCCCCCCGCTGGACGACTTCACGGCGGCCCTGGAGAAATCCCTCAACAGCATGAGCACCGACCAGAAGGTCAAGGGCGTGGTCACCGCGGTGAACCAGTCCGAGATACAGGTGGATATCGGCCGCAAGCAGACCGGCTACGTCGCCGCGTCCGAATACAGCAACGACCCCAATGCCGACCCCGCCAAGGAAGTCAAGATCGGCGACGTGATCGATCTCATCATTCTCAAGACCAACGACGCCGAGGGCACCGTGCAGCTGTCCAAGAAGAAGTTCGACGCCGGCCAGGCCTGGACGAACATCATCCAGGCCGAGGAGGACGGCGCGGTCCTCGAGGGCAAGGTGATTGACGTGATCAAGGGCGGCGTACTGGTGATGACCGGCGGCGTGCGCGTGTTCGTGCCGGCCTCCCTCACGGGCACCCCCCGGGGCGAGAACCTGGACGGCATGAAGGGCCAGACCGTGCGCTTCCGCGTGATCGAGGTCAACAAGCCGCGCCGCCGCGCCGTGGGCTCCATCCGCGCCGCGGCCCAGGAGGAACGCCGCGCCGCCGAGCGCAGCTTCTGGGAGAACGCCGAGGTGGGCCAGGTGATCACGGGCAAGGTGAAGTCCCTGGTCAGCTACGGCGTCTTCGTGGACATAGGCGGGCTGGACGGCATGGTGCACATCTCCGAGCTCTCCTGGGGCCGCGTGAAGGACCCCTCGGAGGTGCTGAAAGTCGGCGGCGAGGCCGAGGTCTACATCAAATCCCTCGACCCCGAAAAGAAGAAGATCTCCCTCGGCTACCGCAAGCTTGAGGACAACCCCTGGGAGGTCCTGCGCGCGCAGCACCCGGTGGGCAGCGCGGTGGAGGCCACCGTGGTCAGCTTCACCAGCTTCGGCGCGTTCGCGCGCGTGCTGCCCGGCGTGGACGGCCTCATCCACGTCTCGCAGATCGCCGACCGCCGCGTGGATAAGCCCCAGGAGGAGCTCTCCATCGGCCAGGTGGTGCGCGCGAAGGTGGTGGGCATAGACTTCGAGAAGCGCCGCGTGAGCCTGTCCATCCGCGCCCTGCTGGAGGACGAGGCCCCCGAGGCCGAGGACGACTACAGCGACGAGGACGAGGTCGTGTTCAGCTCCAGCAGCGAAGATTAGTCATTGCACGTTTGTGCAGTTTGCCGGGTGTAAAACCAACAAAATTTTCGCCTCTCAAAAATTGCGTGAACTGAAGCGAAAACCCCTGTTTTCGACGGGAAAACAGGGGTTTTCTGACATGTGAACAAACTGTGAAATGGACGGGAAACACCCGTTTTCGCGAAAAAACAGGGGTTTAGCGCACATCTTCCGTGCGAGTCAATTATCGTTTATCGATAAGCGAAAAAGCTTCGTCATTTTGACGAAGCGCTCTGGCAGCGCCGTCTCGAGTTGCATGTCCTCCCCCGTCACCGGGTGAATAAATTTCACCGCCCCGCAGTGGAGAAAGTGCCCCGGCTCCTCGCGCGGCGGCGCGCCATAGTAGTCGTCCCCCAGCAGGGGCGTCCCGTGGTGCGCGAAGTGCGCGCGGATCTGGTGCGTGCGCCCGGTCTCCAGCCGCACCCGCAGCAGGCTGATCCCCTCACGATAACCCAGCGCCTCCCAGTGGGTGACGGCCGTCTCGTCGCCGGGCGCGCGGGGGTCGTCATAGTCCCGGCAGGCGCGCAGCGTGCGGTGGGCGAAAGGCCGATATAGTACGTTTTTGAACGTCCCGGCGCCGTGATATTCCCCGTGCGCCAGGGCGAAATAAATCTTCTCCACCCGCCCGTTGAGCCGCGAGGCCGCGTAGCTGTGCAGGCAGCACACCACCAGGCCGGACGTCCCCTTGTCCAGCCGCCCCGCCGCGCGGAAGGCCGCCTGCGCCCCTTTTTTTGCCAGATGGGCCGCCACGGCGTTGGCCAGGGTATCCCCCTGGTGGTTGTGGCTGGGGTGCATGGGCAGGGTGGGCGGCTTATCGACCACCAGCAGGTCGCCGTCCTCATAGACGATGTCCAGCGGAAAGTCAATCGCTTCAAGGGTTTCGGCGTCCTCCGGGATGCGCAGCGTGAGCACGTCGCCCGCCTTCACCGGGTCAATCGTGCGGGCCACCGCGCCGCCGTTGAGGCGCATCCCGCCCGGCACGCGCTTGAGCTGATTCGTCAATCTGACGGAAACCCCGCGCGCGCGCAGGATGGTCTTGATGAGCCTGTCGTCCTCTCCGGGGGCGACAATAAATGTCAATTCAGTCATTCCGGAAAGCCCATTTCGTCAATGAACGCCTCTTGAAAAACCGGGTGATTCGCCAGCGGGATTTCGCGCGTTTCCCGGGCGAGGCGCTGCGCATCCTCGCGCAGTTCCCGCGAGAACAGCAGCATCTCCGCGCCGCGCAGGGCCAGGTTGCCCCCGGAAATGGCCCGTTCAGACAAAGCCTGTGGGATCATGCCAATCGCAGCCGCGTCCAACGGATCGAGGTAGCTGCCGAAGCCCCCCGCCAGCCACAGCCGCTCGATTTCACCCGGCGCGAGCCCGGCCTCGTCCAGCATGGTGGCGATGCCCGCCGCCACGGCGGCCTTCACCAGCTGCAGCTTGCGCACGTCCCGCTGCGTGATTGTGACCCCGCTGCCGGTGAGCCATAAAGCAGGGCCGTTCTCGCCCCAGAGCAGGTTGGGGTCGTCCTCGCGGGGCTGGATGGCCCCGGTCTCGTCCAGCGAGCCCAGTTCCAGGAAGGCCCGCAGCGCCGAGATCAGCCCCGTGCCGCAGACGCCCCGCACGGGCGCGCCCAAAGGCTGCGAAGCTGCTGTGATCGAATGCCAGCGCAGCTGGCCCTGCTCCACCCAGACCCGGTCGACCGCGCCGGGCAGGGCGGGCATCCCCATGGAGATTTCCGCGCCCTCGAAGGCGGGACCCGCCGCCACGGAGCAGCAGCGCAGCGCCCCATTGCTGCGCATGAGCATCTCGCCGTTGGTGCCGACATCGACCAGTAAAATATTCGAATTGCCGCGCGAAAAGCCAGCCCCCAGCGCCCCGCAGGCGATGTCCGCGCCGACGAAGGCCGTGACGCAGGGCGGCAGGTAGGCTTTTGCGTTGGGGAGCGAATCCCAGACGATTTCTTCGCCGAAGAGGCTCTGCGGCGTGAAGGGGTACCGCCCCATGCCCGCCGGGTCGAGCCCGGCGAAGAAGTGCAGCATGGCCGTGTTGCCCGTGACCACCGCCCGGCTGACGTCCCCCGGCGCGACATTTGTTTGCGCCAGCATATCGCGCAATTGCGCGCGAATGCAGCCGTGCAGCGCCTCGCGATCCCCACCGATGCGGCTGATGACGTCGGCCCCGAAGGCGCTCTGCCGGTTCATCTCGCTGAGGATTTTCACGGGCGTCTTCCCCGGGAAGCGATAGGCCGCCAGGGTGATGGTCGTCGTGCCGATGTCGATGGCCAGGCCATGTGAACCAGGTGAGCTGCCATCATAGTCTGGCAATACGCCCCGAGTATTGGCTGTGGCGGGCGCGACCTCGGGCAATATGATTTCCGCCGGGCCGCGCAGCGCGCAAAAGCAGGCCAGCCGCCAGGCGAAATCTTCGGGCGGCGCCGCGTATTTCTGTAAAAATGCCGCCTCTTCCGGCGAGATGGGGGAGAGCGCGCCGCGCAGCAAAACCCCGCAGTTGCCGCAGTGCCGCCGCCCGCCGCAGGGCAGGGGGAGGGCCAGCAGCTCGCGCAAAGGCTGGCCGGGATATTCCGGCGCTAAGTTGCGAACCATAAAAAAACCGATCTAAAAAATTATTTCTCTTGGAGGGCCATGGCCCTCCAAACCACCCAATTAAAATTCAATCTCCATGCCGTCGTATGACACCAGAAAGCCTATCTTCGCGGCTTCATTTACAAGATCGCCGTGGGTCAGGCCGCCGTTGTGGGAGAAGTGGTGCGCGCAGAAGATCGTGTTTTCATCCGCGCAGCCGAGGGCAATCAGCCGGTCGCGGACTTCGGCGTTGGCGGGCAGGGCCATGTGGCCTCTTCGATAGTCCTGCCGGATCATGCCCGTGCAGTCCAGCGAGACAAAGCTGAAATAGGGCTTTACACCGGCGAGATACTCCCAGGTTTCCTCCGGGAAAAAGCCGGTATCGTTGGCGTAGAGCATGGCCGCGCCCGCGCGCTCGATGGCGTAGATCACCGGGCCGGAGGCCGCGCCGTGGTCGGCTGTCATGGCAGTTGCAACAAAATCATCGACTGTGAACGGCTCGAAGGGCGCGATCTCGTGCAGCTGCGTGATGCCGCGCTCCTCGATGCGATCCCTGTCTTCAGTGCGCACGTGCTCCATGGCCTTCGCCGTGGCGTAGACGCGCAGCGGCGTTTCGTGGCGCGCGCCCGCATCGCCCACGTAGGCGAAACCGGGCTTTCGGTTTTCGAAATCCTGGGCGTAGAGGTGGTCCTGGTGGGCGTGGGTGATCAGCAGCGCGTGGATGGAGGGCAAATCCAGCCCGCCGCGCAGCATGTGGCCGTAGGTATCCGGCGGGAAATCGATGAGCAGGCGGCCGTCCACCAGCGCCTGGGAGCGCGTGCGCAGGTTGCGCCCGCCCAAACGCAGGGACTCCCTGCAGACCGCGCAGGTGCAGAACATGCCGGGGATGCCCTCCGCCGCCGCCGTGCCGAAGTATTTTAGATGCATGAAATCCACCATCCTGTCGCTTTTGTTAGCAACAGTATAGCGGAATTTTGTGGCTGTGTCAACCCCCTCTGCCCGACGGGGCTGTTACCCAAGGAGGGGCGCTTATACTATTTCAGCTGTGAAAAGAATCACTTTTATGCCTCTGCCGCCGATAGCGGTCAGCCGCTTACGCGGACACCCCCTCGGTGCTGCGCACCGGCCCCCCAAGTGGGGGCATCTTGACAGATCGGACATATGCATTTGCAATTGCAGTTACATCCTGCCGCCTCGTCAGAATGCCCCCGTGGGGGACCGGTGCGCAGCACCGAGGGGTGTCCGCGTGAGCGGCTGAGCGCTATCGGCGGCAGAGGCATAGAAGCGGTTTTTCAGAACGGCAATAGTATTAACCAAATTCAATCACCAACCCCGCGCCGGGCAGCGACAAACTGCGCAGCATTCCCTCGGCGTCCACGCGGGCGGTGTAGGGCAGAACGCCCACCGTGCCGGTGATCTCCCAGCCGCCCGGCACGTGCCTGCAGTTCTCCGGCGCGGGCTGCGCAAGCCGCGCCAGGGCCTCTCCCAGCAGGCCCACGGCGCCCGCCCGCGGAAGCGACGGCGTGGGCAGGGTGAGCTCCAGCTCCCCGTAGCGCAGGATGGCCGTGCCGCCCTCGAGCTGCATGACCATGCCCTCCAGCTCCGGCAGGCCGGAGAATGCCAGCCGCAGCGAGCCCGGGCAGCGCTGCTCCACCGCCGCCGTGAAGCGCGTTTCGCCGAAGGCGATATTCGCCCGCGCGGCGAAGCGCTCCGGCGGGGGCGGGGGGAGCTTGGGCTGGCAGGCAGCGAGGAGGAGAAGCAGCATGAACGGGAATGCGAGTAGAGAGATCGATTTTCCACGTCCGCCATTGGCGGAACCCTCGTAGGGCGAGCCACTGGCCCGCCGGGTTTGTCTACATCCCGGCGTGGCGATGCCGCGCCCTACGAGGGTTTCGCCAATGGCGAATCCGCACATATTCCTGTTTCGCATAAATTCACCCTCATTCAAAGAGTGAAAGCAACCCCTTCAGTTCGTCCAGGCAATCGAGGGCCGTCATGCCGCGCCGGGAGTGCTTTTCCTGCGCGAGTATGCCCGCAAAGCCGTGGAGGAGCACCGCGCATTGCGCCGCATCAAACGCCTCCATGCCCTGCGCCAGCAGCGAGGCCGCCATGCCCGCCAGCAGGTCGCCGCTGCCGCCCTTGGCCATGCCGTCGTTGGGGGGCAGGGGAGAGGTCACGGCCTCCCGGCCCGGCGCGGCGACGACGGTGTGCGCCCCCTTGAGCACCAGTACGCAGCCGTGTTCTTCAGCAAAGCGCTGTGCGGCACATTCACGATTGCGCTGGATTTCTGCGATGGGCAGGCCGGTCAGGCGGGCCATCTCGCCGGGGTGGGGGGTCAGGACGAGGGCACTCCCCGGGAATGCTTTCAGCACATGCATATGCTGTGCGGCGTCGTTTATGAACGACGCCAGGGCGTTTATGCCGTCGGCGTCCAGCACCAGGGGGCAGGCGATCTCCCCCAGCAGGGTGTGTGCGATCTCAATTGTGTCGGCGTTCAGGCCCAGGCCGCAGCCCAGCAGGACGCTGGCCTTGCCCGGCAGGGCCTCCCGCAGTGCGGGCAGGGCCGAGACGTGCAGCGTGCCCTGCCGGTTCCCCGGCAGGGGCAGCAGCGGCGTGACGGTGAGCTTGGCGGCCAGCGGCGCGTAAATCCGCCGGGGGAAGGCCGCCGTCACCAGACCCGCGCCGCAGTGCACGGCCCCCAGCGCCGCCAGAACGGCGGCCCCCTGGTAGCGCTCGCAGCCGCAGATGCTCAGCACGTGGCCGAAATCGCCCTTGTTGCCGCAGGGGTCGCGTTTGGGCAGCAGCAGCCTGATTTTAGTCAGTATTTCTTCATGCAAGGTTGACATCCCCAAAAAATATGATATAATAGACATTCCCTTCCCGTGGAGAGACGCCCCGCAGGGCGGGGCGGTCATCCAAATAAACCGAAGAGGTGTGCGTCATGTTCGATAAAAAAGATTTTTTGCTCCTGATGGACTATTCGCCCGAGGAGATCGCGGCCCTGCTGGAACTGGCGGGCGAGCTCAAGGCGAAAAAGCGCGCCCGCGCGCCCCACGCCCTGCTGCCGGGCAAGACCCTCGGCATGATCTTCGAGAAATCCTCCACGCGCACGCGGGTTTCGTTTGAGGTGGGGATGGCCGACCTCGGCGGCCACGCCCTGCTGCTGAGCCCCCACGACATGCAGCTGGGCCGGGGGGAGAGCATCGAGGACACCGCGCGGGTGCTCTCGCGCTACCTGGACGGCATCATGATCCGCACCTTTGAGCAGGAGAAAGCCGAAAAGTTGGCCAAGTGGAGCAGCATCCCGGTGATCAACGGCCTGACGGACTACGCCCACCCCTGCCAGATCGTGGCCGACCTGCTGACGATCAAAGAGCACAGGGGCCGCCTGGCGGGCCTGACGCTGTGCTATGTGGGCGACGGTTTCAACGTGGCCAATTCGCTCATCGCCGGATGCGTCAAAATGGGCATGAGGGTGCGCATGGCCTGCCCTTCGGGGTATTTCCCCGACCCGGACCTTATGGCCTGGGCCGCGCGGGAGGGCGATTTCCTCTGCACGCCGGACGTGCTGGCCGCCGCCGCCGGGGCCGACGTGCTCTATACGGACGTGTGGGCCTCCATGGGCCAGGACGACGAGGTGGAGGCGCGCCGCAGGGCCTTCGCGGGATACCAGATCGATCAATCTGTCGTCGCCACCGCCGCGCCCGGCTGCATGGTGCTGCACGACCTGCCCGCCCACAAGGGCGAGGAGATAGACTTCGACGTCTTCGAGGCCCACGCCGATGAAATTTTCGACCAGGCGGAGAACAGGCTGCACGCGCAGAAGGCGATTTTGGTGAAGTTAATGGGGAAATAGCCGACTGGCAAGAAATATTGTAGGCGGCGGCGTCCCCGACGCCCCTGGCCTAAGAAAACGCCTGTTCTTTTCGCCCAGGGACGTCCGGAGGCCGTCCCCTACAGACTGCGCTCGGTCATGAATAAAGCATTCATCATTGACGCAAGGTTCTCCAGGCCGATCTCCAGTGCCGTTTCGCAGTCCTCCATGCCCTCGAATTCTATGCTCACATAGCCGTTGTAGCCCGCGCGCCGCAGATTGCCCAGGCACTGCCGCACGGGCACGCTGCCGTGGCCGATAATGGCCCCGCGCAGGTAGTTGCCGCCCCGGCTGCGGAACCAGCCGCGGCCGGGGTCGTCGCCGCTGCCGGATTTCACGTGGAAATCCTTCGCGTGGACGTGCAGGGCCATGGCGGCGAGGTTCCCCGTGGCGATGGCCGGGTCTTCGTCGGCGCACAGGAAATTGCCTATGTCCACCAAGACGCCGAAGTTCGGGTGGCTCACCGCGCCCACCAGCGCGGCGACGCGCGCGCTGTCCTGGCAGAAATATCCATGATTTTCGATCATAGTGATTACGCCCTTTTCGGCGGCGTATTCCGTCACCAGGCGGCAGCCTTTCGCCAGCAGGGGAAGGGCTTCAGCGAAGCTGGAATGCGCGGCGCGAAGCGGGGGAAAACCCTTCGTGGCGTCGTGGCGCATAAGATGTACGCCCAAGACCTGCGCGATGTTTACTTGGCCATAGAGGCGCTCTGCCTCGGCCTCGATGGAGGCGGCCCGCAGGAAATCGGCCCCCACGGTGTAGCAGATGATGGGGAAGCCCAGGCGCTCGCTCTCCTCGCGCAGGCGGAGAGCCGTATCCGTGTCCACGTCGGTGAACTCGATGGCGGCAAAGCCCAGCGCCTTCGCCAGGCGCAGGCGCTCGACGGGGCTTGTGTTCATCCGGGAAAAGCTGTAGCTGCTCACGCTGATCTGCATGTGATTCTCCTTGTGATGTTGAAATTGTGTTTTCATTGTAGCACACCGGGCATGAATATTCAAGAAAAACTTGACCAATTTCCATGAGGCTTGTATAATGTCATATAAGAACAGCCATGGAGAGAGAAGGCCGTGACAGATTACACACTCACCCGCTCCAACCGGAAGACCATCGCCATTTATGTGCGCGACGGCTCTGTGGAAGTGCGCGCGCCGTTGCAGGCGCCAAAGCGCGACATCGATCTTTATGTGGCCTCGAAGGAGGCGTGGATTTTAGAGAAATTGGCTGCGTCGAACGAGCGGCTGGCGCGGCGCGAGAGCTTTTCCCTGGACTATGGCGATAGCGTAATATATAGGGGCAGGCCCTATCCCATTGTAGCGAAGGACGGCAGGCGCGTGGGCTTCGACGGCGAGGCGTTCTACATGCCGCCGGGCCTGCCGCCAGAGGACGTTAAAGCCGCTTGCGTGCAGGTGTATCGCCTGCTGGCAAAGCGCGATTTAACAAACCGGGCTCTGGACTTCGCCAAGCAGATGGGCGTCACGCCAAGCGCCGTGAAGATCAACGGCGCGGCGGGCCGCTGGGGCAGCTGCTCCGCGCAGAAGAGCCTGAACTTCTCCTGGCGGCTGGTGATGGCCGAGGACGCGCTGATCGACTACGTGGTCGTCCACGAGCTGGCGCACATCACCGAGATGAACCACTCGCCGCGCTTCTGGGCCATCGTGGAGGGCGTGCTGCCGGATTTTCAGGTGCGCAGGAAGAAGCTCAAGGAGCTGCAGAGGCGGCTTAGCGGGGAGGATTGGGAGTGATAGTCAAAGCATTTGAAGCGCAGACAGGCAAAAAAGCGCGTCGCGTTCAAAAACTGGCGCATGAAACGAACAACAGCGTCTATAAAATTGAAACAGACGCCGGGGCGTATATTTTCAAGGTCTATGCCACCAAGGGCTGGCCCGAGGACGGCAAGCGGCTGTTCGTCAATCAAAAACTGAAAGAACACAATATCCCCTATGCGGAGATTCTGGCTTTCAGCCCCGGTGATGAATATTTCCCGACAGGGTATCTCATCGAGGAATTTTTGCCGGGAACGACTGCCGACCGGTTGGGATTGTCCGGCAGCGACGCCCTGCAATTCTATAAGAAGCTGGCGGCGCTGGTCTCGCGGGTGCATCAGATAAAAATGCAAAATTACGGGTACACTGGCGACGGCAGGCCCGCACTGTGGACGGCGTTTTCCGAATTCACTTACGATGCCCTCGGCGATTACGCCGTGCGGCTGGTTGAAAGAAATATACTTTCTGCTGACAAATTCGAAGCGATCGCAAGGGAAATACGTGAACAGACGAAAATATGCGATGGCGTGCCCTCCGTGCTCAACCACGGCGACCTATCAAAAAAGAACATGCTCGTACATGCCGGCGAAATCACTTTGATCGACTGGGACGACGCGCACTCCCTGTGCTGGATGGACGACATCGCCCTGCTGACCTGGTTATTGAAGCTGGAACACAGCGACGACATGGCCGGGCTCTATCGAAGGGCTTTTCTCGACAGCTACGAGCATGACAAAGACCTGTTTGAACAGGCGGAGGACATACTGCATGTGCGGCACGGCTTGGAGCACCTGGTCTTCTATGCCGGGAAGCCGCAATATGAGCGCGTGAGGACGCGGCTGCAAGAGTCGCTGGAGAGATGCGGGATTGAGGTGAAGATATAATGCACTACGCCGACTACAAGACCATCCTCTCGCCGCAGGGCGGGATGAATCTCTATCGCGGCTGCACCCACGGCTGCATCTATTGCGACAGCCGCAGCGCCTGCTACCAGATGAAGCACGGCTTCGAGGACATCGAGGTCAAACGCGACGCTGTGAAAATTCTCGAAGCGCAGCTGAAAAAGAAGCGCAGGCCCTGCATGATAGGCACCGGGGCCATGTGCGACCCGTATATTCACCTGGAGGAGGAGCTGCGGCTCACGCGGCAGTGCCTGGAGGTCATCGAGCGCTGCGGCTTCGGGGTGACTATCCTGACGAAGTCAGCGAGAATAATGCGCGATCTGGACATTCTCAAGGCCATCAACGCGAAGACGAAATGCGTGGTGCAGATGACCCTGACGACCTTCGACGAGGAACTGTGCAGGATCATAGAGCCGCATGTCTCTACGACGCGCGAGCGCTTCGCCGTGCTGGAGACCATGCGCGACGAGGGCATCCCGACGGTGGTGTGGCTCAGCCCGACCCTGCCCTTCATCAACGACAGCGAAGAAAATTTACACGGCCTGCTGGACTACTGCGTGCGGGCGAAGGTGCGGGGAATCCTGTGCTTCGGCTTCGGCACGACGATGCGCGAGGGCGACCGGGAATTCTTCTACGCCAAGCTGGACGAGCACTTCCCCGGCATGAAGCAGCGCTATATCCGGGCCTTCGGCAACAGCTACGAGTGCACCAGCCCGAACCACGCCCGGCTGACGGAGATTTTTCGGGACACATGCAGGGCGCAGGGGATTTTATACAGGCCGGAGGATGTGTTCGGGTATCTGGGCAAATTTGAGGCGGCGCAGCGGCAGCTCTCGCTGTGGGAGGAGGCGTGATGTCAAGCAATTACACAAAACCAGAACTGGAAGAGGCCTACCGCGTCCTTATGTCTACACTGCGTAAATGCGAAAAGACGCAGGAAAGCCCCAACCTGGGCGCGTCACAGCGGACACTGCTTGCATGAGCTCTCCATGGACCGCAGGGCATCTCCAAAGAGCTATCTCTGATGTAAAAGGAGGGGTTGATCCGTTACTATCGCAATCGAATCGAGCTGTTGTGATAAAGCCCGCGAAAGCAAAAGACGCGCTCCGGCCAGGAAAAGCCGAAGCGCTTTTTTTGAAAAATATTGAAGTTTGTAGAATATTCTACATACATATATGCCCGTCATACGCTATCCTATTGGCAGGAGGCATTTGGACGTGCAGCCAAATTCAAACGAAAGGAGAATTCGCATGGTCACGTTGATCTCATCCATCGGCATCGCGGTCACCACCTTCTTCGTCGCGGTTTTCGGCGCACTCGGCGGCCTGGTCTACCTCATCGTCAAGTAGCGCCCAAAGGCAAAACAGGCGGCCGTAAACCCGGTTCATGGCCGCCGTTGCATTTCCGAGGCCAAAGAAGGGGTTGTATTTTTATCCGCTGCGCGATATAATAATTACATGCTTACACTTTCCCTTCGTCTTCTTTCTCAACTTTGTCAATCACATGAGCCTCCAGCGCCAGGCCCTCCTCGGCGAAGGCCGCCAGCAGCTCCTCCCCGGATTGCAGGCCGATGAACCTGCGCTTCAGCTCGCCATCGATGAACAGCAGCAGGGTGGGCAGGTGCATCACGCCGTATTCTGCTATGGTCTTGAACTTCTCTTCGTAGTCCTCGTCGGACTCCCGGCGCTCCCTGTCGGTGTTGAACATGCAGATTTTCAGCCGCCCGGCGAGCTCCTCGCCCAGCGCCAGCAGGATGGGGCGCAGCAGCAGGCAGGGCAGGCAGTGCTCGCCGAAAAAATCCACCAGCACGGGCGTTTCGGCCCGCAGTACCTCGGCCTCGAAATTTTTTGGCTTGACTAGAATAGACATTGATACTCCCCCTTTTTTTATGGCATTCTAAACATATGCGAGCGAGGTGAAAAAATGGCATTGCAAGCAAAAGAAACAAAAGAATATGACGCCCTGGTTGTGGGCCACGGCCCGGCGGGCTGCTCGGCGGCGCTCTATTTATGCAGAGCGGGCTTGCGCGCGGCTGTCATCGGCAAGGATGGCGGCGCCCTGGAGCGCGCGGAAAAAATCGAGAACTTCTATGGCCTGGGGGAGCCGCTCTCCGGCCTGGCGCTGCTGGAGACCGGGCGGCGGCAGTGCGCGGCACTGGGGGCCGACTTGCGCGAGGACGAGGTGCTCGCCCTGGAGTGGCTGGAAACCGGGGGATACAAAATCGAGCTGGCCGAGGGCGGCCCGGCATTTACGCGCGCGGTGCTGCTTGCCACCGGCCGGGCCAAGCGCGCGCCCAGGATCGAGGGCATCTCGGCCTTCGAGGGCCGGGGTGTGAGCTACTGCGCCGTGTGCGACGCCTTCCTCTACCGGGGGCGGCAGGTGGCGGTGCTGGGCGGCGGGGCCTACGCCAAGCACGAAATGGAGGCGTTGCTCCCCCTGGCGAAGCGCGTGACGCTGCTCACCGACGGTGCCGAGCCGGAATTCGACCCGCCGCCGGAGGTGGCGCTGCGCACAGAGCGCCTGCTGCGCCTGGAGGGGGAGGAGAAGCTCGCCGGGGCGCAATTGGAAAACGCCCCCTTCGAGGCGCTGGACGGCCTGTTCGTGGCGCTGGGGAGCGCCTCGGCGGGGGATTTGGCGAGGAAGCTCGGCCTGCGGCTGAGGGACGGCGCAATCCCCGTGAACGAAAAACAGGAGACAGACCTGCCGGGCCTCTACGCCGCCGGGGACTGCACGGGGGCCTTCGCGCAGGTGGCCTTCGCCGTGGCGGAAGGCGCGCGCGCGGGCATGGAAATGAGCGCCTTCCTGCGGAAGACGCCCTAATATATTCTGAAAACTATGCCCGCGCCATGGCCTCCTCCAGCGCCATGGCCAGCTGGTCCGGGCAGGAGGTGGCCTTTTTGCCGCATTTCGTGCCCTTGAACTTCGCCACCACGTCCTCGGCGCGCATCCCCTCCACCAGGCGCGAGATGCCCGCGAGGTTGCCCGCGCAGCCCCCGTTGAAGGCCACGGACTGAATCACGCCGCCATCGAGGTCGATGGTAATGTCCCGGGTGCATACGCCTTTGGGTTTGTAGTTGTAAGTCATGATGATGTCCTCCTGTTTGCTATATTCAATCCCCGGCGATGAGCCAGAGCAGTTCCCATTCGCCGTCTTTTTGCTCGATGCATAGGCGAAAGTCAATTGGGGAACGAAGGTATTTCCATTGAATGTAACCGGCTGCTCCTGAGAGCGTTGTTACGCTTATAAAGTCATCGGGGCCCAGCTCCCAGAGTTGTTCGCTGCTGTCATAGTGATATTCGAGTATATTGTAATCTACGGTATCGATCTCTTTCGAGTTAATGCTCTTTTCTGCGTATACACGCACGCCTTTATCAATGACTGCTTCATAGCCATGCGAATAGCCATCAAATAAAGTGCTGTCGAACTCTGTGAAGAGGTATGGGGCCGCAAAGCATTTCCCTCGATTGGATTGTCGAAATTCGCCCGCCTGATAATACACCCCGCCCAGCGCGATGATTGCCTCCAGTTCATCCCACAGGTCTTTTTTGTAAACAACTTTTCTCTGATCTCTGTGCTCCCAGAACTCATAAAAATATTCTTTGGTAAGCTCGCCGCCAAAGCTGGACATGATCCCTTCATCAAGAATGCTGTCGATGAACTGCATGTCTTTCCTGCGCACGGCGGCGGTGAACTCCTTGTAGAAGGCCTCGAATTCTGCGTCGAAGACCTGCTTGGGCGGGATGAGCTGGTGCTTTGTTACGGTGAATTGGGTTTTGCCCGGGATGGCCGTGATGAGCTCCGCGGTGGATGGCGCTTGTGTTGTTGGCATTTCTTCTGTGGTTGTCGGCGCTGCCGTTGATGGTTCTATCGGCTCAACCGGCGCTTGGACGCAGGCCGATAGAAGCAGCAGGGCGACAATGCATAGGGCAAATAATCGCTTCATGTATACACACCTTTCATGACATGTAGGGGACGGCCTCCGTGACGTCCCTGGTCAAAGAGAGCAAATGGTCATCATTTGGGGCGTCGGGGACGCCGCCCCCTACAGCATCATTCTGCTTTCAATACTTTGCGAAATACAGCCGCGTGGGTGCTGGATATGAACTTATCCACATGCATGGAGCCGAAGTACCAGCGTTTGAAGCTGCAAACCCTGCCCAGCTCCTCGAAGAAGGTGTTCAGGCCCGTGACCTCGCCGCCGGTGGAAGTGGTCTGGGCCTTCAGCTGCAAAAAGCCCTTGATTTTCATGGGCGGCTCGTGGGTGACGATGTAGTCCACCTGGCCGCGCACGCGCTCGAGATTCGCCGCGGCGCGGTCGAACTCCTCCCGGGAGGGGATCTCCCAGCCCGCGCGATCGTCGTCGGGCTCGCGGAAGTCGTCGTCGGGGCTCACCCCGCCGCCCATGGCGAAGATTGTCCTGCCCTCGATGGTGTAAATTTCCCCCCGCAGCAGGTGGTACAGGTTCCCGGTGATATGGCGCGCGGGCGCGCCCGCGTATTCGCCCACGGGGTACTGCCCCAGCAGGGCGAAGTTCTCGTGCACGCCGTCGATGAAGCACACGCTGTATTTCAGCTTGCCGATTTTTTTCAGCGCGGCCCGCTCGGCCTTGGAGCCGTCCCAGACGAAGCCGAAATCCCCGCACACCAGCAGGGTATCGCCCTTCTTCAGCTGCTTCATCTCCCTGGAGCCGAAGCGCTCCATGTCGCCGTGCAGGTCACCGGTGACGTAAATCATGGATGCCTCCCGAAAAAAGCCTTTGCTTTTTTATGTTCCTATGCTATACTATATGCTGGAATCTATTATACTATATTTCGGGGCGGGTTGTCTATGGGTTTTTTTAAAAAGGCCAAAAAAGTTGCATGTGCCATTGCGCTGAGCTTGATCATCCTGGCGGGGAGCCTGCTCCCGGCCGGGGCGGCGTTCAACAACCTGCTCCGGGACGTCAAAATCACCGGCGTGTCGGAGATTCTTCTGCTGGAGGATCTGGACAGCGGCAGCGTCATCTTCAGCCGGGGGGAGGCCCGGCGCACCGCCCCGGCCTCCCTGACGAAGATCATGACGGCCATATTGGCTTTGGAGCACTGCACGGATATAAACGAGGTCGTGGAGGCGCCCGCCTACTGCCTGGAGCTGCTCTACGGCACGAACAGCTCCAACGCGGGCATACGCGCGGGCGAGCGCCTGACCGTGGAGCAGCTGCTCTACTGCCTGATGCTCAACAGCGCCAACGAAGCAGCGCTCATCCTCGCGGATTGGGTCTCCGGCAGCCAGGAGGCCTTCGTGGAGAGCATGAATCTGATGGCGCAGCAGCTCGGCTGCGCGGATACGAACTTCACCAACGCCCACGGCCTGGACGAGGAGGGGCACTACACCACGGCGGCGGACGTCGCGAAGATTACCCGCTACGCCCTGGGAAAAGACTTCAAGGGCGCGGCCATGTTCGCGAAGCTCGTGGACACGCCCGTCTACGATATACCCGCCAACAACAAGCACGATAAAGAGCGCAGGCTGGTGACCACGAACCACCTGATCAACGTGTACCGCACCGCCTACTACAGCCCCATCATCCACGGCGTGAAGACCGGCTCCACCGACGCCGCCGGGGACTGCGTGGTGGCTGCTGCCTCCAAGGGGGGTTACAATTATCTCTGCGTGGTGATGCGCGGGCAGAAGGTCGCCCTGGGCGGCGACAATTTTTTGACGAACACCGCCTTCGTGGACGCCAAGGCCCTGCTGGACTGGACCTTCGCCAACATCCGCCTGCGCCAGGTGGCCGAGCGGGGCAAGGCCGTGGCGGGCGTGCCCGTGGAGATGGCCCGCAATGTGGACTATCTCCAGCTTGTGCCCGCGGTGGACGTCTACGCCCTGGTGCCCGAGGGCATAGACAGCGGCAGCGTGCTCATCGAGCCGGTGGACGTCCCGGAGAGCGTCGTCGCCCCCATAGAGAAGGGCCAGCCCATCGCCCGCGCGCGCATCCTCTACGCCGGGGAGGCGTTCGCGAGCGTCGATCTCGTCGCCGCCGGGGACGTCAGCCGCAGCGCCTCGCTCTACCTGGTGAGCCTTGCCAAGCAGGCCGCGCGCTCAATTTTAGCCAGGATGCTGCTGGCGGCGGTGCTCATCGCCGCGGGAATCTACCTCGGCACGCTGCTGTGGCAGGCCTGGCGCAGGCGCAGGGACAGGCAGCTGCGGGTGCTGCCGGATATAACGAAGAAGTAGGCACTATTCCCGTTCTAAACGAGCCCATTGCAGTGAGTTTTTCACAGCGGGAATAACATAAGTGCACTTTCCGTCACAGCCCGAACACCCGCTTGGCGTTCCCGTAGAACACGGCCCGCAGAATCTTCTCCGCCAGGGCCATGTTGTACTCGCCTCGATCGACCTTCTCGGCCAGCACCTCGCAGATGTTCTGCTTGGCCAGCTGCAAGTGCCCTACCACGCCGTCGAAGAACAGGTAGTCCCCGCCGAAGGCGAAAATTTTCGTGTAGGGGATCACGTCCAGGGCCTCCCTGAAAAAATTCCGGGAGGCAAAGGGCGAGATGATGTTCGCCCAGCACATGTCGATGTGCACATTGGGGTGGTACTTCGCCAGGGTGATGAGCTCGCTCTGGTAGGGGTAGCCTATATGAAATAAGTCGAAGGGCACGTTGGGATACTGCCGGAAAATATTTTTCAATAGCATGGGGTTGCTGTTCTCGATGTCGTTGAACATGCCCTCCTGGATGCCGGTGTGAATCTGCACGGGGAAGCCGTCCTCATCGGCCAGGGTGAGGGCGTAGCGCAGCATGTAATCCTGCAGCGGCTGGGGGAAACGCCCGCTGTTGTTGTCATAGGCGGCAAACAGGGCGGCGGCCTCGTCATAGCCCACCTCGGCGATGTGCAGCGTGCGGTCGTAGGCCATGGCGATCTTCAGCGCCACCGCGCCGGCGCCCTTGAAGAGCTCGTACCTCGCCCTGTAGGCCTCGCAGTAGTCGTCAAGATTTTTTTGCTCCACGGTAACCCAGGGCATGGCGAAAGCCTCGGGGTAGAACGTGCGCGCGAAAAATTCATCGGGCGCGGGCGTCGCCAGGTCGTCAAGAAATTCCGGGTCGTCGCCCACGCAGTCGATGGACTTCTCGATATGGCACATGTCCTTCATGATGCGGCGCTTGTACTCCGGGTCGCTCACGCTCTTGACGAAGCTCTCATTGAGCGCCCGGATTGTGTCGCCGGTCATGTCGTCAATGCCGTGAATTTTACGCATGGCGATTTGCAGCGATTTGTAGTACGAAGTGTTCCTCACCTGATCCAGCCAGGGTTCGAGCAGCGTCCAGCGCTCCATGAGGTCAATGCCGGCGTCGCGGGCTCTGTCGTAGTCCTCCAGGGTCATACCCGCGGCGCGCAGGTCGGAAGAGATGTAGTGGGAGAGGTAGTCCGCCAGAATATCCGGCTTTTTGCCCTGGAAATGGGCCTTCAGGGGCAGGTGCTCGTGGGTATCGATCACGGGCATGGCCTCGGCGATGCCTATGAGCGCCGCGTATGTATTGGTCATGTGATGATCTCCTCTATGGTTGTGCCGCGGGAGGCCAGGGCGGCGGCGCGGCGCTGCACCAGGTCCGCGTACATCTGCTCGCGGTCTTTCTGGTTGATGTTGTAGAAGAACTTGGGGATCAGCGCGATGACGCCGAACAGCGTTGGGACGATGGTGGCCAGGGCGAAGATGGCGTCGGTGGTCTTCTCGGTCTGGTTCAGGTAGTCTATGCCGCCCTGGAAGCCGATGTACTTCATCAAAATGCTCGTGATGGTGTTGCCGAAGATGCCCGCGATTTTCGGGGGGATTCCTTTCAGGGTGCCCACCATGGCCTCGGAGCGGAAGCCGTTCTTCCACTCGCCGTAGTCGATGATCTCGTTTTCGATCTCGTCCGGGATGACGTTCTTGAGGGCATACAGGCTCATGAGGGCGATATTCTCGAAGGCGAAGGCGATGAGCATGGGCCAAAGCTGCATGTACATGCGGTTGTTGCCCCGCACGGGCGTCTTGGTGCGTAACATGCCGAAGAAGTAGATCATGATGTACACGGGCTTGCTGATGTTCTCCGAGACGATCCAGAGCGTTTTGGTGGAGAAGCGCGCCCGCAGCCAGCCTATGTAGGAGTAGCCGATATAGTGGAAGGGCTCGCCGGGGATGCCCGAGACCGTGCCGAAGTTGGCAAAATTGAGCACGGAGTTCGTATAGGTACCCAGCATACTGCGGATGCTGATGCCGCCCAGGACCTGCGAGAGCATCAGCATGAACATGGGCCTGTTATTCTTCAAGGCAATCAGGGATTCCTTGATGGTGGGCGCCCTGTCCTCCTTCACGCCCAGGGGGTCGAACACGCGCTCCTTCGATACCACCGCGAAAAACAGCGCCAGGGCCGCGCTGACGATCAGGGTGCCGACGCCGAAGCCCATGAACAGCCCGCGCAGCTTCTGGTTGATCTCGATTTGCGTCAGCTTCGTGTTGCGGGATATGACGTCCCGGAAGATGGGGAACAGGAGCTTGGGCGAATCGGCGCCGAAGTTGTTGAGCAGCTTCGCCGTGGTCAGCAGCGATAACCGCTCCTCGGGGTTCGGCGTGAGATTGGCCCGCATCCCCCGTTTGCCAATGCTGGAAATGGTGTCGGTGAATTCGTTGAACATCTCCATCAGAACCCAGGCGAGAACCTTGGACATCATCGTGCCGGAATCCGGCGTGTTGGGAAAGATATAGGGCAGCGCGTACAGCAGCAGCACCATGGGCAGGCCATAGACGGGGTAGAGCACCAGGTAGGGCTTGAACTTACCCCAGCGCGTGCGGGTCTTTTCGATGATGGCGGCCATAAAGACGTCGTTGACCATGTCCCAGACGGCCCGGATGGGGTTAAACAGCGCCTGCATTCCCCTGTCAATAAACAGGATCCTGTCAATCCACTCGTCGTTGCGCTCCACCTTCACGCTCACGGACGCGGCGAAGGCGACGAAACCCGCCTTCTCCAGCGTGCCTATGTACCTTCTCCCTTTCGGAGGGGCAGGCTGAACCTCCTCCTGCGTCTTTTTAGCCATCTGTCCGCTCCTCCCTTACGCCTATGGCAGCCAGTGTGGCCTCGCGCCGCTCGGTGAGCTCCGCGTACATGATCTCGCGCTGCTTCTGGTCTATGGGATAGAGGAACTTGGGCAGCAGCGCCACCATGCCCGTGAGCGCCGGGACGATGGTGGCCATGGCGAAGATGCCGTTGGCCGTTTTTTCTGTCTGCTTCAGGAAGTTTTCGCCGGTCTGGAAGCCGAGCATCTGCACGATCATATCCGTGACGGAGGCACCGAACGCGCCGGAAATCTTCGCGGGCCAGCCGCGCATCATGCCCACCATGGCCTCGTTGCGGAAGCCGTTCTTCCACTCGCCGTAGTCGATCACCTCGTTGCGTATCTCGTCCGGGATGACCCGCTTGGTGCCGTAGAGCGTCATGGCGATCATGTCGTCTACCATGTAGGCGAAGACCATTGGCACCAGGTGCCCGTACATCCGATAAAACCCGTTGCCCTTCGCGGGCGTCTTCGTCCTGATCATGCCGAAGAAATAAATTAAAATTTGGTAGGGCTTGGTGATGTTCTCCGCGGCGATCCACAGCGTCTTGGTGGAGAAGCGCTCGCGCAGCCATTTCACGTAGAAGTAGCTGGGCGTGCTGATGAACCCGCCGGGGATGCCGAACACCGTGCCGAAGTTGGTGAAGTTGAGGACGGAATCCACATAGAGGCCCAGCTGGCTGCGGATGTTGAAGCCGTCCACCACCAGCGAGAGCATCAGCATGAGCAGCGGGCGGTTGTTCTTCAGCCCCACGAAGGATTCCCGGATGCTGGGCGGCTTCTCCTCGCTCTGGCTGTCGACCACCCGCTCCCTGGAGACCATCGCGTAGTACAGCGACATCCCCGCGCTGATGCACATGGTGAGGATGCCCATCACCGTGAACAGGGTGCGCAGCGTTGCGTTGACCTCCAGGGCCGTTTTCACGGTGTTGCGCGAGATGACGTCCCGCAAAATCCTGAAAATCTGCTTGGGCCAGGAGGCGCCGATGGCCAGGAACTTCGACTTGGTGATCAGCCACAGCCGCTCCTGCGGGTCCGGCGTGATGTTGGCGAGCATCCCCATGCGGGTGATCTCATAAAAGGTGGCGGTCAGCTCGTTGAACATGCTGAACGCGGCCCAGGCCACCACCTTGGGCAAAAAGGTGTTGCTTGTCTGCCAAAACAGGTAGGGCAGCAGGAACACGGCCAGGGTCATCGGCAGGCCATAGAGGGGGTACAGCAGCAGGTAGGGCCGGAACTTGCCGAAGCGCGTGCGGGTCTTCTCTATGATCGCCGCCGCGAACAGGTCGTTGATCACGTCCCACGCGATCATGATGGGCCGCACCAGCGCCTGCGTCCCCTTGCTGATGTCCAGCAGCCTGTCGATCCACTCCCCCTCCGGCTTGGGCTGCCGCACGTCATTCGAGGCGGCGAACATGATGAAGCCCACCGTCTCCGCCGTGCCGACGTATCGCCGCCCTTTGGGCGGCCCTCCCGGCTCCTTGGTCTTCTCTTTTCTCTTCAAGGCCTTTATTGCCATAATGCACCCCTTTATGTATTTATTGGGCTGTATCCGGGCTTGCGCCGTCCCCGCGGGAGGCCAGGGCGGCGGCGCGGCGCGCGGCCAGGTCGGTATACATCTGTTCCCGGTCCTTCTGGTTGATATTGTAGAAGAACTTGGGGATCAGCGAGATGAGGCCGGTGAGCGTGGGGAGGATGGTGGCCATGGCAAAAATCCAGTCGGTGGTCTTCACGCTCTGGTTCAGGTACTCCTGGCCGCCCTGGAAGCCGATGAGCTTCATCAGCAGGCTGTTGATCGTATTGCCGACCATGCCCGCTATCTTCGGGGCGATGCCCTTGAGCGTGCCCACCATGGCCTCGGAGCGGAAGCCGTTGCGCCACTCGCCGTAGTCGATGATCTCGTTCTCTATCTCGTCCGGCAGCACCTTCTTCAGGGCGTACAGGCTCATGAGCGCCATATCCTCGAAGACGAAGGCGATGAGCATGGGCACCAGCTGCATATACATGCGGTTGTTGCCCCGTATATAGGTTTTGGTGCGTATCATGCCGAAGAAGTAGATCATGACGTACACCGGCTTGCTGATGTTCTCCGAGACGATCCAGAGCGTCTTGGTGGAAAAGCGCTGCCGCAGCTTGCCTATGTATGCATAGCCGAGATAGCCGATAGGGCTGCCGGGGATGCCCGACACCGTGCCGAAGTTGGCGAAGTTGAGCACGGAATCCGTGTAGGTGCCCAGCATACTCTGGATGCTGATATTGCCCAGGATCTGCGAGATCATGAGCATGAACATCGGCCGGTTGTTTTTCAGGGCGACCAGGGATTCCTTGATCGTGGGCGCCCTGTCGTGCTCCACGCCCAGGGGGTCGAACACGCGCTCTTTTCCGACGATCGCGAAATACAGCCCCATGGCCCCGCTGATGGCCAGGGTGCCCACGCCGAAGGCCATGAACAGCCCCCGCATTTTTGTGTTGGCCTCGATGGCCGTATACTTCGCGCTGCGGGAGATGACGTCCCGGAAGATGGGGAAGATCAGCTTGGGCAGGTTGGTGCCTATGTTGAGCAGCTTTGCCTTGGTCAGCAGGGAGAGCCGCTCCTCCGGGTCGGGGGTGAGGTTTGCCCTCATGCCCCGCTTGGCGATGCTGGCGATGGTATCGGTGAACTCGTTGAACATCTCCATGACGACCCAGGCGAGGGCCTTGGACATCAACGTGCCCGTACCGGGCGCGTTGGAGAAGACGTAGGGCAGCGCGTACAGCAGCATCATCATGGGCAGGCCGTAGAGGGGGTAGAGCACCAGGTAGGGCTTGAACTTGCCCCAGCGCGTGCGGGTTTTCTCGATGATGGCGGCCATAAAGATGTCGTTGACCATGTCCCAGATGCCCCGGATGGGCGTGAACAGCGCCTGCAGGCCCCTGTCCACGAACAGGATCCTGTCGATCCACTCGTTGTTGCGCTCTACCCGCACGTCCAGGGAGGCGGCGAACATGATGAAGCCGACGGTCTCCTTCGTGCCCACGTATCGCCGACCCTTCGGGGGCTCAGCCACCCCCTTCGGGGGCGCGGCGGCGGGGGCCTTCTCCTCCGTTTTTATTGCCATAATTGCACCTCTTCTGTTCATTTTATCTATTATACATGCCCACACCCGGTTCGTCAAGAAAAATCATGAAACGCACTTGATTTCCCTTGACTTTGCCGCCCCGTGCTGGTACAATGGATAAAGCGCAATGTCCCAAAATTTATTGACAGGCGGAGGTAAAGCTCATGCACTATTCCCTCAAGGCGCTGGAAAAGGCGCTGTCCACGCCCTTCAAGCTGCGTTCCATCAATTACAGGCCGCCGCCCCTGGCGCAGCCCGTGTGGGACTGCCCTGACCAAGCTCGCTCTGATTTTTTCACGGCGGGCCTGGCCAAGGCGAACATCACGCCGCCCAATCTGCTCACCCACAAGTATTACATGGCCGGCTACGGCTTCTTCAAGCCCATCCAGGGCATCCTCAACCCCGTCTACGCCACGGCGCTGTGGCTGGACGACAATTCGGGCCGCGGCGGCGTCCTGCTGGTCTCCGTGGACTGCGTGGGCATCATGAACAACGACGTGGAGAAAATCCGCGCGATGCTGCGGCCCTTCTGCCGGACCACCGGCTGCCGGGCGGTTCACGTCATGTCCACCCACTGCCACGCCAGCATCGATACCATGGGCTTCTGGGGACCGCTGCCGAAGACGGGGCGCGACCCCTACTTCTTCGCGCTGCTGTTTGAAGCCATCAAGCAGGCCGCCGAGGCCGCCTACGCCAGGCGCAAAGACGGCGACCTCTACGCCGGGAGCATCGCCACCGAGGGCATTCAGCAGGATAAGCGCCTGCCGGAGGTATTTGAAAATAAATTGACCCGCCTGCGCTTCGCGCCCCGCGATGGGGGAAAAGAAATTTACATACTAAAATTCGAGAACCACCCCGAGGTGCTGGGCAGCAAGAACGTGGAACTGAGCGCCGACTATGTGCACTGGATGCGCGACAAGCTCGAAAAGGACCGCGGCGCGCAGGTCATCTACTTCAACGGCGCGATCGGCGGCATGATCACGCCGACGGTTGTGGAGGGCTTCGGGGAATCCACCAAGTCCTCGGAAGTCGCGGGCATCAAAACCGCCGAGGCGGCCATGTCCATCACGAACGAGCGCAAGCTGTCGCCCGTCATCGGCCTCATCCGGAAGGAATTCTATATCGAAGTCCAGAACTTGGTCTTCGCCCTGTGCGGGCTGCTGAAGGTCATGCCGCGCGAGCGCTTCCCCAGCAAGGACGGCCCGCTCTACGTCACCATGAAGACCGAGATGAACTACATGAGCATCGACGGCGTCAATATCCTGATGCTGCCCGGCGAGCTCTTCCCCGAGCTGGCCTACGGCGGCTATTTGGAGGCGGACGTCGCCGCTGTCGGCGGGCCGGAGCTCAACCCCAAGCCTCTGCGGGAGATCGCGAACGACCCCGACCTCATCATCTTCGGCCTGGCCAACGACGAACTGGGCTATATCATCCCGCCCAACGACTTCATCCTGGACGAAAAGCTCCCCTTCCTGGAGCGGGCCACCGACCACGGCGGGCGCAGGCACTACGAGGAGACCAACTCCACCGGGCCCAACGCCGCGAAGATTATCGCTGAGAATTTTGCGCAGATGATGCGTGTGGTGAATTTTAAGGGCTGACGCACCAAAAAAAACTACAAAGGAGATGTTGCTCATGAAAAAAATTCTCTCTGTTTTGCTGGCGGTTTGTCTGCTGGCGGGATTGATTTTTTTCGCTGAGGGTTGTAATGTGTCCGAACCCGAAGCACCTTCGGAACCATCGCAAACCGTAACAACTGCTGAATCTACCACTGAAGAAGAAACCACTGAAGAAGAGATTACAGAAGAAGCGACCACCAACAAGGAAGAATATAAAGTGTTTTCTTATTCAGAAATAGACAGCAAGTTTGGCCCAGGCCCGTTTTCGGTCAACGAGCTGGTGGCGGTTTTCGGGGAGCCGGTTAAACTATTCGGAACCATTTTTAGCATAAGCAGCGGACACTTTGCTTTGATCGCCGCATTCGAAGGTGTTTCTTTTGACCTTGTTTCAAGAGATGAAGGCCTCTCGTTTGACACTGAGGAAAATTACACTATGGAATGGCGTGAAGCGCCCGAATTCCCTGTAACATCGCGGGATAAAATCGTAAGGATTAAACCGTATTCGACGAAGATCACTGACAACAAGATTGATTTCATCAGAGGAATCAAGATCGGCGACAGCAAAGAAAAAGTGATTGCCGCCTACGGTGGTTTCGCAGGCTCCGAACGGGAATCTGAGGGCATAACACGATTATTCTATGCATACAGACCGGATGAGATTATAGAATACACAGACGATGAAATTTTCAACATAGCTAGCCAAACCGGCTCGGTATTCTATTCATTTTCCAATGGCAAATTGATCGAAATCAACGTCTATTGGTATGACGGCTATCTTGCATTTGATTAGTGACTTCGCACAAAAAATGTAGAGGCTCACGGCTGTGCGTCTCCCGAAGAGGTGAGCTATCCTATGGACATCATGGACAGCATAGCAAAGCAATTGCCGAGGATGCAGAAGGCCGTTGCGGCGCACTACAAGCGCAAGGCGAGGGTGAAGCCCCCGCCGCCCCTGCCCGACGGCGTTTGGGACGCGCTGGATACGCCGGGGCCATATTACACCGTGGGCTTCGGCAGCGCGCCCTTCACGCCTACAATCGATGAAATCAAGGAGAAGCCCTGCTGGCTGGCGGGCTACGGCACGAACCGGCCCGCGACGAGCATCCACAGCGACATCCGCGCCGGCGCGATTTACATCGACGACAACACGGGACGCGGCGCGCTGCTGCTGCTCTCCCTGGACTGCGTGGGCCTGCTGCGGGACGACATGCTGGTCATTCGCAAACGGCTGGCGAATTTCTGCGAAAGAACGGGGTGCCGTGCGGTGAACGTGTTCTCCACCCACTGCCACGCCGGGCCGGATACCATGGGTATCTACGGGCGCTTCCCCGCAAGCGGGCGCGACCCGGCCTTCATGGAGCGCCTGTATTGGGCGGCCTCCATCGCCGCCGAGCAGGCCTGGGCTTCACGCAAAAACGGCAGGCTCTATGCCGGGAGCATAGAGGCCGATGGCATCCAAAAAGACATTCGCCCCCCGGAGGTCTTTTGCAAGACGCTGACAAGATTGCGCTTCGCGCCTGACGATGGCTCGAAGGAGACCTGGCTGCTGAATTTCGCCGCGCACCCCGAGGTGATGGACCAGCGCAACCGGGCCGTCAGCGCGGACTACGTGCACTTCCTGCGGGAGAAGATCGAGGCCGAGCGCGGCGCGAAGGTGATTTATTTCAATGGCGCGATTGGTGGCATGATTACCCCCATGGAGATCAACCCGGAGGACTTCCTCGAATCCTGCCAATGGGCCGGGGAGGAGATCGCCAAGGCGGCCATGCGCATCGAAACCGAGCGCGAGCTCGTCCCCCTGGTGAACCTGATCCGGCAGGATTTCTACATCGAGCTGGCCAATGTGCTCTTCATGCTGGGCGGGCTCATCGGCCTGCTGCCCCGGGAGCGCCACGCCACCGGCGAGGGCCCGCTGGGCATTTCGGTCTTGACCGAGATGAATTATATCGAAATCGGCGACGTGCATATTCTCACCGTGCCGGGGGAATTGTTCCCGGAATTGCAGCTTGGCGGGTATCTCCCCACGGAGGAGGCCTCCATGGGCGGCCCGGAGAAAAATCCCCTGCCCCTGCGGGAACTGGCGGACGACCCTGGCCTCATCGTATTCGGCCTGGGCAGCGACGAGCTGGGCTACATCCTGCCGCCCAACGACTACATGCTGGACGACGAGCAGCCTTTCGTAAAGCAGCCCATCGACAGGCATGGCAGGAAGCACTACGAGGAGACGAACTCCGCCGGGCCGATGACAGCTGTGCGTGTGGCGCAGGCGTTCGAGAGGATATTGGGGATTATCGGACGCCTGTAGGGGTTCGCCGACAGGCGACACGACCGAAGGGAGGCTTCTTGCCTCCCGAATTATGCGCGGAACGAAATTGATTAAATATTTATTTACATCGGAGGTGAAATCATGGCAAAAGTAACCGAACAGATCGAAAAGTATGTCGGCTCCATCGAAAACCTGGCGGCGGCGTACTACAAGACCAAGGCGAAGCTCTGCCCCGCGCCCGCCATCCCCAAGGCGGAATGGATCCCGCCCGGGGAATCGAAGACGGGGCACTACACCGTGGGGATCTCCAAGCAGGAGATGGTGCCCGACGACGTGGCCAGCGAGCGCTACTACATCGCGGGCTACTACGGGCCGAAGACCATCACCGGGATGCACGACCCCCAGTGCGCCACGGCCATCTGGATCGACGACAACGCGGGCCGGGGCGCGCTGGTGCTGGTAAGCATTGACTGCGTGGGCTTTTTGCGCTACGACGCCGACGTCATCCGGCAGCGCATGGCGGGGTGGTCCAAGCGGCACGGCTGCCGGGCGATGCACTTCTTCGGCACGCACGACCACGCGGGGATCGACACCATCGGGCTCTGGGGCAAGCTGCCGAAATCCGGCCGGGACAAGAAATTCATTGATCTGATGCACGACAAAATCTGCGAGGCCATCGAGACGGCCTACAACACCCGCCGCTGCGGCGAGCTCTACGCCGGGCAGATCGAGGAGCCCGAGGGCTACCACGACGACTACCGGCTGCCAATCGTATACAGCAAAATCCTCACCCGCCTGCGCTTCGCCCCCTTTGACGGCGGCGCGCCGGTGTACCTCGTCAACTACGCGGCCCACCCCGGCATGATGGGCGGCAAGAACCGGGAGATGAGCGCCGACTGGGTCTACTGGTTCCGGGAGGACATCAAGGCGCAGACCGGCGGCGAGGTCATCTTCATCAACGGGCTCATCGGCGGGCTGATCTATCCCCACGAGGAGGACGTCCCCAACCTGGAGGCCACGGAGATCGCCGGGCACCGCATCGCCGAACTTGCGCTTGCAGTCGAAAACGAGCACAAGCTGGAGCCCAGGATCGGTGTCATGAGCCAGGACATCTACCTCGCCTGCGACAACACGCTGCTGGTGCTGGGCGGCATCCTGAAGGTGCTCGCGGCGAAGTTCCAGGCCACCGGCAAGGGGCGCTTCGGGCTCTCCGCCAAAACCGCGCTGAACTACTTTGAGATAGGCGACCTGCGCATCCTCACCGTGCCGGGCGAGATGTTCCCCGAGCTGGCCTACGGCGGCTATCTGGAGGAGGACCTGGCGTCCAATGGCGGCTCCGCCATGAACCCCACGCCCCTGCTGGAGATCGCGAATGACCCGGATTTGATCATGTTCGGCCTGGGCGACGACGAGCTGGGCTACCTCATCCCGCCGAATGATTTCTTCCTGGACGACAAGCGCCCCTACTTCGTCAACGCCCACGACCAGCACGGCAGAAAGCACTATGAAGAAACCGTGAGCGTAGGCGTGGACGCGGCGCAGGTGATCGCCGACACCTGGAAGGACATGCTGGAGAGGATCAGGGCGTAGGCATTGTTTTGTAGGCGGCGGGCCTTTGGCCCGCCGAAAACAAAAATTGCGTATAGTAATCATTATCGAAAGGGGTATCCACAATGAAAAAGCTGCTATCCATCCTGGCGCTGCTGCTGGCGGCGGCGCTGCTCTTCGCGGCCTGCGGCCCGAAGCAGCCCGTCGACACCAGCGAGGGCGAAATCACCGAGGTGACAACCATCCCCGAGGAGACCACCGGCGAGGGCGAGACCACCGTCGAGGGGGAGACCACCGTCGAGGGCGAAACATCGATAGAGCCGACCACAGAGGGCGAGACGACCTCGGTGGGCGAGACGACCACAGTTGTCGTTCCTCCACTGCCGCAGGGCAAGGCGGAAATCCTCGCGGCCTACACCAAGGTGGTCAACAAGGTCAAGACCGATGCGCCGGCATATACGAGCAATGACTGGCAGACCATGAGCAATGTGGACATGAACGGCATCATGTATGCCGCTGTCAGCGGGTTGGCGAAACAGTTTACCGAGACGTATGAACAGTCGAGCCCGGGGACGCACACCGCCGGAAACCACCCAAAGTGGTTCGCCATGCCCACGGACAGCGCCAAGGTCGGCTGTGTTTTGACGGACACGAGCAAGATCGAATCGGCCACCTGCGTGAAATCCGGGGATAACTATGTGATTACGATTACGTTAATCCAGGAAAAAGACCCGATCCGCGATATGGCGAACCCCGCCTCCATCAGCGGCTGGCACGGGAAGATTTTCGACGTCATCGACATCGTGGAGGTATTCGAGGTCGCACAGAGCCTCCCCTTCGTGACCCGCGACAACGCTTACAGCACCTTCAAGGGCACGGCGGTGCTGACCTACAACCCCGTGACAGACGAGTGCGTAAAGCTTGACCACATCATCGACGTGCGGACGTTCATCGGTTCGTCATCGGCCAAGGTGATCGCCGACTATCACTTCTACGACTTCAAGTGGTAAATCACAAATAACCCCATGCGGCGCACACGCCCCTCCTACGGAGACCCTGTAGGGGGGCCGTGGTGTAGAGGTTCAACAGAACGGAGGATTGCATGAAACAGCATTACACCATCTACAAGCAATATGGCCGCTACGCGGGCTGGCCCGCCAACCATGGCGGCTGGAGCTGGGGCGACGAGATTCTCGTCTCCTTCCAGGACTGCGAGGACAGCCACGTCTGGGAGGATCACCACAGCGTGGTGCCCGACTGCGAGCGCTACATGGTCTTTGCCCGCAGCATGGACGGCGGCGCGACCTGGCGCATCGAGCGCCCGGCGGTGAAGCATGTCACCGACCAGACCAAGGGGCCTGTCTCAACGAGTGATATACTCCCCTGCCCCGGCGGGATTGATTTCGCCCACCCGGACTTCTGCGCCAGCTTCACCCTCTCCGGCACCGAGGCCGATAAGCCCTCCTGGTGGCTGTACTCCCTGGACAGGGGGCACCACTGGCAGGGGCCGTTCAGCATCCCCTCCATGGGCTTCACGGGGGTGAACGCCCGCACGGATTATCACGTGCTCTCGCCCTCGGAGATGATGGTCTTCCTCACCGTCACGAAGGAGAACGGCGATGAAGGCCGCGTGGTCTGCGCGAAATTGACGAATGGCGGCTCCGATTGGGAGCTCGCCGGCTGCCTGGGCGGCGAACCCCCCGGCTGGGAGATCATGCCCGCCTCGGCGCGGCGCAAAAACGGCGATTGGGTCGTGCTCGTGCGCGGGCAGACCCGGCGCGTGCTGGGCTTCCGGCAGTGGTACATGTCCCAGTACGAGTCCGGCGATGACGGCAAGACCTGGCGCTTCGTCGCGAAAATCCTGCCGGACAGCAACAGCAGCAACCCGCCCGCCCTGGTTGTGATGCAGGGCGGCGCGTGGTGCCTCTGCTACGGCCGCCGCAGCGAGCCCTACGGCATGTGCTGCCGCTTCTCCCGCGACGAGGGCCGCAGCTGGGGCCCCGAGCGCGCCCTGCGCGAGGACGCCGCCTGCTGGGATTTGGGCTACCCGCGCATGGCGGAGAACGCCCGTGGCCAGCTGGTGGTGGCGTATTACTACAACGACACCCCCGAGGGCGAGCGCTATATCGCGGCCACGGTGTTTGATGAGGAACTGTAGCCAAGCGGGCGGTCAGCGCGCCGCCCGTAATTTTTTTCCATTTGAGGTTGACATTCACATCATGAGGCGCTATACTTATTATAGAAAGGGGTTGTTATTATAGCACTTCCACTAGTTACTAGCAATATAGCCACAGTGTTCGAACCAGTTTGATATGTACGCAAGCGGGAGGGCATCGAACACATGTTTAATCGCTTCATCGAGCTTCTCGCTGGTTCT
>Ga0123353_10001148_pt1 | contig 32263 bp, 30 predicted proteins | sample TergutLab28metaG_3_FD_92763 | JGI IMG/M metagenome (GOLD analysis project Ga0123353, IMG submission 92763) | Labiotermes labralis P3 segment gut microbial communities from Petit-Saut dam, French Guiana - Lab288 P3 | ecosystem: Host-associated > Arthropoda: Insects > Digestive system > Gut ... | reverse complement strand
GTCGATTTCTTTCTAATTACGGATGAATAGACTGCCATGTTGTAATAATAGTGGATTGGAAATCTACCCTTTACAACATAATTTTTTAAAGACATTCTCCATGGCTGCCGGCCTTTAAAAACACAATGAATTTTTAACCGAACCGAACGCATTTTTTTTGCGACTAATTATCCAGAAGACACTGCGGGGTGATGCGGGTTGGAATTTATTTTGGAAGCTGCGGACGAGGCGAGGCTCGCTTCGCTCGCGGCGGAGGGCGACAGAGATGCGTTTGCGCGGCTCGTTACGCCTCACGCGAAAATTCTTGCGGGTTACATCGCAAAACGTGTAGGCATCAGCGCGGACGCAGACGATATTTTGCAAGATACAATGCTGTCCGCATGGAAGAGCGTTGCAAATTTCGACGGACGCTCGTCGTTTAGAACATGGGTAGTAAGTTTGGCGAAACGAAGGGTCGCGGACTTTTACAGAAAAACCGGCCGCAGCGAAACAGTCCCGCTATCGGAAAACGAATGGGCATACGCCAAAGACATAATAAACGAAAGCGAAAACAGAATGGACGTTAAAAGCGCCCTCGCGCATTTGAACGGCGATGACAACGAGCTTGTGTACCTGATATTTACAGCAAGGCTCAGCTACAACGAAATATCCGAGGCGATTGGCATACCGGCGGGCACAATAAAAAGCCGCATGGCGGCTATAAAAATGAAACTGAAAAAAATGCTTGAAGGGAGCGGGAAGTAATGGGCGGCACAAAAAAACCCAAACGCATTGAAGAAACGGAAACCCTTGCGGCGGCGGCGATGCGGCCGTCAAAAATAACGGACTGCGACCGTATAAGCGAAATACTGCCCGAATACATAAACAAAACCACAACGCCGAAACAAAACGCCGCAATTGCACGGCATATGGCAGTATGCGCGTCGTGCAGGAGCGACTTTGCTCTGTGGCTTTCGGTTTCACGCGAGTTCGAAAAAGCGGCAGCCGCCGCTCCCGACCCGCATGCGATGTTAAGCAAGCTCCCACGCGAAAACGAAAAGCAAACCGTTTACGAATGTGCGGAGCTTGAACGAATCTGCCGCTCGGGTTCGCCGAACACGGCGTTTGAGGTGCTCGGCTACGTGTTCGGCATGGCGAGGTCGGCCTACAGGCTCGCGGGCCTGGCAGTATAAAAATAAAAAACGCCGCGGACATGTGCCGGATTTTTATCCGCATGCTCCGCGAAAAACAAAAGGAGGATTTAAAATGGGTGACATTCCGGTAAAGGAAATCGGTGAACTGCTGGACGAAGTAAGCGACAAGGTGCCAAAGCTAATTTCGGGCCTGCTCGGCACGCTTTACTCCGGTGAAGCCGGCGAGAACATGGGCTTCGCAGTGGGCAATTTTTATAAAGCCCTGGTCGAAAGCGGCATCCCCAACGAAGACGCAGTTTCGATGGCAAGGGACTACATGCTGTCCATGAGGGACATGGTAAAGAACACAGCCAACCTTTCGCCAAACATGCCCGCCAAAGAAACCGGCGGCGAAAATTCTAACGAATAAATGAAAACGGTTTACCTTTTTATAAAGCTTACGTCTTACTTTATTCTTTGCTTCGCGGTTTTTCCGCTGTTCGTTGTTTGGGCCTGCGTCAAAACATCGGTTTTTAAAATAAAATTCAAGGGAGGACTGCGGCGGTTTGGCATGCCGCCGCACGAAGCGCGCAGCCTCGCGAAAGAACTCTCGGCAAAAAATTATTTAAAAGAGAAGTAACACCTTCGGTATTTTTATGCGCTAAAAAAAAAGGAACGCTGTAAAATTTGACAGCGTTCTTTTTTATTATCCGAAATTGTTTTTTTATTGACATACTTTTACGATATATCTATATTGTCGGCAGGGTACAAAGGCGGACTCAAGCAGGCCGCTTCAAAAAAAATAAATTGCGAAGGGTTGCTGCCAATGAAAATAAAGAGCCTCGGGTTGAAAGTTTCCTTGATAGTTGCATTGATGGTTGCGATTATGCTGACAATTGTCATCACTATCGTTTCGGTACAGAGCTCAGAACTGATAATTGAAATTACCGCGAGGGAAGCGGCGTCGGCCAACAATTCATTTAAAAAGCAAATAGACGACTTGGAAGCGACGGCGCTTACAAACGCAAAAATCATAGGGTATTCCCATAATGTAATAGACGCGCTGCTCAAAAATGACACGGCTATGCTTAGGGACACCTTAAGTTTTTACAGCGATGAAATGGATTTTATTACCATCTTCGACAAAAACGGCGCAATCGCCGTGCAGTTGGGCAGCGACAGCGGCTCTGCGGGTTTGGATTTGGTCACCCGCGCCCTTAACTCCGGAACCGCGTCAAGCGCTCTTTTGACAGATTCCGATTTGGGTATCGTAACGCGCGCAGGCGCGGCGCTGCGCGATTTTAACGGTAATATTATAGGCGCGGTTTTATGCGGGCACAGCTTGAACAACCCGACATACGTCGACCAAATAAAAGACTACACGGGCAGCGAAACCACAATTTTTGCCGGCGACACGCGCCTGATGACCACAATCATCAACGAAAGCGGCAACAGGGTAATCGGCACCAAGGCCTCGGCGGATGTAATAAACAAGGTGCTGCAACAGCGGCAGGAGCTTCCCGTGCAAATCAACCTGTTCGGCCGGGAATACGCGGCGTATTATTCTCCCCTTGTTTCGGGCGGCGAAGTAATCGGCATGCTTTTTTCCGGCGTCTGTATCGACAGCGTGCTTACCAGCCAAAGTAACATGATGTTTATGGTTACGGCTTCCGGCATTTTACTCGGCGGCCTGTGCATTGCCCTTGTGTTCGCTTTTAATTCGAAATCGGTAAGCAAGCCGCTTAAGCGTCTGGCCAATTTGGTTTCCGACGTGACAAACGGCAACATCAACGTAAACACGGTCACATCGGGCGTCACTTCCGACGAAATAGGCGTTTTAACCCTTGACGTGTATACGCTTGTCGAAACCATAAAAACCATATTGGACGACCTGTCCGGCATATCGAACACCATAAACGTCATGGGCGACATCGATTACCGCATAGACACAAGCAAATACAAAGGTTCATATAAAGAGATGTCGGAAAACATAAATTCTCTTGTAGACGCTTTTATTGAAGACGTGCTTGAAGTTTTAAAAGGGCTTACAGAAATAGGCAACGGAAACTTCAACGTAACAACCAAGCAGCTCCCTGGAAAAAAAGCGGTGCTAAACGAAACCTTCGGCAGCCTAACGTCGTCCTTGAACAGCATCCACGCCGACATGCTCCACCTTGTTGATGCGGCCGCGGCCGGCAGGCTCAGCGAGCGCGGTGACGCCGGAAAGTATAAGGGCGGCTGGCAAAGCATAATCATAAACTTAAACAACCTGCTTGAAGCCATTGTTACGCCTATAAACGAGGTAAACGAAGTAATGGCGCAGGTAGCCGGCGGCAATTTCGATTTAATGATGCACGGCGACTACAAAGGCGATTTCCTAAAAATAAAAGAGCTTATCAACGATACCGTAACAAATGTCGCTTCTTACATTGACGAAATTTCGTCGGTTTTGTCCGCGCTTGCCGGCGACGATTTCGACCAAGACATTAGGCGCGAGTATATCGGGCAGTACGTTGAAATTAAAAACGCGCTGCTTAACATTATAAACAAGTTCAACAAAGTGATTTCAAACATCTCGTCGGCTTCCGAGCAGGTTGCGGGCGGCTCCAAAATGATTTCTGAAAACAGCATGAACCTCGCAACCGGCGCTTCGCAGCAGGCGGCTTCCATACAGGAGTTGAACAGCACAATCCAAACCATAAACGAAAACACCAAGCGCAACGCCGAAAGCGCAAAAGACGCAGACGTGCTTTCCGAAAAATTAAAAGACAACGCCGTTAAAATTAACGAAGACATGAACAAGATGCTCGATTCCATGAACGGCATAAAAGAATCGTCGAACCGCATATCCAAAATAATAAAAGATATAGACGACATTTCTTTCCAAACCAATCTGCTTGCACTTAACGCCTCGGTGGAAGCGGCCCGCGCAGGCCAGCACGGCAGGGGCTTTACGGTTGTAGCCGAAGAGGTCAGAAACCTCGCGTTAAAAACGGCGACCTCCGCAAAAGAGACCGCGTCGCTTATAGACGAGGCCATCAACCGGGTAAACGAAGGCACGGACATCGCAACGCAAACAGACGAAAAACTGCGGAGCATTGTCGACCAGGCAATAAAGGTAGCGCTGCTTATAACGGACATTTACGTCGCTTCAGAAAAACAGGAAGAAGCGATCGACTTGGTTCTTACAGGCATCAACAGCATTACAGACATTGTCCAAACAAACTCCGCCTCCGCAGAAGAATCGGCTTCTGCCGCGGAAGAACTTGCCGGACAGTCCGACGTCCTGCGCGTCATGACCAGCGTGTTCAACTTAAAAAAAGTATAAAAAAATAATTCGCCGCCTCTGCATAAAAAAAACGCGCGCATTTGCTGCGGCGTTTGACTGTCGATTTTTTTTGGCTGTGCAAAAAATTATCTGTTTTTACCCGAACCTTTTTATAAATATTTCGGGCGACATGAGCGCGTCAGCGTGCATGTTTATTTCGTCCGGCGCCCATTCCCACCATTTGACGCGCAAAAAAATTTCGACCGCCTCCGGCGGGAACCGGTAGCGGATAATTTTCGCGGGCACGCCTGCGGCCACCGCATAGGGCGGAATGTCGCAGATAACGACCGCGCCAGAGCCTATTACCGCGCCGTCGCCTATGCGCGTCACCTTAGACGCGTTGATAAACGCATTCGCCCCGATGTAAACGTCGCTGCCTATCGTGATTTTTTCCTTGCCGCGCATGTACGGGCGCGCCGGGTTTTCGCCGAGCCTTTTATTAAACTCCGCTTTGTTTTTTTCGTTGAAAAAATAAACGATGTCGTCGCTCGTAAAAACCATGTCCAACTGATGGTTGACCCCTATATCCGCCGAGCCGTTTATCGACGTGAAATGCCCTATGCTTTTTATGTAGCCGTTCTCGCAGCCGCCGGCTATGCCTTCGCCAAAATATGTTTGTCTGCCAATTTTTGCACCGAAACATTCCCATTCGAACGGCAGCTCGCCGCCGGGGTCGTCAAAGATTATGCAGTCCGCGACGTACTCAAACGGTTCGCTTTGCGCGTCCGCGCGAAAATCTTCGTAATCGCCGGGACTAACGGCGACCACATAATGCTTTTGCCTGTCAACCACGCAAGCCGCGCAGTGCCTGCGCCCGGTTAAAATGCGCGACAATGGGCGAGTCATGCCGCCCCAAACGGCAACCTCGCGCCCGTTCAAATATTTTTCCAAAACTTGTCCGAGACGTGTTTTCATTTTTTTTTACCGCGCTTGTGTAAAATTTTTTGCGCTTGTGTAAAAATTTTACGCTTGTGTAAAATTTTTTGCGCTTGTGTAAAAATTTTACGCTTGTGTAAATTTTTTGTGCTTGTGTAAAATTTTTGCGCTTGCGCAAAAATTTTGCGCTTGTGTAAAATTTTTTTTATACATCATTTCGCTCCGCTTATGACGCGCTTGGCGGAACCAATGTAAAAATCCCGCGTTTATGATAGTATATTACGCAAAACGATTGCAATAGATTGGAGCGTATTAAATGGCAAAAAATATTAACCCTTTTTCGGAAGTTACTCCGGACATTTTGGAACTGACAAAACTTTGCACTGCGATTGGCATCCCCGCCGAACTATATACCGAATACAACGTGTACAGGGGCCTGCGCGACCTAAACGGAAACGGTGTGCGCGCCGGCCTGACCAACATCTGCGAAGTGACGGCAAAGGAGACGGTCGGCGGCGTCGAACACCCGGCCGACGGCAAACTTTATTACAGGGGCATCGAAATACGCGACCTCGTAAACGGATTTTTAAAAAGCAAACGCTTCGGCTTCGAAGAAACGGTTTACCTGCTGCTGTTCGGGTCGCTGCCCGACGCGAAACAGCTCGAAGGTTTTATGGAGCTGCTTCGCGGTTATTATTCGCTGCCGCCGAAATTTAACCGCGACGTTATAATGAAAGCGCCGAGCAGCGACATGATGAACACGCTCGCAAGAAGCGTGCTTACACTTTACGCCTACGACGACAACGCCGACGACATCTCGCTGCCGAACGTACTGCGCCAGTGCCTCCAGCTGATAGCCATGTTCCCGATGCTCGCGGTTTACGGCTATCAGGCGTACATGCACTTTCACGGCGACGAGAGCCTCGTGATCCACCAGCCGAACCCAAGCCTCTCGTACGCGGAAAATATTTTCAACCTTTTACGCCACGACCGCAAATATACCGAGCTCGAAGCGCGCATATTAGACGCCGCGCTCGTGCTGCACGCCGAGCACGGCGGCGGAAACAACTCGACCTTCGCCGTCCGGGTGGTTTCGTCGTCCGGGACGGACACCTACAGCGCGGTGGCCGCGGCGCTCGGCAGCCTCAAGGGCCCGAAGCACGGCGGCGCGAACATCGAGACAATGCGCATGATGCACGACCTTAAAACGAACGTGTCAAACACGAAGGACGAAGGCCAGGTGGCCGGGTATCTCAAAAAAATATTACGCAAAGACGCCTACGACCGCTCCGGACTCATTTACGGAATAGGGCACGCCATCTATTCGCTGAGCGACCCGCGCGCCGTCGTCTTCGAAGACTTTATAAAACAACTGAGCCGCGAAAAAAACAGGGAGGAAGAGTACGAGCTGTATGCGCTTGTGGCGCGTCTCGCCCCCGAGCTTATCGCCGCCGAACGAAAAATATACAAGGGCGTGTCCGCGAACATAGATTTTTACAGCGGCTTCGTATACGACATGCTCGGCCTGCCCGAAAAACTCTACACCTCCATTTTCGCCATCTCGCGCATGGCGGGCTGGAGCGCGCACCGCCTCGAGGAGCTCCACACTTCCAACCGGATAATCCGTCCGGCCTATAAGGGCGTATCCGAAATAAAAAACTACGTCCCAATCGAAAATAGATAAAAAAAACGCCGTTTAAAACGGCGTTTTATATTTCTGCTTCGTTTCCGGGTTCCAATATCATCTTGTTTGGCGCGTCCCATTTTTCACCTTTTTTACGGTACGACTCGCCGGGCTTTAAATGAATCAAAATATTTTTTTTCGCGCCGACCATGCGTGCGCATTCGGCGGCTTCGGCAGGGCCCATGTTAAAAAACCCGTCGCCCGGGAACAGCGCGCAGTCCAAATTCAAATCCGAAAACGTTTTCATTTGCCCGGTCGTTGACGTGTCGCCGCTCGCGTATATTTTTTTTCCGTCGATCGTGATTATATACCCGACGCACTTTTTCGGATCGTGCAGTTTGTTTGACGCCTCCACTGCCTGAATCAATATGCCGTCCTCTTCAAATACATTGTGCTTGCCGCCGGCAAGGGCTTCCGCATCGGTAATAACGCGGCAGCCTTTTTTTTGCGCGCAGCGTTTTATCCGGTCGTGGTCATTATGCCGGTGCGTGACCAAAATAACGGAAGCGGGCAGGTCGTAACCGCCGCCTTTAAACGGATCGACATATACGACGCGGCCGTCGTCCGCCGTGAGTCTGAAACTACCGTGACCCTGAAACAATATTTTAGGCATTAACGGTTCCCCCGGATTTATTTAAGTTGAATGTATACGATGATTGAATATCAAATTGGCTGCATGCAAAAAAACATCAAACATTTAATTTTGTTTACGAAATATTTTTATCACAAAAATTTTTTTTTGCAAGACATGGCGGACACAGAAAAACCGCAACGGTTCGTTACCGGGCGGGCGGGATAACCCCGCCCCTACATTGTCCGCAACCGCAACGGTCACGTTACCTTTCGGGCGGGATAACCCCGCCCCTACATAGCACAGCATCAGATTGCGCGGCAATTTGCGATGTGATATACAAATAAAAATTTCCACAAAGTGGAAATCATAAGATTTCCACAAGCGGAAAACATAAGATTTCCGCAAGCGGAAAACATAAGATTTCCACAAGCGGAAATTACAAAATTTCCACAATCGTAATATATTGCAGGTGAAAAAATAAAAACGTTTATAGACGGATCAGAATTTATTTTTGTTGAGGACACGTTCGCATGCGAAGAGCGCAGGCAAAGTTATTTCAACCTTGTCTACGACGTGTTCGGGCTGGATTTTTTGCCGTGGTACATGTCCGGCCACTGCGGCGGAAAATTCGTGCCGTACACGCTTTACGACGGAGGGCTGGCGGTTTCGTCCGCGGGCGCGGTCACAAGCGATTTTGTTTGGCGCGGCTCGCAAAAAAAATACATACAGTTGAGCACGGTCGCCACATTGCCGGAATACAGAGGCAGGGGCCTCAGCCGCTGGCTCATGGAAAAAATTTTATCCGACAAAAAAGACCGGTGCGATTGCGTCTACCTTTACGCAAACGACTCCGTAAAAAATTTTTATCCGAAATTCGGTTTCGCTCCGGCTTTCGAGTACAGGTACACCATGCAGCTTGCGAAAAAGGCGGGCGCGTGCCGCAGGCTCGACATGAATTTATCATGCGACGTCGGGCTGCTGCTCGAAAAACATAGGCAGTCGAACCCGTTTTCAGAATTGACGGCCGAAGGCAGCGCGGATCTGCTGATGTTCCACTGCATAAAATTTTTGCCCGACTGCGTTTATTATTTGGAAGACCACGACGCCGTAGTGATTGCCGAGCATGACGAAAGCCGCATGTTTTGTTACGATGTGTACGGCGGCAACGGGCGCGGCCTCGCCGCGCTGCTCGGAGCCGCCGCCGCGCCCGGAACAAAATCCGCGACACTCGGCTTCACGCCGAAAGCCGCCTGCGATTTTGTCATAGAAAGGGCGGTCGAGTACGACACGACGTTTTTCGTTCTGGAAGGAAAGGAAAACATACTGGACGGCAACCGGGTTACATTCCCGTTTTTATCGCGGGCTTAAGCGTTCGATAATTAACTGGCTTTTACGAAGCGTAAAATCTGCGGAGCATAATTGATCGCCAAGTGTCAAAAAATATTAGGGCGGCAGCCCAAGGGGATAATCTATGCAGCAAAACAACAGTTCGACAACCATTTTGGTAAAGCACAAAAAACCGGCCGTCAACGCAATTTTTTTGGCGGCGTTCATGCTGCTGTCCGTTGTGCTCACGCTGCTTGACCACAACGGCGTCAAGCTCCGTCAAATAACCGAAAACTATTCGCTTATGTTCTACCTCGCCTTCGTTTGCTACTGCGCGGTAGGGTATAACGCATTTACCGTAATCACGGCCTTTTACATTAAAGTAAAAAAAGGCACGCCCGGCGAAACAACGATGCTCGCGGTCTTTTATAAAGGGATGGCATACATCGCAATAATTATCGGCGTGGCGATGGTTCTCGGAAAACTGACGGCGTTTACTACGGCCATGTCCGCCTTCGCAGGCATGATGCTCGGCTGGTCGCTGCAGCAGCCGGTCAGCGGCATAGCCGCGTGGATCATGGTGACGCTCAGCCGCCCCTACAAGCTCGGCGACCGAATCACGCTACCAAACTGGGGAATCATGGGCGACATAATAAAATTTTCGCCGATGTACATGACGCTCAACCAAGTGGGCGGAACGGTCGGATCAGAAGAGCCGTCGGGGCGCATCGTGCAGGTGCCTAACGCTATTTTGTTCGGCACGGTTATAATCAACACGACGGGCATGCAAAAAGCGGAGGAGTCTTCCTACATATTGGACGAGGCCGTGTTCCGCATCACGTTCGACTCGGACTGGGATGTCGTCGAAAAGGTGCTGCTCGACGCGGCGCGCGAAGTGACGGCGGACATCATCCAAATAACCGGGCAGGAGCCGTACATACGGACCGAGACATGGGACTACGGCACGCTGTTTCGCGTGAGGTTTATGACCAACGCCGTAGACCGCCCGCGCATCACGCACGAAATCACCAAGATCGCCACCAAAGAAATCCAGCGCAACAGAAACGTGGACCTCGCGATCCCGTTTGTCTATTCGTTTAAAGAACAGAAGCAGAAGAGCAAGCAGGACGGCCAGGAAAAAACCGAGCAGCTTGAGATAAGCAAGATATTGCCGGGCGACGAGCCGTTCGAGGCGTACTTGGAACGCGACGGCTTCGAAATCGAGGCGATCATGAATTCGATACGCGACAAGGGTTTGCTGCAGCCGATAGTCGTCAAGCGCAACGCGAACAGCATCGACTTCACGATCGTGTTCGGCGAAAAAAGACTGCTCGCCTGCAAGCTGCTCGGGTGGGAAAAAATACCGTGCGTCGTAAGCAACAAGATAGGCGCTTCCGTTTCGCAGACGCCGCACGATACGCACAGTAATTAATTAGCCACAAGCGGCTAATTAACCACAAGCGGCTAGTTTGCCGTTCAAAATTAAAAAGGCGGGTATTAACCGCCCTCTCCAAAGAAACCTGTCATCCTGAACGAAGTGAAGGATCTTTCATCTTTCCGTATGATTCTTCGCTGCGCTCAGAATGACAATGTGGTTGTCTTACGGTAGGCGGGGCTTCGGCCCCGCCTTTCGGTTTTTTTTTTAAAGTATGCTCGCAGATTTCTTTTTCTTTTTGTCGGGCAGGCGGTTATAAAGCGCGGCGAGGTATGCGAGCCGCTCCGCCAGTTCGTCCGTCAGCATGTCGCTTGTGTAGCGGAAGCGCCAATTTCCCGCGGGCACGCCCGGGACGTTCATTCGCGCATCCGTTTCGAGGTCCATCACATCCTGTATGGGCGCGACCGCAAAATTTGCTGTAGACGAATACGCGAGGCGGATCAAATCCCAAGCCGGGCTTTCGCCGGAAACGTTCAGGTATCTTCTGAAATAATCTTTTTCATCTTCGGGCGCAAACTCGTACCAGCCGCGGCTCGTATCGTTGTCGTGCGTGCCCGTGTACACTACCGTGCGCGTGCTTGTGTAATTGTGCGGAGCGTAAAGCCCCTTCGCCTCCGGGTCGAACGCGAACTGCAGCACCTTCATGCCGGGCAGCTCAAGCGATTCTCTAAGGTCCGTAACGGCCGGGGTTATTATGCCCAGGTCTTCCGCGATGATCGGCAAATGCCCGAGCTGCCTGACGATCGCGTCAAACAGATCGCCGCCGGGCCCCTTCGTCCATTTGCCGCGCGCCGCCGTTTTTTCGCCGTAAGGCACGGCCCAATACGATTCGAAGCCGCGGAAGTGGTCGATCCGTATGATGTCGACCAGCTTGAGCGTCGATTCGATGCGCCTCGTCCACCATTCGTAGCCGGATTTTTTATGGTTTTCCCAATTATAAAGAGGGTTGCCCCACAACTGCCCGGTTTCGCTGAAATAATCCGGCGGCACTCCGGCGACTACCGTGGGCTGCAGCTCCTCGTCCAAATAAAAAAGCGACGGCCCCGCCCAGGTGTCGGACGAATCGAACGCCACAAATATCGGTATGTCTCCGATGATCTTTATGCCTTTTGAATTTGCCGCCTGCTTTACGTTTTCCCATTGGTTAAAAAATTCGAACTGCAAAAATTTGTGGAACTCGATTTCGTCTGCAAGCTTAACCGAATACGTGTTCATGGCAGCCAAGTCGCGCCTGGCGAGCGGCTCGGGCCAACTGTTCCATACCGCGCCGTAATAATAGTCGAGTATTTGGTTTTCGGTTAAATATTTTTTGTTTGCCTTGCGGTACGCCTTAAATTCCGCGCCGCCTTTTTTTGTTTTACGCTCCGCAATAAAATGGTTTTTTAGCGCGACAAAAAGCGCGTAATCGTTTATCCAATCCGCGTTGCGGGCGCAGAACTTAGTGTAGTTTCCTTTTACGCCGCGAGTTTCGAGAAGCTTATAATTTTTAAACGCTTTTTTTAGCAGCGGCATTTTATAGTCGATCATCTTGCCATAGTCCGCCGTGCGCGGATCAAACTCCGGTATATCAAGCAGGTCTTCTTCGAACAGATAACCCTGCTTGAACAAAAGATCCGGGCTTATCATGTAAGGGTTGCCCGCAAACGACGAAAACGACTGATACGGCGAATCGCCGTAGCTGGTCGGCCCGAGTGGAAGCACCTGCCAAAGCGTCTGTTTTGCGGCCGCCAAAAAATTTATAAATTCGTATGCTCCGCCGCCGAGGTCGCCGATCCCGTGCTCGCCGGGAAACGAGGTGGGGTGGGCAATTATTCCGCTTGCGCGGTTCATTGGGCCGCCCCCTTTATTTTTTTGCAACATGCGAGCGCGAGCGCGCCCGGCCCTATGTGGCTCGAAACGGAAAGCGAAAGCGGGTCGATGTGCATTTTAAACCCCGGAAAGGCGGTTTCGGCTTCGTTTTTAAATTCATCGGCCGCCGCGCGGTCGAATGTATACGCGACAGACATCCACATGCCGTCGGGATTGTCCGCGTTTGCAAAACGTGTTTTAAAATCGTTTTTAACCGCGTCAATTAAAATTTGGTGCGCTTGCCGCGTACCCCTTGCCTTGGCGTACGCGTCGAGTTTGCCGCCCTGTATTTGCAGTATCGGTTTAATTTTTAACAGCGTGCCTATGGCTGCTCCGGCCGGCGTGACCCGCCCGCCCTTTTTTAAGTAATGCAATGTATCGAGCATGATGTAGATGCTCGATTCGAGCTTAACGTCCTCTAAATATGTTTTTATTTGCAGCGCGTCCCAGCCGCAGCCCGCAAGCTCAATGGCGTCCAGCACGGACTGCCGCTGCGTGACGGAAATGCGCTGGTTGTCGACGACATGCACCCGGCCGTCGAAGTCGCGGGCCAATACCGTCGCGGATTCGCAAGAAGCGGAGAGCCCGCTTGACATCGGTATGTGCACGAGCTGGTCGTATTCGGACAGCAATTTTTCCCAGCACTCCATTACGTCGCCGAGCGCCGGCTGCGATGTTTTTATTTGGATCTCTTCCGAAAGACGTTTATAAAAATCATCTTGGCTTAAGCTTATATCCTCAAAAAAAAGTTCGCCGTTTATTATTACGGGCATGGGCAAAACTGTTATGCCGAGTTTTTTGCCCTGTTCCTGAGTTATGCCGCTGTTACTGTCCGTTACTACCGCAATTTTCGGCATTGACAATGCCACTCCTTTGGGTTCATAAAATTATAAAAAATATCCGCGCACGGATTTATATTACTCCGGCACAAAAATATCGCGTACGCTTCTTGTTATATTAAAGTGCCAGAGTAATATTGAGAATATCATAATATTTTTACCATTACAAATTTGAAAATATTTACGATTGTATTTTCGGCGGCGCCTCAAGCGATATGCGGCCGAGTTTGCCGGCGCGGAACTCGTCGAGCGCGGCGGCTGCAGCGCGTTTTATATCGGGGATGCCGCCCTTTAAAATAAAACCGCGCGACTTGCACAAGGCTTCAAGCCAAAGTCCGTCGGGCGGGGGTTCGGCGAGCTTGTACCGCGCAAGCAGCGCGTCCTTTTTTATTTCGGCCAAAATATTTAAAAATTCGCCGCAGACAGAAACGATGTCGTATGCGTCGTCCCGGATCGCACCCGTTGCCGCGAGCAAAACACCCGATGCCCGGCCGTCCGTCTTCGGCCACAGCACGCCCGGCGTGTCGAGCACGTCAAATCCCGCGCTCACTTTTATCCACTGCTTGCCTCTGGTCACGCCCGGCCGGTCCGCGGTTTCGGTTTTTGCCTGCCCCGCCAGCGTGTTTATGAGCGTGCTTTTGCCTACGTTTGGTATGCCCGCTATCATTGCGCGGATTGCGGTTTTTTTCCCGCGCAGTTTTTCGCGCTCGATTTTTTCGCTTAGAGCGGCATGCGCGGCATCTGTGATTGCCGCGGCAGTTTTTTTACTGAGCGCGTCAGATGCGATAACCGTATGGCCGGCCGAACCGTAATGAGCGGCCCAGCGTTTTGTGACGGCGGGATCCGCGAGATCCGCCTTGTTTAAAACGACGATCCGTTTTTTGTTTGCGGCGAGGCTGTCGATCGCGGGATTTTTGCTGCTGTACGCAACGCGCGCGTCAAGCAGCTCGATGACAACGTCGACAAGCGAAATCTGTTCGGCCATCATGCGCATCGATTTCGCCATGTGTCCGGGATACCATTGCACCATTTATTTCCGCCCGCGCCTTTCTAACCTTTCTAACATTTTGCCGCGCTTATTCTACCTTGCCGAACGCGCCGAACGGCCAGATCCGAAGCACGACCTTGCCCACCATATCTTTTTTTGCGATGCAGCCGACGCTTTGGTACCTGCTGTCTTTGCTTATGTCGCGGTTGTCTCCCAAAACGAAATAGCTGTCCGTCAGCTTAACGGGAAACTCGACGTCGCCCGTCGCAGTAACCGGCAAGCCTGTGTAAGATATTTTTAACAGCTCGCCGTTGACATAAAAAAAGCCGTCGATGAGGTCAACGGTATCTCCGGGGACTGCCACCACGCGCTTGATGAAATGCTCCGACGGGTTGTCCTTAAACGGGAACGCCACGATGTCGCCGGGCTTCGGCTCGCCGAAACGGTATCCTATCCTGCCGAGCAGCACCCATTCGTTGTGCTTCAGCGTAGGCTCCATCGAATTTCCGCTGACCGAGGCCGTGCGGAAAAAAAATGTGGTGACGATAAAAAAAAGCAGGTATGCCGCTGCAAATACAAGTATCCATTCCACAACGTCCCTGACACGATCGTTTTTTATTAACTTCTTCAGCATAATGCCACCGCCGTTTACGAATAAGGCGCGCCCGTTTTCGGACGCGCCGCATTATTTTGAAACAATTGATGTGGCGTTTATTTTTCCTTTTTGAAAATTTCCTCTTTTACTTTGGACGCCTTGCCGATGCGTCCGCGCAAATAATAAAGTTTGGCGCGGCGCACGACGCCGCGGCGCACCACTTCAATTTTATCAACCCTCGGCGAATGCAGCGGCCAGGTCTTTTCTACTCCTACGCCGTAAGAGAGGCGGCGGACGGTGAAACTTTCGCGCAGGCCGCCGTTTTGCCTTTTAAGCACGACCCCTTCGAAAATCTGTATGCGTTCCTTTTGCCCCTCGACTATTTTTGCGTGCACGCGAACCGTATCGCCAACCTTAAACGGCGAAATATTTTTTTTCATTTGTTCGCGCTCGATATCGTTTATTAACGCGTTCATTAACATGCGTCCACCTTTCGTATAACTCCTTGCAAGCAAACAGTAGCTTGCAAGCAAGCTATTGCTTGCAAGCGTGCGATTATATAACGGTAAAATGAAAATTGTCAAGCTGTATGCAAACGACAGCCTTGACCGTGAAAAAAAAATTTCCTTTTTAAAAAATTCAAAAAAAATTATCAATAAAAAATTTTTAATAAAAAATTTTCCAATAAAAAAATTTTTCCAATAAAAAAATTTTCTATAAGAAAAAATTTTTTATAAAAAATTTTACGAATAAAAATTCAAAGCCGCAAATTTTTTTTGCGCGCAAACCCGGTCAACAAATTCGCTCTCGGCCGACGTTCCGTTTGTATATTCCGCCTGTTTGATTATAATAAATCAAGCGTATTTAAAGTTTCAAACGCTTCGCGGTTTAAAACTCAAACGCCGCATTGCGGCGGGCGCACTAAAATAAATTTCCGGACAAGGATGGTTCGATGGTATCCGATATCAAACAGGGCGCGGCAAAAATCCTCGCCAACGGCATGAACATTCCGTGCGTGGGCATGGGCACGTTCGGCTCAGACAGATTTTCGCCGCGGCAGGTCGCGGACGCGGTGGCCGGAGCGATCCGCGCGGGCTACAGGCTTTTCGACTGCGCGTCGGTTTACGGCAACGAAGATTTAATCGGGAGCGTTTTTGCGGAAGCGTTCGCTGCAGGCGCGGTAAAACGCGGGGAGCTTTTCGTAACGAGCAAGGTTTGGAACGACATGCACGGCGCGGGCGACGTTCTGCTTTCGTGCGCAAAAAGTTTGAAGGATCTGCGCCTCGAATACATAGACATGTTCTTTGTGCACTGGCCGTTCCCCAACTATCACGCGCCCGGCTGCGACGGCGATTCGCGTAATCCGGATTCCAAACCGTTTTCCGCGGAACGCTTCATGGGCTGCTGGCGCCAGATGGAACGCTTAGTTGACATGGGGCTCGTCAAATCGATCGGGATGTCCAACATGACCGTTAAAAAATTGGACGCGGTGCTTCCGCTGTGCCGCATAAAACCCGCGGCAATCGAAATGGAATTGCACCCGTGCTTTCAGCAGCAGGAACTGTTCGACTACTGCGTGTCCCGTCAAATCCAGCCAATCGGGTTCTGCCCGATCGGTTCGCCTACCCGCCCCGAGCGCGACAAAACCGCCGGCGACCCGTCCGCCACCGAACAGCCGGCTGTCGTTGCGGCGGCAAAGGCTCACAACGTACACCCCGCGGTTATCTGCGTGAAGTGGGCGGTGCAGCGCGGACAGATCCCCATCCCGTTCTCCGTTTACGAAAACGAATACGTCTCCAATTTGAAATGCACCGCGGAAGACCCGCTCACCGACGCCGAAATGGAAGCCATCCGGCTCGGCGATAAAAATGTTCGGCTCATCAAGGGACAGGTATTTTTATGGGAAGGCGCAAAGGACTGGACAGATTTATGGGATTAAAAGAACAGATCCATATCATACCGGTGACGGACGCGCTGCGCGAACCGGGCGCCTGCCCGTTTTGCGTCATGCGAAAAAAACTCGACGCTGACGCCGTCGCGTTTATGCTGAGCCCGTCGTACATGGAGGACGACATTCGCAAGGCGACCAATAACACGGGGTTTTGCGCCGCACACACGCGGCGGCTGTACGACGGCGGCAACCGCCTTGGGCTCGCGCTCATGCTGCACACGCGCCTGCTCAAGCTGATAAGCGACGTCGACTGCGGCAGGCGCGAAAAAATGCCGGGCGGCTGCGTTATTTGCGGAAACGTAAACGAAACCATGCGGAGGTACACCGAAACATTTTTTTACCTTTGGGAAAGCGGCGGCGAAGAACGGCAGCTCATAGAAAAACTGGACGGCTTTTGCGTAGAGCACTATGCGATGCTTACAGCCGCCGCGCAAACCTGCCTCGGAAAACAAAAAAAGGCTGAGTTCGAAAAAACCGCGAGAGAAATACAAAAAGCCGCTATGGAACGCATAGCGGACGACTTGGATTGGTTCATAAAAAAATTCGACTACCGTTACGCCGACGAACCTTGGAAAAACGCGAAGGACGCCCTGCCGCGCGTCATTGGGATGCTTGCCCATGATTAATGCGGGCGGCGCGCTAAAAAAATTATTGGCGGACGAAACCGCCAAAATGAACGGCATGACGCTAAAAGAAAAAGTGGAATATATTTGGCAGTACTACAAGCCCGCGCTCATTGCCGCCGCGGCCGCGCTTTTTTTATTCGTCTTTTTAATCGCGTCGCTTATCAACCCGCGCGGCAAACCGTATGTATACATCGCGTGGACCGGCAGCGTGCAAAGCGCCGCATCGCTTGAAACGCTTGCCGCGCACCTGTCCGTTGCCCTCGGCGTGCCGCGTGAAAAGGACTATGCGGTGATCGAAATGTTTATGCCGGGCGGCTCGCCCATGCAGGACAATAAAATGATGATTTTAAACTCGATGATACGCGCGGGCGAAATCGATTTGATAATAGCCGGCGCGGCGGATCTGCAGAGCCTCGCGGACAACGGCTATCTGCTCGACCTGTCGGGCATTTTCCCAAACATCGATCCGGATTTTCCGTTCGCGGTATCAATAATGAGCAGCCGCGCCGTTTTCGATTCGGGAATAAACGCGGCAGACCGGTACGCCGCCGTGCTCGCGGGTAGCAAGCGGGCAGACAGGGCGGCCGAAACGATCCGCGCATTGTTCGGACATAAAATTAACTGACAGGGAAGTGGCGTTTCAAATGAAAAAAGCGTGCAAAAAAGCAAAAGATTTTTTCAGCGAAGAATCTGCGAAACTCAAACCGATGACGTTTAAAGAAAAGGCCGAATATATTTGGGAATACTATAAGTCTGTAATGATAGTCATTGTGCTCGCCGCGGTTTTTGTCGGATACACGGTTAATATTTTCGTCAACCCGCCGAGGCGGCAATACATCCTGATAGCGTGGACCGGCGAGTTTCAGCCGGGTCCGAAATTTAACGAATTCGCAAACCTATTGGCCCGGCCCATCGACATGGACCACACAAAAGAAACCGTCGCAATCGAAACATTTTTTACCGGAGGCACGCGCCAGTACGACATCACCGTAGGCAACCAATTTACCGCGATGGTTCGCTCCGGCGACGTCGATATCGTGGTGGTAAACGAAAGCGACCTGGTCGCGCTGCACGAGAGCGGTTTTTTGATCGACCTCGCGGATGTCTTTCCGGACGCGCAGCTGCAGTACACGTTCGGCGTCCCTATCGCGGAAAGCCCCGCCGCCATGGCTTCCGGCATCGAACCGAACAACCAGTACGCGGCAATTTTGGTCGGCGGCAAACGGCACGAGCGCGCAATAGAAGTCATGCTGCTGATGTACACCGAGCTTGACGAGTGACGGAAGCGGCGGGCGCAATTTTTTCATTGTCCCTCAGATGATTAAATATCACAAACGACGCCCGCAATGATGTTGTAAAATTGTTTCGTGTGTCACCTTGAACTCTTCACGTGTCACCCTGAGCCCTTCGTTTATCACTCTGAGCCCTTTGTTTGTCATTCTGAGCCGCAGGCGAAGAATCTTATCACGCTCAGGATAAACCCCGCGAAGGGTTTTTTTAGATTCTTCGCCTACGGCTCAGAATGACAACGCCTGCGGCTCAGAATGACAATTGTACAATCAACAAGGAAGCCTTCCGTGCCGTTTACGATGACACACCTTATGATCACGGACAATCAGCAAGACAAATTATGCGTGCAAACTAAAAATTTGCCGCAATTTTTTTTGGGGAACGTCGCGGTTCGCGTACGATTGTATTTCACAAATATTACAAATATAATGCCCTTGCAACAATAGAGCGAGGGGGCGGCTTCCGCCGTGAAATATATCAAGGACATTTTAGAAGGCGACCGCATCGTCGATCATTATCTCTGCAGGCAAAAGCAAATACAGAAGACGCGCAGCGGAAAAAATTATCTTTCGTTAAAGCTGCAGGACAAAACCGGCGCCGCAGAAGCCAAGGTTTGGGAAATGAACCACGACATAAAGGATTTTGAAGAGAACAGCATCGTTAAAATCGACGCGATAGCAGTCATATACCAAAACGAACTGCAGATAAAAATATCGAAGCTGCGGCCGAGCATGGAGGGTGAGTACGAGCCCGCGGACTACATCCGGTGCACGGAAAAAGACATCCCCGCAATGCACGCGCAGTTATTAAAACTTATTGATTCGATTGAAACCGGCTGCATAAAAAAATTGACCGCCTGCATTATAAAAAGCGAAGCGGTTTCCGCGGCGCTGCTCACCCATTCCGCCGCGAGGTTCATGCACCACGGGTATTTGGGCGGACTGCTCGAACACACGCTCTCCGTCGCGCAAACCTGCGATTTTTTGGCGGGGCGTTACAAGCATGTAAACCGCGACATTTTAATTTCGACGGCGGTGCTGCACGACATCGGCAAAATTTTTGAGCTTTCGCCGCTGCCCATTAACGAGTACACGGACGACGGCCAACTGCTCGGGCATATAATTATAGGCGCGGATCTGGTCACGGCGGAGGCTGCGAAAATTGAAAAGTTTCCGCATCAACTGCTTAGCCTCATCAAACATTCGATACTGTCGCACCACGGCGAACTCGAGTTCGGCTCGCCGAAACAGCCGTACACCATCGAGGCGTTCCTGCTGCACAGCGCGGACAACATGGACGCCAAGGCGAAGGCGTTCGAGGAGACCGTGAGCGGAATGACCGCCCCAGGCCCGTGGGCGGGTTACCACAAGACGCTCGCTCGGTACGTCCGCAGTTCGCAACACGAATGATTTCCGCGTCCGAGATCAACAGCTACTGCTACTGCGCGCACCAATGGTACTACCGCCGCGCATACGGCAGCGCGTACATAAACAGGCTAAGACGAACGGGCGTAGCCCACAACGCGGGCATAGCCCACAACGCGGGCATAGCCCACAACGCGGGCAAAGCCCACAATTCAAATAGCAACTATATCAAGGGGTCGTCGTTTCACGAAAAATTTTCGCGGCGTTATTACGCGAAAAAAGTTTTTAAAACCGCGGCCGTTTTGTTAATTTTTGCGTCGATTATTTTTTTTGTGTGGAGATTTTTTTAACGGCGGCCGCATGCGCAGTATTCGTGCGGCTTATTTTTTTGCTTTTTCGGGAAGACGTACGCAAGTGTAAGACAAAGCTGCCGGGCGGCGGCTACAGGCTGGCTTACAGCGACAAACGCACAGGTGCGCGCAGGCCCGGCGTAATCTACGGCAGGACGCTCACGGACGCGGCGCGGGGCCTAAGCGGCAAACCCGACATGATTTTTTTCAACGGGCGGCGCGTGATCCCGGTCGAGTTAAAAAGTTCCGCGATAGGAAACGCGGACGGGCCGCGCGAGGGCGACCTTATGCAGCTTGCCGCGTACTTCCGGCTCGCGGAGGCGCAGTTCAAAAAAAAATCCGTCCACGGACGGTTGGTGTACAGCGACGCGATGTTTATCGTGCTTAACACGCGGAAGCTGCAACGGCGCCTGTCCCGCGTTTTAAACGAAATGAACGGCATGATTATCGGCGGCAAAATAAGGGAGCCCGCGGGCGGGCCGCGCCAAAGTTTTGCTAAATGCCGCAACTGCCCGTGCCGGGGCACGGTTTGCAATCAGCAGGATTGATAAAATAATAATCGAAAGGCGCGGACCGCAAACAGATGGAAAAAAACGACCACGCAAACATTCGCATAACAAGCGTTAACGCCGAAGGCTACGGAACGGGTACGGCAAACGGCCTCGTCGTGTTCACGCGGGGCGCGCTGCCCGGCGATTACCTGCAGATAAAACTCGTGCAGGTCAGAAAAAATTTCGCGTACGGAAAAATCGTGCAGGTTGTTGACCCGTCGCCGCACAGATTAACGGGCGAAAACGCATCCCGCGTATGCCCGTTAGCGGAGCGGTGCGGCGGCTGCATTTGGCAGCACTGCGACTACCGGGCGCAGCTGCATTTTAAAAAGCAGATGGTAAGGGACGCATTTTTAACGATCGCGGGAATGGCGGACGCGCCGGTCTGCGACGTAACCGGAAGCGCGAGCCCGTACGGCTACTGCAACAAGGCGCAGTATGTAGTCGGCGGCGCGGACGGCAGGGCCGCCGCGGGATTTTACGCGCCGCGCAGCCACAGGCTCGTCGAAATAAAAAACTGCAACATCCAGCACCCGTCGCACGAAAAAATTTTGTCGCGGATCATGGGCTTTATCGCGGAGCAAAAAATCTTGCCGTATGACGAAGCAACGCACACAGGTCTCGCCCGCCACATACTTATAAGGACGAGCTTCGGCACGGGCGAGTCGATGGCCGCGCTTGTTATAAACGGAAGCGCGTTCCCCAAACGCGGCGCGTTTATTGAGGCGCTTAAAGGCACGGGCGTAACCTCCGTCTGCTACATCACGAACAGGTCGCGCACAAACGCCGCGCTCGCGGGCAGCACGCATGTGCTTTGCGGAAGCGGGACGCTGGAAGAAAAAATCGGCGGCGTTGCGTATTCCATATCGCCCTCCTCTTTTTTTCAAGTCAACCACGCGCAAATTTCTGTTCTGTACGATACGGTGCTGCAGCTCGCGGATTTTTGCGGCTGCGAAACCGTGATAGACGCGCACGCGGGCGCGGGCGGCATCGCGCTTTATGTTTCGCGCAGCGTAAAGAACGTAACCGGCATAGAGATTTCGCCGCAGGCAGCAGAGGACGCGAAGCGCAACGCGGCGGCAAACGGCATGGACAACGTAAAGTTTGTAACCGGCGAATCGGAAAAAGTGATCACGGATCATGTCGCAGGCGCGGACGCGGTCATCCTCAACCCGCCGCGGAAGGGCTGCGGCCGCGAGCTGCTCGACGCAATAGCCGCTTCCGGCGTTAAAAAAATCATATATGTTTCGTGCAACCCCGGGACACTTGCGCGGGACGTCAAAATTTTATGCGGCGCCGGGTTTATGCTCGAATGCGTAAGACCCGTAGACATGTTCCCGCAGACCGCGCATATCGAATGCGTGTGCGGCATGACCAGAGGAGGGAAACCGAATTGTTAGCGCAAAAATCATACAGGCTTAAAACCGCCGACACTTTTATTGAAGTTGTGCCGACAAACGAGGGTCCCGTGGTAACTTCGCTTACGAACGGCGCCGAGGGCCGCAACCTCATCAAGCACCCGCGCGCCGTCGGGCTGCCGCACCGCATAAAAACCCCCGACAAAGAGCGCGGCAGCGTTGCGTGGACCTACACTCACACGATGAGCGGCAGGGTCGGCCGCGGGTTCTCGATGTTTTTTTCGTGCAGCGACGACCCGCGCATATACATCGTTTCCGAATGGCATTCGCTGGACGGCGGCAAGGGTCCGGTGCAGCACAGGTTCATCATACACAACGGAACGGGCGACAGCATAATCGCCGGCCCGCTGCTTTCCGGCATCGAGCTGGAAACCGAAACCGAGGACATGGTTGTTTGGCGCTTCAACAAGGATCAGGCTCCGGTCGACGAAATCGGCGTATACAAGGACGTTCCCGTAAACGGCGCGGCGTATACGGCGAGCGCGTTCGACGGCACAGCGGGCGGCGGGTTCATCCCGTTTTTGATTGTGTGCGGCGGCGGCCACGGGCTGTACGCGGGCTGGGAATGGCAGACCGGCTTCGCGGCGGCAAAGGTTGGGGACGGTAGTATTTCAATTTCGACCGGCTACGACAGCGGCGCCAACGACGGCGTCAACGGGCCGGATTTTTTTACGGACGGCTGCACCGTGCAGGCGCGGGGCGCGTTCGCGTATCCGTACTCGTACATCGGCGCGTTTACGGGCGACGCGGACAACGGCTCGAACGCTTTCACGCGATGGTTTTGGCGCAACAAAACCCCCGCGTCGATGCATACGGACGAAACGGAGCCTTGGACACAATTCGGCGGGATGTTTTATTACTTCGACCCGGACAAGCCCGACTACACGGACGAAAACGGCGAAAAAAAATATTATTTTTGGGCGTCGGACGAACGCACGGTCCTGCGCGCGCTAACAGACAAAAGTGAAAATTCGCTGCGCTCCATCGGCTTCGAATGTTTCGAGATCGACTACGGCTGGTTCGGGCCGGACAACGCCAAGCCGTCGTTTGAAGCGTCGCCCGTCCTTTTCCCGGGCGGCATGAAAAAAATATCGGACGCGGCGCACGAAAACGGTTTCAAGTTCCATTTATACTTTGCGAATCTTGTCAATGTCGATACCACGGGACAGCTCGCCGAAAAATATTCGTCCTACGCGCTCGACAGCTGGCGCAGCGATTTTTCGCGGCCCGACATCCCGGCGTTAAAATATCTTTCGAGGCGCATACCCAACCACAGATACGAAACATGCAACAGCGGCGGGCGCAACAAGGATTTTGCGACCTACACGTTCGCGTCGGTGGGCACCGTGACAGACATCGTCTATCCGCTCGAACTCAGGCAGGCGTTTTACGATTCGTCTTACGCGCTGCCCGCGGCACAGCTCTCGCAGTGCCAGCACATCGGCTATCTCTCGCCCGGCGTCAAAGCCGCGCTCACAGAAAGCCGCGACGAGTTCACCTACTGCCTGCGAAGCGGGATGCTCGGCGCGTTTTTCCCCGCCGTTTGCGCCTGCGGGCCGCAGTACAACCCCGCAAACATTGTGCTGCCGTCGGACGAGCCGCTTACCGTGCCCATCTACAAAAAAAATATGCAAATCTATAAGGAGCACCTGCGGCCGCTCATACGCGAAGGGCACATATACCACATACTGCCGCGCCCGAACGGAAACGACTGGGACGGCATACAGTATTACATCCCCGCAAAAGATGCGTGCGCGGTCATGCTGTTTAAGCCGAGCGCGGAACGCGGCGATTCTGTCAGGCTAAAGCTGCGCGGCCTGCGGCCCGAAACAAACTACCGGATAAGTTTTTCCGACAACCCAGGGCAAAATTTAATCATGCGGGGCGACGAATTGATTCACAGCGGCCTCGAGGTATTTTTGCCGGGCAAGCTGGTTTCGGAAATAATTCTTATACATTCGTTAAGAAAATAAACTGCGCGTATCAAAAACAATTGGCTTGAATAAAATGTAACCAGCATAGCGCATATCGCGCACCGTAATAAAAAAAATAACCCGGGGAGGGCGTAAAAAAATGGGCAAATTAAAGGTAGGCGTTTTCGGGGCGTACAGGGGCAGGTCGATGATCAACATCCTGACCGGGCACCCGGACGCGGAGCTCGTAGCGGTTTGCGACAAGTATGTCCCGCTTCTTGATGAAATGAAAAAAGTGTCGGACGAAAAAAATATTCGCGTGGCTCTGTACGAAAACTTCGACGATTTTATCCAGCACGACATGGACGCCGCGGTGCTCGCAAATTATGCGAACGAGCACGCGCCGTTCGGGATCAGGCTGCTTAAAAGCGGCCGGCATATTTTAAGCGAGGTGCTGCCCTGCGAAACGTTGTCGCAGATGGTCGAATTGATCGAAGCCGCGGAAGAAAGCGGCAAGGTGTACGCCTACGCAGAAAATTATTGCTACATGACCGCGCCGTTCGAAATGCGCCGCCGTTACGAGAACGGCGACATAGGCGAGGTCCAGTACGCCGAGGGCGAATACATCCACGACTGTTCGTCGATATGGCCGCAGATCACATACGGCGACAGGACGCACTGGCGCAACCGCCTGTATTCGACATACTATTGCACCCACAGCCTCGGGCCCGTCATTACGGTAACGGGGCGCAGGCCCGTGCAGGTTTCCGGCTTCGAGACAAACAACAACGCAAAGCGCGGAAGCATGAACATAAATTTTAGGGGCGGCTCCGGCGGAATCGAAATGGTCACGCTCGACAACGGGGCCGTGGTCAAGAGCATCCACGGCGGCTTGAAGCGCGAGCCGGGCAGTATAAACTATCAAGTGTACGGCACAAACGGCATGATGGAAACGGGCCGCTTCGACGGCAGTCTGTCCGTTTACACAGAGGGCGAGAAGCTCTGCCGAGGCGAGCTTTCAAATTACCGCCCGGAGCCGTTCGTTTCGCCGGACATGGCGAAAATTTTTACGGGGCACGGCGGCAGCGATTTTTATCCGACGCATTTCTTTATAGATAAAATTTTGGGCGGCGAAGACGGAAAAAAATATTCCATCGACGTTTACACCGCGGCCGACATGGGAATATGCGGCATACTCGCCTACCGTTCGATTTTGAACGGCAACACGCCCATTAACGTGCCCAACCTCCGCAATAAAAACGAACGCGACGCCTACCGCGGCGACGTCGCCTGCACCAACCCGGCTGTCGCGGGAGACCAACTGCTGCCCGTGAGCCCGTATTTCAACGCGGACGACATACCGGACGAGGACTACGAAAAATGCCGCCGGCTTTGGGCCGACGGCAAAAACGCGGAATAAAAAATTTATTGGTGCGGCCTTTCTGCCATGCAGCAGACTTCGAGCGTGTCTTTATGCACGTAAACAAAAATGGGCCCGAGGAAACGGTCCCTTGTCGTTATGTACTTCACCAGCCAAAAATTTTCGCCGTGACCTTCCGCGTCCTCGACATCGTTTTCACCGGCCGTTTCTATTTCCGGCGCGTCTATTTCATTTATCGTCTCGATCACATGCGGCGGAAGTTCGCCAAGCAAATATTTTTTTGCCGTTTCCGCAATCTGCGTAAAAATTATTTCATACTCTTCCGCATTGTTTTCGCCGCCGCCTGTTTTGCCGCTGCAGCCCGCCAAAACAAAAAGGCAAGCCGCAAAAAAAAACGAAGGCAGTAAAATTTTCACATTGTTCGCTCCTTTAAAAACCTCGCTGAAAAAAAAGCGGGGTTTTGTGTTTATTTAAGGTGATTCGAAATATTGATGGAATGTGTTTACATATTCACAACAACAGCCGCCAATAATGTTTTAAACGGTTTACTCATTTCATCACCGCCTTTCCTTTTCGTCATTAATCAATTTAATTATTTTATTTATCATCTCCTCACTTTTTTTTTACATAATACCCCCCCCTTAAAAAAAACAACAATAAAAAATGCCGCATGCTTTGGGCCGACGGCAAAAACGCGGAATAAAAAATTTTTGAATTGAATTTGCGCGTAATAAACGACCCCCGTGTCGTTCCGAAAGGCTTGGCTCGACCCGCAATCCTTTACTGCTAATGCTTATTAAGTATTAGTGTATTCGCTTTTAAGCAATCGCATCATAATGAAATCGCTGTATATTCCGTTGCAGAAATAGCCCTGTTCTTGAACGCCCTCTTTCTTGAAGCCAAGCCGCGCCCAATATCTTACTGCTTGGGTGTTAAGACTTACTACGCCAATGGAAATTCGATTTAGACTATAATAACGGAATGCTCTGTCAATCATTAACCGTCCGGCTTCGCTGCCGTATCCCCTGCCTTGGTCTTCGGGATTTGGAATGATCATTGACATATCGGTGCAATGCCAATGCCGCCACAAACGCAAAAATCCGGTTTCGCCAATAATCCTACCGGATAGATTCGTTATTGCGTACCAATCTTCGTCGATATCCTCCGGTCCGGCAATCCTTGTCAATTCCGCATCAAGTGTTATTGGCTTGTGGAAACCGCATTCAAACATTACTTCCGGCGTGTTATACCATTGAACAAAAAACGCTGCATCTTCTTTGCGAAGCTCACGTAGAATTACTTTTTTCCCGATTATTGAATCTTTCAAATGCCACAAACCTTTATAAACATAAATTTACTTCAGTACAATCGTTACCCGACAGGGCGCACAGCGTTCGGCAAAACGATAATTGCGCCGTTGTTTTTTTTGCGTAGTTATTAATTTTCGTGTCGTCCTGAGCGAAGCGAAGGATCTTGCGAAGCGAAGGATCTTGCGAAGCGAAGAATTTCGTGTCGTCCTGAGCGAAGTTTTGTAGATTGTTGCGCGGGTATGAAGTTGGACATACAACCTATGCATCACCACTCCTATTATTTACCATCTATTTTTCTATAAAAAATTATTTCCGCGCTTCGGGGCTTGCTTGTTTCAACACGCAGGCCCTTTTTCAATTCGCCGCCCGTTAGGCGGACGTTTTTGCCGCCGAGTACGCTCACTTCGTAATCTGCTTCGGGGCAAATATTTTTTAGCGCGAAAATTTTTTGCGCGTCGGGGCAGTCCTTTCTGCGGAACGCCTGCACGATTCCGTCGCTGTGCTGCGGCCTGTCGAACTGCCAAGCGATCCAACGGCTGTTGTCGAGCGAATGTTCCGTTAGCGGATAATAGTCGCACAGCATGTAGGGCGCGACGGTTTTGCATTCGCCGTAAGCCTGCCTGAGCATCGCCGTCTTGCTTTCGTCCGCGTGCCAATCGCGCGGCGGCACCGCGCCGAAGGCGGGCATGTAAAAGCTGCGCGCCTCGTAGTTTTCAATGCTGTAGACGCCTGAGCCGTAAAACGGAATCCACGAAGAAAGGCCGTGGGTGTGCGCCTGGTTTGCCTCATAAACGTCAAGATGAAAAAAATCTTCGTGGATGCCTTCCGGGAACTGGTAGTCGCTGCGCAGCAGCGGAAGTGCGCGGCGCATTGTCTCCAAATCGTTACGCATCCCGCCGGAGGCGCATGAGTCTATGCAGAGCCTGGGGTTTTTTCTCACGAGCTCGTCCCAAAACGCCAGATGCCCCTGCACGTAAAAGTTTTCTGTTATCCCTTTTCTGTTTGCGCCGTCGTTTTGTCTCCATGCGGGCAGCGGCCCGACGCCGTTCATGTCCTCGCGGTACCAGTCGAGCCCCTGGCTCTTTATCATGCTGTCTATATGGTTTATTAGCCAGTCCAGCGCGAACGGGTTGCCTAAGTTAAAAATTTTCCCGGTCGTGTCCGTTGTATCAAGAAGCCAATCCGAATGGTTTTTCGCCAAAAAGGAATTTGGGTCGCCCACCCTTTCCGGCTCGAACCATAATAAAAATTCCATTCCCTTGCCGTGAACCCAGTCGGAAAATTTTCGGAAGCCCTCGGGATACCTCGCGGGGTCGGGCTCCCATGTGCCGGTGTTGACCCAGCTCGCGGCGCCTTTAAACGGCCCGCCGTCTTTTGGATACCAGCCAGCGTCGTTCCAGCAGACGTCGGGCGCAATTCCCGCCGCCAAATATTTTTGGGCGGCCGCGATCATATCGTCAACAGAATCCGCGCCGGTCTGTATCTGCGTGAGCGGCCTTGCGCCCCTCGGCGGGGCGACATGCTCGCTGAACCATCGCCGCCAAAGGTTTTGAGCCGCCGCAAAGTCTTCGCCTTTCCAAAAAAGCATCGCGACAAGCGGCGTGCGTATTTCTTCGCCCGGCAGTAAAAATAAATCCGTCTCCTCCTGCCCGGCCGTGACACGCAGTTTATTTGTTCCGTCGCGTTCGAAAACACATTCCCACTGACCCGGCCAGCCTATCGCGAAAATCACGCCGCCGCCCTGCATTTGCAAATTATAATAAGGCCAGCCGTCCGGCCCCTTGGTAGACTTGCCGTCCTGCGGCGCGAAACGCTTGCGAATCCCTTGCTCAAGTGCATGGCAATAAGGCGCGTAGCTTTCCGCCGCGCACCATTCGCCGTTCGCGCCGCGCAATGTGAAAGACTCCGCTTCGAACTCGGCGTCCAAAGCGTAAAGATTTTTTATGTTCGGCGTCGGAACGCCGCCGTTGTTTTTTATGTACACGATCCATTCGACAACCGGAAAGTTTTCATATTCAACCGTTTCGAGGCGCACAGCAAGGCCGCTGTTTTTGTCATACCAAACCGTTTCGGTTTTTATGCGCCCGACGTCTGCTTGGCACCGCTCGGTTTTTTTTGGCACAACTAAAAAATCCGGCGCATGTCCGCCGAATAAAAATGAAAAGGGCCGGATGCGGTTCATGTACCGGTCGGTCCAGCCCTTGAGCGAATCAAAATCCATCGTGTCTTCGAACAACATGGATTCCCTCCGTCGCAATTTTTTTTGTTCGCGCCGTGCGTAAATAAATAATTTATAGTGCCCGCGTCTTTTAAACTTTATTTTTGCCCAGCGTTTCCGCCGCGAGCTTCATCTTGTTTGCAACCTCCACCCCGAAGGGGCAGCGCGACTCGCACAGGCCGCATGCGGTGCAGGCGGAGGCGTCAACCTTTAATGCGCGGTATTCGTCCCGCGCTTTTTTTGTGCCCGCGTCGATAAGGCGGTTGATGTGCGCGATGCCGATCCCGTTTGCGCAGGGCTCGCAGTGGGCGCAGTACAGGCAGCTGCCCGTAACCGACCAGCGCGAGCGCGAAACGGCTTCGGCGTAGCCGCGCTCGGTCGCGGAGCTGCCGTAGTACGAAAGAATTTGCTCGATTTGCGCGCGGCCTGTGCAGCCCGGCACGACCGTCGAAATGCCCGTTTGGTTGAGCGCGTACGACATCAGGTTGACTACGGAAAAGCCCGCGTTTTTTTCCCAGTCGAATATCGCGCCGCCGGCGAAGGGCTTCATTGCGACGAGGCCGATGTTTTCGCGCTCGCACGCGGCGTAAACCGAGGCGCGCGGGCGCGGCGCGGGTTTTTTTGTTTCGGTAAAGCCGTCCGCCGCTTCCCAAAGCGATTCGATCCTGCCCGTGTCGTAGCGCACGCCGTCGGTCACGGCATCAAACGCAGGGTTGACCGGGAACATTATGACGTCGAAGTTTCCGTTTTTTATTGCGTTTAATGAAATGTCCGTGCTGTGCGTGCTTATGCCTATAAATCTTGCGCGGCCCTCGGCGACCATCAGCTTTGCGAACTCGAGCAGGCCGCCCCCGCCCGTCACCTGTTCGTACTCGTCCGCCCTGTCGCAGAACTGGATCATGAACACGTCGGCGAAGTCCGTCTTTAATGCGCGGAGGTAGTTTTCAAACCGCGGACGCGCCGTTTCGAACGTGCGGCCCGCGTTGTGGGCTATGTAGCTCAATACGAAACTGTTTCTCGCACCGCGAATCGCTTTCCCGAATTTTTCAAAGCCCCCGTACGGATCCGAATGCCCGAGGTCGTTGTAAGAGCTGCCCGGATGCACGTCGAAATAGTTCGCGCCGCCGTCCGCCGCGGCCTTTATTGTTTCTGTCACGGTGTTTTCGTCTTTGTCGAGCAGATGCTCGAGGCCCATGCCGATTTCGCCGACCTTAAGCCCCGTGCGCCCAAGCGTCCTGTATACCATCAGACGTCGTCACCCTCTTTTTCGAAGTCGGTAAAAATATCGTCCTCGTTTTCGCCGCCGTCTTCGTCTTCATCTTCGTCTTCGTCCGAATTGTCGTCGTCGAGGTCGTCGCCCATGTCCCAATCGTCATCGTCGTCATCGTCGTCTTCCCAGTCGTCGTCCCACTCGTCCGCGTCTTCTTCGTCCCAAACGAAAACGTCGTCGTCGTCTCCGTCGTCGCCCATCACAAAACCGTCGTCAGCCATTTTTACGTCCGCGCCTTTCGATTTATTATATGGAATCTTTTTTATTTGAAGCGTTTATTCAAATTTATGTATGAACAGACCACTGCGCAGCTTCGGTTCAAACCAGGTGGACTTGGGCGGCATGATATGCCCGCCGTCCGATACCGCGAGCAGCTCGTCCATACTTGTGGGATACATTGTGAACGCGACTGCCATGTCACCGCAGTCGACGCGCTCCTGCAAATATCCGCAGCCGCGGACGCCCCCCGCAAAATCTATTCGATTGTCTGTGCGCGGGTCGGCAATACCCAGCACCGGCGCAAGCAGTTTATCCTGAAGCACCGAAACGTCGAGCGACTCCACTGTGCCCGCGGGTTTGTCCGCAATGTAATTGAGCTTGTACCAAGAGCCCCGCATGTACATCCCGTACTCGAATTTTTTTTCCGGCCTGACCGGCGAATTAACTTTCTCAATAGAAAACGACCTGCCAATCTCCGCGAAAAACACGTCGTCTGACAGGCCGTTCAAGTCTTTGACAAGCCGGTTGTAATCCATGATGGCAAGCTCGTCGTGCGGGAACACGACCGCCAAAAATTTTTCGTACGCGCCTTTGACGCCGCTTCCCGCATCCGCCTCCCTGCGGATGCGCGCCGCGTTGCACGCGGAAGCCGTACGGTGATGGCCGTCCGCTATATAGAGTGCGCGCACGCTTTTTTCAAAAATCAAAACTATTTCCGCAATCTTAAAAGTGTCGTCTATCACCCAAACGCTGTGGCCTACGCCGTCTTCGGCTGTAAAGCTGCAGTCCGGCTCATGTGAAGCCGTCCACTTCGAAATAATTTTTTTTAGTTGCTTGTCTGACCGTATGGTCATGAATATCGGGCCCGTGTGCGCCCCGCAAGCGTTAATGTGATCCGTTCTGTCCTTTTCTTTTTCGCTGCGCGTCAGCTCGTGCCTCTTTATGCTGCCGTTTTCGTATTCAGAAACGTCGGCGAGGCAAACGATGCCCGTCTGCGTCCTGCCGAACGCGCTGAGGCGGTAGACGTAAAGGCACGGGTTTTTATCCCGCGCAAACACATTGTCATTTATCATGGCGTCGAGCTTAAGCCGCGCATTTTTGTAAATACGCGCATCACCCGCCGGCACGTCGTCCGGAAGGTCTATCTCCGCCTTATCGACATGCAGAAACGAGTAAGGGTTGCCCTTTGCCGCTTCGCGGGCCTCTTCGCGCGTGTAAACGTCAAACGGAAGAGCCGCGACTTTTTCCGCCAGATCATTTTTCGGGCGGATCGCGTTAAAATTATTTATGATCGCCATTATATCACCCTTACGGACAGCACCGACTCTATGCCGCTTATCACGGCTTCGAGCCCGCATTTTATTTCGCCGTCTACTTCGATGACCGTGTAGGCGTAGTTGCCCTTGCTCTTGTTCACCATGTTGTCGATGTTAAAGCCGCAGCCCGCGAGCGCCGACGTGACCGGCCCGACCACGTTTACGACGTTGCGGTGCGCGACGCAGACGCGCTTGCGCCCCGACATCGGAAAGTCGCAGTCCGGAAAATTTACGGAATTTTTTATGTTGCCGTAAAGCAAAAATTCGCGCAGCTGCTGCGCGGCCTTTACTGCGCAGTTGTCTTCGGTTTCCGGCGTGCTCGCCCCCAGGTGCGGGATGGTGATTATGTTTTTATGGCCCAGCAAATCGTCCGACGGGAAGTCTGTCACGTAGCACGCGACCGTCCCGCTGTCCAGCGCTTTGAGCAGCGCGGCGTTGTCCACGAGTTCGTTCCTTGAAAAATTTATGAGACGCATCCCTT
>Ga0123353_10001146_pt1 | contig 32345 bp, 40 predicted proteins | sample TergutLab28metaG_3_FD_92763 | JGI IMG/M metagenome (GOLD analysis project Ga0123353, IMG submission 92763) | Labiotermes labralis P3 segment gut microbial communities from Petit-Saut dam, French Guiana - Lab288 P3 | ecosystem: Host-associated > Arthropoda: Insects > Digestive system > Gut ... | reverse complement strand
CGGCAACGACAACCTCGCGCCCCATGATACTGCGCTTTAGGTGTGCGTCAGCATTGTCTTCGTAACTGTTGTGGTCATACTGGTCATACGGCTTCTCAGGCGCTAGTTTTTCAAGCCAGCGCTCGAAATCACTGTGCAGTCCGCTTTCGTCGTCGTTGATGAACACGCTTGCCGTGATGTTCATGGCGCTGACAAGGCACAGCCCTTCGCGGATGCCGCTTTCGGCAAGCGCAGCGTCAATCTGCGGCGTTATGTTGAGATAAGCTCGGCGGGTTTTGGTATGGACGGTTAGTTCTTTACGGTATGATTTCATCGTTTTACCTCCCTGCAGCGGCAGGCGCTGTGGGCGCATGTGCAATCCGGGTTGTAACCGCCCGCGCATTCATCGGTGCAAGTGCATTTTTCTTCAATCATAATCGTCCATTTAAACCCGAATTTGTCCTCAAGCTCGGCATAGCATTCGTTCCAGAAGGTTTTTTGAGCCTCGCAGAAACACCCTCCAACCCTCTTTCATAACGTCAAATGCTGACCTGAGGCTTTGCTCATCGTCAAGCTCAACGCAGGCAAATGCGCCGTTGCCGAAAGTTGCCGGCTTGTCCGGCGTGGTATCGCAAAGATAGATGGTTTCATTGCCGATGGGGAGTGCCCCGTGCATGACAAGCTCCGCTGTTTTTGGTCGCAGCGGGAAGCCTTCTGGCGGCGGCGAGTCCTTGTATTGGCAGGAGGTTGCCTTTGTGCCGAAGGCTTTCTCATAGAGCTTGATTGCCTCCGCGCAGTTTCCGTTGAAAATCAAGCATGGGGATGCTTTCATGGATTAAACCTCCTCCTTTTTTATAATAATCATAAAATCAGCTCCATCAATTTACCCTTGCCCCGAACGGCATCAACGCGAGTTTGGCAATTTTGAAACATTGCAGTCCAAATGGGATGCCGATAATTGTGCAGCACAAAATCAACCCGTTTAGCGCGAAAACAATCGCCAGCTCTATGCCTCCGAATATCAGCCACAGGATATTTGCGATAGTCGATGGCGCGCCGCCTCCATAGGTGATGTTTTTGCCGAATGGCGCCAGCGAAATAGATGCGAGTTTAAAGCACTGCCGTCCAATGGGAATGCCGACGATAGTCAGGCACCATAACAGTCCAATGATCCACCATGCCAGCGCCTGCCAAATCCCGCCGCAAATTATCCATAAAAAGTTACCTAAACAGCCCATTCTACAAGTACCTCCTGACCTTTTTGCAATATTTCTCATATTCTGCGCCGTAATGCACCGATAGGAATGTTTCCTCCCGCCAGATTTGCCTGTGAATGGCAAGCGCGAATCCGACGGCAGCGACAGCGATGACAATGTTGCGGTGAACCAAAAACTGTCCGACGAGAAACGTGTTAAAACAAACATAGAGCGGGTTGCGCGACAGTGCGAACAAACCGCTTGTTACAAGTTTGTCGGGCTTTTTCTCATCAATCCCGACGCGGAACGCAGTATTGCCTTCGTCCAATCCTCCTTTCGAACTTTCTTAATTATAAAACATTGCGCCAAGAACAGACTACAATGCGATAATTATTATAAAAGCGTACCCGTAAACAAAAACCATGTTTTGGCAAAACAATAGCAAGTTTTTAGTGAAGTTATACTACCAGATAGACAAGAAGAGAGCGAGAGCGCCATGACGGACGCTCTCGCTCTCTATAACGATGGCTTATGGCGTATATTTACTGTTGGTTCTGATTTCCTTTACTGCTGCCTTGACTATTTCCGCTCTGGCCGGGAACGATCGGAGCCGCACCGCCGTCGACTTCACATTTCGTGACTTTATTGTTATCGTTCCATGTCACGCTCACCTTGTAATCGCCGTAGTCGAAGGTCTTGCTGCCTTTTTCTCCGCCTTTTACTTTTTCGGTGTGTTCAACTTCATATGTAGAGCCATCCGACAAAGTGACTGTAACGACAAACTTAAGATTGCCATTGTTGCCGTTTTGCAGGTTGGCGTTGAAAGATTTTACGGCTGCTTTTACAAAGTCCAATTCAATTAATTCAAGGAGCATCGGATTCGCCCAGCTGATGCCGCCGTCGCCTTTGAGTTGGAACCTGATATAGGAATTGATTACATCTTTGTATTCCATGAGGTCAATCGAGTTTCCGGTAGCAATGACAGCGCCGTCGGCGATCCATTCGATAGTATGATAGTATTTGCCTTCAACGGAGATCACGTTGCCGTCGATGTTGATGTTGCTGATGACAGGGGTAGGAACGCCGCTGTTTACGTAGTTGAATGCGGGTTCGCCATTTGTACCCGATACGATAACGCCATTACTAATTCTGAATTGTGAAGCGAGAGTCATCGCTGCCGATGCGTAAAATGAACCCGATCTCATAGCTGCTTCAACGTTTTCTACTGTATTTTCAGCCATGACAAACATTGTTTTTGAACCGCCGCGACCGACTTCAGACGTTGAATGAGCGTCGTCGTTTGAAATTCCGAATACGTTTTTGCCATAAGGCGCGGTTTGCATGAGCATACGGTCCCAAAGGACGCGATCGCTTCTTGTTTCACCGTCGCCGACTCCAAAGATTTCTAAACCGTATGCGGCGTCAGGGTATTTTAAAAATATAGCTGCTAAAATGTTTGAAAGCCTTTCAGGGTTGTTTCCGTAAGCGGTGATTATACCGGTTACTTCTCTTCCGGGATGGGCAACGAAACCTATGCCGCCTGCGTTGTTAATTCCTGTAAATACTTGATCATATGTAGCGAGAGCACCGAATAATCCATTAAGCGTGGTTACAGGGGCGTTCGCGTTCCAATTCGTAAAATACGAAAGCACATGCTGACCGCGCATCATGTTGTTCTGCTCGTTGCTGAGCGGCACGTCCACCATGCCTCTGCCGTTGCGCTCCGCACCGGTGAGGATTTCGGTGTAGCGTTCGGTCGTTAGGGGGCGGTGGGTTGAGGCGTAGTCGTCCCAGTTGCGGCTGATGTTTTGATGGTCGTTGATCGATACGATGTCATAGCCTTCCGCGTAATACTTCTCAATCATGCTGCTTACGTAGGTGTTAGCGCCGCCGGTGACGTCGTTGCTGAGAGAGGTGTGTGTGTGTAGGTTCGCTTTGTATTGGCCGTATGTATCCCAGTCAACGTCTGCATAGGGATTTGTGATATTGTAATATGACATATAGGGCTTTTCGTTGGGGTCAGATACCGCCGCGAACGCTGGCTGAGTAATGAGGCCGAGCGACAGACTCAAAGCAAGACCGAGTTTGACGATTTTCCTGATGGTTTTTTTCATTGACATTAAAACACTCTCCTTTTTTTATTTTTTTGAGGAACAATAATACAATAACATCTAAATGAAAAATCTGAATGCACAAACAGGTGAAAGTTTCGTATAGAAAATCAGATAGAAAAAAGCGATTGTGTAAATCAGGACACAATCGCTTTTTTCTATCTTCAGTTCGTTTTTATATTGTTACTTCACAATGTAACATTCGCGGATTTGGGTATTGCCCTTGGTGTCAACGTAGACCTTATAGCCGCCCAGTTCGTAGGTTCCCGCCGCGTTGTTGTCGATGCTGACAATTACCGCAACGACGCGCTCTGTTCCACCGAAATATTTCTCGGTGATCGTAATTGTGAGGTCATTTTTATTGCCGTTGAGTTTTGTGACGAACGCCGTTGGGGCAGCGCTTATTAATTCGGCATATTCCCAATAACCGCAGTCTTCTCTCTGGCATACGTTGAACCATTGACCATCGACTTCAACAAGTTCCAAATCATGGCCGAGGGAAGGGAATATTTTGCCGTACTCCCAATGGTCACAGCCTTCTTTGGTGCAAATGTAGAACTCGGCGCCATCAGCTTCGCAAGTCGCGGGCCGGGTTTCGCTCAACATCAGGCCGTGGCCGATGGTTTCGTATACTTCGGCATAGAACCAATAACCGCACTCGCAGGCATAGTAATCAAAGCCGTTTGCGTAGCAGTTTCCATTTTGGCTGCCGAACGCAAGCGCTTCGCCACATTCGATGCAGGCAAGGTATTCCACTTCAGTTTCCGTTAAGATGAGGAGCATCGGTTGCGCCCAGCTTATGCCACCTTCGCCTTTAAGTTGGAATCTGATATAAGAGTTGATCACATCTTTATATGCAACCAAGTCTATTTCATTTCCGGTCGCGATAATCTTGCCATCGGCGATCCATTCGATGGTGTTATAGAAAGCACCTTCGACCATGATGGTGTTGCCGTCAACGATTATGTTGGTAATGGCGGGAGCGGGAACATCCCAGTTGTTGGTATATTGTCTGGCATCCACGCCTTCGGGGCGGGCATATCTGGAGGAAGAGTAGAACGCGCCGGTTGCCATAGTCTTTTTGACATTCGCTTCCGTGTTTTCGGGCATGAGGAACATCATCCAGTTGCGGCCGGTTTCCGTTGTGGCGTGAGAATCGTCGTTGGCGAAACCGAAGATGTTTCTGCCTTTCGGAGCCATTTCCATCAGCGTGTAGTCCCAAAGGATGCGGTCGTTATATGTCTCGCCATCCTGTTTGCCGGAAATTTCGTATCCGAGGAGCGTGTCGAACCTATTGAACAAATCGATATATGTTCTGTATTGGCTGGTGTTGGTGGGATTGAGCGGGCCGCCGGTCTCTCTGCCGGGGTGGGCGATGACGGTATAGCCGTCGCCGCGGTTATGGATGTTTTGAACGATGGTCGTGTAGTTGCTTGCCGTAGCAGACGTGTTCAGAGTTGAATAATACGACAGCACATGGTTGCCGGCCGGGTTTTGCTCGTTGGCGTTTATAACTTGCGTCATACCCCTGCCGTCTCTGCCGACGCCAGCCATAATTTCATTATAACGAGCTTGCGTGAGGACGGTGGTGTTTTTGCCGCTGGTCAGGCCATCCAGCAGACCGCCGTTGTTGGAGGGGCGCGTAGTCCATATGTTGCTTCTCGTGCCATGATCGGCCATGCCGAGGATGTCGTAACCTTGCGCATAGTACGCTTCGATCATCGCCGCCAAGGTATGGCTGCCGTCGCTGGCGGTGGAGTGGGCGTGCAGGTTGGCTTTGTACTGACCATAGGTTTCCCAGTCAACATCGGCATAGGGGTTGGTCATTTCATAGTTGTATTCGGTGTAGGTCTTGGTTATTGCCTGACCATCGAAGGCAAGTTCCGTCGCGAACACGGACTGGGTAAATATACCGAGTGACAGGCTCAAGGCAAGGCCGAGGTTGACGATTTTCCTGGTGGCTTTTTTCATGAAATAATCCCTCCTTTTTATTTTCCGTTTAGCCAAATGATAGCAATTCGATGTTGATTGAAAAAGCATGGATTGGTAAAATCAAGGTAAATTTTTTGTAATTTGTTTCTGCCGGTACAAAATGTTCTGCGGCTTACAGGCTTAAAATGACAAAGTGCGGCACGGTTTACGATAATATTACACATTTTTTACATGCCAATGATTGACAACCTTTATGGAGTTAAATACAATAACATATGTATAAGCATGTTTTGGGCGTCATTAAGAGAAAGGAAGTTTGTTTATGAATTATGCGGTCATTGATTTGGGCTCCAACTCCGTACGTCTTCTCTTGTTTCAGGCGTAAGGGAAAGCGCTAAGACTTTCTTTTCGAAACTGCGAAACCATAAATGACTGAGGATATATTGATGTGATAGGAGATTAACCTAATGGGTCAGGGTTTTATTAAGACTAAGGTCGCAAAAACGAAGCGCATCGCCTTGATCGCGCATGATGGCAAAAAACCGGAATTGCTTGAGTGGGCAGGAAAAAATAAAGAGGTTTTAAGTAAGCATTTCTTGTGTGGAACGGGAACCACGGGCAAAATGATCACCGAACATACAGGCTTGCCGGTCAAAGTATACAACAGCGGCCCCCTTGGAGGAGATCTGCAAATTGGGTCGCGTATTGTGGAAGGGGAAATTGATCTGGTAATCTTTTTATGGGACCCTCTGGAAGCCCAATCGCATGATCCTGACGTCAAGGCGTTGCTTAGAATATCTGTCGTTTATGACATTCCCATCGCAAATAATATAGCCACTGCTGATTTTATCATTCATTCAAGCCTGATGGGCGAGGAATACAAAAGAGAAATTTAGGATCAGAATAAAAAAGCTGCCCAAACAATATTGTTTGGGCAGCTTTTTTGACGAAACATTCTCTGCTATCAAAATTTGCCTGATATATATTTCTCAAGCAGTTCGGTTTTGTGGTTGGAGAATAACTCGCTCGTTTTCCCCGCTTCAATGATTTTACCTTGATAAAAGAACGCGGTATAGTCGGAAATGCAACGCGCCTGCTCCATGTTGTGAGTGACGATGATGATGGTGCGTTCTTTTTTCAATTCGACCAGTATATCCTCTATCTTAACCCGTTTGCCAAGTATAGTTTCATTTAACTGCCTTGACAAGACGACGGCTTCAGGTAATTCAATCATTTGGTATTGGCCCTCTCCTCAATTCCAACTCTTGTCATTCCTTGGCAAAAAGTATGATTATTTTATCTCCCTGACGGGGCGCATTTCGATGTAGCCGCGCCAACCACATGGCTCGAGTTGCATTCGTGGCGCGATATCAGCGGCGTAGCTGTAGCCATATACTTCGGGATTGAATTTTTCAATCAGCTTCATGCAGCAAAGAATGGCTTCCTCAAAATTCTCGTCCATATACGGCTCGCCCTGAAATATCAGTAGCTTGCATGGTTCAAGTTCAATGATGTCGAAATCCTCCGGCACCTCGCCCGCGTAATCGACGGGAACCTCGACCCCGTGAGCGTAAACGCCTGTACCATCCGGTCGCATATTATCCGGCAGCCAAACGCCGACAGGTTCGTTCAATGCCTCTTTGATAGTTATGAAATATTCCCACGGCTTGGAATTATTGTTTGTCCCGCAGCCTTCTTCCTCACAATACTCGAAATAGTGCGTCGCCTTTCGACTTCTTTTCAGGATGAGTTTGCGTGCCGGTCGCTCTACGATTTGTGTAAAGATGACTTTTATATTTTTGTCCATACTCGTTTCCTCCGATTTTGTTATTTGATGGTCGAGATAGCGATACGGGATCAGCCAGCCCTCGGGTTTTGTGTAATTCGCAAACTTTTTCGGCGTTATCCCGAAAGTATGCGAAAAAGCCCTCGTGAAACCCTCGTGGCTGTCGAAAACGAAGTCGAGGGCGACGTCGAGTACTCTCTGCCTGCCTTGCCGCAAAGCGTGCGCCGATTGTATCAATCGCTGGCTACGGATATAGTCAAACGGAGACTGCCCCGTTTCCGCCTTGAACAGTCTTGCTGCGTGGTACTGCGAATATCCCGCCGCTTTTGCGATATCGCTCGCCGTAATCTGATTATGCAGATGCGCTTTTACATAATCTTTGATCTGCTCGGCCATTCCCATAGTCGCTTCATCCCATTGTGTAAAGCATAGAGGAAACACAGATGGATTTCTTGACTTTGAATGCTGACTTTATTTTTTTACCGCTGTCATGACAATCAGCGCAAGGTCGTTGTTTGTGTCGGCTTCCAGTAATTTCATGTCAAGGGTTCCGTCATCTCCGTTGCCACTGTCTCCGAATTCTTTAACAAAGTTCTGTATAGACCAGTCTGCCCAGGGCTGCCAAACGGCTTTTGTATCGTCTATGTCATAGCTTGCGATGATTTCGCAAAGCCCTGTTTTCTCCCATAGATCACGCCACCACTTATTGCTGTGAAACGTAAAGAATTCGGGCATCCATAGCTTCTCCAATGTTTCCGGATAGCCTTTTTCAAACTCGCGGCTAAGTCCCGGAACAACTATTCCGAGTTGGCCGCCCGGCTTTACCAGCTTAGAGAATATATCAACGAAGTACGATTCACTTGTACCGAAGTAATGGTAGCAGTCGATCGCAATTGCGGCGTCGAAGAAGCCCTCTGCATATGGTAGCGCATGGGCTTCCGCGTGAATCGGGAATACTTTGTCGGCAACTCCAGCCTGCTCGAATCGCCGCAGGTTTTCCGTGGCGGCAATCCATAAGTCGTTGGCAAATACGGTAACGCCGTACTCCTTTGCCAAAAAGACTGACGTCAGCCCTTTGCCGCAGCCCATGTCGAGGACTTTCATGCCTGGCTTTAGGTTGAGGTGTTCGCACAATTCCTCAATCAGCCACAGCGGATTCGGTCCCATCCAGTTCTGCTCAATCCAGGCGGCATCGTATTTTTCTGTTAGCGGATATTTTTTCACCATTGATTCGCTCCTTCATGTTATATTCTTTTTTTAACGCACATCAACTGCTATCGGGTGACGTCGGCGATGTGGCTCCTTTTCTCCCAATATAAACAACGCCGCTCCAGCGATCAACCCGATTATAGCGGGAAGAATAACGGATTGTTGCATAAATTGTCCATTTGGACCCCTCTTTCTTACAGCCACTTTCCCCTTTTCAATGTCAGATAAATCCCAAAGCTGACTGCCGCCATAATGCCTAACGACAGCGGATATCAGACTATCCAGTTCAGTTCCGGCATGTAATGGAAGTTCATTCCGTAAATACCCGTGATAACGGTGAGCGGGACGAAGAACAGTGTGATGACCGTCAACGGTTTCGTTAATTTTTATTGCTGGTTTGCTGTCGTAGACGTTCAGGACGGCCCCGCTGAGCTCATAGAGGCTGTCCACGAAATCATACAGTTTTTTAAACCGGATACTGTCACCACGGAAATAGCGGAGGCCATATCACCATCCGGAATAATACTTTTATCTCCAAAAGCACTTAAACAACTCACTTTTAGTTGGATAACTCCTTTATCATCAAATAATCTTCATGCCCTGCGTGGTCGAGCCGTTCACCCGACAGTATATATCCTAACCGCTGATAAAACCGCACGGCAGGATTGTCCTTCTGCACGGAAAGCGAGGTTCGCTTATACCCATTTTGCCGTAATACCTCAAACAACTTTTTCATCAGTTTTGTGCCTATACTGTAACTGCGGAATTCCGGCAGGATGGAAATGGCAAGCTCCGGCGTGTTTTCATCAATGTGACCGTAAGCGGGGATGATTCTTGTCCATGCCGCCCCGATTATTTGTCCGTTCTGCTCCGCTACCACGCCCAAGTCTCCCGGCTGTGTGCCGAAATCCTTGATGTAAATAAATATCTCAGGGTCGTTAATGACACTGCGTGGCGGACGTTCTGCGCTATCCGGGATATATATCGCTTGGTACAAAAATTCGGGCAGACACTCGTAATCAGATTCCCGCATGACGCGAACTTTAGCATTGATTTTGTGCGCTGTGATAATCATAAAGCTGTGCGCGTTTATAGTAATGACCACGCCGCCGCCATACACATACCAGTTCTTGCCCTGCCCGATGATGATATCTGCTTTCTCTGCAGCGTTTTTGCACCATGCGACAACATCATCAGTTTGCAGCTTGAGGTTGCGCTTTATACGCTCTGCGCCCATCGGCGTGGTGTGCAGCTTATTAAGGTTTTGTGTTAAGTCCGCAGACTCCGATGGAAGTTGTTTTAATGCCATATTTTCACCTGCCTGACTTTACAATATAAATTTTACCTTCGACATCATACCCCAGCTTTTCATAATAAGGATATACATCGCCCGTGACATATACATCGTCGCCCGGGAAGTCGCGGCAAACCTGCTCCATCAGCAGCCGGCCGTATTCCTTGCCGCGATATTGTTTATCCACTAAGAGGTCGAGTACATAAATACCAAATCCGTCGTCGTCTCGACAGCGGGCATACCCGCAAATCGTTCCATCTTCAAACGCAAGATAGACAATACAGTTCTGGAGAGCCTTTTGGTATTTGGCTTTCCCGTCACCGTACCAATAATCCTTCCATTCTTCGCCCTCACGTTCTATCAGGTCAAAAAGCAGGATTACATCCTCGGGGTTATATCTTCGTATCACTACACCCATTCTGCTTATCCTCGTTTTCTTATCGGGTGCCGGATCACTGTTTTTAATTTATCCGGCGTCACTTTACGTGGGTCGGACAAATAAATCTCGTGATGCCGGCGTGTTTCGTTCATGTCTATGGCATAACCGGTTTCCTCCATATAACGCTCCATTGCGGCGATGGTCGCGGGTTCGTCATCATAGGAACCGATGTGCATGGCCTGAACACACAGTCCTTCAGCAATTTTTATAAGCCGCGCTTTTGAGGTGTCGAGGTTCGGTTTTTTCTTGGCGAGAGCAGTCTTGGCAGATTCAAATACTGCCGCTGTTACAAAGTCCGGTTGGCGAATAGCCGCAGTCCAGTAGAATTTATTCTTGTCGGTGATGCCGTAGCCATCGTATTCGCCGTCAACGCTCCAAAAACCCTCAAGGGGTGGTACGACATACTCCAGGGTTGCCTTGTTGCCCATTTTGATGCCGTAAGACAATCCATATAAGACTTCTATAGCAGCGGCATATTCTTCGCTGGTATTCGGATCACCTTTTCCATCTACGGCAATAAAAGTCATTTCCGGCACATCAATGATAGACGGTGTGGTTGCAGGCTGGTAAAGTTCTTTTTGTGTTTTCTTAAAATCAATCGTCATATAATTATCCTCCGTTTTAACGCATTATCTTTTGATGATGTTTCATTTTTTCATCGCCCAGTCGTAATGACTGGATGTTACCGAAATACAGTAACTGCCGATGTTGGTCGTTCCTAGCCACGGGAAATACTTCTTCTCAAAAAGCTCATCATTGGACAGGCTTTCGATCAAATCCATCACTTCGCCGTGGCTTTTGCGAAACATGGCTTCTGCTTCTTCATAAGACGTGGACTGGTGCTTTCCCCAAAACGCCACGTTCATGTCGCCGTAAGTTTTCCAGGTGTACGCTCGGGTAAAAACGGTTTTGCTTCACCGCTGTCCAGTCAAGCAACAGCCGATGCCATTCATAAAGATGAATCCGGACATCGTGCATATTCCTGTCACGCATCCAGGGGGCTTCTTTTAGCTTCGGGTCATTACCGAAATCAAAAGCGGTGGATTCAGCTGTGCAGGGCATGGAATCAATCATCTTCCACAGCTTGTTCCATTGTTAGTTTGTGGCAATTTTAGTTCTGTTTTTGTTGTTGGTCTTGGCATGAACTTCGCTCCTTTTTATTAAGAATAATCCCCAACATTTCCCGCTCGCCTGCGGCTTCACCGGGGAAGGGTGTATGCAATGCAGCCTTTTCAAAATCCGACAACGCTTTTTGTGCTTTGGCATCGTCTTTTTGATAAAGTGCATAATAAGCGCACATAAGCCTTTGACGCGACATGTATGACAATGTCGCTTTCACATATTTTTGCAGCTTACTGTCATACAGTCTTTCGATTTCTTCTTTTCTGCATTGACCTATAATCTCAAAAAATAAAAGCTCGCAGCGAAGTTCATTTTTGTGGACTTCGAGTATTTTATCACAGTTACAAATCAAAAACCGCGCGTAATCACAAGCCCGTGTATATTCACCTATATCGGTTAAGTACCCGAACCGCATATTGGCAACCGCGCCGACAAGGGGATCGTTTAAGCTCTCGGCGTCAGTTTCGGCAAACCAATCTTCCGGCATTTCGCGAAAGCGCGTCCCCTGGGACAGCAAAGCGGCGATGTGTAGCTGCGTCCACAAAGCGCGGCGACTCTTTTCATTTTTCACGCACAGCACAATATTATAACCATCATTGGCTACTCCGCCGATTTTCATAGGCAGGATGTTCAAAACCCCGATTCCGGCGCCAATTACCGCGAAAACAGCAAAAACCATCGCTGCGTAGCCCGAGGTTACCATCATAAGGGTGAAAAATACCGCGCTGAAAATAAAATTCATCAGTGAGCCGCCTAAGTTATAGAATACAAAAGGATAAGTTTCGCATTCGTAATCGGGAGGCACCATTAAGCACTGGCCGCCTGTTCCGGCGACGGTATATTTTTTCCTTTGGATTTTACCATCTTTCTTGACAAGGGTTATATTGAATACGCGAAAAGACAAAAAATCGTATCCGCTGAGCTTTCCGGCAATCAAATGCCCTGCTTCGTGAATAATTGAATGAAAAATAATCCCTGCATATAAAGCGGCAAGCGTTATAACCACGGACAAAAAGCCGCCTTCTATGCCACTCGCTATATCGCCGACATAGAAAACGGCAGCACCAAATACAGCGCCGATTAGAAAAGGGATGACAGTTTTCAATACTTTTATAAACTTTTTCATCTTTTATCTCTTCGAAATTTTTTCAGTCCTTCCAATTCCACCAATTTTGCTTGTCTGGAGGCAGTTGCCTATCGTGATTGGCATAATGCACTGCCAACCGATAGCAGTACAGAGCGCATCGATCCGCCTGAACTCCCTGGAACAAGCAATCATTTGCGTAAACTTCCTCAGGGTCTTGCCCTGTGAGGGATTTGATGTTAGGGTATCCGGCGTTGATGAGGTGCTGCGCCATCTTTTTGCCAACGCCGGGGATTTGGGTTAAATCGGTTTTATTACTCATAATGTTCACCATTGGATTTCTTCGCTTTGCTCGTTATCGCTTGTATGAAGTTTCCTTTCGCTGCGGTATATCCATCCCTGTTATGTTCGTAATCGTTGAACAGCGCTTGCTTCAATGTGGCGTATTCAGCGGCAGTTTCAGGATGTGAAATCAAATAATCCCGAAAATGCAGCTCATTCCAATCATCGGAGTATCGTACATGGATGTGATACACTTTCTCGGCAAAACCACCAGACAAATAGCCTTTGACAAACATCAAGTGTAGCGGCGGCACATCGGCTTTGTCCGAATCGGACATTCGAATATATTCAGGGAATGGTAAAGTTGCTTTTAGCTTTTCAATATCGGTGTCCGTGTTGATTTCAAGCAAAATATCTATAGTCGGTTTTGCCAGCAATCCGGGGACGGAAGTGCTTCCATAATGATTGATACGAGCGATGTTTTCCTCGCCGATAAGCCGTTCAAGATTGATTTTTTCTTCGGCATACCATTCCGGCCATGCAGGATTATACTCGCTCAAAATAACAGGATAGATTCTGGACAGCTGTTCTTTATCAGGTTCTTTATGATGGAATTTATACTCCATCGGCGTAAACCGCAAGCCGTTCATCGTTTGTTCCGTATTAGTCGGCTCAAATCCCAACCGCCGATAAATATTTGCGGCATACGGGGAAGCGTTCACCGTGATTTTATCGTGACCATCGGTTCTTGTTTTATCGCTCAGTGCCGTGTTGAACAGCTTGCGCGCGATGCCTTGTTTTTGATACCTCTTAGCAACAGATAAAAGTGCAATACGTAGCGGCGGGCCAAGAGCAACAACCCCAACAGGCGTTTCATTGTCAAAAGCGCCCCACAGTTTGAATTCACCGCTTGCCATTTTATCCGCGATATGCTCCGGTGCGACGAATCTTTTAAATTCGTCAATGCCATCCTGCTCGTAGTCGGGGGCTATGAATTCCTCAAACACTTCCCAAACCATAGCTATCATCGGAATAATATCTTCTTTTTCCAGCAACCGTATCACTGGGGGTTTCAATATCGCATACATCTTCATGTCCAGCGACTGTCCGTTTTTAAGAGCGTTTTTTCGTAAGACACCTTCAAATTGAAAGCCCGCTTTTTCCAACACCCGGCAGGAGGCGGCGTTGCGGGCATACGGTTCGGCGAAACCTCGGATGATGTCGGTGTTCTCAAAAATATAATCGCAGAGCTGCCTGACGGCTTCGGTCATGATGCCCTTGCCCCAGTAAGGTTCGGCGATATAATAGCCCAATTCGGCAGTCAGACGGTGGACGTTTTTCTTGCGAAACACGCCGATGCTACCGATGACTTTGCTGTCATATGTAATTGCAAACGTGTATTGAGAGCCGTTTTCCGCGGATAGCATGGCGGTGATGAATTCGAAGGCGTCTTTTTCGGTATATGGATACGGGATGCCGTCTCGCAGATTATCCAGCACCTTTTTGTTGTTGATCGCTGCTGTTAAATCCGGCGCGTCTTCGGGTTTCCATTTCCGCAAGGTCACTCGCATATTCACAACTTTCTCTCCAGAGAAATTTTATCCATCAGCGGCACGCCGTCTCCAATTCGGCATAGTGTATGCTCAATCAGTCGGTATCGGAAGGCTTTTGTTTATCCGCTTACTGTTTAATATGGCCAATCGGTTTCTATCCTGCCCAAATCGTATGCATTCGTGTATCCCATCCCGATAAGCGTATTCGCGGCAATTTTGCTTCGGTATCCTGTTCGGCAATATACCATAATCAAGACGTTTTTATCCGTCAGTTCAGTCTTGGTTCTGCCATCAATCTCGTCATAATGGATAAGAGTGGCGCCTTCAATGCGTTGCGTCTTAAACTCTGCATCTGTCCGCACGTCAAGCAGGATATATTTTTCCGTTCCCAGCATTATTTGACATGCTTCTTCGGCTGATATTTTGCGATAGATGGATTGTGTGCTGCTGGTTTGCGCCGAAGATTGATTTTGTGTGTTTGCTGAAGCATCACCGCTGTTGCATGAGGTCAAAACCGTCACGCATAACAACAGCAGCATGAAAATAACACGCCTGCTCGTGGCCTTATTGACCGCGGCTGCTGCTCCGGACCGTTTGATTTGCCTCAATGTTCTTTTTCGATTCCTCCTTTCAGGCTTTTGACGATTTCTCTGAAAAATCCGACCGCTCCGGCAACATCTTCGTCATTGGGGCGCCCTTTGGCTATGCCGCCGATGAGCTTCAGTGGTCCGAACGTATCGAAGCCGCGACAGCCATGGACGCCCAGCAGTTGCGCGCATTTTGCATCAATGATTTTCCGAATCATATCCGTGTAGTTTTTTCTTTTCGTGCCGCAGGTGTAGAGCAGGAACACATTTTTACCTTGGGGGAGGTTTTTGTCGGCGACTTGCAGGACGGATTCATGGAATTTTGAATAGTAGATGCCGGACGCAAAGCCGACGAGGTCATATGCCGACAACTCGACGTCGGGACCGCCTGCTGCGTCAATCAAATCAACGTCCTCTGAAGTCGCTATCGCGTCCAGCAGCTTCTTTGTGTTGCCGTGGTGCTTTGAATAGTAAACAATCGCTGTTTTTATGCTCACAACTTCCTTTCCAGGTAAACTTTATCTCTTAACTGCACGCCGTCCTCTATAATCGGATAATCGAAATGTGCGGTGAAATAATCCGGTATACGGTGTGTTTTCACAAACCCGCAGCGCTCATAAAACGCCAGTATTCCCGGAACATCGCCTGTTCCCAAGACGATGTTATCATACCGTCCGGTATAATGATTTGCAATATATTCAATCAGTCGTGATGCATATCCCTGCCGCTGATATCGCTTGTCAGTCGCAAGGTTTTGGATTTCCAAAGTGTCGGTGCCTTCATCCGTGACGACGCATACGCTTTTAAGGTTTTCATCATACAGAGCGAACAGCTCTCCACGGTCAAGGTATTTGTCGATGTCGCTTTCTCGCTCATCGCCGATAAGCAGAAGCGGCAGAAACGCCATTTTGTTTTCGGTGACAAGACGGATCGTTATGCCCATCATTCAATCCTTTGACCCAGCTTTTTTCTTTCCGGTGAAATCCAACGATACGACTTTAAACACACTAATCATTGCAGCTTGCTCGGCGGTAAACGTAAGCTTTTACCTGTTTGATGCTTGAACATAATGAACAAAGCGTTGCGTTTTTCGTCGATGTTCTCAACAAATCTGGTTTTCCCGAAACCTATCACGCTCGCAAAATAATAGCCGGAGTGAACAGGCTCGCTCGCACAAGATATTTCAAAACACACATTGCCGGTGCGGTTCAAAACGTCTATTTTTCTTCCTTTGGGCGCACTGTGGAAGTACAACTCCAGAATGTTCCCGCTCATGATTTTATATCCGTTAAGAGAGCGGCACAACACACGGTGCGCCGCTGTCGACCATCGCAACATGGCAGGTTTTGCATTGATTCAAAATTTCTTCAATCTCGTTGATATCCGTTACTTCACGGTCTTTTCTGCGCATAACTATATCTCAAATCCACGGCTTTTGCCGCCAAGTCAGCCATTTCGTGCCGTTTACAATTGCGATATTTATGCTACAGTCACCCTTTCAGCCCCTTTTTGTTGTAGGCAATCACAAACAACACCGTAAACACGGCGATATTCGCGGCGATTACCAACAAAGGCTTCATAAGTCCGGCAGAAAAATCGTTGACGATCACGTTGATTTGCTGTGTATACAAAACGCCTGCTACTTTTTCAATCGTTTCATTAAAATTGGCGATCATGGGGGTGAATCCGACCAGCACAGCGGCCGGCATACTTAGCCCTCCCGCCGCCTGACTGTTTTTAGCGAACAATCCGATTGTCATACCCAGCAATATGGAGGCGGCCACGCCGGTAATCATGATGGCAATGAATTTCATGGTTTCCTGCGGGGCAAAACCGCCGATCAGCGCGAATACGATTGATGTGAGCGTTCCCAAAAGCAACAAGGCGCCGCCAGTGCCCAGCAAATACTGGTGGGGCTTTACGCCAGCGATGACGAAAAAGCGCAGACTGCCCCTTTCAATGTCCTCGGCAATCACGGCCGACGCTGAGGTGATGAGCGCCATTCCCGCAAAGATAGATGCCATCATAGTGACGAACATATTTCCGGAAAAGAGTTCATTATCCGGTATTTTTACAAACGTCTTCATGATAAAAGCCACGGCTGGGAAAACGATATACATGACAAGCACCGCCGGGTTTTTGAGCATATCCTTGATTTGTTTGGTAAAAACAGCTTTAATTATTTTCATCCCAATGTCACCCCCGTCAGTTTGATAAATACCGATTCCAGATCGGGCACGGTTTTGAACGAATCGTGACGTTGACAAATTTCGGCAGGAACGCCCTGCTCAACGATGATTCCCTTGTGCAGCAGCGCCACATGGTTGCACAGCCTGACGGCTTCGTCCATATTATGTGTGGTTAAGAACACGGTAGCGCCGTTATCGCACAGCCCTTGTATCAGTGAATGGATACCACGCGCCGTCGATGGGTCAAGCCCGCTTGTCGGCTCGTCAAGGAACAGCACCTTCGGCTCATGCAAAATCGCCCTTGCCAGCGCCAACCGCTGCCGCATTCCGTTGGAAAGCGCGCCCACTGACTTCTTCGCCGCGTCCTCAAGCCCTACATTTTTTAACGCTTCCATGGATTTCTTGCGGGGGATCCCGTAAATCTCCGCAAATGTATTCAGGTTGTCAAGGCAGCTCAAACGGACAAATAATCCGTCAGTATCGAGCATAAGCCCTGTTTCAAGCGTTTTGGCACCGGTGCTGTGGCTGCCGCCGTCAGCGTCTAATTGCCCTGTAAGTATGTTAATAATCGTGGTCTTGCCTGCGCCGGACGGCCCGAGCAATCCGAAGATTTCTCCGTCTCGCACCTCAAACGTCACGCCTGACAGCACGGTCTGCCCGCCGAAACGCTTGATAATGTTGTTCATTTTAATCATCGCTTCCCCTTCATGCGGTTTACATGTTGCTTAACCTTCTTCACCGCCCAGTCATAATGGCTCGGCGCGACCGAAACACAGTAGCTGCCAAGCCCGTCTGTCCACGGGTAGAATTTGGTGAAAAGTTCTTCATTGGAATGGCTGTCTATTATGCGCATAACCTTTTCATGGCTTTCGTTCAGCAATCTGACAGCTTCATCGTACGGCGTGGACTGATGTTTTTTCCAAAACTCAATGTTCATGTCGCCATACGTTCTCCAAGTGTAGGGTGCCGGTAAAAAGTGATTATTCGCGCCCTTCATGTTTTCGGCTTCCCAGCGCAAAAATAATTCATGCCATTCATACAAATGAACAAGCACGTCGCGCATATTTTTATCACGCTTCCAGTGGGCTTCCTTTAATTTCGGATCGCTGCCGAAATTGAAAGCGATGGACTCTGCTCCTCCAGGAATGGAATCAATCATCTTCCACAACTTGTTCCATTGCTCGTTCGCGGCGGCGACCAGTTCAGCCTTTGTTGTTGGTCTTGACATCCTCGCGCTCTCCTATTCGTGTTTACCCGCATACTTTAACAGGGAGATCAAACCCAAACTTCCTGCTTAAAGCGCGAAAAAATCGCTTGTCCATGAAGGCGACAACCGCTTTCGCATTGCTCCGGTATTGAGCGACGCACAAGGAAGAAGTGTTGGTGGTAAACCAAAACGTCATGACGCCATCGCGCTTGCGCGGAGGGAGCATGGCCGTAATATTGGGGAAACCATCGGCGTCAACCGAACCGATGAATGCCACGCTTCGTTTGTTGATCAGGTTGCCGATAGTTTGTTCTGGGTTGCGCATCAAAATCGTTTCGCTCATTTTTATATTCTTCCGGTTCCGGCGGCGTATTGCTCTGAAAAATACGAAGAGGCTGGCTTGGGAGACATACAATCTGGTGCCGGAATCGGCTACGGAAGCACGTTCGCGGGCGGGTGGCGAGTGTACTTGGGGCGTAAATAACATCGCAAATAGGGGCATTTGCCAGTTGGATTACATCTCCAACCCGTTTTATTTTATGGTTGGGGAAGAAGGATTCGAACCCTCGCTGGCGGAGCCAGAATCCGCTGTCCTACCACTAGACGATTCCCCAATACCTTGCGCATTATAGCATATTGTAGTGCTATCAGCTATCAGTTTTCAGCCATAGTCTCGCTTTGTCCGGATGAGGTAACCCACAGCTCAAAACGGCTCCTGTTGACATCCGGCTTGTTTCGCTCTATTTTATCTAGCGTACAGTAATGTCTGACTTGGATCATTTTCAGGACCGCATTGGCGTGCGCTGGCGTGACTCTTCCACTCTGGTTGAGGCGCTGACGCACTCGTCCTATGTCAATGAGCATCCCGGGGCGCGTTCCAACGAACGCCTGGAGTTTCTGGGAGATGCCGCGTTGGGTCTGATGCTGGCTCAGCGGATGTTTGCGGATTATCCAGATCTGGACGAAGGGGATCTGACGCGGCGTCGCTCGCTGCTGGTGCGCGGTAGCACGCTTGCCGGAGTGGCGCGCCGGATTGGGTTGGGGGAGGTGCTTATTCTTGGCAGGGGTGAGGTCGGAAGCGGCGGGCGTGATAAGTCCACCAATCTTGCCGGGGCGCTGGAGGCTTTGGTGGCGGCGGTGCTGCTTGATCGGGGTTGGGAGGAAGCCAACGCCTTTGCGCTGCGCATACTGGCTGTCGATATTGAGAAACTGCGCTGCGATATGGACACCGATTACAAATCGCGCTTCCAGTCCGAAGCGCAGTCGCGCTACCATTCCACTCCGTCCTATCGTATTATAGACGAGGGGGGAGCCAGCCATGACCGTCGTTTCACCGCCGAGGTGCTGGTGGACGGGCGAGTGGTGGGGATGGGTGACGGGCGCAGCAAGAAACTGGCTGAAGCTGGCGCCGCCAGGTTGGCACTGGAGGCGCTGGGCATCTTTACAGACTGAAAGTTTCTTTGCTAAACTTGTTCCTTAATCAATACAGGAGAAGAGTATATGGGCAGTAAGAATTTGCATCGCAAGGAGACCAAAAAACCCGGGAAGGATGCTAAAAAACCCCAGGTTGGACAGTTGTCTGATCCCGTTCCCGAGGTTCAGGTGGTGCGCAAAAAGCGCAAGGAGACGGAATCCTGGTAGCATCCGCGTTTCCGGGGTAGCGGCGGTTTGAGGCCGAGGTGTGGAGTGGCCGCGAAACATTCGTGATGTCATGTCTTTCATCTGAAAACAGCCATGTAAAAAAGAGGCGACCCGCTTGCGGGTCGCCTCTTTTGTTTCTGGTTCGCGTGTTTTACTGCTCGATTTCCACTGGCAGCAGCGGCAGCAGCGGTATTTCTTGATACATTCCCAGTTGTTCGCTGTCGAGCTTGATGGCTCTGGACAGCATCACAGCGTTCAGCGGTATCCTGCCGGTGCCGTTGCAGTCAAGGCAGTTTATGGCGCCGTCGCGCACTATGGGCACGATTTGCACTGCCTGCTCTGGGTCATCGGCGGCTATCACCGAAAAGGCTACGAGTGTCGTCTGGGTGACTTTCATATTCGCGCCGACGTAGGCCACGATTTTTTGGGACGAGAGTTCTTTTCCGGTGGCGACGTCGTACAAAAACAGCACGATGAAGCCGTTGGCGTCATTCTCCCCTTCGTTTTCCAGCTCCAGCGTCACATTCGTCCGGTAAACGCGGTACATGTTACAGGAGTGCATAAAGGTGCTTTCCACTTGAAAATGTAGTTCACCTGCCACCGTCACGGTGTCCATGTTCGTGCTGGAAACTTTTCCGGTGCCGCTACATGACGGGCATGGTGCCTGGATGAATGCCGTAACCAACAGCAGCGGCACGATGCCGAAGAAGGCCAAGTATTTCTTCTGCAGGTTGAACATGGATTTGCCGAATTTGAAAGTCATACGTGTTACCTCCTGTCTGAGTACATACTCTCACATACTATTATACTACATCTTCGTGTCCGGTAAAGCTGTGACCCAAGTCGCAAAAGGCGGATTGCCGGTTTTTTTGCGACTGCGTGACCGAGCGCCACGCCGGTTTGAGCCGCCCGTCCTTGATGATGGTTATCGGCAATCCTGAGTACAGGCATCGCTTCCGGAGACGATGGACGACGTAGGGCGCTCGTCTACAAACAGCGGTGTCGCTGGCTGCACGCGCTGTTTGTTCGTAAATTAATCGGCTTGCTGGCACCCATCTACAAACAACGGTGCCACGAACTGCACTTCGTAATACTCTCCCAACTGCTCATTGGTCTGCTTGATGGCGCTACGCAACAGCCATGTGTTCATCGGCACTTTGCTGCTGCCGTCGCAGTCAAGGCAGTTTATGGCGCCGTCGCGCACTATGGGCACGATATGCACCGCCTGTTCTGGATCATCGGCGGCTACCACCATGAAGGTTACGAGCATCGTCTGGGTGACTTTCATATTCGCGCCGACGTAGGAAACGATTTTCTGGGCGGAAAGTTCCTTTCCGGTGGCGACGTCGTGCAGAAACAGGGCGATGAAGCCGTTGGCGTCATGCTCGCCCTCGTTTTCCAGCTCCAGCGTCACATGCATCCGGTAAACGCGGTACATGTTGCAGGATTGCATAAAGGTGCTTTCCACCTGAAAATGTGGTTCACCTGCCACCGTCACGGTGTCCATGTTTGTGCTGGAAACTTTCCCCGTGCCGCTACATGACGGGCATGGCGTCTGAATTAATGCCGTAACCAACAGTAGCGGCACGATGCCGAAGAAGGCCAAGTATTTCTTCTGCAGGTTGAACATGGATTTGCCGAATTTGAAAGTCATACGCGTTACCTCCTGCTGGGGTGACTGCTCTAATATGCTATTGTACAACATTATTACGACATGGCGCAATGTTTTGTATGAGTCCCAGTACATAATTGCGGCAGCCTGACGGAGCGTATTTTCTAACTGCGGCTTACTGGCACCACCGTGTAGCTGACGTCTTTAAACACCCGCGCTCCTAGGTGATATGTCCACACTGGCGGCGAAAGGGGGTATTTTGACGGTTCCAGTGTCCAGTAGTTTTCAATGCCAAAGCTGCGCGGCTCCGGTGCTTCGTAGGTTACGGCGTAATATCGGTCGGGCCAGTCTCCTGTATCCACGCGGATTTCATATACGGCCTCTTCAGGCAGGTCGGCGACGCGGGCGTGCTTGGCTATTGCAATGCCTATTCCTCCGGCTGTCAGGTTAGCCAGCATAAAAGCGATGGTGAAAATGGATAAAAACCTGGCCATAGCTCAATCCTCTCTGTACTCAGCGCAACTCTCCGGTGATTCCCATACCTCTACGGCATCCAAGGTGACGCCGGAGAGTTCCGGTGCCAGCGCCTCGAAAATCACCCGCGCCATATTTTCTGAAGAGGGATTAAGGCGGTCGAAAGGCGGTATTTCACTCACGTTGACGTGGTCGAAGCGCTCAAGCACCGCGTTGAGTTTTTGCCGGAGTTCCCTGAAATCATAGGCCAGACCGATATCGTCCAGTTCATCCGTCCTGATTCGCGCCACTACCTTGAAGCGGTGTCCGTGCAGGTTTTCGCATTTTCCCATGTAGCCGCGCAGGGCGTGGGCGGCGTCGTAATGGCCTTCAACCGATATGCGATACATTTCTGCTCCTAGTTACTCCGTGTTTCCCGTGGTTCGGGTTTATTCTCAAAGGTGCAGGCCTCGGCAAATTTGAAGACTCCCTGCACCCCTTTTTGGAGTTCCGTCAGCATCTGTTCTGGCGTTTTGCCGGTCACCGGATGCTTCAGGTCGGGGGCGATTTCTGCCAGCGGTACCAGCACGAAGGCGCGCTCCGGGATGCGCGGGTGCGGGATGGTGAGCGTTGGCAAGTCTAATTCTATATCATCGTAGTACAGGATGTCGATATCAATCGGGCGCGGCTGGTAACGTCCTGCGGAATGCGTGCGTCCCAGCTTGCTTTCAATGGCCTTGAGCAGTGTCAGTAGCGCCAGCGGCTCCAGTGTGGTATAAGCGCGCAGCACCATATTGAGGAAATTTGGCTGGTGCTGGTTGTCTTGTGGTGTGGTGTCATAGACGGAGGACATTTTTTCGACGCGCAGGCGCTGGGCAATCAGGCCGGCGGCTTTATCAATATTTCCGCGCCGGTCGCCCATATTGGATCCCAGACTCAGACAGACCGATACTTCCTTAGCCATATTTTCTCCTGACGATGGCGTCACATATTTTAGCCATACGCGTCATGAATTTCACATCGTGTATGCGGATGATGTCGGCGCCGTTGGCGATTCCGATGGCGTTGGCGGCTGCGCTGCCCTCGATACGTTCGTCTGTCGGCAAATCCGGCGCCGTTCCGATGAAGGACTTGCGCGAGACCCCCAGCAGTATCGGCCTCCCCAGCTTTTTCAGCATGGCCAGACAGTGGATGACTTCGAAGTTTTGCTCTCTGCTTTTGCCGAAGCCGATGCCTGGGTCTACGATGATATTTTCGGGTGGCACTCCGGCCCGCTCGCAAACCCCTACGGCACGCTCCAGGTCTCGGATGACGGCTCCCATAATATCGCTGTCCGCCGGGTGGCCGCGCTGGTTGGACGTGAGTATGATGGGCAGATTGTATTTAGCGGCGAGATTCGCCAGGCGCGGCTCTTTTTGCAGCCCCCATATGTCGTTGATGATGTCGATGCCGGCGCGGATGGCCTCTTTTACCACCTCATATTTGTAGCTGTCGATGCTGACGGGGACATCTAGTTCACGGCGGATTTTTTCAATGGCGGGGATGACACGGGCGATTTCCTCGTTAATCGGGATTTGCTCATAGTTGGGTTTGGTAGACTCGCCGCCCGCGTCAATGATGTCGGCGCCCTCTGCCGCGAAACGTTTGGCCTGCGCCAGAGCGTCCCCAGTGGCAGAAAGCCCGTCTCCGGAAAACGAATCCGGACTAAGGTTGACGATGCCCATGACGAAGGTGCGCTCGCCCCAGTTGAAGCGGCGGCTGCCGATGGTAGATGCCATGAGTTGGGTGTCCATACTCTAGTTTAATTGTATATGTTGAATGGGATTGGGGCAAGAGAAAATCAAAATTTTTTGTCCAGTCGCAAAAAACATCTTGTAACATTTGTTCTATTCATGCTAAAATGACACTAGGCGAATATGGCAACAGAGAAAGAAAAGGCTCTTGAACTGGCTATCGACCAGATTGAAAAGCAATTTGGTCATGGTTCAATCATGCGTTTCAGCTCGGACGCGGCGCGCTCGCAGGTGCTGGTCATTCCGTCCGGATCGGTAGCACTGGATATTGCGCTGGGTGTGGGCGGCATTCCGCGGGGCCGCATCACCGAGATTTTTGGTCCGGAAAGCTCCGGCAAGACCACACTGGCGCAGCACATCATTGCTAAGGCGCAGGAACACGGTGGCAAAGCGGCCTATATCGACGTAGAGCACGCTCTTGACCCCGGCTATGCGCAGACCTGCGGTATAAACCTGGACGACCTGCTGATTTCCCAGCCGGATACCGGCGAGGAAGCCCTTGAAATTGCTGAGACGCTGGTGCGCTCCAACGCTATTGACATTATTGTTGTCGACAGCGTGGCGGCGCTGGTGCCCCGTGCTGAAATCGAAGGCGATATGGGCGACGCCCATGTGGGTCTGCAGGCCCGGCTGATGTCTCAGGCGCTGCGCAAGCTGACAGCCGCTATCGGGCGCACCGGAACGGCGGTGGTGTTCATCAACCAGCTCAGGGAAAAGGTCGGCGTCATTTTCGGCAATCCGGAAGTGACCCCCGGAGGGCGCGCGCTCAAGTTCTACAGCTCGGTAAGAATCGACCTGCGCCGCGTTGACACCATCAAGCAGGGCGACAAGGTTACCGGCACGCGCGTCAAGGCAAAAATTGTCAAAAACAAGGTGGCTCCGCCCTTTCGCATCGCCGAGTTTGACATCATGTTTGCCTGCGGCATTTCCCGCGAGGGCGACTTGATTGACCTTGGAACCAAGTTTGATATAGTCAAGAAGGCTGGAGCATTTTTCTCATATGGTGACGTTCGCCTGGGACAGGGCAGAGAGAGCGCCAAGAGTTACCTGAAGCAGAATCCCGAGATAGCGCGGGAAATTGAGCAGAAGGTGCGCGCCGCGGCTGTCACCGCCAGCAGTGTCGGTTTTACCGATAGCGAATGACCCATGTTCCGCTACGCGGGACGGGAATAAATCGGACAAGCTGTGGTGATGAGCCGGGGCCGGGCGCCTCGGCTTGTTGTATTTTAAGGAAGAACGTATATGGCAACCATAACTCGCATGGCGGCGGTCGGTGGGCGCGCAAAGAAGGTAGTTGTATACTTGGACGGTAGACCGGCGTTAAGTCTTGAGCCGGAGGTTGCCGCTGCCGCGAATCTGAAAGTAAAGAGTGATTTGAATGACGCTCAGCTTGGCGAACTGGGGCGCCGCAACGAGTTCAGGCGCGCGTTGACTGCCTCCGAGCGGCTGCTGTCCTTCCGCCCTCGCAGCGAAAGCGAACTGCGTCAGAAGCTGATGCGGAAGGGGTTTGATGCGGAGGCGATCGCCTCCGCTATGGTGCATTTGAAAGGGCGCGGGCTGGTGGAAGACACCTCTTTTGCCCGCTACTGGGCAGAGAACCGAGCCGCTTTCAGCCCGCGTAGCCGACGTATGGTTATGCTGGAGCTGCGGCAGAAGGGCGTTTCCGCCGCTGATGCCGCCGAAGGCTCTGGTGAATTTGATGACGAAACAGCGGCTTATGAAGCCGGTGCTAAAAAGGCATCGCGCCTGACCGGTGTGGATTATGAAGAATTCCGCCGCAGGACAGGTGAATTTTTGAAGCGGCGCGGGTTCAGTTACGATACCATAGACCGCAGTCTCAGAAGGCTGTGGGAGGAACAGGTCAACAAGGAGTAAAAACTCTTTTTGAAATATATTGAATAAGGAAACAGTCAGAACCGTCTTCCCGCAATATCCCCCGGGGAAGGTGGTAAGGCAGGGGGTTTGAAGAATATATGACAACGACAACAATGGCATTCATCAGTGTCTTTGCCGGTTTTATCATCGGCATTGTCTGCGGCGCACTGGCCGCTCTGCTCTCCCGCGGGTTTTATGCCAACCGGCAGATAAGGGCCGGTCAGAAGCGTGCCGCCCGCATTCTCAACGAGGCGCGCAACGAGGCCAAGGCACTTATTTCTGACGCGCGTGTTGAGATTGACCGTACCCGCGTCTCATCAGAAAACGATGCCCGTGAGCGCCGCGCGGAAGTGCAGCGCCAGGAAAACCGCATCATCCAGAAAGAAGCCAACCTAGACCGCAAAATGGAGGAACTGGAGTCACGCAACCGCCAGATAGATGTCCGCGAAAAGGAACTTGACGGCATTCGCGCCAGTCTTTCCCAGATTAAGGAAAAGGAACTCAAGGAGCTGGAAGCCGTCTCAAAGCTGCCTTCAGAGGAAGCCCGTCAGATTCTGCTTGACCGTATGGAGGGAGAGATGCGGGGCGAAGCTTCCCGCCGTCTTCGCGAGTGGGAACATCAGCTGAAAGAGGAGGCTGATGAGAGGGCGCGCGATATTCTTGCTTCCGTGATTCAGCGCACCGCTTCCGAGGTCACCGCCGAAACTACCTCAAGCACGGTGCTGCTGCCTAATGATGAAATGAAAGGTCGCCTTATTGGTCGTGAGGGGCGCAATATCAAGGCGCTGGAGCAGGCCACCGGAGTGGATCTGATTGTGGACGATACTCCTGAGGCGGTGACGCTTTCCAGTTTCGACCCGGTGCGCCGTGAGATCGCGCGTCAGGCGCTCAGCAAGCTGATACTGGATGGCCGTATTCATCCATCGCGCATTGAGGAAGTGGTTAACAAGGCGCGTGAAGAAGTCGAGGCCACCATGCAGGCTGCTGGCGAACAGGCAGCCATCCGTGTCGGGGTGCATGGTCTGCATCCTGAACTGATCAAGCTGCTTGGGCGTCTCAAGTACAGAACTTCGTATGGGCAGAATGTGCTGGGGCACGCCATGGAGGTGTCCAGTATTTGCGGCATGATTGCCTCAGAATTGGGAGCCAATGTGATTATCGCCAAAAAGTCCGGTCTTTTGCATGATATCGGCAAGGCTGTTGACCGCGAAATCGAGGGTACTCACGCTTCCATCGGCGCCGATCTGGTCAAGCAGTGGGACAAGAACAAGGATGTAGTGCGCGGCGTGGCCGAACATCACATGGATGTTACCGATGTTAGCCTGTGGGGTTTCATTGTTTCGGCTGCGGATGCCATCTCCAGCGCCAGACCGGGTGCACGCCGCGAGAGTCTCGAGAACTATCTCAAACGCTTGAAGAGTCTGGAGGAGATTGCCGACGGGTTCAAGGGCGTGGATCGCTCATATGCCATACAGGCTGGGCGCGAAGTGCGCATTCTGGTCAAGCCCGATGAGATTGATGACCTGGCCTCGATGCGGCTGGCGCGTGAAATCGTGCAGAAAATCGAAGACAGCATGACTTATCCCGGGCAGATTCGCGTGACGGTCATTCGCGAGACCCGTGCTACCGACTTCGCCAAGTAGAAATGGCGGGCTTCCTTGTGCAAAGATAAAGCTGGATTGAAATGAAAATACTGACAATCGGCGACATTATAGGCAAGCCCGGGCGTGACGCTGTGATGAAGACTCTGCCGCTGCTCAGGCGTGAGCAGGGCATAGACTTTGTCATTGCTAATGGCGAGAACTTGGCTGGCGGTATTGGGCTGACGCCTGGAACCGCCGAGGATTTGTTGCGCTCCGGGGTGGACGTAATTACCTCTGGTAATCACATTTGGGCGCAAAAGGATATCTATCCCGCCCTTGATGGCTCCATGCCGATACTGCGTCCGCTCAACTATCCGCCAGGGGTACCCGGACGCGGCTGGCTCGTCAAGAATGGTGTAGCGGTGGTCAATCTTATCGGGCGCACCTTTTTCGTAGCCAGCTATGATGATCCATTCCGCGGTATGGACAAGGCGCTTGTCGAACTGCCGGAAGAGGTTAAAATCATAATAGTAGATTTCCATGCTGAGGCCACCTCGGAGAAGATGGCGCTGGGGCGCTATCTCGACGGGCGTGTCAGCGCCGTGTTTGGCACACACACCCATGTGGGCACTATTGACGTTCAAGTGCTGCCGGGCGGCACTGCTTTTGTCACCGATATCGGCATGACCGGTCCCTGGAATTCCGTCATCGGCGATGACAACAACATGGTACTGCAGCGTTTTCTGACGCAGATTTCGCAGCGGCTGTCCGTATCTTCAGACAAGCGCGTAGTCCTCAACGCGATTCTGGTGGAAGTTGATGAGACCACGGGAAGGGCTTTTTCCGTCGAGAGACTGCAAAAAATGGTGGAGATATGAACGGCAAAGTAGACCTGCACGTTCACACCAACGTTTCGGACGGCAAATACACTCCCGCCGAACTGGTGAAGATGGCGGCGGAAAACGGACTGGGACTTCTTGCCATCACCGATCATGATACGGTTGCGGCTGTGGCTCCGGCACTGGAGGCGGCGCGCACCTTTTCCGGTCTGAAAATTATTCCTGGGGTTGAACTCAGCACCCACGCTCCCGGCAGCGAAGTGCATATGCTGGGGTATTTCATTGACTTAAACAATCAGGATTTTCTTGCACAGCTCGCCGCCCTTGGCGATTCGCGTCAGGACCGGGCGCATGCCATCGTGGAAAAGTTGTGCGGGCTGGGTTTGGACATAACCATGGAGCGCGTGCGGGAAATCGCCGTCGGCGGTTCCATTGGCCGCCCACATATCGCCCAAGCGCTGCTGGAGAAGGGCTATGTCACTTCCTTTCAGGAGGTATTCACCAAATATATTGGGCAGGGCGGTCCGGCTTACGTCGAGCGCGTCAAGCTTACACCTGATGATGCTGTCGGGATAATTATCAGGTGTGGTGGTCTGCCGGTGCTGGCGCATCCTACCACGGTGAACGACGTCGAGTCGATAGTGGCCAGACTTGCTGCTATGGGGCTGGCGGGTCTGGAAGTTCATTACAAGGATTACGATGATCAACAGCGCTGCAGTCTGATGTCGCTGGCCTGCAAATACAATCTGATTGCCACTGGCGGCAGCGATTATCATGGCATTGATTCGGTAACCGAGGTGATGCTGGGTGATGCCCGCGTACCGGCAGAATGCGGCCGGGATCTGCTGCGAGTGGCGCGCGAGCGCGGCTTGGCGCTGCCAGATTATCTAAACTGAGGCTGACAGTGCTGATCATATTCTTCCTGCTACTGGTTTCCGCCTATCTTGTTGGTTCAGTCACTGCTGCCTATTTTGCCGTCAAATTGTTCAGGGGCACTGATATTCGCAAGGTTGGCACTGGCAATGTCGGCTCATCCAATGTCGCCAGCACCACTTCATGGAAACTAGCGATTCCCGTGGCGCTGTTCGATATGGGCAAAGGCATGCTGATGCTATGGCTGTCTCATCTCGTGGGGCTGACCGCATGGCAACAGATGGCGGTAGGGCTGATGGTAATCATGGGGCATAACTGGTCGCTATATATCGGATTCAATGGCGGCCGCGGTATGATAACCAGCCTTGGTATTATCGCTTTCGTATCTCCGCTACTGGCGGTTATAGTCCTTGTCACTGTATACGCTCCGGCGATCAAGCGGCAGATGGCGCTGGGGGTCTTCGTTGCTCTCGTTGGCCTGCCGGCGTTGACCTGGTTTGGATGGAGCTGGATTGCTTCCTCGCGTTTTGACGCGGACGATCGGCTTGCGGTAACTTGCGGTTTTGCTGTAATGGCTACCGTGGGGATCGTGAAGCGCCTCATCGGCCGGCGTGTGAAAATCAGCCAGAATACCCCCATCGGCGAGCTATTGCTCAATCGCCTGCTGTTTGACCGCGACATCCGCGATCGTCAGGCGTGGATTAACCGTGTTTCAGCCGACTAAGGCTCCTGAGCCACCATCAACTACCATATGAACAAAAGACAGAGATGCACAATCCCTAAAATAGCTGGTAAAAGGATAAGAGTTTTGGAAAACAGGGAGGTAAAACCGTTGTCCGGGTGTTTTCTGAAGCAGAAATGCAGAATAGCGTGACCCACGAGAAACACATCCACAATACAGTACAGTACAAATTGAGCAGTTGTCCACTCAGAAAGCATGATTAAGAAAACCACAAAGAACAATGGCAAATGTGCCAGCAAGAACACTTTGCAGGCTCGGTCTTTGTTCATGTCTTTCAGGACAATGAACATCTTCCATTCTCTTGCACGTATCGCGTCCATCTCATGAAGCAGTAGAAGCGATACAATCAGAGCAAAGAATATCTCCATCAGACAATTCTCCTTCACTCAGGATGCGTGGCAAAATACCCCGCGATATATGGCTCTTGAGAAGAGTGTATCACGTTCGGAACGATACTAGCATTATTCCGAAACTGTTTATTCCAGAACAATACACTGCTTATCGGAATACGCTTGAAGTGACAGAGAGTCCTTCGTGTTATTGATCGAAAGCCCTTATTTGAACGGGGTGATAGTATGGGAACCCGGGAAGCTTAATCATCCTACGAAACGGATACCTCAAACGGGACATTTTTTAGGCAGCCTTCCGCACACAGTGACTTCATCCGGCAGAAGTCCTTCCCCAGTTTTGCCAGCAGGGCGTGTTATTCGTTGAAAAGGGTCGTGTCTGGTGGCAGGTTTGACATAAACAGCTTCGGATAATTCGCAAGGCGGTCATGTCCAGGCGTGACGCCAATTCTTTCTATAATGCGGCGCGTGTAGGCATCGATACGAAAACTGGCTTTCCGGCGGCGTATAACAGGATGGAATCTGCAGTTTCCTTCCCGATGCCGTAGACAGCCAACAGTTCACGGCGCTTGTCGGTGATGTCTCCGGCGAAGACGGCTTTAATGTTGTCTCTGTAGCTTTGCAGCCATACGTTGTCATGGCTTTGAGGTTTTGTGCTTTGGCGTTGTAATAGCTGGGGGAACGGATCAGCGTACCCAGTCCGGCGAAGTCAACAGCGCGCAACGCCTCGGAGGGCGGCTTGCCATCCCGTTTGAGATTGGAGATGGTTGTCTCAACGCTGTACCAAAACACAGACTGCGCCAGTATGGCGCAGTCTGTCACTCAAGTTTTGACGGGACATCAGTCCTGACATTCGAAGCAGGCGCAAAGACGCCAACAGATTTCTGGTATCAGGCACGCGCCCCTACTCATTAATCGTATGAGTCTATGCCGGTGGCTCCATTTTCAGTAGCTGGCGTGCGATGTCGGGATATTTGATAATGAATGTCAGCTCGTCTTCCAGTAGCGGCTTGTGGGTCTCTACATTGGCGTAGCGTACCAGTTCAAGGATGCGGTCGGCTGCGTCTCTGCCTTCCGGCAGGGAGATGTCTTCGAGTACCCTCTGGTTAATCTGGTCTACAATGTGGCGGAAGCCAGAGATACCGCCGTACTGTCCTGAGCAGATTTCGCGCCCGGTTTCCACCAACAGCGGTTCGCCGCGGCCAAGCTCTTCGTATCCGTAAAGCTCGTAGTTATGGGGGTCTTTAAGTACACCGTCGGCGTGGATGCCGGAGGCGTGAGCGAAGCAGTTCTTGCCAACACCGGGCTGGTTGATGGGGATGGGGACATTGAAGGCGTAGCTGGCGAACTGAGCCAGCTTCCAGGCCATGTCCAACTTGATGTCGCCGCCCAGCTGGTATTTTTCGCCGAAGCCCTTGGATTTGGTGATGGCCAGAATCACGGACACCAGATCGGCGTTGCCGGCGCGTTCGCCGATGCCGTTTACAGTGGTGTTGATGTAGGCATCCTGCCCGCCGTCTATGGCGCCTTTGGCTCCGGCAATGGAAGTTGCCACAGCCATGCCGAGATCGCCGTGGCAGTGCAGTTCAATTGGCAGTCCGACATCTTGTGCCAGTGTCCGGGCTATTTCGTAAATTGAAAAAGGGTTCTCATAACCCAGCGTGTCGCAGTAGCGTAGCCTTGCGGCGCCGTGCGCTTTAGCGGCTTTGCCGAACTCGACTAGGAAGTCGATGCCGGTGCGCGAGGCATCCTCGGCGTTGACGGCCACGCTTTCAGCGCCTTTGGCAAGAGCGGCGTCCAAGGCATCGGTCATGTCGGCGATAACGTCCGCTTTGCTTTTGCGCCCCTGGAATTTACCGTTAATCATCTGGTCGGAGGTGGAGACGGAGAGGTTGAGATGCTTGATACCAGGCACTCTTTTGAAAGTCAGTTCAACGTCCTCTACCAGACCGCGAATCCAACCTTCAAGGCGCAACTGCTTGATAGCGCCGATGCGCGCCAACTCTAGGTTGGCCTGCAGATAATTCTGTTCGTGCTGTGTGGTTGGGAAGCCGAATTCGCTTTGGTAAATGCCCATCTCATCAAGATAGAGATTTATCATGGTTTTTTCGATTTTTGACAGTCCGAGACGAGCGGTCTGAACGCCGTCACGGTTGGTCACATCAATGAGATAAATCTTTGGCAATGCGGATACTCCTTTCGTCTGCCGGTGGGGATATGGGGCCGGTTGGGGTGTTGGATAATTCAGATACTATATTATGGAAATGATTCTAGCACAGACTGGCGGTTATGGCAATCGTTTGTACTCGTTCAGGTGATTAGTGACACAAGGCCGAAAGAAATCAGTTTTCAGTGGTCAGTTATGAGTTTTGTGCAAATCCATCCTGGAGGGAGTGTAACGACCGAAGGATCTGGTGGCGGGGGGCCAGTTGCTACTCCCCGCCTCCTCCAGATGCTTCGTCACTCGCAAGCTCATTCCTCCAGCATGGATTTGTGACCAAGTCCATCCTGGAGGGAGTGAAGCGACCGAAGGATCTGGTGGGGAGGTGCCAGTTACTACTCCCCGCCTCCTCCGGATGCTTCGTTACTCGCAGGCTCGCTCCTCCAGCATGGATTT
>Ga0123353_10001144_pt1 | contig 32356 bp, 27 predicted proteins | sample TergutLab28metaG_3_FD_92763 | JGI IMG/M metagenome (GOLD analysis project Ga0123353, IMG submission 92763) | Labiotermes labralis P3 segment gut microbial communities from Petit-Saut dam, French Guiana - Lab288 P3 | ecosystem: Host-associated > Arthropoda: Insects > Digestive system > Gut ... | reverse complement strand
ATAAGTCCGTTTGCGGGATTGGACGGAAGTTTTATAAAGACAAGCGGATTCAGGGAAAAAGGGTTAGATAATGCGGCAGCGGTACTTACGGTAAAAGACAATCAGTTTGAGATACTGAACGCGGTGGCAGGAATAAGAGCAGAAAAAGAAGCAGGAATATTGAGATGGTACGGAGAAATCGGGGCGAGATATAATTTGAGGGGAAGCAAAGGGACATTTACAGCGAGATTAAACAACATAAATGAAGATATGAAGATATTTGGAGCAGGAAACAATTTATTATCAGGAAAAGCAGAACTAGGATTTAGCGCAGATATATGGAAAGGATTGGAAGTATTTGCGATGGGTTCGTATGAGAAAGCGGATAGATTTTGGCAGGTAGTCGGGGAAACGGGAATAGGATACAGATTTGGAAAGACTTCAAAAGAAAGAACAAATAACAAAGAACAAAGTTCAAATAAAGACAAAGGTGAAGCAAAAAGATTAGCGAAAGAAATGGAAGAGGCGAATAAAAAAGCCAAAGAAGAAATAGAGGCGTTTAAAGAGCAGGAAAAAAGCGGAGGAATAGAGGTAGTAGAAGTAAAAGACAAGCCGAAAGCGAAAGTATACAGATTAAATACAGTGTTGTTTGATTTTGACAAATATGAATTAACGCCTGAGGGAGTAAAAGCTGTGGCTGGATTGGCAAGAGTGTTAAGAGGAACGGAACATAACAGAATAACAGTAGAGGGGCATACGGATGATATAGGAACATTGGAGTATAATGAAGCGTTATCACTGAGGAGAGCGAATACGGTATTTGAAGAATTGGTAAGATTGGGAATAGACGCTGAAAAGATGGAGAAGATAGGACACGGGAAAACCAGACCTATAGCAACGAACGAGTCAGAAGAAGGCAGAGCGCAAAACAGAAGAGTGGAGATAGTAGTAGAATAACGGCACACCCTCACCCTGCCCTCTCCCTGACTAGGGAGAGGATAGAGGTGAGGGTTACGAATTACGAATCAACGGCAAATAACAAAGTTTTTGTCTGTCATTCCGTTGAAAAACGGAATCCAAGTTAGTCTTTGTCCGTCATACTGAACGAAGTGAAGTATCCAAGGAATAGATTGCGGGTCGGTGCCCGCAATGACAACATAACTGAAACGGCGGCGGCAAGAAGCAAATTGCTGTTGCCGTTGCTTTTTGCCGTCATTATGCCCAGAATGATAAAAGAAAGTAAGTGCAATTTGCTTTTTCAATTTTGAATAAAGGCTAAAAATAAAATATAATATAGACATTAAATTTAAAAAGGCAGGATGTTAAATGATAAGGTTTACAACAGCCGGAGAATCGCACGGGAGAGGTCTTGTAGTTATACTTGAGGGGATTCCCGCGGGTCTTACAGTTAATTCTGAAGATATAGATGTTGAGCTTGCAAGGCGTCAAAAAGGTTTCGGCAGGGGTTTAAGAATGAAAATTGAAACCGATACCGCTTGGATTATGTCCGGTATGCGTCATGCAAGAACGCTGGGTTCTCCCATCGCTTTGTTTATTGAAAACAAAGACTGGGAAAACTGGAAAGGCGTAATGTCGCCAGTTTCAGTTGATTTAGACGGTAAAATTTTAGAAAAACCCAGACCCGGTCATGCAGACTTGGCGGGACTTATGAAATACGGCGTTGCGGATTTCAGGGATATTTTGGAAAGAGCGTCAGCAAGAGAAACCGCTGCAAGAGTGGCTGCAGGCGCGGTTTGTAAAGAACTTTTAAAAGAATTCGGTATAAATATTTTGTCATATACTACACAGATAGGAAATGTTTCCGCGAATGTCAGCAAAATTTCCAAAGATAAAATTTGGCATGATACGGAAATGTCTTATGTACGCTGCCCTGACGCTGCGGCAAGTAAAAAAATGGTGCAGCTTATAAAAAGCGCCGCTTCAAAAGGCGATACTTTGGGCGGAAAATTTACGGTTGTTGTGCAAAATCTTCCTCCGGGGCTTGGCAGCCATACCCAATGGGATTTAAAACTTGACGGAAAACTTTCGCAGAGCTTAATGTCTATTCAGTCAATTAAAGCAGTTGAAATCGGCAGCGGAACAAAGCTTGCTTCTTTGTTCGGTTCCGAGTCGCATGACGAAATTTTTTATAAAAATGATAAAGGATTTTATAGAAATACAAACAGAGCCGGCGGAATAGAAGGTGGGATGTCAAACGGCGAGCCTGTCGAAATTACCTGCACTATGAAAGCAATTCCGTCTCTTTCAAAACCGCTTCGTTCGGTAAATCTGGCTACGAAAAATCCTGTGAAAGCCGAAGCGGTCCGCAGCGACGTATGCGCCGTGCCTGCCGCGGGAGTAGTCGCGGAAGCAGCGGTTGCCATAGAAATTGCAAAAGCGCTAAAAGAAAAATTCGGCGGGGACTGCGTTGAAGATATGAAGAAAAGTTACGAAACATATATTAAGAGATTAAAAAATATTTAGAAGATGAGAAGAGGAGATGTTGAGAGGTTGAGCAGCGACTTGGTCTTTGTTTTTACTCAACTTCCCACCTTCTCATCATCCCATCATCTCTCTTTCGGATTTATTTATGAACATAGTGTTAACCGGTTTTATGGGAAGCGGAAAGTCCGTAACAGGAAAAGAGTTGGCAAAACAGCTGAATTTTGAGTTTGCCGATACGGACAAACTTATAGAAGACAGCGCGGAACTTTCTATAGCTGAGATTTTTGCGAAACATGGCGAGCATGTTTTCAGGCAGATGGAGTCTGAAGCTGTTGAAGCTGTTTCAGAAAAAGATAATACGGTGATTTCATGCGGCGGCGGTGCAGTTTTAAATCCTAAAAATATTGAATTTTTAAGAAAAAAAGGGATAATAATAAACCTTAATGTTTCGGCGAAATATGTTTGTGAAAGAATTAAAGATTGTTCATCCAGACCTTTATTAAACAATAAAAATCCTTTGTCCGAAATAGAAAAGCTTATGAAAGAACGTGAAAATGCTTATAGAAACTGTGATTATTCAATTGATACTGACGGCAAAACGCCGGGTCAGGTTGCCGGAGAAATTGTTAAAATTATTGATGAAAGGAAAATAAATGGGCTTTAAAATTCTAAAGATATTACCGGTTTTTATTTTGCTTTTATCTTTTGTTTCCTGCGGCAGCAAAGAGATAGATAAATCTTTGTTTAAAGAAGGCGATATCGTATTTCAAAACAGAAAAGCCAGAGCTTCCGATTTTACGGTAATTCTTTCAAACTCCAAATATAATAATGTAGGAATTTTGTATACGCGTGGCGGCAAGTGGTATGTTTTTGAGGCTTCACAGCCGGTTGAGCTTATTCCTTTTAATTCTTGGGTTAAGGAAGGAGAAAACAATCATTTTGTTCTTAAAAGGCTGAAAGAAGAAGAAACCATTATGACAAAAGAAGCAATTGCTAAAATAGATGAACTTATAAAAGAATTTTTAGGAAGACCTTTCGATTCAAAGTATGAATGGTCTGATAAAGCTTTTTATCCATCCGAACTTGTGTGGAAGGTTTTTGAAAGAGCCTTAAACATTGAACTCAGCCCTTTGCAAACACTTGCGGATTTTAATTTGAGCAATGAAACGATAAAAAGCAAAATTAAAGAAATTTACGGAAACAATGTTCCTTTATATGAAGAACTTGTGACTCCGGCGGCTATTTATGCTTCGCCGCATTTAATTACTATTATTGAAAACTGATTGAAAAATAAATGATTTTCTGAAATCATAATTGACTTGAAAATCCAAAATTTATACAATATATAAGTTATGTCCCTGAATGTGCTTCAGGGTTTATTTTTGGGAACACATATAATAAAGTGACAGACAGGAGAAAAAGTTGACAAAAAAGATAGTGCTTTCTTTAGCGGTTGTTATGTTTTTTGCATGTTCAGGATATTGCGCTCCCGGCAGGCTTTATGTTATGGACACACCCACAATCAATATATTGAATTACGGTTCATATGGCGCGGATTTCAGGATGTTTAGCGCAGGCAGCGTTCAGACAAAACTGAATTTCGGCGTTTTGAAAAATTTAAATATCGGCGTTTCGTGGGAAGTTGACAATTTCATAGGCAATGATCAAATGCAGGCGGCAGTTCCCGCTTTAGCCGTAAAAGTAAGACTGTATGACGGCAATATGACATGGCCCGGCATAGCAGTAGGTTATGACGGTCAGGGCTATTTTTATATTCCAAATTATGACGGCGACTATATGCAAAAAGGAAGAGGAATTTACGTGGTTGTCGGCAGAGAACTGTTTTTTCAGGGTTTGATGATTGACGCCGGGCTTAATATGAATGATTTTTCCGAATCCCGTGTTTTTGGTTTTGTAAACGCGGTTATACCTATGTACCAGGAAGTTCTTTTTTTTATGGCGGAGTATGACAATATAAATTATTTGCCCGATGCAAGGCTTAATTTAGGTATCCGTTACGCTTTGACGGACAGCATAGATTTAGATTTTATGGTTAGAGATTGCTGGGGTAAAGAAACACTGGGCAAAATTCCCAATGAAAGAGTTTTTAAAATAAGCTATACGGGAAAATTTTAAAAAAACATAACTATTAATTGTGTTTAAGAGGAATTAAATGGAAACATCTTTTGATTTTGAGCAGCCGATAATCGATATAAACAAAAAAATTGAGAATTTGAAATCGTCTTCTGAAAAAGAAAACGTGGATTTGTCCCAGCAGATAGAAAAACTGGAAAAGAAAAAAGATGAATTGAGACAGCAAATATACGGTTCTCTCACTCCTTGGCAGAGAATACAGATCGCAAGGCATCCGTCAAGACCTTATTCCGCGGATTATATAAATTTTATTTTTGAAGACTTTACCGAGCTTCACGGAGACAGAGTTTTCGGAGACGATCAGGCGCTTTTGTGCGGTATTGCATCCATAAACGGCAGTCCGGTCGCGGTTATAGGACATCAAAAAGGCAGAACTCTTCAGGAAAATATGGACAGAAATTTCGGAATGGCGCATCCTGAAGGCTACCGTAAAGCTATGCGCGTAATGAAACTTGCCGAAAAATTTAACAGACCTATTATAACCTTTATAGACACATCGGGAGCATACCCAGGAATAGCCGCCGAAGAAAGAGGACAAGCCGAAGCCATTGCCAGAAATTTAAGAGATATGTCTGATTTGAAAGTTCCTGTTTTAAGCATTGTGATTGGCGAGGGCGGTTCAGGCGGGGCTTTGGGTATAGGCGTTTCAAATAAAGTACTGATGCTTGAAAATTCGTATTATTCCGTTATTTCTCCTGAAGGCTGCGCGGCGATACTTTTCAGAGACGGTTCTAAAGCAAAAGAAGCGGCGGAAGCAATGAAGATTACAGCTAAGGATTTGCTTGGTTTAAAAGTTATAGACGAAATTATAAAAGAGCCTTTGGGCGGCGCGCATTTAGATCCGGAAAAAACCGCGGAAAATATAAAAGCCGTTTTAGCAAAATATCTTAGCGAATACGGCGCCATGAGCGAAAAAGAAATAGTTGAAGACAGATATTTGAAGTTCAGGAACATGGGAGTGTTTGAAGCTCCGATGAAAGAGAAAAGTAAGCCGTCGGCAAAGAAAAAGTTAAAAGCAAAAAAATAAAAAGTTGTTGTATTTAAAAAGGAGGATGTAAAATGGCTTTAGTATCGGCGAAACAGATTTTGGAAGAAGCGCAAAAGAAAGGTTACGGCGTAGGCGCGTATAACGTCAACAATATGGAGCAGATTCAGGCTATCATGGAAGCTGCGAAAGAAACGCAGTCGCCCGTAATAATTCAGGCGTCAAGAGGCGCTTTGAAATATTCAAATTTCACTTATTTAGGATATTTGATGAAAGCCGCGGTTATAGAAAATCCCGACATTCCGGTTGCCATGCATTTAGACCACGGCAATTCTTTAGAATCGGCGATACAAGCTATAAATCTCGGATTTTCGTCTGTCATGATTGACGGTTCGTTGCTGGAAGACGGCAAAACACCTTCCGACTATGCTTATAACGTAAAAGTTACAAAATCTGTAGTAGAATATGCCCATGCGAGAGGGGTTTCTGTTGAAGCGGAAATCGGTACTCTCGGCGGTATTGAAGACGGTCACGGCGCGGATCAAATTCATTTAACCGACCCGAAAGAAGCGAAACAATTTGTGGAAGAAACCGGCGTGGATTCTTTGGCTATCGCCATAGGAACTTCGCACGGAGCGTACAAATTTAAAGGTTCGGCAAATCTTGAGTTTGACGTTTTAAAAGAAATCAGATCTCTTATAAGTATTCCGATAGTTCTTCACGGAGCGTCTTCGGTTCCGAAAGAACTTATAGACGAAGTAAATAAATACGGCGGTAAAATGCCGGGAGCAACCGGGGTTCCGATGTCAAATCTTCAGGAAGCAATAAAACTCGGAGTGCAGAAAATTAATGTTGATACTGACGGCAGACTTGCGATTACCGCTGCCATAAGAAAAGTTTTTGCAGAAACTCCTGAAAAATTTGACCCGAGAGATTATTTAGCTCCTGCGAGAACAGCTTTGAAAAATCTTATCGTTTCAAAAATGAAAGATTTCGGTACAGCTGGACACGCGAAAGATTATGCTCCTAAATCTTTGGAAGAGATGAAAAAAGAATACGCGAAATAATTAATTGATGTTTTTTAAAAAGTTATTGACAATAAAAAATATCTCTGTTATAATCACAACAGACGTAAAATAAAAAAGAAGTTAAAAAACAGGAGGTTTCACATGTCTCTTTACGATGTAAAGACGGTACAGATTGTTTCAGTTGTTAAGGTGTTCTCCATAGTGTTTTTAATTTTGGGAGCGCTTATCGGTCTTTTCACATTTTTCATTTTCCCGACCGATTTGGCAGCAGGTCTTGGTTTCTTCCCCAGACTTTTGTCATGGGTTATTTTCTTGGTTCTCTATACCGTTATAATGACGGTAGGAGCTCTTGTTGTAGCATGGCTTTATAATTTTGTTTCCGCAAAATTTGGTTCAGGCGTTGTAATTTCTCTTGAGCCGAAAGAATAATTTTGTAATTTAAAATAATCTGCCGGACATTTATTTGTCCGGCAGATTAAATTTTTCCATCCAAATCTTATAATAAGGTTTAATATGAACTTAAGACTTAAGTTCACTCTTTCTGTCTCAATCCTTCTTTTATTTGTTATCTTTCTTGTGTCTTATATAATTTTTTCAGCCCAGAAAGATTTTTTAACCGAACAGTTTCAGGAAAACCGCGACACATCGTTTAAACTTTTTTTTCATACAGCTGAAACAGCTTTGAAAGCTAACGAAGAGCAATATATAAACAACATCCTTAATTCCATAGTAACAATTTATAAGCCTTCTATAGTTTATGCGTCTTATGTGTCGGGTTACCGTCAGGTTTTTGTTTCCCGCGATGACAAAAATGTGGCTTCCGCTTATGCAGGAAGAATGACAAATGCTTTTTCTTCAAGAACCGAAGAATATGAATCCCTAATGGGTGAACAGATATATGAATATGCGTCTCCGATTCTTTACGGGGATAAATATCTAGGGACAATCATTGTCGGTTTCTCTCAGGATTATAAGTATCAAAAAATAGACGAAGGTATTTCTCTTATTTCCAGACAAATCCAAATTGCCGCGTTTATTGCCTTTATTTTTGGTATTTTGGGCGCGAATTTTATGGCAGTGCGTTTAATAAAGCCGGTTAAGCAGCTTGCCGAAGCCGCGAAACAGATAGGCGAAGGAAATATGGATGTTAAAACCGGAATAAACCGCAGCGATGAAATAGGAGTGCTTGCTCACGTGTTTGACGAAATGGTTGATAAAGTCAAAGATGCCGATACTTTAAAAGATACCTTTGTTTCGAGTGTTTCACATGAATTAAGATCTCCTCTTGCGGCAATAGACGGTTATTGCGATTTGCTTATAGAAGGAATAAATAAAAAATCTCCTCCGGAACAGCAGCTCAGAGGGCTTAAAATTATCAAAGATGCTTCCATTCGTCTTACTAACTTTATAAACAACATTTTAGATTTGGCAAAAATGAGAGCCGGAAAATATGAAATGAAAGCCAGCGAAATTTCTCTTGAAACAGTAATAAGGGAAATAGCCGTTTTGTTTGAGTCTTTGGCTGTTGCCCAAAATAAAGTCTTAAAACTTAATATTGCGCCGAATCTTCCGACTGTTTATGCGGATCCGGAAAAAATAAAGCAGGTTATAACAAACATTCTGGGTAATGCTTTTAAATTTACAAAAGAGAACGATACTATAACAATAAGCTCTCTTGTTTCACCATCTTACGGAAATGATTTTATTGAGGTTCAGATTTCTGATTCCGGCGTAGGGCTCTCTAAAACTGACGCTGAAAAAGTTTTTGAAAAATTTTATCAGGTAAAAGATGATGAATTTAATAAACCTAAAGGGACAGGTCTTGGTCTTTCAATAGTTTACGAAATAATAAGACTTCATCACGGACGTATATGGGCGGAAGGGGAGCAGGGAGCCGGAAGTTCTTTTAAATTTGTTTTACCGGTATTTAAAAAATTCTAAAAAATAGATATAATTATAGTTGCAGATTATAAATTGTTATGATGCCGTTAAAGAGAGGGGTCATGATAGAAAGCAAAATAGTTATTGTGGATGACGATGAAAATATCAGAAGTCTTGTCAAAGATGTTTTGGAAAACGAAAACTATAAAGTTATAACTTGTCATGATACCAATGAGGGATATAAAAGGATTTTAAAATCTCTTCCCGATCTTGCAATTCTTGATGTGAAAATGCCCGAAATCGGCGGAATAGAGCTTTGCAGGCTGCTCAGAGAAACTCCTGAAACAAGAAATCTCCCAATTATAATGCTTACGGTAGAGTCTTCGGAAACAGATAAAGTGATAGGCTTGGGCGTCGGCGCGGACGATTATATAACAAAGCCTTTCAGTAATAAAGAATTTGTAGCCAGAGTTGCATCTCTTTTAAGGCGCGTGAGGCGTAAAGACGAGTCTAATGTCATGGAATGTGACGGGCTTGTTATGAATTTGGATTCAAGAACCGTTGTGTTGAATAAAAAAGAAATAATTTTACGTCCTAAAGAGTTTGATCTTTTACATATATTTTTAATGAAACCGAATTTTGTTTTGAACAGGGATTTTATTCTTGAAAATGTTTTCGAATATAATGTCGCTATTACTACAAGAACAATAGACACGCACATAAAAAATTTAAGACAGGCTTTGGGCAACTGGGGTAAAAAAATAGAAACCGTATTCGGAAGAGGCTTTAAATTTGTTCCGGCGGAAAAAAACGGAAAAAAGAAATAATATGCATTTTGGAAACAATGAAATAAAAAAATACAGACCGTTGGTTTATGCGGTCGTAAAAAGATATAAAACGTTTTTTCCGCAAATTGATACTGACGAGCTTACGGCGGAAGGCGAAAGAGGTTTGTTCGAAGCTTCTTTGAAATATAACAAAAACAGTCCGGCGGCTTTTTCGACCTATGCGTGGTACAGAATTGTAAAAAACATTCAGGAGTATATTTCTAAAAATATTGCCATAATAGAAATGCCTCAAACCGTCAGAAAAATTTTTGCTTCAATAAAAAAAATAGTAGATAATGAAGCTAAGTCGGGAAGAAATGCAGATATTTCAAAAATAGCAAAAATCTTAAATTTGACTACGTCGGAAATTTCCGACGTAATAGTTCAGGAAAATAATATTATAAATTCCATTTCTCTTGATAAAGAAATTGATATAGGCGACGGTCAAAAATCTCTTGCGGAACTCGTGGAGGATAAGTCTCAAAAAAATATTTTTGACTCTTTGTCTGAAAGCGAAGATATGTCGCGGCTTGAGGATATGATGTCGAATTTATCCGAAAACGAAAGAATAGTGTTGTGTCACAGATTTGGGCTGGATGGAAAAAGCGGCAAAAAGGTTTCTTTGAAAAGTATTGCCGAAGAACTTGGATTGTCTGCATCAAAAGTGAAAGATTTGGAAAAAGGCGCTTTAATAAAACTTAGAGGGATGATGGAAAAATCTGATGAATAAGAAAAATAATTATGGATGTTTCAATTCTGTGTTTTTCAATACGGCAGATGTGCGTACAAAGTGTATGAAAAAGATTGATTTTATCAGCAAACTTTTTGCTGTTATTTGTGCTCTTATGATTATTTCGCCAAACGTTTTTGCGGATGCGGGTATTACAAGCGGACAGATTCTATCTTATAATCCGAACCCTGCTACAGGTGCTATGGGAGATGCTGGTATAGCTTTGCAATCTGATAAGGCTGCTGCTGCTATTTTAAATCCTGCTTCAACAATATCTACTTACAGAATAATTGCTTCCGCAAGCAACTCGTCTCTGTTTGGCGGGATACAATATAATTATGTGGGTGCGCAGTTTCCTACTGTCGTCGGAAACTTTGGTCTTTCGGTAATGTATGCCGGTTACGGAGAAATTGACTATCTTGATTATCAAGGTCATTCCATTAATATGGCAGACACAAATGATATAGCATTTGTTTTAAACTATTCAGTGGACATAAAAAAGACTATTCCTTTGGAAGTCCCTTACGGCGGTTTTGGTATAAATATGAAAGTATTACGCTCTGCATTGGGAGATTATTCTACAGAGGCTTTTCTTGTAGATGCGGGCGGAATTTATACGCCTCCTGATCTTGAAAATTTTTCTTTTGCTGTCGTATACAGAAATTTAGGTTCAAGTATGAAGTTTGTTAGGGAAGCTTATTCAATGCCTCAGGTTTTGACTTTAGGCATGGCATACCGTGAAAAAGATTTTTACGATTTAAAAGTAGCTTTGGATTATAGCGCGCAGATTTTTTCCGGAAATTATTTTTCACTCGGCGCTTCCATAACGCCTATTTACTTTTTGACTTTCAGGGGCGGTATAAAACTTGCCGAAGAATCTCTTAATTCAGACATACGTCTGGGTTTAGGTTTTGAATTTCAAAGCATTATGGTAGATTATTCTTATACTCCGTCTGATATGTCTAACGGAACACATAATTTTAATTTCAGTTACGCAATCGGAAAATTTACAAACCAAAAAGCTGCTTATGATTACTATATGCAAAATCATTTCAGGAGCGCCGTTGAATCTTTTTATGCTAAGGATTTTATAACCGCGCGCCAGAAATTTGATGAAATACTTTCGGTCTATCCCGAACACAGGCCATCTCAAAAATATTTGCAAAAAATTGTTGACCAGCTTGCCGAAATAGATGTTTACAACGCAAGACGAGTAAGAAGTTATATGAAAAAAGCCGAAAGCGCGCTTGATAAAGGCAATGCCGTATCCGCGGCTGACAATTACAGAAAAGTGCTGGAACTCGATCCTGAAAATACGATAGCAAGAAAAGGCATAGAAAATGTAGACGAACTTACCAACGATGTTTCAATTTTAAGAGACAGAGAGAAAAACAAAAACAGAATTGAATATCTTTGGAAACGTTATGAAGGTTTTTATAAAAAAGGCGAATTGGTTCGCGCTAAAGAATCTCTCGGATTTATTATAGATATAGATCCCGAAAACCAGTCTGCTAAAGAAGGGATTATTAGTATAGATAACCAGCTTTCAAAAATTGCTTCCGACAAAATTGCCGAAATGTACAGTCAGGGTATGAATTTATTTAACCAAGGCAAATTTCAGGAATCAATAAGATTTTTTGAAGCTGTGGTTATTGCCGCTCCGCACAGAAGAGACGCGCAGGAATTAATTGCAAAAGCTGAAAAAAATATTCAGGATATTACAGAATACGAAAGAAATAAAAAAGTTTTGGCATCGCAGGATAAAGTTCGCGGGGAACTTAACCGCCACTTTGAAGACGGTTTAAAACATTACGAAAGAAACAGGCTTGCCGAAGCCGTAAGATCTTTTAAAAAGGCTAAAGAAATAGCTGACAGGTATGAATTTACCGATTATTCCAAAAATGCCCAGAATTATATAGCGAAAATAAGCTATGATCTTTCCGAAATACATTACAGGCGCGGATTTGAATTTTTCAGAAAAAATAATTTCGAAGCTGCCGCAGCGGAATATAGAACGGCTTTAAATTATAATCCGGCAAATACTTCGGCGGCTTTTGAATTATCCAGAGTCGGAGAACAGCTTGCGCAAAAATTTTATGAAGACGGAATGACTTATTACAGCAGGGGTGATTTTGAAAAAGCTAGAGAATTTTTAAAACGTTCTTTATCCTTTAAACCCGACAAAATAGAAGCCAGAAGAGCGTTGGAAAAAATACAGTAACGGCAATTAATAATGAACAATTTTCAAATAACAAAGTTCAAAATTGGAGTTTTAGCAAAGCAAAAACTAATTAATTAGGAGTATAGTATGTATATGGTTAGAAAAATTTTATCATTTATTCTTTGTTCTTTGTTCTTTGTTCTTTTACTGGTGTCTTCTTCTTACGCGGTTTCTGTTTATCCTAATCCGTGGATCCCCGATAGTAATAGAAAAGATAATGATGGTAAAAGTATCCATGGGACACTCGCAGAAGGAATTAGTTTTACAGGTTTGTCATCTAACGGCGGAACAATATATATATATAACGCTACAGGTGAACTTGTACGAAAGGTAAAATGGACTTTAGGTAATAGTGCCGCTAACTGGGACGGACGCAATGAAAGACATGAATATGTCGCAAGTGGCGTATATATTTGGGTGGTCAAAGACGGCGGTACGAAATCCGGAAAAATAGTGATAATAAGATAACAATAACTATAACTACAGAGAATAGATAATAATGCAAAAGACGACGGCAAATTAATTTTTGCCGTCGTCTTTTGTTTTTGAGAGATGTGGGTTATTCATTAAATAGAGACATTGATAAATATCTTTCGCCGTTATCAGGTAAAATTACTATAATACTTTTGCCTGCGTTTTCAGTCCGTATTGCAACTCTGGCCGCCGCAAAAACTGCAGCTCCGGATGAAATCCCCACAAGCAATCCTTCGGATTTTGCTATTTCGGAGCAAGCTTTAAAAGCTTCGTCATTTGAAACAGTGATTATTTCGTCATAGATTTTTGTGTTAAGTGTATCCGGAATAAAGCCTGCTCCTATTCCCTGTATTTTATGAGGACCAGAAATCCCTTTTGACAAAAATGGAGAATCTGACGGTTCTACGGCGATTATTTGTATATTAGGATTTTTTGATTTTAAGTATTCGCTAGCTCCGCTTATAGTGCCGCCGGTTCCTACTCCCGCGACAAAAACATCAATATTTCCGCCGGTATCTTCCCAAATTTCAGGACCGGTTGTTGTTTTATGTATTGCAGGGTTTGCAGGATTTGTAAATTGACCGGGCATAAACGAGTTAGGAGTTGATTTTGCAAGTTCCTCTGCTTTTGCAATAGCCCCTTTCATTCCTTTGGCGCCTTCCGTAAGAACGAGCTCCGCTCCATAGGCTTTCAACAGATTTCTGCGCTCAATACTCATTGTCTCAGGCATAGTAAGAATAATTTTATATCCGCGTGAAACCGCAACAGAAGCAAGTCCTATGCCCGTATTGCCGCTGGTAGGTTCTATTATTACAGAATTTTTTTTAAGCAGCCCTTTTTCTTCCGCATCATCTAACATTGCTTTTGCTATTCTGTCTTTTACGCTGCCCGCTGGATTAAAATATTCCAGTTTTCCTATAATTTCTGCTTTAAGATTATTCTGTTTCTCATAGTTTTTCAGTCTTAAGAGCGGGGTTTTTCCTATTAAATCGGTAAGGTTATCATAAATTTTTGCCATAATAAGCTCCTCTCTTTTATTTAAATGTATGCTTTAAACATATATGATTGATTTTAATTTGTCAAGCATAGACGGCAAATTTTGATTTAAAAACTCATTGACAAAACAACGCTTTTCATATATACTCAATACAGTGAATATTTTTAAAAAATTGAAATCCGGAGAGAATTTTGCAGATGAAAAAAATGTATACTAAAAGTATCGGAATTTTTGTGTCAGCTTTGTTTTTAATGACGGTTTTTCCGTCTTTTTCACAGGCTAGATTCGACGATCCTTTTTTACAGCAACTTGTCAAAATAGCGGAAGCTCGTGATCAGAAACTAGTTGTTGCCTACGAACAAATACAGCTTGCGGAAATAAGAGCTATAAAAGCCGCGAGAGCATTTTTCCCTCAGATTATGCTGCAGCATTCTTCTTCAAAAGGAACCACTGCCATGGCGGCATCGGCTGGCGGTTTTGCCGCGGATGAATATAATTCTCAAGAATACGGAGTTCGTGCAGTACAGACACTATATGAAGGCTACAGAACAAAAGGTATGTACAGATATGAAACAATGATGGTTGACGCGGCGAGATTTAATTATACAAAAACGCGAGAAGAGCTTCTGACTAGGGTAAAACTTGCCTATTTCGAATATCTTACATTGAATCAGGAATATAAAGCGCTCGGAAAAGCTTTTGAAATAGTTGAAACTTTAATAATAAAAATAAGAAATGAATATAAAGCAAGAGCTATTTCAGAGCTTGATATGGTTGAAGCCGAGAATTTTAGAGATAAAGTTGCCGACATGCTTGCCTCCTCACAAATTAATCTAGGTTTTACGATTAAAAAACTTCTTGATACAGTCGGGATTCACAGTCTTGACGATATAAATGCGAAAGCTTCCGAAGAACTTTCTGACGACATTGCGGAAATAACTTTTACTTTGCATGATATATTGAGTTTTGTTTTGTCAAACAATCTTGATGTTCAAACTGCGAAAGTCCAAGCTCAGATGGCCGATATGAGAATAAGGATAAACCGATCCAAAATAATTCCTAAATTTTATGTCGAAGGTTTTTATGGAAAAAGCGGTGAAGCTTTTACTACAGAACCTCTGGAACTTACGACGGCTTGGAACGTGGCTTTAAGAATGTCGTGGGGTTTGTGGGGAAATTCTCTTGAAGCATCGTATAATCAGGAACATACAGATCCTTCGACCATAGTTGACGCAAGTAAACGAATTGACACGACTTCTTATGATATAAAACTTTCTCTTTTAGACGACTTAGGTTTTTTTGTTGATGCAAAAGAAAGCAGAGTAGGCTTTAACCAAACTTCAAGCGAATATGTAGACGTGTTAAAGACCAGACGTCTTGAGGTTGAAAAAGCTTACAATGAATATTTAACTTCATTAAACAGTGCCAGAACATCGAGAAAAGAAATTACTTTAAGAGAAAGAAAGCTTGCTTTAATGAGAAGAAAAAATGAATTATATGAAGTGCCGACGGTAAATCTTATGGAAGAATCTTGGAAGTATGCCGAAGCGATTTCTGCTTACGCGAGAGCTATTTTTCAAAACCATTCATCGGTGACTGAAATGGAAAGATTAACATTAATGCCTTTAAGATAACATAGGAGAGGGGGAACTCTTGGAAAAAATTAAGTATTATTTCTTTTTAATTAAAGACAATATCAGCCATTCAATCGGGAATTACAGGGCTCAGGAACCGCAGGCTTTTAAAAGGCTTATGTATACCATATTAATTTGTATGATTTTGATTTTTGTCGCTATAGCCGTATATTTATTGTTTTTTAATAAAAAAGCCGCTCCGGAAGAAGTGGTCAATTTTATACAGGTAAAAACCATAAGGGTTGTCAAGCAAGATTTTACCGACAAATATACAGTAATGGGTTCTATAAAAGGCGCAATAGAGAATGATATGCGTTTTGAGATAGAAGGACTTCTTGAAAGATATAATTTTAGAGAAGGCGCGCACATAAACCAAGGGCAGGTTATTTGTTCGCTTAACCCCAAAGACGCTTTGTCTAAAGCCGATTATGCGCAAAGCAGATTTAAAAGTGAGAATTCCTCGTTTTTGTCCGCAAAAGAGCGGTATAAGGTTTATGAAGAAATGTTTAGAATGAAGGCTCTTGCGGAAAGTAAGCTGTATGAGGCAAAATTTGAACTTCAAGCCGCGGAATCGCGCGTTAAGTCTGCATTGTCTGAGCTTGAACTTGCGCAGTCAAATGTAAAGAAAACTAATCTTGAGGCTCCGACCGGCGGAATACTTGCCGAAATAATAATAAAGCCCGGCGAATATGTTACTCCGCAGGATGTTGTTTGTAAATTTATAAGCGACCGCGGAACTAATTTTGAAGTTGATATTCCCGAAAAAGACTTACAAAAACTTGCCATAGGACAAAAGGTCAAAATTTTGAGCGATTCGTTTCCGGACAGAGAATTTGACGGCGTTCTTATGGAAATAGCTCCGATTGTAAATGTAAGAACCAGAACCTCAACAGTAAAAATTAATGTTGAAAATGCCCAGGGTTTGCTGCGTTCCGGTATGTTTGCCAGAGGAACCATATATTTGAGAGAACTTAAAAATGTAGTTTTGATACCTGCCGACAGCGTTGTTTCTCTCAACAATGTTACGTTCTTGGTGCCGATAGTAATACCTGATTTAAAACCGGGTGAAGGGACCATACAAATGAGACCTGTTATTGTCGGAGATAAAGTCGGCGATAAAATTGTGATTTTGGAAGGACTCAATATCGGAGAGATGATTCCTGCGGAAACTAACGGACAGCTTTCAGACGGCGCCAGAGTAAAGTTTCAGGAAATGCTGGAATCCGATTCGCCTGTGGAAATGCAGTATTAAAAACAGGAGATAGGAGTTAGGAATGAGGAATTAACAGAAAAATTTTAAAATATTTATTTTTAATTCCCGATCTACTCAATCCTCTCTTCTAACTCCGTTTAAAAATGATAGATTTAGGAATAAAAAAACCAGTAACCACCATTATGATTGTCATAGCATTGATGATGTTTTCGTCAATTATGGCAGTTCGAATACCTATTGAATTAAATCCCAACACTCAAAGCGGAATGATAAGCGTAATAACAAGACTTCGCGGAGGCGTTGCCGCAACCGAAGTTGAAAAGTACGTTACCCGCCCTCTTGAAGAAGTTTTTTCTGAACTCAGCGGTTTAAAAGAAATGATTTCTTCGTCTAAAGAGTCAGAATCCAACATAATGATGACGTTTCATTACGGCGTGAATACCGAATTTATGGTTATCGACGTGCGTGAGAAGATTGCGCTTGTCAAACATCTTTTACCAAAAGAATCCGAAAAACCGATTATTGCAAAATTTGAACAGTCCGACGCGCCGATTATTATCATTTCTTTGAGTTCGGAAAAATTTTCTCCCGAGCAGTTAAGAGAAATAGCCGAAGAGCAGATAAAAGAAAAAATAATGAGGGTTTCGGGCGTTGCCAATATTGACATCGGAGGCGGAAGGGAAAGAAAGCTTCTTATGAATATTGACAATGCTAAACTTTTGGCATACCAGCTTCCGATGCTTGAAGTTGTGCAGAAAATAAGTCTTGCTAATATTTCTATTTCTGCCGGAAGCATAGACGAAAGAAATTCAACTTATGTAATCAGGGCTACCGGCGAATATGAGAAAATAGAAGAAATAGAGAATACAGGAATTGCCATAACTCCGGCCGGATCTGTAATAAGAATCAAAGATATAGGTACGGTGCAGGATTCTTTTAACGAACCTACTTCTTTTGCAAGGCTTAATGTTGAGCCTGTGGTGTCTTTGTATATACAAAGAGAATCTACGGCAAACACCATACGCACTGCATCCGAGTCGCTTCAGATTATTGAAGGTCTTAGAAAAACACTTGATCCTTCAATTGCTATAACAGTTGTTAAAAATGACGCGGAATACATAGAAAAAGCGATTTATTCTCTGGTTGAATCTTTGGTTATAGGAGCCATACTTCTTGCCGGAATTTTGTTTATTTTTATGAGAAACGTAAAAAACATACTTATAGTAGCCACTACCCTTCCTTTGAGTATTTTTATTTGCGCTATTCTTATGTATTTTACTAACCAGACTTTTAATGTCATGACGCTCAGCGGTCTTGCCATGGGTATAGCCAACGTTATGGACAACGCTATCGTCGTAATAGAAAATATTGCGTTTCATCATCACAGAAAAACTTTTAAGACAAAAGTTGAACTTGTCGTAAAAGGAACTGCCGAACTCTGGCAGCCGATTTTTGCTTCGACAGTCACAACTATAGTTGTATTTTTGCCGCTTGTGTTTTTAGATCCCGAAATAAGACAGCTTTATGTGCCGTTCGGACTTACTATTACTTTTGCTCTTATAGCGTCGCTTGTAAGCACGATGATTTTTGTTCCTCCCCAGATTTATTTTTGGCAGAATAATTTTGAACTTGAGTTTCAGAGCTGGTATATGTGGATAAGACGTATGTACGGAAAATGCTTGAAATTTGTTTTCAGGCGCCAGACTTTCGTATGGCTTTTTGTTTTTGCTCTGTTTTTTGCTTCGATAAAAATTTTTCAAACCCGCGATTCTGAATTTATGGATTCAGGAGATACTAATACTTTCAGAATAGGCATACAGTTTCCGCCGGCAACCCGTATAGAAGTTTCAAACGAAATAGTCAAAAAATTGGAAATAAAACTTATGTCTTATAAAGACGACGTAGAAAGAGTTTCGTCGAAAATCGAAAAACTTCACACATTCGTGGAAGTTAAAGTCTATAAAAACGCTGACACTTTTAAAGATGAGTTTAGAAAAAATTTTCCGGATTACAGCCCAGCCTTCGTGTATTACCAAGAAGGAGGCGCTGCTGGCAGCAAAGAAATGTTCGTTGATTTTTACGGAGAGGATTATGACCAGTTGAAACAGCTTGCTTTTGCCGCTTCAGGCAGGCTTCAGCAGGTTCAAGGGCTGGATGACGTAAAAATAAGAATGAGAGAAGACGAGCCGGAGATAAATGTTGTTGTGGACAATCAAAGGTTGTCGAATTTCGGGCTTACCGCTTATTATTTCGGGAATACACTGCATTGCCAAATAAGAGGACTTATAGCCACACAGTATAGGACAGAAGGAAAACAAATAGAAACATTAGCCAGACTAACGCCCGGTACCGTAAAAAATATCAGCGACGTGATGTTTTTGTCTTTGATCAATTCTAAAAAAGAGGCTGTACGCGTCGGTCAGGTCGCTTCAGTAGAAGAAGTGAAATCTACACAGGAAATCTGGCGTAAAAATAAAAACCGTTTTATACAGATAAGCTCCAACAGGACAAAAATTGGGCTTACTACCGCGGCAGACGGAATAAACAACGCGATGAAAGGCATATCGTTTCCACGAGATTACTCTTTTAAAATTTCAGGAGATTATGAAAAAACTGTTGAGAGCGAAAGTCAGTTTATAATGGCGGTGGCGCTCACTGTAATTTTAATATTTTTTGTTTTGGCGTCGATTTTTGAATCATATAAACAGCCGTTTTTAATTATGTTTGCGCTGCCTCTAAGTATTATAGGAGTGGCATTTTCTCTTTGGATATTTAAAAAATCAATAAGCTTGGGCGTTTGGATAGGTGTGATGATTCTGTTTGGTTCAATTGTTTACGGATCTATTATTATAGTGGATAAAATAAATCAAAGAAAGCACGGCAGGACAAACGTATTAAGGGTTATATTTGAGTCTTGCAAAGAAAGATTAAGACCCGAAATTATAACTTTTCTTATGAAAACGCTCGGGCTTTTACCTATGGTTTTGAGCCGCGATGAGGCCGCGTCTATGTGGAAGTCTCTGGCGCTTACTGTTCTTTGCGGCACTATAACAGGGACAATGCTTACGCTTCTTGTTATTCCGACGGCATATTATCTTTTGGATAATCCCAGAAAGAGTCTCGGCGGAATTTTGAGAAGTTTTTCATTTATATTCGGCGGTTCTGGAAGCAAAATTAAAAAGCTGGTTGTAAAAAAACCGGACGTTTTAACATCAGCCGAAAGAGATAAAAACGCTCCTAAAATACCGAGAATAAAGATATAATTAAAATATAAAACAAAGAGAGAGACAGAAAATGGGCATGCTAAGACTTCCGGTCGATAGACCAGTAACAACAATAATGATATTTTTATCCGTAGGGCTTTTAGGGCTTATTTCTTATTCAAGAATTCCCCAGGAGCTTTTTCCCGCAATGGAGTATCCGCAGATAACCATAGTTACAAAATACGACGGAGCGGGACCCGAAGAATCTGAAAAACTTATAAGCAAAATTGTTGAAGAAACCGCGGGAACGGTTAAAAATATAAAAAGAGTATCATCTATTTCCAAAGAAGGCGTATCCATAGTATCGTGCGAATTCAGATGGGGAACAAATATGGATTTTGCCGCGATGGACGTACGTGAAAAAATCGATTTGGTAAAAGAATCTCTTCCAAGGGAAGCCTTAGAACCAGTTGTTCTTAAATATAATCCTACTCAGGTTGAAGCAATAATGTTATCTGTCAGTTATAAAAACGGCGATTCATCGCCTTTAGCAATGGCGGAACTCCGTCGTATAGCTAAAAAGAACATAAAAGATGAACTTGAAAGGTTAGAAGGTGTTGCAAAAGTAGAACTTAGGGGTGGTGAGGAAAAAGAAGTGCTTGTAGAAATAGATAAAGGAAGACTTCTTGCCAATCAGGTTTCGATAAGTGAAATTATAACGTCTCTTCAAAACGCTAATATAACTTATCCAGCGGGAACAATTAAAGAAGGTAAACATGAGTATCTTGTAAAAACCGTCGGTGAGTTTCAAGATATAGCTGACGTCGCGTCTCTTTCTTTTTCAAAGGTCGATCACAATATTGATCAGGCAATGAGTACAAAAAGAGTAAGAAACAGAGCGCAGGAGGCCGGCGATAAGATAGTGTTTTTAAGAGATATTGCCGATGTCAAAGAGTCTTTAAGAGACAGAAAAGGTTTTTCCCGCTATAACGGAAATGAAAATATTTCTGTGGGCATATACCAGCAGTCCGGATCGAATTTAATAAATCTTTCAAAGTTAGTCCATCTAAAACTGAAAGACATAGAAGAGAAAATTCCGCCGGGAATCGAAATACTAATTACTTCCGACCAATCGGACTTTATTAAAGAATCTCTCGTGAATTTGTATTCCAGTCTTGTGCAAGGGGTAATGCTGTCTTTCATCCTTCTTTACTTTTTTATGAGAAGTTTTATGGCATCCATCATAATAAATATCGCGATTCCGGTCGCTCTTTGTTCAACTCTGAGTTTAATGTATTTTCAGGGAATAACCATAAACACTATGTCATTGGGCGGTATTACGGTAGGTATAGGGATGGTGATCGACAACTCCAATATGGTGCTTGAAAATATCTTAATGAAATACCATAAGCTTAAAGGGACAGGTACGGATAAAAAGGATTCTATTCACGCTGCGACAAGCAGTTTGCTTGCTCCTGTCTTAAGCGCTACCTTTACTTCCGTGGCTATATTTATTCCTTTTGTTTTTGTTGCCGGAATGATAGGGCAGCTTTTTAAACAGCTTGCTTTAACCATAACTTTTTCGCTGCTGTCATCTATTTTTGCCGCTATATTTTTGGTGCCCAGACTTGCTCTTACCGCCGATTTGGATAAACAGTCTATTACGGCGGGAATGGCGACCATAAACAAATATTTTACTCCGGTTTTTAAAAAAGCACTAGACTGGGGTCCGGGAAAAGTGTTTTTAGTGGTTTTTATATACACTCTTCTCGGCGCTGTTTGTTTTCAGTTTATTCCCAAGGAATTTATGCCTAAAGTCGACGAGAGAAGATTTGTCTTAAACGTAACTATGCCTCCCGACACTCCGCTTGACATAACTAATGCTACGTCAAAAAGAATAGAGCAGCTTATATCACGTTATCCGGAAATAAGAGATATTTCCGTAAGTATCGGATCTACCGGAGATGATTCCGGTGTTGCCGCCGTGGAAACTTTAGGCGCTTACCAGTCTAGAATAATCGGAAGATTAAACAGAGAAGGAATGTCAACGGACGAGCTTGTTGCCAATGTTTCAAATGAAATAAGAAAATGGAATATTAAAGGAATTGACACCGAATTTATCACTCAGCAGGGTATGTTTGGCGCTGGGGGCGGTTCATCGGGTCTTTTGATAGAAATAAGAGGAAAAGATTTACAAATACTTAAAAAATCAGCTGATGAAATAAGAAAAATTATGGAAGATATGCCGCAATTTTACGGAATAAAGCTTGACCCTCCCGATGAAGTTCCCGAATTAAGAATTATTATTGACAGAGAGCGTTCATCTCTTTTCGGTTTGTCAACTCAGGATATTTCAGCGATGACTTTGGCTGCAATAAAAGGTATGGTAGCCACAAAACTTAAACAAAAAGACGATGAAATGGATATAAGAGTAAGAATGCGCGCCGAGGACCGCGACCGGCTTGAAAAAGTTATGGAGATGCCGGCATATTCTCCATGGGGAATGACCATACAGCTAAAGCAGATTTCAACGGCTCATTTTGTAAAAACTTTGCCGGCGATTAAAAGAATTGAAGGCGAAAGAGCCTACTTTTTGTCTGCTAATGTAAGAGGAAACTTCACAAAAGCTGTAGGAGAGATTGAGGAAATATTACATTACAGATTTAACAACGAAGACGTGCATTGCGTTATTTCCGGCGAAATGCTTGCGATGAAAGAAGCGTTATCCGAGATTTCTTTTGCATTGGGGCTTGGCGTTATAATAATTTTTATGATTTTAGCTTCCCAATTTGAATCAATTTACCAGCCGCTTATAGTTATGATAGCGGTTCCTTTGGGCGTTGTAGGTTCTTTGTATACTCTTTTTCTAACGGGTCAGACTATTAATTCCATATCAATGTTAGGGTTTATCATGCTTGTAGGAAACGTTACCAACATATCTATTTTGCTTGTGGACAGGTATAATCTTATGATTGAAACCGAAAAAGAGAACAATAACGGGAAAATTCCGGATATACTTACTCTTAAGCACAAAGTTTTGGAAACTACCGTAAATCACGTGCGTCCGATATCCATGACAACGCTCACAACCGTTGCCTCGCTTATTCCTCTTGCAATAGGATTCGGCGGAGCGTCAACCAATCAGCCTATGGCCATTGCGGTTGTAGGCGGTTTATTTTTTGCTCTTATACTGGCTTTAATTTTTGTCCCTTACGTATATCTTATGGCGAAAGGAATGAGAAACAGTGATGAAGCGGAATTGTTTGATCCGCTGTTTTCCACTAATAAAAAGAAAGACCCGGATACTCCTTGGGGATAAAAGCTGATGATAGAAAAGAAAATCGCTTTTATCAGCGATTTTGACGGTACAATTACAAAAGAAGATTTTTTTAATATGGTTATAGAGCGTCTGCTTACGCCTGACGATTTAAAACCGTGGCAGGATTATCTAGATAAAAAAATTACTCACTATCAGGCGCTCGGAGAAATTTTCTCCAAAATACGTATTTCTCAAAGCAAACTTGAACAATTTATACAAAGCATAGAAATAGATCCTTATTTTACGCAAACGCTTGATGTATGCAAAACTTTAAAAATTCCAATTTATATATGCAGCGCCGGTATGGACTATTATATTTTGAAAAGAATACCTCGCGAAATTGAAAAGTATAATATAACGCTTCTTTCAAATAAAGGAGAATATTCTCCAGAAATAGGCTTTACGTTGACTCCTCCTCCAAGCGACCATATGTTTTTTAATAAAAACACAGGTATTTCCAAAGAAGCGCTTGTAGAGCATTTAAAGAATCAAGGTTTTTTTACGATATATGCCGGAGACGGTATTCCTGATCTTAAAGCGGCAAAAATTGCCGATACAGTATTTGCAAAAAGCGTTCTTTTGGAATTGTGCCGAAAACAAAATATAAAAACCTTAGAGTTTAACGATTTCAGGGATATTACGAAATATATAAAACAGCTGAAGATGGGATGTTGAGAGGTTGAGTAACGGCGTTGTCTTTGTTTTTACTCATCTTCCCACCATCTCATCCTCTCATCTTCTACGAGGCTACCATGTCTGTAAACAAAGCAATAAATATTCCATCCCTTTTAAAAATAGGTTCGGGAAAAATTTCCAAAATAGGGAAATATCTTTACGACAGGCAGTACTTTAAAGCCGCGCTGTTTTTCAGCAGCGGAATAGAAGACGTTGTAGGTACAGAACTTTACGGCGGGTTAAAAAAATTCGGTATTGAAGTTGTGCATAAAGATTCAATATCCGATATAAATATAGAAAATATAATTCATACGGCTTTTAAAATTCCTGCGACTGTAAATGTTTTAATAGGCATAGGCGGTGGAAAATCTTTAGATTACAGCAAATATTGCGCGCATATTTTAAAAATTCCGTTTATAAGCGTGCCGACTTCCGTATCAAACGACGGTTTTTGCAGTCCGAATGCCTCTCTTTTGGTTGAAGGTAAAAGAAAAAGCGTGAAATCAAGTATTCCTTACGGAGTTGTCGCAGATATAGATGTTATTATCAACGCTCCGGAAGAAACTTTTTATTCCGGTATCGGCGATATGATCGCAAAGGTCAGCGCGCTTTGGGATTGGAAAGAAGCATTCAATAAAAAGCTAAGTGATTATAGTGATTTTGCGGCATTGCTTGCAGGAAATTCTCTGGATTCTTTATACTATGCCGAAGCTTTCGCGAATTTCAAGTCAAAAGAATTTTACGCGAAATTAGTAAATTCTCTGGTTATCAGCGGGATAGCCATGGAAGTGGCGGATTCGTCAAGACCGGCAAGCGGAAGCGAACATCTGATTTCGCATGCTTTAGATTATATTTCATTATCTCCGAGAATTCATGGAATACAAACGGGCGTAGCGGCTTATTTATGCGCGCGTCTTCAAAACAATAATACCGGAAATATCGGCGCATTTCTTGAAAACACGGGATTTGTAGGATTTGTAGGTAAAGCTCCTTTTGACAAACAAACATTCATAAAAGCCATAGAATATGCCCCGAAAGTAAAAAGCGATTATTACACAATATTAAGCGAAAAAGATTCTTTGGAAAAAGCGATAAACCTGATAGAAAGCGACAAGATTTTGAAAGAAATGATAAAATGAAATAAATCATTTTAAAAACCGGGAAGCTGTATAAAAAGGTAGACAATAGTTAATAATTTGCCTATAATTACAACAAACTAATGAAAAGAAAAATATTAATCAGTTTTTTAGCTGTGATTTTTTCTGTTTCCCAGTGCTTCGCTGACGGCGGGGGCACTACGGTTTTTAATTTCTTAAAAATGCCTTTAAACGCACAAGTTGCCTCAATGGCGGGTATATCTTCAATATTTGTTTCCGCCGCCGCTTTAAATCCGTCGCTAATAGCTTTTTCCGAAAAGCCCGTGCTTTCAGCGGCTTACGCCTTTCATTTTCAAAATGTAAATTATAATTCCTTAAGTTTTTCATATCCTTTCAAAAAATTCGGCATGAACATTACTTACGGCGGTATGAATTACGGCCATATAGATTCTTTTATTGAGTCAAACGGAGATTATGAGTATAACGGCTCCGTAAACGCGGATGACGCTTTTGTAAGCGTGGGCATAGGCAAAGAAATAACAGAGAATATTTTGCTTGGAGCTTCGGCAAAATATGTGTGGCAAAAAATAGATGACAGCAGTATTGACGGAATAGCGTTTTCTTTTTCAGGAACATATCTTTTTTCCGATTATACATTTTATTTTTCCGGCGGGGTTGAAAATATCGGGCCTAAAGTTGACGAATATGATCTTCCGTCAAGCGTTTTTGTCGATTTTGTAGATTCATTGTCCGATTTTATCCCGTTTTCCTACGCTGTAGGACTAAGGGCTTATTTTGATAATACGCTATGGTTTAAAGCCGCGGGAGAATACGCGCTTCATGAAATGTTTGTTTTAAGAGGCGGTTACAGCTTACCGCTAAATAACGCAAACGATACTTTGGGCGACTGGTATCAAAAGAATTTGTCAGTCGGTTTTGGTTTTGAATACGGCTTTTTAAAAATAGATTATGCCTGGCTTCCTTTTGGAAATTTGGGAAGCACAAGTATGTTTTCACTTAGTGTAAGTTTTTAATAACAGGAATTAATGACAAACAAAAACAACCATGAAAAATAAAATTTTAAAAACATTTAAAGCCATTTTAGTTTTACTGCTGCTGGTTTCAATATCGGCGCCGGTTTATGCTGCCGTAAGAAGCAAAATAAGCGGCAGGCTTTTGCATGAGGCTTCACAGCAGCCTTCGTTTTCGCCTGCGGCATTCGGCAAATCGTCAACTGAGGAAAAAGATTATATAAATGTTTTGTTTTACCCCGTGAATAAAGACAGCAAAAACATAGACCTCTCGTTTTTTAAATCAAGAAATATAGAATATTTCAAATCACGCAGCTTTGTGCGCGCGAAAGTCCCGAAAACCATGATAAAAGATTTAGAAAATGTTTCGGGCGCGCAGTTTATAGACATTTCTTATAAAGCCAGAGCCTTGGAAATTTATTCGGAAGGAAGAAACTCCATAAACGCTTCAACATTTTATTTTAATAATGTAAACGGAGACGGCGTAAAAATAGCCATTATGGATATTGAATTTCAGGGTTACGCAGCTCTTCAAAGCAGGGGTGAGTTGCCGTCAAATTTAATAACCAAAGATTTTACAGGCGGTTATTATACAACTCCCTCTGACGCTCCGCCAATTGACCCTACTATAAGAGACGGTATTCACGGCGCGGCTTGCGCTGAAATTGTTTACGACATAGCTCCCGGCGCGCAAATGTATTTGCTTAAAATTGACTATGAAACATCTATGGAAAATGCTCTTGATTATTGCGTAAGCGAGGGTATACATATAGTAAGCGCTTCAATAGGATGGAGCATAGGCGACAGTTTTATGGACGGTACTGGTCCTATTGCCCAGCTTGCGGAAGCGGCGGTAAGCAGCGGGACTTTATGCGTATTTGCTGCCGGCAACGAAGCTACTTATTCATGGTTCGGTATGTTTTCCGACGGCGGAAACTCCGACGGTTATATGCGTTTTCCAAGCGGTGCTGATAATTTTTATTTGTATGTTCCGTTTGAAAACGAGGTTGTTTTTACCTGGGACGATTATGACGGCAGTACTATTGAATATATTATGGAAGTTTATGATCAAAACAACAATTATATATTATCAACGGAACCTATGTGGGCTTCGGGAAGCGTCCCTTGCGTTGCTTTTAATAATTTCTATACAAGCTCGACAAATTTCCGTTTTAAAATCAAGAAAAAAAATCCGACAGATCCTAATCTGCATTTCAGATTGTATTATCAAAACTGCAGGTTTTTGGGCAATCCGCTGGACAATATTAATCCCCAGTCAAGTTTGTCGTCACCGGCTGACGCAAGGTCGGTTTTAACCGTCGGCGCAATAAGTATCCAAAACTGGACATCTGGTCCCATAGAATATTTCAGTTCACGCGGTCCTTCAAGAGCAAACGCTAATTATCCGTACGCGCTAAATCCTGCCATAAAACCCGAAATTTGCGGACCTGACGGTGTGACAACCATATCTTACGGACAAAGAAATTTTTACGGTACGTCTGCAGCTACGCCTCATGTGGCAGGAGCTGCGGCGTTGCTTCTGTCGTTAAGTTCGTTTACATTAAACGTCGCGGATTTAAAAGCAGAGGTAATAAAATATGCGAAACCGGTAGGCACTTCCCCGGACAGCAATTACGGTTACGGAAAACTTGTGCTTGATACCTCAATCATACCGTGGGCAGCTGACGCGGGAAATATAGTTTGTTATCCGAATCCCGTAAGCATAAGCAAAAAAGGCTATATAAAAATTACAAATCTTCCGTATAACACGTCTTTTATAGAAATAAACGTATTTACGGTTACTGGAGAATTTGTAAAAACTTTCGGTCCTAGCGATGCCGTACCTGACGCAAACGGCAGAAAGACTATAACGTGGAATCTCAGAAATCAACACGGCAATTCAATTGCACCCGGGGTTTACTTTGTGGTTGTAAACACGCCTATAAATCAAAAAGTAGTCAAAAAAATAGCGATACAGAAGTAGTTTATATATTAAAAACTGAAATAGGAGTTTGTAGGAAAGGCCGATGATTTCGGTTTAAAGTAAAAACTTAATAGACACATTTTTTGGCGGAAGGTTAATGACTTTCCTCTGTTTGTAATAATACAAACACCATTTCAACCCAGAAAAGTGTCGCCACTATAAAGGGATAGTATGCCGTTTTCGGACGGCATATTGCCCAATGGCGACCTTTCTTTATGGAGTTGAAATGGCATATTGAAAGGTCGTCTTTTTTATGTAAAGGAGAAAAAACATGAATAGAAACAGTAATGCTTTGTCAGGGGAATTTTATGTTTTATCAAGGTTGTTGCGAAAAGGATTAGACGCTTCATTAACGCTTGGAAACACAAAGTCTGTTGATATACTTATAAGAAATCCCGAGACAGGAAAAAAATTTGATATAGAAGTTAAAACTACAGCATTGGAAAAAGAATATGGTGGGAAATGGGGAAAACATTTGTTTTGGTTTTTGAAGGAAGGTATTTTAGAGCGGAAAGAATATAGCGATAAATCTTTTTATTTTGTTTTTGTTTGGCTACAACCTAATGACGACTATGAAATTTTTATTGTCCCCGGCAAAAAAGTAATAGACTATGTTCGGTTTGCTATAAAGAAATCAACGGAATTAGGAGTTAAGAAAAATTATAATCTTCGTATAGGTGATGATACAGAATATGTGCTAGATAAAACAAAATACAAAAATAATTTTAATCCATTTTTTAAGGGAGCAATATAATGAAAAATAAAAATTCAACCCGAGTTTATTCAAGTGATGACTCTTCTGAGAAAATAAAGCAGAACTTTGAATATTATTACAGTAAATTATTGTTGAAATTTCCAGAATTAAAAGATGAAAAAGAAAAGAATAGGCTGAAACAAAAATCAAGTTATGGATTTTTTGAGATTTTTATATCGTTTGCATTGTCTATAATACTAACACTTATACTATTACCATCAATGCTTTTTATAATGGTATTATTTAACAATATAATTAGTTTGCCAGAAATCAATGATGATATTATGATTTTGATAATTGTTTTTAGTATTATAAGTTGTTTTGTAATGTCGGTTATTTTTGTAAAAAAGATAAAGTTGTCGAGATTAGAAAAGCCGCTATGCAAATGCGGTTATCCGTTACAAAAAATTGAAATTCACAAAGATTTAACTGATTCTTGGACGGAACATAGGGAACGAAAAGAAAAAGAATATGCAGGTAATAATAAATATCGTATAAAATATTATAACGACGAATATAAAATATATGAATATTCTCATGCCTATGAGTGTCCTCATTGTAAAAAACAAGAACACAAAACATCAACTTTGAAAAACAAGGTTTCCTCAAAACTTATATCTGTCATTAAGTAATATTTTTGATAGTTATAGAAACAAATCAGGCGTTTTTGAGAATTCAATTATAGAACTCTTAAAAACGCCTGATTTTTCAAATGCTTTTGTATTAAAATGAAACTTATTTACTGATGGTGGAGGTAGACGGGATTGAACCGACGACCTCTTGCATGCCATGCAAGCGCTCTCCCAGCTGAGCTATACCCCCATACAACTTCAATTAAAAATTAATAAAGAACAATGAATAATTAACTAAAATTTCTCTAAAGTCCGTTAATTATATAAAAAGATATCGTTCTTGTCAAAATTTGTTAATTTATGTATAATTTTCAAAGTAAATTTGAGATAAAACGGGGTATTAAAATGATTTATTCGGAATACATTAGCCGTGAAACAAAAGGCTATACAGATATTTTTGACATTACCGAAGATGTTAAACGCATTGTTCAACGCTCCGGTGTTACTAACGGATTGCTTACTATTGCGGTTACAAGTTCCACTTCGGCGGTATCAACGCTTGAGTTTGAGCCGGGCCTTGTCGCAGATTTACGAAAAGCATTAGATATAATTGCTCCCGAAAAAGGCGTTTACGCTCATGACGAAAAATGGCATGACGGAAACGGTTTTTCTCATATACGTTCTTCTTTGGTAGGCACATCAAAAACCATTCCTATAACGGCAAAATCTCCGCTGCTTGGTACATGGCAGCAGATAATTTTAATTGATTTTGACAACAGACCGAGAAGCAGAAAAGTTTTTGTACAGGTTTTCGGAGAATAAAAAGTGACATTAAAAGTTATAGCAGGAGACGCCCGCGGGAGAATGTTAAAAACTTTGCCGCAGGATGATTTATCTATACGGCCGATGCTTGGCAGGATGAAAAAGTCCGTCTTTGATATTATACAATTCAAAGTTGCGGGCAGCGATTTTCTTGATTTATTTGCCGGGGTCGGGTCGGTAGGCATAGAAGCTCTTTCAAGAGGAGCTAACAGATGCGTTTTCGCGGAGCTTAGCGATACATCTTTAAAGCTTATAAAGCACAATGTAAATATGCTCGGTTATAATGACAGGGCGGAAATTGTTAGATGCAACGTTATAAAAGATTTTGAAATGATTCAAAGGAAGTATGACATTGTTTTTATGGGTCCTCCTTATAAAGACGGTGATAAAAAAGCGCTTGCGCTGACTTATCCCGCATTGCAAAACGTTGTCCGCTATGACATATTAAAAGAAGATTCGGTTTTAATAGCGCAAAAACATATGAAAGAACCCGTAGGAAAAGTAGCCGGGCTTGAAAATTACAGAACTGAAAAATACGGTGACACAGTTGTTCTTTTCTATAAGAGAAGTTAGGGAACAAACGGTTGTTGGCTTTGCCGCATTAATGCGGCTATGAGTTGGAAATTTTTAAAAATCAATTGAGGACTGTCCGAAGCGGCAACCGTAAAGCCGTTATATGCCGCAAGTTTCGCAAATTGTTTTAAAAATTTTTAACGAATGCATTTCAGCGGCGGGCGTTTTTGATTACTTTTTGCGCTCGTGCAAAAAGTAATTTGGGTGCAGGGCGAAGCGCCTGCAAGGATATTTATGACTTGGGAAGATTTTAAAATAAGTTATTCAAGAATAAATTCATATTTGTTTTGCCCTTACAAATATAAATTGGTTTATGTTTATAATATGCATATTCCGATTAATCCCGATATAACTTTCGGGCATATAATACATGCCGTTCTTGAAAGTTATCATTCCAAAAACGGGAGTACGCTTGAAGAGTTGATGGAATGTTATGATGAAAACTGGAAAAACGACGGTTTTAAAGACCCGATAGATATTTTTGAATATTACGAGCGCGGCAAGGTAATGCTTGAAAATTATTATAAGTCTTTTACGCAGTCCGAAACTGAAATTTTATATACGGAAAAATCTTTTGACGCCAATATCGGAAAGTACAGATTTATAGGAATTATTGACAGAGTTGATAAATATCCGGATGGCAAATACGAAGTTATGGATTATAAAACGCATGCCAAGGTCTGGACGCAGGAAAAAGTTGATAATGATTTGCAGCTGACAATATATGCGTATGCCTGTAAAAATGTTTTCGGATTGAATCCTGATAAAATATCGGTTTATTTTTTATCGGAAAACAAAAAGATATATACGCAAAGAACGCCGGGGCAAATAGAAAACGCAGTGAATTTGTGTCTTGATACAGCGGGTAAAATAGTGTCCGAAAGTTTTGACCCGGACGTTTCAAAATGCCCGATGTGCGATTTTAAAAATAAGTGTAAATTTTCAACAGCGAAGGAAAATAAAAACGAGGAAGAAAAATGAAACAATTAACAGTAGTGAAATTCGGCGGAAGTTTAACTAAGAATCCTAAAGCTCAAAACAAGTTTTTAAAAGAGCTTGCCGAGATTTCGCGAAGACAAAATATAATTTTAGTTCACGGCGGCGGTCCTGAAATAAATTTTCTGCTTGAGAAATTTTCAATAGCAAGCAGATTTGTTAACGGATTAAGATTTACCGACGCGCCTGCTTTGGAAGTAGTGGAAATGGCTTTAAGCGGAAAAGTGAACAGAGTGCTGACTACCGGTCTTATTAAAAACAAAGCGAATGCCGTAGGCATTTCCGGAAAAGACGGAAAAAGCGTTATTTGTAAACAGGTAAAATCTTTGGGTTATGTCGGAGAGCCGGTAAAAGTTAACAAAAAACTTATAGAAGTCTTGATAAAAGCGGACTTTTTGCCTGTGATCGCTTCAATAGCCGCCGACTCAAAAGGCAATGTTATGAACGTTAACGCAGATACTTTAGCTACCGCTATAGCCGTTGCTTTTAAAGCGGATAAACTAGTTTTTCTTACAGACGTTGCGGGAGTTTTAGATAAAAGCAAAAAAACTATAAGAGAAATAAAAGTTAATAACATTGAGCCGCTTATAAAAGACGAAACAATTACCGGCGGGATGATACCAAAAATAAAAGGCTGCGCTGTTTCTGTGAAAAAAGGCGTGAAAGAAGTTTGGATTGCCGACGGCGTCAGCGGAATTAAGAACATTAAAGGAACAGTCATAAAGAAATAGCGTTTGTCATTCCGGGCTTGATCCGGAATCT
>Ga0123353_10001143_pt1 | contig 32364 bp, 18 predicted proteins | sample TergutLab28metaG_3_FD_92763 | JGI IMG/M metagenome (GOLD analysis project Ga0123353, IMG submission 92763) | Labiotermes labralis P3 segment gut microbial communities from Petit-Saut dam, French Guiana - Lab288 P3 | ecosystem: Host-associated > Arthropoda: Insects > Digestive system > Gut ... | reverse complement strand
GGCCCAGCGGCACCCACCAGCCGCCCACCCCACCGACGACCAGCCCCACCCGAACCACGACGCCCCCTCGCCCCGGCCAACCAGAGCATCAAGACGACGGCCTTGTTCAGCAGTCTCCTAGGGGCGGGCGAGGCGGCGCAGCAGGGTGAGGGCTTCGGTGTGGGTCCACGGCAGCAGGACCTGCCAGATACGCACCGGGTGGCGTGTGGCGGTGCTGACCTGCAAGGGGATCACCCGGGCGGTGATCTCCCGGCGCAGACGGGACGTCTGGGCCTCCAGGTCTGTGTTGCGTCTGGTCACCACCGCTGCCACGCCGTTGCCCAGGGCAGCCATCGGTTCGCTGGCTCCGAAGACGGCACGCAGAGCCGCCCCCAGGGCCGCGGCACGGGCGGCACGCAGCAGCGCCGGGACTTCGTCCACAGCGACGTCGATAACGGTCAGGGCGTGGACCGCACGCACCGAAGCGCCGTCACGTGAGGCTGCGGAGTACGTCTCGGCAAGGCGTTGTCCCAGGTAGGCCCCGGTAGGAAGACCTGTCGTCGGGTCGACGACGCCACCGCAGACGGCCAGCCCCGCCTGCCCGTCCGCCCAGCCTGCGGCCAGGGCGCGCAGCACGTCCAGGGGCACTTTGATGCCTTCGGTGCGGTACAGGCAGACCAGGTCGTCGATGGCTTCTGCGACACCGACGCCCGCGTCCGCGCGGGCTCGTCCGAGGTCTTCGGCGGCGTCCAGGGCACGGGCTCCTGTGGCGACGGCTTGGACCAGCGGGTCGACCGCAGGGTGGTACCAGTCGCTGGGCCGCAGCCACACAGAGTCGACGCTCGCTGCGTGCCAACGATCACGCAGTGCTGCTGGCGTCTGTGGCTGCGTCACGCGAACTGAGAGGCGCCACGCCCGGAAACGTGACGCGCCCAACGACAGCTGTCCGGGGAGTTCACCCAGTGCCCGGATTATGGCAGGCTAGGGCTGAACGACGGGAGCCAAGACCGGTGGCTATCGAAGGGCTACAGCGCAGCGACGCGGAGTTGCTTGCTGCCGTCCGCGCGGGCGAAGTCGAAGCGTACGGCGCCTTGTACAACCGCCATGCCGTCGCGGCCTTGGCTGTGGCCAGGCGCTACACCGATTCTGTTGCTGATGCCGAAGACGTTGTCGCTGACTCATTTACGGCGGTTTATACCGCTTTGCAACGTGGCCGCGGGCCGACCGAGGCTTTCCGCGCGTACCTGTTCACCGTGGTGCGCAGGGTTGCGACCTTGCACCGCGACCATGGCCGGCGCGTCCAGCCCACCGACGACGACCAGACCCTCGAGGCCGCCGGTGTCGTCATGGCCGGGGCTGACGCCCCCGCCCTGGCCGGGTTCGAGTCGACTGTCGTCGCGCGGGCGTTCACCACGCTGCCTGAACGCTGGCAGCTGGTGCTGTGGCACACCGAGGTCGAGGGACTGGCCCCCGCACAGGTCGCGCCGCTGCTGGGCCTGTCGGCTAACTCTGCCTCGGCCCTGGCGTACCGGGCGCGCGAGGGTCTGCGCCAGGCGTACCTGACCGAGCACCTGGCCAGTGGTGTGGCCGAACGTTGCCGCCCGGTCGCCGACAAGCTCGGCGCCTACGTGCGCGGCGGCCTGGGACCGCGCGAAGCGCGCAAGATCGCCGACCACATCCGCGAGTGCGCCTCGTGCCGGGCCCTGCACGCCGAGCTCGGTGACGTCAACCACGGGATGCGCACGATCATCGGCCCGCTGGTCCTGGGTATGGTTGGTCTGGGTGCGCTGGACCAGCTGCTGGCGATCGGTGGTGGCGTGGCCTCTGGTGCTGCGGCCTCTGGTGCTGCGAGCGCGGCTGGCGGTTCGGCCTCAGGGTCTGGCACCGCCGCCTCGGCGGGGGCAGCCTCGGCGGGCGGAGGGTTTTCCGGGTCGGCGCCGCTGGTCGCGGCCGCTGCTGCCGCGCTCGTCGTCGTCGCGGGCGCTGCGGTGTTCGCGCTCAACGGCCGCTCGCCCGACTCGCCCGAACCGGTCCCCCCGCCGGTCGCGTCGGCCGCGGTTCCGTCCGTGCCTGGAGGGACGCCCTCGGTCGCACCGTTGGAGCCCGAAGAGCCGCTCCCGGTGCTGGGTGTAGAAGAGCCGGTCCCTGTGTCGTCGTCGTCGTCGACGCCCGCTCCCCCGCCTGCCCCCGTCGTCACCCCCACGTCGGCTCCCACCTCGACCACCGCGACGGCTGCTCCGACCGCCACCGCGACAGCCACCCCGACCGCCACGCCGACGGTCTCCCCGACGGTCACCCCCACGCCTCCTGCGCCGCCCATCACCCCCGACCCTGCCGTGCCGGCCGTGGGTGTGGACACCAGCGGTTCGCTGCTCGCGCTGCAGGCGGGCCTGTCGGCCCAGGACCTGCGGCTGGTTGTGCACAACACCGGTGGTGACGCCAAGAACCTCGTCGCGACGATCACCGTGCCCGACGGGATCCGTCTCGACGGTGCCCCAGGTCCCAACGGTGGCGGACAAGCCGTCGCCGTGGCCTCGTGGGTGTGCGCCCCCACGTCGACGCAGGCCGCGACATGCACGTTGGGCCAGCTGGCCGCTGGCGAGACCTCTGAGATCGTCCTGAAAGTCACTGTCGGCGAGGACTACGACGGCACCGGCGGCTCCCTGCAGGTCCTTTTGTCGAACGATGCGCTCGAGCTGGCGACGCAGGCCGTCGTACCGGTCACCGTGGCGCCCGCCCCAGCCCGGCTCGTGGTCGCTGGCACCCCGGTGACGCTCGTGGCCAACCGGACCCGTCCGCTGGTCTTGGACGTGTCGAACGCTGGTGGGATGGACGCTGACCAGGCAGCGGTCGTGCTGCACCTGCCGGTGGGTGTGCACCTGGTCGGCCCGGCGTCGCCGGGGTGGACGTGCCTGCCGACCGACGTCAGCGAGGTCACCTGCACCGCCACCGTCGCCCGCCGCTCCAGCCTGCCGCTCGAGGTGCCGTTGAGCACCGTGTCTGGCGGCTCCGGCGCGATCACCATCTCTTACCCCGGTGGGCTGACCGCGGTCCCGTGCGCCGTGGTCGAACCCGCGACGCTCGCGGTGAGCGGTCCAGCGAACGTCGGGCCGCTGACCCCTGGTGTGGCCGCCGACGTCGCGCTGGTCGTGACCAACACCGGCGAGCTGGCGTCAGGAACCGTCACCGTGGACCTGGCGTTGCCGCCCGGGCTCGTGGTCGCTGGCACCGTCGGTGGCGGCTGGACGTGCGCAGGCACCGCGTGCACGCACGACGGTCTGGCCCCGGGCGCGTCGGTGGGCCTGACCGTACCGCTGGCGGCGATGACCTCTGACGCGGTCGCCGACCTGGTCGTCACGGCGAGCGCCGACGACGCCGACGGCGAACCACTGCATATCGCGGTGCTCGTGGACTCAGGCCAGCTCACGGCACGGGTGTCGTTCACCGGCAACGCCCGGGTGGTCCAGGTGGGCGCCCCGCTGATGTCGTGCTCGCTCGACCCGCAGTGCCCCACCTACCTGGCTGGTGCCTACGACAACGACAGTGTGCCCATGAGCCCGCTGGACGTCGACCCGCCTGCGGGTCCGCGCCCGTCGCAGCCAGTCTCGTCGACGACCACGCTGACCTACCCGGGCGGCCAGGACGTGCTGTGGGCCGGGTTGTACTGGTCGGCGAACGCTGGGCCGTCCGACGCGTGGTCCACGGACCGCACCACGGTGCTGCTCCACGGTCCAGGCCAGGGGTACCAGCACGTCGACGGTACGGTCCTGGCCGACTTCACCGACTCCACCGGGTGGCACTACTACCAGTCCTTCGCCGACGTCACCGCCCAGGTCGCCGCTGGTGGCGGTGGCGCCTGGTCCCTGGCTGACGCGGCGGTCGCCGCCACGACCCCTGACCCGAGCGCTGGGTACTACGCCGGGTGGGCCCTGGTCGTGGTGTACGGCAACCCCAACGGTGTCGGCTCGCGGACTGTGACGGTGTACGACGGCGGCCAGTGGGTCACCGGCGCCGCGGTCCAGCTCGTCGCGAACACCCCCACCCCCGTGGGACAGCAGGTGACCGTCGGCGCCGTCGCCTGGGAGGGCGACGCGGCCACGAGCGGTGACACCCTGGCCCTCGCCGGTGTGCCGCTGACGCCGATGAGGGGTGGCGCGCCAGGCTCGTCGTCGAACGCTTTCGACTCGTGGGCCGCTGGCTGGACCCACCCCAACTCCCTGGGTGTGGACGCCAAGGCGTTCGCGCCTGTGCACCCGACGTCGGCCACGAGCCTCATCACCGCGTCGGCCGGCAACGACCGTTACCTGCTCGGTGTTGTCACCGTCACGTCGGGCTGAGCCTCACACGCTCCCGTAGAGCCTGTCGCCTGCATCACCGAGCCCCGGGACGATATACGCGTTGGCGTTCAGGTGGTCGTCGACCGCTGCGACGACGACCAGCACGTCCCGGTCGCCCACGGCCCGCTCGAGCCGCTCCAGGCCCTCCGGGGCGGCGATGAGGCACACGGCGGTGACGTCCTTGGCACCGCGGGCGAACAGCTTGTCCACGGCGGCAACCAACGTGCTTCCCGTGGCCAGCATGGGGTCGAGCAGGAAGCACTGCCGCCCCGACAGGTCTTGTGGCAGCCGGCTGGCGTACGTCACCGCCTCGAGGGTCTGCTCGTCGCGCACGATCCCCAAGAACCCGACCTCCGCCGTCGGGAGCAGCCGCATCATCGGGTCCAGCAGCCCGAGGCCCGCCCGCAGCACCGGCACCAGCAACGGCCTCGGCCTGGCAAGCGCCTGCCCCCGCGTGAGCGCCAACGGCGTGCGGACCTCCACCGGCTCGGTCGACAACCCCCGCATTGCCTCGTACCCCAGCAGCATGACCAGCTCGCCGGCGACCTCCCGGAACGTCGGCGAAGCTGTGTCCACATCGCGCAGCACAGTCAGCTTGTGCGACACCAACGGATGGTCAGCCACATGTATGCGCATACCTCCACCGTAGTGGGGGCGGCTGAAGAGGCGACCGACGAAACCGGGCAGGGGCAAGGATCTGCCCTACCCCCGTTGCTCAGCGAAGAAGTCCCGCAGCAACGCCGCGCACTCGTCCTCGCGGACCCCTGCCACGACCTGCGCCCGGTGCACCGCACGACGGTCCCGCACGACGTCCCACACCGAACCGCAAGCCCCCGCTTTCGGGTCCCACGCCCCCAGCACCACCCGTGGCACCCGGGCCAGGATGACTGCCCCGGCGCACGCCAGGCACGGCTCCAGCGTGACGACGAGCGCGCACCCGTCCAACCGCCACGTCCCCAGCGTCGTACCAGCCTGGCGGATGGCCAAGACCTCGGCGTGCGCTGTGGGGTCCCCCGTGGCCTGCCTGGCGTTACGCCCCCGCCCGATGACCTGGCCGTCCGGCCCCAGCACCACCGCCCCCACCGGAACGTCACCAGTGGTCAGCGCGGCGCGCGCCTCGTCCAGCGCCAGCCCCATGGCCCAGGTCTCGCGTTGTGTCGCCCGCACAGCCCCATCATCGCACGCCTGTGACGCACACCAGAGCCAACAAGGGCTCTGACCTGGGATTTCGTCGTCGCAGGACGACCACAGGGTCTGGCGGTAGCGGTGGGATTCGAACCCACGGTGGACTCTCACCCACACACGCTTTCGAGGCGTGCTCCTTTGACCGCTCGGACACGCTACCGCCGGACAGGCTACCCGAGGCCCGCCCGACCACCCAATCGATTCGGCCGAGCGGGCCGGGCCGGTGCCCGCCGCCGGGCTCTCCGCCCACCCCTCCGGTTATCGGTGTGCCTGTGTGGATAAGGAACCGGAACGCATTTGAAAATAGCCCGTGACGCCAGTTTTGAACGTCTCACCCGGGTGAGAAACAAGATCCGACACGCCTTGCGACACGCCGCCTGGCCATAGGCCACCCGTGGCCTGGGAACACCACAAAGGACGGCACGCCTGGAGGGCGCGCCCGGGCAGAAGAAGGTGAACATGGGATGACTGTGCAGGTCAGAGCCATATGTCCCGCTTCGTGAGGCAGCGGACACCGTCAATAGCACGAGTCTGCGAGGTCCGATTGGCCAGCCAGTCACCCGGGTGAACCATTGATGTGGCTCCGCACGGGTGTGGGCCAATGAGTAGATTCGCCCCAGCCGACCAGTGTCGGCCGAGCCCTGTGTGTCCAGGCGGCAGAAGCCCTCAGGAACAGCGGGACGATCGGCCCTGGTCGACTCCACCACTCGTCCGCGAGCCAAGGAAAGGCAGCCTGACAACACCGTGGACATACGTCTAACTGGAGGATCGGACTGATGCGAAAACGAATACTAGCGAGCGTGTTCGCGGCCTCGGTCGCCATCGCTCTCGCCGGCCCAGCCGTCGCCGCGCCGAACGACAACGGAAACGGCAACAACGGCAACGGCAACAGCAGCAGCAGCAACAACGGAAACGGCAACAGTGGCAACAACGGCAAGAGCGGCGGGGCGACGCCGTCACCGGAAGCAGAGACCCGGACGGTCTTCCTGAAGGGCTCTGGATCTAATTTCAGCCCGAACGGCTGGCAGAACGTCTTCACCGTTGGGGAGATCGACGAGGGATCTGACCCGAGCGTCTGGCACCTCGTCTACTCCGGCAAGGAATTCAACCAGATCACCAGCATGCAGGTGACGTTCACCAACGGTGAGGTCTTCCAGTGGACCCCTGGCATGAAGCCCTCGGTCAACGGTGGCGGCAACAACATGGGCTGGGTCATCGTCGCGCCGTACGACTGGGTGATCGCCTACGTCGACAAGGGCAACAACAACGACAGCGAAAGCTTCGTCGTCACTGCTGAGCCCGGCAACGGCATCAACTTCAACATCAGCGGCTACCACAAGGGCCGTCCGGCTGATAAGCCGCAGCTGCCGAAAGGCGAGCTGACCCTCGACAAGACCGTCGATGGTGGCGCGTTTGCCGACTGGAAGCTCCCGGCTGGCTACGACGGCACCCTTGCCGACCTGCTGGCCGACATCACCTTTGAGCTCTACGAGGCTGACGGCACCGAGCTCAAAGCAACCGGGACGTTGAACGCCGAAGGCAAGATCACGTTCGACCGCGCTCCCGGTGAGCTGGCGCCTGGTTGGTACGACGTCGTCGAGAAGCTCGGCCCCTCGGCCGCCGAGGTGTTCGCTCCGGCCGACAAGCCTGTGCGCATCTACTTCAACGGCTACAGCGCCAGCGTCGATGGCGACACGTTCGACCCGTCCGCCGAGTACTACGTCTCTTGGGACTGGGTCCAAAACAACGCCGTGGTGGGCCACAATGGTGTCCCGGTGAAGACCACGTTCGCCAATGGCGTGGTCTGGGACGGCAAGAAGACCGAGATCTGGAAAGACTACCTGGGCACTGGTCAGGACAACGAGATCCAAGGCATCACGGCCCGCACCAGCCGGGGCGGCGATGACTACCAGGAGTACGTCTCGTTCTGCGCCCACGTCGGATCGTGGTCGTACGCCGAAAACAACAGCTACGCTGCTTTCGAGCTGACTGACGAGGCGCGGGGCAAGATCCTCTCTGCCTTCAACTACATCCTCACGACCGGCGAATACGGCGAATTCTCGAAGAACGCTCCGCCGAACGCTGCCAGGATCTTGGCCCAGCTGGCTGTGTGGTACTTCCTTCCCCCGGACTCGAGCGAGTTCGAGATCGTGGACTTTGAGTTCTCCGGAACGTGGGAGTGGCTCAACAGCGAATGGCCAGCCGTCAAGGAGGCTGGCAACAGCTTCCGCTACGCGAAGACCGGTCCCGTCAAGGGTCTGTTCTACCTGACCAGCGGTGACGAGGCCGGGCAACGCCAGCCCCAGATCATCCCGCTGTTCGGTGATGGGGTCATCAACAACACGACCAAGGGCGAGCTGAACGTCGACGTCAACCTGGTGACCGAGGTCCAAAAACAGCTCCAGAAGACCAACACGTCCGTCGGTACCAGCACCTATGGTTCGTCGTGGACCGCGGTCAGCGACACTCCGGTCCTCGCGTGCCCTGGCGAGAACAACAGCAACCAGAACCTGCACTACGAGACGATCTTGGTCGAGAACCTGCCTGACGGCGCGGTCCTCGGGCCATATGCGATCGGATCGCGTGACAACGCCAACCGCGCCGTCGGCGGCAGCTTCTGGATCACACGGGTCGGCAACGAGATCTTTGTCGTCATGGACAAGGACGATGTGGTCACGGCCACCGGAGTCGTGGCCAGGGTGTTCACCGGTGAAGACGTGCCCTGCTGGGGCAACGCCGCCAGCAACGGCGGAGGCGTGACACTCGCTGGCGGCGGGTCGACCGTGGCCACTGCAGGGTGGGACAAGGGTTCCCGGTTCCAGCTCACAGCCGATGTCACCACGATCCACGTCGCGGTGAAGGGCGCCACCGTCGCCTACGTCGACCCGAGCAAGACGACGTACGCCTGCGAGCTGGTGCGCGAAGACCCGATCGAGACCAAGCCGTACGTCGGCGCGGCGGAGGTCACCTTCGTCGTCGACGGCCAGCGGTACGGTCGTGACGAGTCCGCGTCGCTGGCGCCTGGGAAGTACACGGTCGAGCTCTGGCTCGACGGTGAGATGGTCGCGTCCCTGGACGATGTCGTGGTCAGTGCAGGTGCGACCACCACCGCCAGCTTTGGGGACGTCGTCGTCGGCCAGCTCGAGCAGGACGTGTGGGAGGAAAACCCTGTCGCGGGTTCTCCAGGCTGTTTCACGTGGTTGTAGAGGTCAGCAGCGCTGACTGATCACGCTGTCTGATTGGCCCGAGGCCCGGTAGCCAGCTTGCTGGACTGCCGGGCCTCGGCATGTCCGCAACAACAGGTGGATCACCCGAGCAAGTGCCTCCTTGGGCCCCCTGGGTCCAGATACTGTACTGGCATGATCAGTGGCGCAGACGGACGGTGTCTCACGGCACCGGAGCTGGCAGGGTGGTTGGAGTACGTTCGGGGGTCGGGACGGGCGGTGGGGGACCTGGTTGTCATGGATCTTTTGCAGCGGGCTTTCGTGTGGGCGCAGGCCCTCGAAGACTGTGGGGGTGACGAGGCCCGGGTGTTCTGGGTCGAGCTGGACCGGGGGACGTTCGAGGAGTTTGCTGGTGACGGCGACCTCGACGACGACGACCTCGCCGAGCTGCGCGCCGACTGGGAGCACTATTGCCCCGACCCCACAGGATGGTTCCAGATCTCGTTGACGCGTCACCGCGGCTCGGTCGCCCTGGGTATCAATTCCTGCACGGTCGCCTACACCGCTGCCGACGAACCGTCCGGAGCTGCCGACCCACGGCTGCGTGCCGTCGCCGAATGGGTGCTGTCGGTCACACAAGACGTCGTCGAACAGGTCGATGCCAACTGGTACAACGGCTATGTCGCCGCTAACCTTCCGCACCGTAAACGCGTGGGCCGGATCCGCCGCGTCGACTGGTGGGACATCCACCCGGACGAACGTGAGCGGCACCTGCGCGACTTTTCCGCCGACGAGGCCGACCACCTCGTGCAGGCCGTGAAACGACGCCAGCACGTGTGGCGCGAGAGGCTGCCGTCCATGACGCTCGTGCAGTACCTCAAAGCGTGCCGTATCGCCTACGTCGCGGCCAGAGCCGAAGGCGCCGGGGACCACACAGCCCGCGAGCTGTACACACGCCACGCCGACGGCCGCCACGACGGTCTGCTGAACCTGGCCCCAGAATCAGCGGAAGAGTTCGCCGAGTTCCGCCAGTACGACGGCCGCCCCTGGCAGATCCTCGCCGGAGCAAACGACACCGGTGTCTCGCTGTACCCCACCTGCGACGACGACGGTTGGTACCTGACGGTCGCCTCAGACACCGTCTCCCGGTCAGTCGAGGCCGCCCGCATCTACCTGGCTCTCATCGACCACGCCATCCCTGTCGCGTTGGCCAACCCCGCACTCGTGGTCAATATGCTCACCGGCGCCGACGACATCGGTATCGTCCCCGAAGACGTCCGCCCCACCGCTGGCTGCCAGACCATGTTCCTCGGCGGCAACGTCGCCGACTTCCGCCACCTGGTTCCCGGCACCACCGCCGAGACCGTCTCCCGCGCCTACTGGTACCCCATCCCCCTGGTCCGCCCAGCCCCCCACCAGTGAGCCCAGATGCTGCACGTTTGACCGTCGCGCACCCACGGTCAGGTAGTCACTCGCCGCGCTCAGCCGAGGGTCAAGCGAGGTGAGACTCCAGGCGCTGGACTTTGCCGTCGAGCTCGCCGGTCCGGCCGGGGCGGATATCGGCTTTGAGGACGAGGCTCACGCGTCCGCCGTGGGCGGCCACCGCTTCGGTGGCGTGCTTGACGACATCCATCACCTCGTCCCACTCGCCTTCGACAGTGGTGAACATGGCGTCGGTGCGGTTCGCGAGGCCTGACTCGCGGACCACCCGCACCGCGTCAGCGACCGCCGCCGACACTGATTCCGACGACCCCAACGGTGACACCGAGAATGCGACCAACATGGGTCCAGCATGCCGTCGCCGGGCCGACGGTGAAGGTCCGGCGCGCCGAAGGTCACTCGGCCGTCCGGCGGGTGGTCGTCGTGAGCCACGACGTTCGGTGGGCTGCCCGGCGTGCCGTGCCCAGGGTGCCGGTGCGCAGGCTAAGCTGTCCGCACGCGGGTGGTGTCGACGCTGAGGAGAGCAAGGGTGATCGCCGAGGGTGCCGAGAGGGCGGGGGCGGCGTTCGACTACGTCGACCTGTTCGCCGGTATCGGGGGGTTCCACGCAGCGTTGTCGGCCCTGGGGGGGCGGTGCGTGTATGTCTCGGAGATCAACGAAGACGCCGCCGAGGTCTACCGTCGCAACTGGGGGAGCGACGTGGTCCAGGTCGACCCGGACCTGCCGCCGATCCGTGGTGATATCAATATCGACGCACCGCAGCGCGACGAGGCTTCCGGTCGTGGTGACGGGCCAGTGAGAGTCCCCAGGCACGATGTCCTGGCAGCAGGGTTCCCGTGCCAGGCGTTCTCGAAGTCGGGTGCGCAGATGGGTGTGCTCGACAAGACGCGCGGGACGCTGTTCTTCAACATCATCCGAATCCTGGCCGAACGGCGCCCGAAGATCGTCTTCTTGGAGAACGTGCGCAACCTCGCCGGCCCGAGGCACCGTGACACGTGGGCCACGATCATCGGTGCGCTCGAAGAGCTCGGATATGAGGTCGCCTGGTCGCCCATGGTGGTCTCCCCGCACCTGATCTGGCCAAAAGACGGCGGCACCCCGCAGATCCGCGACCGTGTGTTCATCCTCGGTGTCCACCGGGGCGAACAACGCCTGCCAGCCTGCCAGACCCCCGTGACAGTCGACCGGAAAGAGCTCGCCAGGTCGGCGCCCCAGTGGGACCTGGCCACCACGCCGGTCCCGTGGCTGGGCGGACGCCCGGTCCTCCAGGACGCCGACGAGATCGAGCACCCTGACCGCTACGCCCTGACCCCCACAGAGGTAGCGTGGATCGATGCCTGGGACGCTTTCGTGCAGATCATGCGTGCCGCAGGAGTCCAGCTTCCCGGCCACCCCCTCTGGACCGAGTGGTTCATGACGTCCGACGAGCTGGAGTCCGACCGGCGCCTGGCCCGTAGTGTCGAGGCCATGCCAGGCTGGAAGCAGGGCTTCGTGAGAAAAAACGTCCGCTTCTACGAACAGAACCGTGCGGCAGTCCTGCGCTGGCAGTCCCACCACACGATGAAAGACTTTCCCAGCTTCCCTGAGTCACGCCGGAAGTTCGAGTGGCAAGCCCAAGACACCCCCGCCCTCTGGGACTGCCTCATACACCTGCGCCCCTCAGGGATCCGTGCCAAAAGACCCACCTACGTCCCCGCTCTGGTCGCCATCACCCAGACCTCCGTCATCGGCCCTCTGCGCCGACGCGTCACCCCCACAGAAAGCGCCCGCCTCCAGGGCCTGCCCGACTCGTTCACCTTCGGCGACCAACCCGACACCGCCACCTACAAACAGCTAGGCAACGGCGTCGCCGCAGGCGCCGTCCACTACGCCCTGCGCATGTTCGTCCACCGCTACCGCACCGACCTGGCCCTCACCCTCCCCGCCCTGGTCGCAGCCGCCGACGCCGCCGCCGAGACCGGCTGGTTCCCACCAACGCCCCTCTCTCCAGCAGTTTGAAAGCTGAGCGTTGCGGTGAGACCTGACCCTGCGACGTCAGCTCTCACCGCAACGCTCAGCTTTCAGTGATGGTCGGTTCACCGGCGCAGCGGCGGAGAGCGATGGTCGCGGCACGCCTCGGGGTCGACTGGGACTCTCTCGACTTCAGCGACGTTCGGGCGGTGGGTGGGGCTCACAGGGGCTCCAGGGTGATGGGGACGGTTGGGGCGGACTGAATCTGCCGGACCAGCCCGCTGGCCGCATCGTGCCACTGCGGGCCGGTAACAACTGTGATCTGGACCGGCACGCCGAGGTTCTCCTCGCACAGGGCTTCGGCCCGCCGGACTGCTCTGCCTGTCGGGGTGCCCACGACCAGGACGTCCAGGTCGCGCGGGGCGGGGCCGGGCTCGCCGTGGTGCCGGGCGGCGTAGGAGCCGAAGATCAGGGCCTCGTCGATGCCGGGGATGTCGCGCAGGTGGTCAGCCAGCACCTTGGCTGGCCCGTAGGACGAGACCAGGATCTGCCGCAACGCGGCCAGGTACCGGTAGTCGGGGTTCGCGCGCAGCATCCGTGAGCGTCCGACCCGGCGTTCAGCGAGCACCCCGCCGGTCGTCAGGCGTTCGACCTCGGGCCACACGGTGGAGGTTCCGACATCCAAGGCCACGGCCAGGTCAGACACCGACATCTCCCGGTCGGGCCACAGGACGAGCTCAGCGAGCAGTCGGGCCTGCACGTCGGACCGCAGGAACGGGACCAGTGCTGACGCAGACGTTCTCATAAGAACGATGATATCTACGTTGATAGCGCAACGTCACCTGTTGCCGTCTCCCATCGTCGAACTGGGCTGGCACCGCACACCTCGGGTGAGGAGCTGGGCTAGGTGGACACCGTGGGCCCCGGCGAGGTGGGCGGCTTGGGTGCGGCAGGAGAAGCCGTCGGCCAGGTAGATGTCGCAGGTGGTGCGCAGGGCGGGAAGGAGGGACTGTTCGGCGACGGCGACGGAGATGTCGTAGTGGCCGCGTTCCATGCCGAAGTTGCCGGCCAGGCCGCAGCAGCCGGACAGCTCGGTGATGTCGGCGCCGGTGCGTTCCAGGAGGGCGCGGTCGGCGGACCAGGTCATGACGGCGTGGTGGTGGCAGTGGGGTTGGGCGACGATACGCAGGCCGGACAGGTCCGGTGGGTTCCAGCGGTCGCCGGGGCCGATGGGGGGCTCGGCGGTGAGGAGCTCGGCGAGAGTATGAGTGGCTCGGGCGACGGCTTCGGCCCGGGGGTCGTCGCCGAGCAGGTGGGGCAGGTCGGAGCGCAGCAGGGCGGTGCACGACGGTTCGACGCCGATGATGGGGATGTTGTTGACGGCGAAGGGGGCCAGGACGTCGAGCAGCTGGCGCAGGCGGCGTTTGGCTCCGTCGAGCTGGCCGGTGGCGACCCAGGTCAGGCCACAGCAGGCGGTGTCGTCGGGGACGAGGACGTCGTACCCGGCGTCGCGCAGGACGCGGACCATGGCGTGGGCGATCTGCGGGCTCAGGTTGTCGTTGAACGAGTCGGTCCACAGCACGACGGGGTGGGTGGTGGCATCGACGGACGTTGGCGCCGCGGACCGAGCTGGGTCCAGCGGTCCAGGTGCGGAGCTCGGTAGGTGGGCGGTGGCCCGGAAGGGGGTGCGGGCGAACGTGACCATGTCGCGGCGCGGGTCCATACCGCCAGCGCGCAGGACGAGACGTGCGATCGGGCGCACACCAAGGACGGCGTTGACCAGCGGGCCAAAACGTCCTGCGGTGATAGCGCGGGCCCAGCGGGGCAGCCAGCCCAGCACGTAGTGGTTGACCGGGCGCAGGCGGCGGCGCAGACGGCGGTGGGTGACCTCGGCCTTGTACTGGGCGATATCGACCCCGGCGGGGCACTCGGCTGAGCAGGCTTTGCACGACAGGCACAGGTCCAGGGACTCGGCGACCTCCGGGGACGACCAGCCCCGTGACACCAACGTGCCGTTAGCCAGCTCTTGGAGCACCCGGGCCCGTCCGCGGGGGACGTCCTTCTCGTCGTTGGTCGCACGGTACGACGGGCACATGAACCCCCCGTCGGCGCGGCACTTGGCGACTCCGACACAACGGTGCACGGCCGTGGTCAGGTCGTGGTCGTCTTCGGCGAACGCGAAACCGTGGGCTCCCAGGCGCCGTGCCGTGGGGCGGCGCAGGTCGGCGTCCAGCGGGCGGGGGTCGACGAGCACCCCAGGGTTGAGCAGGCTGTCCGGGTCGAACAGGTGCTTGAACCCCCCGAACACCTCCAGGGCGCGCGGGGAGTACATGACCGGCAACAGCTCGGAGCGGGCCCGCCCGTCGCCGTGCTCACCAGACAGCGACCCGCCGTACGACGCGACCAGGTCGGCGGCGTCCGTCATGAACGAGCGCAGCGCCGACCCGTCGTGCACCAGGTCCATGTCCAACCGCAGGTGGACGCACCCGTCGCCGAAATGCCCATAGGCCATACCGTCGACCTGGTGGTCGGCCATCAGGGCTTCCAGGGCACGCAGGTACTCACCCAGGTGCTGTGGTGGCACGGCAGAATCCTCGAACCCGGGCCACGCCTGGGCGCCTGACGCGGTCCGCCCGGCCAGGCCCGCCCCGTCGGCCCGGATGCTCCACACCGCCGACGCCTGGGGCCCCGGCTCGTACACCGCCACCGCGTCAGTACCGGCGTCGGCGGCGAAGCGCTGAGCAGCAGCCCGGGCCTCTGCGAGGTCAGCGCCAGAGATCTCGCAGAACAACCACCCACCGCCATCGGGCAGCGCCGGTACCGCCGACGCCCCGCGCACCCGTCGCACGACGTCGACCAGCCGCGCGTCCATCCCCTCCACAGCCAACGGCTGGTGCTCCAGCAACGGCGGGACCGCGTCAGCGGCTGCCGCCATGTCGGGGTACCCCAGCACCACCAGCACCGGAGCAGCGGGCAGGTCCACCAGCCGTAACGTCGCCCCGAGGACCACCACGCACGTCCCTTCGGAGCCGACCAGCGCCTTGGCCAGGTCGCAGCCGTTCTCGGGCAGCAGGTGCTCCAACGAGTACCCCGAGACCTGCCGGGTGAACCGCCCCAGCTCGGTGCGTATCACCTCGAGGTTCGCGTTGACCAGACCGTCGAGCCCTGGCACCACTGACAGGTCCCCTGCGCGGGTGGTGAACCGTCGCCCGGTACCGTCCACCACGTCGAGCCCGACGACGTTGTCGGCTGTGCGTCCGTACGCCACAGCGTGCGGACCGCAGGCGTTGTTGCCGATCATCCCGCCGAACGTGGCACGGGTCCACGTGGACGGGTCCGGCCCGAACCGCAGCCCGTGGGGCGCCGCAGCTTTTTGCACCGCCGCCATGATGACCCCAGGCTCGACATGTACCGTGCGTGCCTCGGTGTCGACCGGCCCGATCCGGTCCAGGTGCCGCACCAGGTCCAGCACCATCCCTGGCCCGACCGCGTTGCCTGCGACCGACGTGCCCGCGCCCCGGGCGGTCACCGGCACCCCGGCTTCGCGTGCCACGGCCAGCGCGATGAGCAGGTCGTCAGTGTCAAGCGGCGCGACGACGACCTGCGGTACCACCCGGTAGTTCGACGCGTCGGTGGAGTACTCGGCGCGGCGCCGGGCGTCGTCGGCCACTTCCCCGCGCACCGCCTGCCGCAGCGCTGCGACCAGGTCGTCGGACGTGACGTCAGAAGAGCTCATATCGGGGATTGTCCCACCAGGCCCGGTGTCGGCGCTGTCCCAACGACACACCCGCGCCGCAGCCAGCGCCGTCGACGCCATCCGGGTGCGGCGAGGGCCGTGGTTGCCCGCCGGCCACAGGCAAGAAGAAATGTGTTCTCGGGCTGAGCCAATCGTGCGTTCACATCGGGTAGGTTGCGGGTATGACTGAGAACCCCTTCGCTCCCCCAGGCGAACCGCCGGAGAAGCCGTCACCCTACGGCCAGCCTGCCTACGGCGCTCCGGGACCGACCACACCGCATGGGCAACCGTCGGCGCCGGGAGGTTACGGGGCGGAACCTGGCTATCCGTCGGCGCCGGGAGGATATGGGACGGGGCCTGGATACCCAGCGGCGCCGGGAGGCTACGGGGCGGAGTCTGGCTATTCGTCGACGCCGGGAGGGTACGGGGCGGAGCCTGGATACCCCGCGGCGCCCGGTTCTGGGCCGCAGCCTGGATACCCAGCAGCGCCCGGTTCTGGGCCGCAGCCTGGATACCCCGCAGCGCCCGGCTCCGCGCCCCAGCCTGGTTATGGTGCGGACCAGGGATACGGGTCGCCGTACGGCGCGCCGCCGCCCGAGGCGGGGTACGGACCACCCGGGTACGTCGCCCAGCCGTATGCCTACGCGGCACCAGGGCCGAAGACGAACGGCCTGGCCATCGCGTCGTTGGCTGTCGGGGTCTGTGCCGTGGTCTTCGGTTTCTGCTGCACCTGTCTGGGCCTGGTCCTGGCCATCGTGGGTCTGGTGCTGGGCATCATCGGCCTCAAGCAGATCAAGACCCAAGGCATGGGAGGGCGGGGTCTGGCGCTCGGCGGGGTGATCTCCAGCGGCGTCGCCCTGGCGTTGTCCATCCTCCTGTTGGTCCTCAGCCTTGTTCTCAACATTGCCACGTTCGGCACCACCAACCCCGTGTAGGTGACCTGGTCGAACTAGGGTTTGGAGACACACCCTAGGTTCGGCTTCTACTGCGGGGTGTGGCCGGTGACGGTCAGGGCGCCGTCGGCCAGGTCGACGACGACGCTGTCGCCGTCGTGGATGTCGCCGGACAAGATGCCGCGGGCCAGACGGTCGCCGATCTGCTTGGCGACCAGGCGGCGCAAGGGGCGAGCGCCGTAGACCGGGTCGTAACCGCTGATGGCGAGCCACTCGGCGGCGGCGTCGGTGACGTCGAGGGTGAGACGGCGGTCGGCCAGGCGGCGGGCCAGGGCGGCGATCTGCAGGTCGACGATGGAGCCGATCTGCTCCAGGGACAGTGAGTCGAACACCACGACGTCGTCGAGACGGTTGAGGAACTCGGGTTTGAACGCTGTGCGGACAGCGGCCATGACCGAGTCGCGTCTGTCCTCGTCGCTCAGCTGGGGGTCGACGAGGAACTGGCTGCCGAGGTTGGAGGTGAGCACCAAGATGGCGTTGCGGAAATCCACGGTGCGGCCTTGGCCGTCGGTCAGACGCCCGTCGTCGAGCACCTGCAGCAGCACGTCGAACACCTCGGGGTGAGCTTTTTCGACCTCGTCGAGCAGCACCACCGAGTAGGGGCGGCGCCGCACCGCTTCGGTCAGCTGCCCGCCGGACTCGTACCCGACGTACCCGGGAGGCGCCCCGACCAAGCGCGCCACCGAGTGTTTCTCGCCGTATTCGGACATGTCGATACGGACCATCGCTCGTTCGTCGTCGAACAGGAAGTCGGCCAAGGCTTTGGCCAGCTCGGTCTTGCCCACACCGGTGGGGCCCAGGAACAGGAACGAACCTGTCGGACGGTTCGGGTCGGCGATCCCCGCCCGGGCGCGGCGCACCGCGTCGGACACTGTCGCCACCGCGGCGCTCTGCCCGACCAGGCGTTGGCCGAGCTCGGCTTCCATACCCAGCAGCTTGGCGGTCTCGCCAGCAAGCAGGCGCCCGGCGGGGATACCGGTCCACGCCGAGACCACCTCGGCGATCTGGTCCGGCCCGACCTTGTCAGCGATCATGGGCGCTTCGACGGCGATCTCGCCCTCGGCAGCCTCAGCCTCGGTGATCTCCCGCTCGGTCTCGGGGATCTGCCCGTACATGATCTTGCCGGCCGTGGCATAGTCGCCTTCGCGCTGGGCACGTTCGGCCTCCGAGCGCAGCTGGTCCAGACGGACCCGCAGGTCACCGACCCGGTTGTGCCCGGCCTTTTCTTTCTCCCACCGGGTGTTGAGAGCGGCCAGCGCTTCGCGGCGGTCCGCCAGGTCGGCGCGCAGGCGTTCGAGGCGTTCGACGGACGCGGGGTCGCTCGCCTCAGACAGGACCACCTCTTCCATCTCCAGCCGGGTGACCTGCCGGGTCAGCTCGTCGATCGCGACCGGGGACGAGTCCAGCTCCATCCGCAGACGCGACGCCGCCTCGTCGACCAGGTCGATGGCCTTGTCAGGCAGCTGTCGGGCTGAGATGTACCTGTCGGACAAGGTCGCGGCGGCCACCAGCGCCGAGTCGGAGATCGTCACCTTGTGGTGCGCCTCGTACCGTTCGGCCAGGCCCCGCAAGATCGCGACCGTGTCCTCCACCGACGGTTCGCCGACGAAAACCTGCTGGAAACGGCGTTCGAGCGCAGGGTCTTTCTCGATGCGTTCGCGGTACTCGTCGAGAGTCGTCGCGCCGATGAGCCGCAGCTCGCCACGCGCCAGCATGGGTTTGAGCATGTTGCCCGCGTCCATGGAACCTTCGCCGGCCCCCGCGCCGACGACGGTGTGCAGCTCGTCGATGAACGTCACGACCTCGCCGTCGGAGTCGTTGATCTCGGTGAGCACAGCCTTGAGCCGTTCTTCGAACTCGCCGCGGTACTTGGCCCCGGCGACCATCGAAGCCAGGTCCAGCGAGATGAGGCGTTTGCCGCGCAGGGACTCGGGCACGTCCCCGGCGACCATACGCTGCGCCAGACCTTCGACGACGGCGGTCTTGCCGACCCCCGGTTCGCCGATGAGCACGGGGTTGTTCTTCGTGCGGCGGCTGAGCACCTGCACGACCCGCCGGACCTCCGCGTCACGGCCGATGACCGGGTCGAGCTTGCCGTCGCGGGCGCGGGCGGTCAGGTCCATGCCGTACTGCTCGAGCGCCTTGAACGTGCCCTCCGGGTTGGCGGTGGTCACTTTCTGGTTGCCGCGCACGTCCGGGAGGGCGGCGACCAGGGCCTCTCGTCCCGCCCCCGCTGACGTGAGCGCATCAGCCACGTTGGACTGCCCGGCCGCCAGCCCCACGAGCAGGTGCTCGGTCGACACGTAGTCGTCCCCCAGGCTGCGCGCCTCAGAGTTTGCCGCCTGCAGCGCCGCCTCCAGCGGCCGTGACGCCGTCGGCCTGGCCACCGTCGACCCCGACGACGACGGCATCGTCACCAGCAGCCCCCGCACGGACCGGCCCAGCGCAGCCCGGTCGGCCCCCACAGCGTCGAGCAACGCGTTGGCGACTCCGCCGTCAGCCGTCAGCAACGCGTTGAGCAGGTGCGCCGGCTCCACCAACGGGTTCCCGGCCGCCGACGCCTGCGAGATCGCGTCCCCCAACGCCTCCTGCGACTTCGTCGTGTACTTCACGTCCACCGCTGTCACCTTCCATCCATCCAGTTCCTCACACCCCACCCGCCAAACATTGAGTCTACCCCACTCAACTTCCCCAGGCACGCCTGGGCCAGCCCAGAACAAACATCCCGTCATTGAAGGTCGAGCGTGCCGGCGGACGCTGGCGTCGCGAGGTCAGCCCTCGTCGGAACCCCCAGCCTTCACCGGGACACGGTTCCGACATCCCGGGGTCGGAGAGGGATCTGAGCAGTATCGTCGGGTGATGAGTGTTGGGCAGCCATGGTCCGCCACGCCGGTGAAGACCACCGGGGCTAAGGTCTTGACCTTTGCCGGCATCGCAGTGCTGGTCCTGGCGATCGTGGTTGGTGTCGGCGGGGGCTATTTTCTGGCTGCAGGAGCGGTTGACCACAAGAGCCGGGAGGAGATCGCGACGCAGGTCCGCGACACCGCCATCGTCAGTGTCATGCCGGGCGAGACCCGGTCTGTCGAGCTGACCTCGGGGATGTCCTACACCCTGTGGCCCGAGCCGGGTACGGCCCAGGGCTCGCCGCCTGTGGTGACCGACGCCGCAGGAGACGAGCTCGCCGTGAACGTCTACGGCAGTGTCGACTGGGCGTCGGGGCTGTCCGCGTGGTGGTTCTTGCCCAGGCAGACCGGCACGTACGACATCACCGCGTCCGACGTCCCCGTGGTCTTGGCACCCCACGTCGCCCCAGCCCCGCCCGATGTCGGGGTGTACTCCTCCCTGGTCGGGATGCTCGGGGTGCTCAGCGCGGTCGTGCTGGCCGTCGTCGGGCTGGCCTTGGCGATCAGCGGCGGCATCTGGTGGGCCAGACGCGCTGGAGGCACGCCCTAGTGGACACTGGGGACGGTTCCTATGTCCTGCCTGGTCAACCGGCATATCCCCAACCTGGACCAGGGTTGGGTGTCCGCTGGGCGCAGGTTCGCTGACCGGCCCGTCGGGCTGCTCAGCGTGTGCCGGGTGCGGCCCGGCTCGGTTCAGCGTGGACCGATGCGCAGGTCGTCGACGTGGATGAGGAAGTCGGACTCGTCGGCCAGCTCGCCGTCGAAGGCAGCCCACAGGGCGACTGCCACAGCGTTGACCAAAGAGACCGCCCGGCCCCGGGCGACGCGGAACGCCGCCGACGGGCGTTCTTGGTAGAGCTCGGTGTCGTCGTGGGGGTGCCAGAGAACACGCAGGGCGGTGACCCCGGCAGAGGCCCACGGGGTGGAGCGCAAGACGACCGGAGGCTCAGGCAGCGGCTCGGGGATGATCTCGATGGTCCCGTCCATACCCAGGTCGATCTCGATCCCGTACAGCTCGGGCTCACCCATGAGCTCTTGGTACGCGGCGGACTCGGCGCGCAACGCCTCGAGGCGGCGCTCGTCGTCGTTGTGCCGGGCGAGAGGGTCGTGGACTGCTCGTCCCACACGGTCCAGAGGACGGGTGCTGCGCTGGTGACGGCCCTGGCGCTCGTCGGCGGGGCCCGCCCCTGTGGTGTGAGGGTCGAACGACCACGACTGGGCGTACCCGTCGCCAGCCAGGTGGGCGCGCGGAGCGGCCCGTCGCACATGGGCCAGGACCTCCTGCGCCGAGGGCCAGCGCGTGGTCAGCAACGACAGGTCGACAGCGCTCTCAGGGTCGGGGACGAGCACCGCACCAGAGTCGTTGACCCGCACCGCACCGCCCAGGCGCCGGGCCGCAGAGATGAGGAACAGCACGATACGTTCTTCTTCGCGTACCGGCAGGCCGGTGGGGAACGCCCGGGCCAGCCCCTCGCGGTCGCCGGTGCCCGGGAACGGGGGGCCGCCGCGTTCCTTGGGGCCGTCGGCCAACCAGGCGGTGTCCGACCCGGCGGGCAGCCCCAACGCCACCGCGCTGGCCGGGCTCATCTGGTAGGGGCCGACGAGCGCGGAGAACCGGCCCAGCCGCAGCCGGGGCATGGCCGGGGCGACCTTGCGGATACCCAGGGCTGCGCTGACAGCAGGCAGGACGCCTGTGCGTGGCCTCTCTTCCAGGGTTTCGCAGTCCCAGCTCGCACGGCCGAACCGCGAGACTGCGAGCACCTCGAGCTCGTCGGCAGCGATCCCCGGGGGCAGGGCGAGCAGGTGGCGTTGACGGACGGTCGGGTCGTCGGGGTCCAGCGGTGGGAGGTTCGAACGTGCCATGACTACACCTGTGTTCGGTGGAAGCTCTGCCAGGACCGCGACGCTGTCGGTCCGCGCTGGCCCTGGTACCGCGACCCGTAGCGGGCCGACCCGTAGGCGTGCTCGGCCGGTGAGGTCAGGCGGAAGAAGCACAGCTGCCCGACCTTCATCCCTGGCCACAGCAAGATCGGCAGCGTCGCGACGTTCGACAGCTCCAGGGTCACGTGCCCGCAGAACCCCGGGTCGACGAACCCTGCCGTGGAGTGCGTGAGCAGCCCGAGGCGCCCCAACGACGACTTGCCCTCCAGACGCGCCGACACGTCGTCAGGCAACGTGACCTGCTCGTAGGTCGAACCCAGCACGAACTCCCCAGGGTGCAAGACGAACGGCTCGGAGTCGTCGGCCTCCACCAGGTGCGTGAGGTCGGGCTGCTCGGCGGAGGGGTCTATCACCGCGTACCGGTGGTTGTCGAACAACCGGAAGTACTTGTCCAACCGCACGTCGATGCTGGCTGGCTGGACCATGTCCGGGTCGTACGGGTCGAGCACGACGCGCCCAGCGTCGATCTCGGTACGGATGTCGCGGTCAGAGAGCAGCACAAGCCCAACCGTAACGCCCCACGGGCACCCTTGGTGCGCATTCGCGTACTTAGCCGCATAACGGACGCCCGTGCGCGTCGGACGTGCCGCGGTGCACCCCGCGGGCCCACAACTTCTCGTTGGGACGACGCTCCAAGAGCCGGTATGCTGTCCGAGCCGTCGTGGCAGCCCCCTGGCTGCACGTACGCGCGGGTGTAGTTCAATGGTAGAACTTCAGCTTCCCAAGCTGAGAGCGCGGGTTCGATTCCCGTCACCCGCTCCGATAAAGGCGCAGGTCAGATCCGGTCTTCGTCCCTGGCGGCTCTTCGGTCACGACTGGAGCGGTGCGGGGTCTTCGGTGGTGCCGGACGTGGGGCGTCGGCGCACCTGCCAGTGGTGCCGGACGGTCGCCCACTGGTTGGCTGCCCAGCGGCCGGCGGTGCTGGCCGGGGCCCACCACGCTGGGGTCCCGAGGTGGTCGTCGGCTGACCGCAGCACCGCCAGTCCCAGCAGCGGTACGCCCGCGGTGAACATGAGTGTGACGATGCGCACGCCGTAGTCGTTGGTCAGGGCTCCGCCGACCCCGGCGACCAGCAACGCCACCACCGTGGTGCGGGCCAGCGGCCAGGCTTGCGACAACCGGTCCCACGGTGCGCAGCGCCAGCCCCACGGCAGCCACAGCACCACGGCGGTGAAGACCAGCAGGGCGAACGTCAACCACACCAACGACCCGTTGGTGACGGTTGCCACCGCGTAGCCCAGCTTGCGCCAGACGATCTCGGCAGCCGAGCCGTCGATGACGCGTTGCACGAACGCGCCCAGGTGGGTGCGTGCGCCCGGTGGCCGAAGCCAGTCCAGCACCCCGATCGCGCCGACCAGCGCGACGGAGAGGACCCCGGCGACGGCCAGCCGCCGCCAGGTCAACCGCGCCCCGGCCACCCCGAGCACCACCACGACGCCAGCCGGTGCCAGCACCAGCCCGCCGCCGAGGTCAGCGCCCAGGTCAGGCCACAGGTCCACGACGAACGCTGTGGCGCACACCGCGCTCGCGGCCAGGACACCAGACACCCGACGCCCGCGCCGGACCAGCGCACCGCCCACCACGGTGGCAGTGACCAAAGCCGCGACCACGTACAGCGAATACGTGGGGTTGCCGAACCCGTAGAACCGCCCGCCTCCGGCCACCGCCGGGCCTAACGGGCTGCCCCGGTGCAGCGGAGTGCCGGCCAGCGCGTCCACGGTGAGCAGCACGAACGCGATACCTGCGAGCAGACCCGGGCCTGTGGTCAACCGTCGCCGCGGCACCAGCGCCACGCAGCCGGCCGCCGCGACAGTGGCCGCGACCAGCGCGCCCCACATCGACCAGGACGGCGTGGTGACCTGCCACCACCACGTCGCCGTCATGGCGAACACTCCTACCGGCATCGCGGCCATCACCAGCAGCACCACGTCGGCGACCCGACGCGCGCGTGGCAACCAGGCCGACGCGTACCGGGCCAGGAGCGGGCCGCCCACCGCCGCGAGGAGCAGCACCACCAGCGCGGTGTACAGCGGCACCTTGGTGACTTCCATCGACGTCCCGCGCAGGGCCTGGTCACGCGTCGACAGCTCGGCCAGCTCGCTGACCGTCGTCGTCGGGTCGGCCGGACGCTGGGCTCCGACGACGAGCGGCGCACCAGAAAAGTCGTCGGAGGCTGGGACGCCAGCGTGGTCCAGCAAGGTCAACGGCACGTCGTGCAGCCGGAACACCCCGCTCCAGCGGGTCGCGGCGCTCGTCAGGTACCGGCGTCCGTCGGACACGTCACCGAAGGCCACCCCGAGCCGGCCCGGTCCCAGGGCGTCCGGCCCGGTGTCGACGACGAGCACCGTCACGTCGTCAGGTACGACGGCGATCAGCTGGCCGACCGTCTGGTCCACGCGCTGCAACGCGTCGGCAGTGTCGGCGGCCTGGTCCATCTGGCGCGACGCGTCGAGGCTGTCGACCTCGTCCACCTGCACCGACGCGGCGGCCGTGTCGACGGTCTGGTCAGCGGTGGTCGGCGTCGGTGCTGCCGAGCCAGCGTCGACCAGGGTGATCGGACAGTCGAAGGCGTCGGTGCCGTCGTCGAGTGCGGCCTCCAGCGGTCGGTAGCGTGGGACCGAACCGTCGGGGGTGGCCAGTGCGAGCCCTGCCCGGGGGCCCACTGCTGTCGCACACCCGGTCGAGGTGGCGAGCGCCTGGCCGAGCGCACCGAGCCGGGGCCGGTATTCGGAGGTGGTCTGCAGGTCGGCCAGCTGCTGGAAACCGACGATCACGGCGCTGCCGTCCGGGCGCGCGACCGTCTCGACCGGCAGGCACGAGAACGGCACGCCCGGACTGGTCGTACCGGTGAGCGCGTTACGGCCCGACGACAGCGCCAACCAGCCTTCGGCTGGGCACTGCCGGCTCGGGCCGGTCACCCCGGGGACGACTGCCGCCGCTGGCGCTCCGTCGTCGAGCAGCCGCCACAGCGTCGGGGTGCCGGTAGGGCTGAGCGCGTCCCAGGCGACCCCGGAGACCCCCACGACGACGACAGGCCTGTCAGGTGAGACCGCCGACGCACCTCGACCGGCGGTCACCGCGCCTGCGGGCCGCGGTACCAACGGGACGAAGACCTGCGCGAGCAGCACCAAAGCGACCAGACCACCCCCGGTGGCGACGATCACCGCGGGGATGGTGCGCGCCGGTGCGGCGACGGCCAGCGGGTCGTCGGGCAGCGAGCCCCAGGCGTGGTCCAGGGCCGATGCGGCCACCAGCGCCGCGCCAGCCAGCACCGCCACCACGACCGCGGTGACCCGGCCTTGCCCGCCAGACGAGGCCACGGCGAGCAGCGCCACGAGTGAGGCCGCGAGCAGCACCGCCTGCGACCCCCACCGGTGCGGCAGGCGGGCCAGCCCCCCGACGGTCCCGGCAACCAGCACCGCGAACGCCGCAGCCAGCACCACCTGGCCCCCGGGCGGCCAACCGACCACAACAACCGTGACCACGCCGACCAGCACCACCGCACCAGCCGCTGTGAGGGTGCCAGCAACCCCGCCAGGCCGGCGCAGGTGCGTGCCGAGGGCCGCGGCGAGCGCCAGCCCTGCCAGCACGTGCACCCCGGCCAGGTTGCCCAGCACCGACCCGGGCGCCAACGGGGCGCCAGCGAGCTGGTCGACACTCAGCGCCAGCCAGGTCAGTGCCGCGGTCCAGGTGGTCAGCCGTCCGGGCCCCGGGGTGGATGCCCGTGACGTCAGCCACGCGGCCAGCGCCACCGCGACTGTCGCGACCGCCCACCACATGGGTGCGAACACTGTCGGCACCGTGGTGGCCCACCAACGTGACAGCCCAGCCAAGAAGGCGCCAGCCGGGGCACAGCCGACCAGCAGCAACGTCGCGACGGTGGTCTTGCGCAGCTGCGGTGGCACCACCCGGCCGCCGCGCCCCCGTATCCCCCAGGTGATCACCGCGACCGCGCCGAGCACGAGCACCAGCACCGCCACGACGACGACCACGACCAGCCTGACCAGGTGGTGACCAGCGGCCTGGACCACCTGCGGCGTGAGGGCACCACCAGACCACAGCATGAACGTGACGACGAGCGCCACGACCCCGGCTGCGGCTGTGGCCAGGGCAGCGGTCCGCCGGTCGCTACGGTCCGGCTCTGCGCTGCCAGCTGGTTCGCCACGGTCTGGCTCGTCGAGCACCGGCTTGGCCGGGACCCGGGCAAGCCACCCGGCGCAGACCGCGACGACCAGCGGCACGACGACCGCCGCTCCGGCCGCCGGGATGGCGATCGCCGAGCCGTTGCCGACGAACCCGACGAGCAGCGCCGTGGCGGTCGCGACGAAAAAAGGCCCGAGCGTCGGCGCCGCATCAGCCAGCCCCGCGAACGGTGCGCCGGACGGCAGCCAGGCGCGCAGCCGTGGCGCGACCGTCCGGCGACGGACCGGCCCGACCAGCAAGACGGCGACGAGCATGGCGAACGCTGGGACGAGGGCGGGTGTCCCGCCGAAGTCGCCTAAGGTCGGCGAGCCGTCGACGACGGTCAGCGCCACCGCGGCTGCGAGGGCCACCACCGCGGCCCAGGTGCGGCGCCCGGCGCGCACCAGCGGTACCACCAGCACGCTGACCAGCAGCAACGTCCCGGTGGTGGCCAACGCGAACGTCGTGTTGGCCAAGCCGAAGAACTGCCCGGCGAGCGTTAGTGTGCCGAACACCGCCGACTGCGCCAGCCGCGGACCGGTGAACAGGTCGACGACGACGACCCCGACCGTCACAGCGGCGACCAACCCGGCTGGCCCGAGCGCTGAGCGCCGCCACGGGCCAGCCAGGGCCAACCCGACGATCCCGGTCGCCACCACCCCCGCGGTCAGCGCCAGCGCCAACGACGGAATCGCGGCCCTCCACCACGGCACCAGGTTCGCCAGCAGCAGGCTCGCCGGCACAGCCGCCGCAGCAAGCCCTGCCATGGTCAGCCAGCGCAGCACCAGGTGTCGGGCCTTGGCGGCTCGTCGCCTGGACGGGACGCGTCCGGCCGCTCGTGCCACAGCGAGCCACGCCGCTGCGCACAGCACGATGTTCACCACGACCAGGCCCAGGGAGAACCGCGAGACCAGCGGCCGGACCACGGTGGCGTGCTCGGCCGCGTCAACCAGGCCGTCGACCCCGTCACCAGGGGCCCGCTGGCGCAGGGGCATCCCGGCGACCCACGACGGGCGCAGGTCCCCGCCCATACCCACCCACGACAGCAGCGTCGCGGTCATGTCCGTGCCCGCCACGACCCCGTTCTGGCGGGTCGACGCCGAGGTCAACAACCCCGGTGCGGACACGTCCACCTGGCCCCTGGCCACCAGCTGCAGGTCCGGTCCGCCACCGGGCCGGTCCGCCACGGACGCGACCAGCACGTTGGCGTCGCCCGCCCCTGCCAGGGCCGCGTGCAGCGCCGCGTCGACCTGCGTGGCCGACGCGTCGTCGTGGACCACACCCAGGTCGACCACCACGACCCGGGTCCCACCTTTGAGGGCCTCGACCACGGCCTGGGTCAGGTCTTCGGGGTCCTCAGGGCGTGGCACCCACCGCTCAGGGGCCGTGCCGTCGGTACGTGCCAAAGCCACAGCGGCACCCGGGCCGATACCCGCCACAGGGATCTCTGCGGCTGCCAGCGCCTGGCCGAGCTGGCCCGGCACGGTGCCGTCGTGGCTGCCTCGCAGGTATTGGTCCCAGAAATCGACCCGTCCGGCCCTGACCCCGCCGAGGTCGCGGCACCCGTCGCGATGGGGAAGGTCGCCGGTACGGTTCCCGGCTGAGACAGTCAGCCACCCGTCGGCGGGGCAGGTCGTCGGGCGCACGGTGCGCACCGCCATGTTCGCGACACCCCAGGTCTGTGACAGCGCGGCCAGGGTGGGGGTGTTCGTCTGCGACACGTCCGACCAGCGCAGACCTGCGGTGCCCAGCAGCACCAACGGCCGTTGGGCCATCTCGGGCACCGGGTCGGTGTTCGGCGGCGGGACCGGCAACGGCGCGGCCAGGGTGACCGGCGCCGACGGGGCGAGCAACGAGGCAACCAGGCCCACGACCAACACACCGACGGCGACACCCGACGCCAGCACCCGACGCGCACCCTCGCCGCTGCAGCTCCACCGGTCACGCACCTGGCTAGCCTACGTGCCCATCAGCCCAAACCCACCAGCTTCAGCAACAAACCAACCAGCCTCAGCAAACGGTCACCACAGGTGTCACGACCCCGCGACATGCCCGTCCCATCAACGAAAGCCGGGCCAGCTCTCACCGGCAGGCCCAGCTTTCGAAGGGCCGACGCAGGCGCGCGGACAACGGTGGCGGGGGTGCGAGGTAGTGGTTGGTAGGCTCGGGGTCCTGATGACCCGTGGAGGCTGACCTTCCGGTACCCGACCCCGAGAACGGAGCCGGACCGTTGCTTGTGCTGCTCGTCGTTCACCTCGTGGTGGCCGTGGGCGCGCCTGTGCTTGTGCGGTGGATGGGACGCAAGGCGTTCTACGTGCTGGCGTTGGTACCAGCGGCGGCGGCGGTGTGGGCTCTGACCTGGACGTCGCGGGTCGTCGACGGGGCAGCGCCGCGCGAGTCGGTGACGTGGATCTCCGAGCTGCACCTGGCGTTGGCGTTCCGCCTGGACACGTTGTCGTGGGTGATGACCGTCGTCGTGGGTGGGGTCGGTGCGCTGGTGCTGGTGTACTGCGCGTCGTACTTCTCCAAGGGCGCCAGCGGGACAGGGCGGTTCGCCGCGGTGTTCATGGGGTTCTCCGGGTCGATGCTCGGGTTGGTCACCGCCGACGACATGATCGTCTTGTTCGTCTTCTGGGAGCTGACGACGATCACGTCGTACCTGCTCATCGGGCACTACTCGGACCGCAAGACCTCACGGCGCGCCGCGATGGAGGCGATCGTCGTCACGACCGCAGGCGGGCTGGCCATGCTCGTGGGCCTGGTGCTCATCGGCACCCAGGCAGGTACCTGGCGGTTGTCGCAGGTCGTCGCAGACCCGCCGCCGAGCAGCGGCACCATCATCACCGCGGTGGTGCTGGTGCTGGCCGGGGCACTGACCAAGTCCGCGCTCGTGCCGTTCCACTTCTGGCTGCCAGCGGCGATGGCCGCGCCGACGCCTGTGTCGGCGTACCTGCACGCCGCGGCCATGGTCAAAGCCGGGGTGTACCTCGTGGCACGGTTCGCCCCGGCGTTCGCCACGTACGCGGGGTGGCGGCCGGTGCTGCTCGTGGCAGGGTCGGCCACGCTCCTGCTCGGCGGGTACCGGGCGCTGCGCCAGAACGACCTCAAGCTCGTCCTGGCGTTCGGGACGGTCAGCCAGCTGGGGCTGGTGGTGCTGCTCGTGGGGTACGGCACCCGCGCCACGGCGCTGGCCGGTCTGGCGTTGCTGGGGGCGCACGCCATGTTCAAAGCGGCGTTGTTCCTCGTCGTCGGTGTGGTGGACTCCGCCGCGGGTACCCGTGACCTGCGCTGCTTGACGGGGGTGGGCCGCGCCCGGCCGTGGACTGCGGCCGTCGGCGCCGTGGCTGTGGCGTCCATGGTCGGTCTGCCGCCGACCGCTGGGTACGTGGCCAAAGAGGCGGCGCTGGCAGCACTGGCCGACGACGGCACGACCGGTGCGGTGCTGCTGGTCATGGTCGCCACCGGGTCGGTGCTCACCATGGCGTACGGGTTGCGGTTCTGGTGGGGCGCGTTCGGCACGAAACCGGTGGTCCTCGTCGGCGGGCCGGACGGGACTGTCGTACCGCCGGACGGGCCGACGACGCTGCGCCGCCGCTCTCCTCTGCTCGGGTTGCCTTCTGGTCTGCTGACAGTGCTCGGCCTGGCCGCCGGCATGGCCCCGGCCCTGTCCGAACGTGTGCTCGGGCGTCACGCCGACACCTACCCAGGGCCTGCCGGGCACCTGTCGTTGTGGGGCGGGCCGGCGGTCGCCGGTGTCACCGCGGTGGTGCTCGCCACCGGGCTGGGCCTGTTCTTGGTCCGCGACAAGGTCGAACAGCTGCAGGCCAGGGTGTGGCACCCGGTGTCGGCCGACCGGATCTACCGGCGGGGGATGCGCCAGCTCGACGACTTCGCCGCGGACGTCACCGGTGCGGTCCAGCGTGGTTCCCTGCCGGTGTACCTGGGGATGATCTTGATGGTGTTCGTCGTCGGGGTCGGGTCGTTGCTGGTGACGAGCACGCAGTTCCCCAAGCACGTGCGGGCGTTCGACAGCCTCGGGCAGGTCGCGCTCGGGGGGGTTGTGGTGGTCTCTACGGTGCTCGTGGCTCGGTCGCGCCGACGGTTGAAAGCCGCGATCTTGCTGGGTATCGGCGGGTACGCCATCGCCGGGCTGTTCTTGCTGCACGGCGCCCCAGACCTGGCGCTGACCCAGGTGCTGGTCGAGACTGTGACCCTCGTGGTGTTCGTGCTGGTGCTGCGGCGGCTGCCGACGTACTACTCGGTGCGTCCCCTGGCCGCCTCGCGTTACCTGCGCCTGGCGCTGGGGCTGGCTGTCGGGCTCGTCGTGGGGGGTCTGGCGCTGGTCGCAGGGTCCGCGCCTGTCGCCGACCCGATCGCCAAGCACTTCCCTGAACAGGCCGTGGACTGGGGTCACGGGCACAACGTCGTCAACGTCACCCTCGTCGACATCCGGGCCTGGGACACGGTCGGGGAGATCTCCGTGCTGCTCGTCGCCGCGACCGGGGTGGCGTCGATGGTGTTCGTCTCACGGCGCACCGGGCGGATCTTCCGCACCGACGAGGCGTCGGCCGAGCCGGGGGTGTGGGGCCGCAACGCCGACCCGCCCACCGAGCCGCTGCCTGAACCTGACGCTGGGGCCCAGCGCAACACCCTGTGGCTGGCGGCGGTGGCCACCTTGGCCCCGCGGCGCCGGTCCGTGGTGTTCGAGGTCGTCGCCCGGGTGCTGTTCCACACGATGATCGTGTACTCGGTGTACCTGCTGTTCTCCGGGCACAACGCCCCTGGTGGCGGGTTCGCGGCAGGGCTGGTCACAGGGATCGCCCTGACGGTGCGGTACCTGGCGGCCGGGCGGTACGAGCTGGGTGAGGCTGCCCCGGTGCAGCCCGGGGCGCTGCTGGGTGCGGGGCTGTTCGTCGCAGCAGGTACGGGGGTGGTGGCGATGGTGCTCGGCGCCCCGGTGCTGACCTCGACCGTCGTACCCCTGGACCTGCCGCTGATCGGGCACGTAGAGCTGGTGACGAGCCTGTTCTTCGACATCGGGGTGTACCTGGTGGTCGTCGGGCTGGTGCTGGACATCTTGCGCACGTTGGGTGCCGAGCTGGACTGGCGCGCCGAGTCCGGCGACGACCCACCGTTCGGCGTCCCGACCCGTCGGCCCAGCCCGCCAGTCGCCTCGTCGTCGGCCACGTCGCCAGGCTCGCCTGCGAACACCGAGGCGGTGGACCCGTGAACGACCTCACCCCCAACCTCACCCTCGTCGTGGTGATCGTCGCGCTCACCGCCGGGGGTGTGTACCTGCTGCTGGAACGCAGCCTGACGCGTATCGTGCTCGGCCTGATCTTGATCGGCAACGCTGCGAACCTGCTGCTGCTGGTGGCAGGCGGAGCAGCAGGACGCCCCCCGATCGTCACCCAAGACGTCTCCGCCGACGCCATGGCCGAAGGGATGGCCGACCCCCTGGCCCAGGCGATGGTGCTCACAGCCATCGTCATCACCTTGGGCCTGACAGCGTTCTTGCTGGCCATGAGCTACCGGTCGTGGCAGCTGCACCGCCACGACGAGGTCGCCGACGACGTCGAAGACCGCCGTATCGCGCGCCTGGCCGCCCGTGACCGTCCGTCGGTGCGCGGTGCCGACACCGACGAAGGTATGGACCTGGACTCCGAGGCCGGGGAGACCCGCGACGAGACCGACGAGCCCGCACCGGCGCCGGGGGGTGCGCCATGAGCTGGTTGGTCCCTCTGCCGGTGATCTTGCCGCTGCTGGGAGCAGGGCTGACGCTCGCGTTGTTCGGGCGTGCCCGGCTGCAGAAGTTCGTCGCGGTGACCACGCTCGCAGCGGTCCTGGGGGTGTCGGTGGCGTTGCTGCTGGCTGTGCGTGACGGGCCGCTGGTGCTGGAGATCGGCGACTGGGCAGGGCGCGGCGACCCCGCCGTGGGCATCGTCGTGGTCGCCGACCGGCTCTCGGCGCTCATGCTCACCGTGTCGTCGGCGGTGACCTTGTGCGTCTTGCTGTACTCGCACGCCCAGGGCGACGACGAGGAGACCACCGCCAAACGCATCGGCCCGGTGTCCATCTTCCACCCCACGTACCTGATCTTGACCGCCGGGGTCGCCAACGCGTTCGTCTCCGGCGACCTGTTCAACATCTACGTGGGTTTCGAGGTGCTGCTCGCCGCGTCGTACGTGCTGCTGACCCTCGGTGGCACCGCCGAACGTATCCGGGCAGGGGCGGTGTACGTGGTCGTGGCCGTCACCTCCTCGTTGCTGTTCTTGATCGGGATCGCTGTGGCGTACGGCGCCACCGGCACGCTCAACCTGGCGCAGATGGGCGAGCGTATGGACGACGTGGACCCGGGGGTGCGGCTGCTCATCGGAATGCTGCTGCTCGTGGCGTTCGGTATCAAGGCGGCGATCTTCCCCCTGGCGTTCTGGCTGCCCGACTCCTACCCGACCGCCCCGGCTCCGGTCACCGCAGTGTTCGCGGGCCTGCTCACCAAGGTCGGGGTGTACGCCATCATCCGCACCCGCGCCCTGCTGTTCCCGGCCGGGGGCCTGGACGACGTGCTCATGTGGATGGCCCTGGCGACGATG
>Ga0123353_10001142_pt1 | contig 32368 bp, 37 predicted proteins | sample TergutLab28metaG_3_FD_92763 | JGI IMG/M metagenome (GOLD analysis project Ga0123353, IMG submission 92763) | Labiotermes labralis P3 segment gut microbial communities from Petit-Saut dam, French Guiana - Lab288 P3 | ecosystem: Host-associated > Arthropoda: Insects > Digestive system > Gut ... | reverse complement strand
TGCAAATCAGTGTAACTGTCTCCACATTCTGGGTCAGTGTCACCTTCCTTACACTCACTCCTTACATTCCCATCCTCTTCACTGTCATTCCATAAAATATTATCATCAGTGTCATCCATTGCACTGGATATACAGCACGTTCTAAAACCCTTCACAATCATTTCTGGTGAGATGCACTGCCATGCCGTTATGATCGAGACTAAATAATACATTTATATTTCTTGATTTATAAACTTACCTGAACCTGTGAAGATTAACAATTTTCTCCACAGATGGTGTTACTGGTGTTAAGAATTTAAATACATATGTTCTTGATTTTTGTGTTATGTCTGTGGCCTGATCAGTCTGAGTTCATGACTCTGTTTATGGATTTTAATTTGTGGATTGGTTTAGGTTTTATTTTCGAGTCCAGTAGTTAACTTTTAATTTTTCCACAGCTATTTCCCTAAACTAGATCTGTTCTCATGTACATGTCGTAACAAGCTGCTGTTTCTGTGGTGCCCAGTGATTCAGAATAGCTCAATCTAAGGGGCGCACCAAGTCAGGTGCTTCTTTGCCTGAAAACAAAAATGGAGCTGGCTTCTGAAATGTCATGCATCTATAAGAAATCAGGCAATGGACAAAGTCCCAAAAAAGAAGATTGTATCAGTTAACTTCTGTTGTGATGTGTTCTCTTAGATTTCTTGACCCTTGAAGCTGGGACAGATAGGTTATCCTGAAACATCAGTGTGGAATTATGATTCTATGCTGCATAATATCTCAGAAGAGCATAGATCTCACAAGATTTGGCAACACAGACCTTGGTTTGGCTCCGCGTGGCCTGGTTCCAAGCAATCTAGTTCGGCACTTCATACATATTTAAGTGCCTAATTTAAAGAAAGAACCTCGTCTTGCACTCGAGTAAATACAGCAATTCCCTGTATGCAAAGAAATCAACAGACATTACAACTTCATAATTCAGTAAAGTACAAAATACTTGCCTGATCCAGTGTTCTTCCCACAGCCTCAGTTCACTGCGTACACTTCCAGGAGCAGGACTTGAACAGTAGTCATTGTGGACTTTGCTCATAGCCACCTCATATGCCCCTTGTGCCTGCTCAAAGAAGCCCTGCTGTTCATAAGCAATGGCCACATTTGTCTCCCGGTAACGTGCGTGTTTCTGCCATAGTCCACTCCACATATCCTCCTCACACAGCAATGAGTACATATCAGACAGTGAGTCCAAAATCTCCTACAATAGGAATGCATGTTCATCACTGCCACATAAAGCACTGTTACGATCTACCCTATCTTAAGAACAGACAACTGCTTGTATGATAATAGCACTGCAATGTATAATACTACTCAGGTTCTAAGAACATGTTCATCTGTATGATTAATAAAACCAGTATTAATCTTTAGCAGTCATGCATTATACTGCAGAAATGTAAATCTGAATAGACCAGATGGCCATATGTTGCAGTTCATCAATACTAATACCATTATTCCCCATTTAAAGTCTGGCTGCCAATGCCACACTACCAGGTAATTTAAAACTGCCTATACCCAGATAAAAGTAAACCATAAACTACTGTATTTACTTAATATAAGATCACCTCATATTCAAAATATTAAATTTACAGGAAAATTAGGAAAAGATTCCTAGCCAATATATTATATTAAAAGATATCACCAAACAAGATGGAACATCAAAACTAAAACACTTTGTCTGCTACAGCATACTGAATTGATCCCCCTTGTTACCAGAAAACTAGGCAATAAGGAAAGGTGTACATTTGCAAACAGTTAACTGGTAATGCAGGTACATTTTGTGTATATAATGAAACCCCTATCCATCATTCCTGTACGTCATTTTCCTGCAATTATCGTTCATGTCTTCCAGTCCTGAAAAACTGCCCATATGAACAATGTATAATTATATCGGATGCAACATTCCTTGAAGTGGCGTTTTCCCATATCAGTGTTCAGGATTCCAAGTCCTGACCCATAGTATTCTTGGAATGATCGTTTGAGAAAAACACAATGAAAGTAACCCGATTTTTTTGAGGGGTGGAGGGGGGATGTACAGTAGTGTCACACATTAACCAAGTATGTAATGAAAGTATCGTGATATTTCTGGAATGCACTGGTAGCACCAAACTGCCAATATTGACAACTGAATTAAGTCATAACTGTACTTGTGAAATGTCACCACAGGTCACGTAAGTGTAGAATGTTCGTTGAGCAAGAAGGGTGAGTGAAAGGAAAACTTGTCAGGTGGCAAACCTGAGCCCCATGTTCCACAGTTATTAGTAACATTGTCTTGCATCATCTTGTTTGTGTCTCACTGATTTTCACAAGTAATGGTTTTGAGTGATCCAGTGTTATTATTTGTGTTTGTACGCCCTTGCAACATTCATCCATCCTGAATCGACAACATGTGTGACGACAGTGTGGGTTAGGAGGCCAGTGGCAAAAATGAAGAGGGAGATGAACACGACCTTAAACCAGTGCCCCAGTTTTACCACAGCACATACCATTTACACAATTTATAAATTATTCTTTTATGACACAGCATTAGCAAGCACAGAGAACAGAAAATTTTGAACTCAGAATTGGTGCTGCTGTGAAAAATAATGCTTCAACTGAACAGGTATCAATTACACATTTTTTTGGAAAAAAAGTAGTTTGCATGCAGGTGTTATGGTAACACTTCACTTTATTACTTTTAGGCATGAGTGGAAAATTTATTATTTTCATATCTTTCTTGTTTTCTTGTGTGTAGGAAATGCTGTAAAGCTTTCCCACAACCATCATTTTCTGGTACTTATCATTCACTTCTTGCAACCCCTTGAGAAATGATTGACAGAGGTTTCACTGTGCTGTCTTTTAGTCTTTGAGAAATGATTGATAAAGGTTTCACTGTGCTGTCTTTTAGTCTTAACACTGGAAGTGTTATGTGGAGAAATCTACTACTGCAATAATATTACAACAAGCCAGTCTGGTTAGGCTCACCTGCTGGGGAGATACTACTGGTTCAAACTCATAGCAATCAGGAATATCACGCTTTGACTTAAGCTGACTGTTGTTTCCATGTTCAAAGGCCAGCTGTTCAAGGCTCAGTGTCATACGATGCCAAAGATTGTGTGACTTCCCCAAGTATTTCATAAGGACTCTGCAAACAAATGGAATAATAGTTCATTATTTTGACATTTAATATTCTGTAACATGTATGCAAGGATGTCACTACTGCACTTACGGTTTGATGGGGATTGGTGGGTTGCAATGGGACATAGCCTCAATGAAAGTGTTGAGAGCACTGGGATGGCAGTCCTTTTGAATAACATGAGCTCCACTGCATACAAAGGGCACCATTTCTGCTAACAGGGTCTGAAAACACAGTTTCATTCCTATCAGAAAATTTCTGCTGAGAATGCAGAATCAGAAGGTGATGACCATGTGACTAACAGACAATACTACGTAAAATTACCTACAGTATGTTAAAAAAGCATACCAATAAGTCACATTCCAAATCATGATTTAAAGATACCCCATGAAGCACAGCTTTCTGGAGAAGCTAAGACTCACTCAGCTGCTCAGGAAATTCCAACATTTTGCAAAAGTGAACATTAATTATTATGTTCACAACAGTCCATCAAGGGTCCCTATCATGAGTCCGAATAATTCAGTCCTTACCCTGCCATACCATTTCTTGAAGCTCCATTTTCATACTACCCTCTATCTATGACTACGTCTTCCAGATGGTCTCTTTCCTTCATGTTTTCTAATCAAAACTTCAGTTTTTATACATATTTATTTGTGCACTGTGTTGCTTTTGGTTGCACAACTACATGTTATATACACAGCAAATGATGCAACAATATAAAGTTGTATTACAGAATTACAAATTTTATACAAATGGGCATATATGCAAAACAATTTGTTATAAAACTAAACATCACAGTAGATATCTGTGCCCAAGCCAAGGTGCAGAGGGGTTTGTAATGAAGTGTTATGCATGGTTGTACAACCTTTATACATGTATATAACATTCATAAACACACATATAAACAACATCCAGACTGGATAGTGGCACGTTGCATTTGCACCTGCAGTCACTGTATTGACAGTCACAGGATTACATGCTGCATAGGTGGTGTTTCAGGGCATTTAGTTCCTCAAAGCAGGTGAAGATATAAAAATGTGGGGTGGGGGTGGAAGGTGCAGTGGAATGATACATGAACTACTCACACTCTGCTGTTTTTCTGAGAGAATGCTCCAGAGGCGAGGGAAACAGTCTAACCATACCCTCTCAGCTAGAGCTGTGTCCATGTGACACAGCTGGGCAGTGGCAAATAGGAACTGAACTGTTCTTGTGGATCGGATAGACTCCATCACTTTGGACTGGCGGATGATAAGGTGTGCCAGAGCGGCTTTGCGGGTCCGACTTGTTGCGTGCTCCTCACCTTTCTGGTCCACTGTTCCAACACTATGGAGGTCCATATCAAGATCATCCTACAAACATCCATAATAAAGAGTAACATTCTGCACACGATTCCTCTGAGAATCCCGGGGTTGACTCAGCTTCTAACAGATGAATACCAGGGATATCTCATGTGGGGTTAAGTTAACTGGTGCAAAGGGCTGACAAGCTTACCACCTTCAAGTGCCAAATGTATAGCAATTCTGGGAGCCTCAACCTCCTGGAGCCCTAAGGGCCTGCCCAGGCCTGTAACAGGATGGCCTTACCTATATTACAAACAAACAAACAGAAAACAAAACAGAGAAAAAAGATTATCTAAGTACAAAAGTAACCTAAGAAAGCACAGCCTTCATTAAAACACCAACAGTAATGAATATTACAAATTACGGTTCTGTATTGTACATTAAACATGACAGTTGGGCAAATGAAACCTTTGGCCACTCAGGCACCAGATTCTCACTGCTGATGGCTGGGTTCAATCCTATGGCACAACAAGTGAAATTTGTTGCAAAGAACGTGGAATAGGGATCGTCTTCTGTCAAAGTACTTTGGCTGTCACCTGCCAATCATCCTGATACACATTCATCTATCATTATCTCAGTGAAAGTGGGACTAGTCCAGCAGCTTTGGTCTAGGTTGGAGCTGCATCTACTGCTCACAATTTGGTTGGACAGTAACAGGAAATATGCTACAAACACTTCATATTGATTCATCATTCATAATCAACAAGTTATGCTTCACTTAACACTACACAACTTCAATAGTTATATACAGCATAAACAAATAAATATGCACACACACACATGACAAAATTCTACAAACAGAACTGTTTCTGTGAATATTAAGACTGCAACCTTCTACAGCATTACACTGTGTAGTTTAAACCTTCTGTACCATAATTAAATGTCAGGGTGCTCTGAAAGTGATGAGAATTTAAATGGCTGCCATTTATTGGCATGTTATTGGGTGATGACTTTCAACAACTTCAACACTTTGAATGCACACTGCACATCCAATGTGGTTAAGTTCAGCATGAAAGGGTTAACAAACTGGTGTTAATACTTCACAGCAACCTGCTGCCTCCATGAGCAAATTTCTCTCGAACACTGGAAACTACCTACTCATCTACACAGCATCACACATCAAAAGACCACAGTCTTATGCCTCTAAATATCTAAGTCTTTTTGTCATTTAAACAATATATGTCAACTAGAGAGGTTATACATAGCATAGTGAGAACAGAAAAGAAAATTATGAACTGGCAGCAGTGAAGGCAACTACTTGGGCAGCACACAGATGATACACACCACCTTCTCCTGGGAATCCAGTCCATCTGGAATGTCACTTGGTTCCTCCTTCACATTCACCAAACTGACAAAACAGTCCTTTTCTGCTGAGTCAGCCATGTTTATTACTGATGTGATACCAGGTAACAGGTGGGTATCTGATGACATTCGTATTGTTGTATCTGAAACGTTATGTCACATCTAAGAAACCACTGGCACTGTAATTTATCAAGTAATTTTCAGGGACAAGAAGTTTAGGGTGTACACCAGTACATACATACAAGAGTCACCTTGAAATGCATGTAAAGCTAGATAAAAAATATATTACTAGAATCTTTGTAATGGTTTTCAATGGGAAAATCCATCACAGTTTATTGCATGTACTTCATGAATATAAAAACTCTGGGGCCCACACATTTCCTTCCCATCCAGTGGTCAGTGGTAAAGTTACTGTGCAGATGTAAATGGAAAACTGACTGTACATGCACAACGACCTTTTTTTTGGATGTTGTCTACCCTGCAGAACAACACTGGCAATATTATCTGATCATAAACATGGAGTTAAATAATCAACATACAGAAACAAATGCATAACATTATTACCAATATTAATCTTTATATGATTTATGTTCACAAGTGTGAATGCACATTAAAAAAATACATCTAGAAAATCATTTTGTACATTTAGACAACAAAGAAATTTGTTAGTTTTTTAAGACATGCTGCACAATCTGTGTTTTATTGTCTACAAAATGACATTTATTTCATAATTTTACATTTTCCTGTTCAAATAATACCTGAGCTTTTGGTCACGCAAAAATTTAAATACCAGCCCAGTCACTTAAAGGTTAATGTTCTGTTCCTTTAACAGCACATGTACACATTCAAAATGACTTAGTACTTGATTTTTAGAATAACAATTTTGTTACCCCCTGGGTGAAAGTGTTACTGCCAGAAAATTTAAAACATTCAAATCCAAAATGAGATAAGTAACAGCCTCTCCTTAGAAAACACCACACACAGAAGAAGCATATATATTTACTAATATTGATATGAAGAGGGTTTTGAAACACAGACCAACAAATTGCCCAGATCAGTCCATAAGCAAATCTTGTACAATGACCAGTTATAATGTATTGTACTTTCCCATTCGGTGACAAAATATCTTACTGGAGCATGCAGTGACAACAAGGAGCTCAATGCACTGTTTGATCCAATAGTGTGGTCCCATAGGTTCCCAGTTCTGTGAACATGTGATGTACATCAGACGATCATGAAGCCTTCGTTTCATGCTAGCATCAAACACCTCAAAGAACTTTGCTCTAATAGTTGGTTGGACACACCGCAGTCCTGCCAGGAATGCCGGTTCTAGCTTCACTGTCAGCTCTGAACATTTCAGTGTCTCATCTCTGCAAGTCAATCACAAAATCATCCCACAGAATTTAAAACACTTCACTGTTACAACTGTGCATGAAATGGAAGTTTTGACCATTTATCTGAACTCTCAAACATCATATGAACTCCCTGCACACAGTGGTTAAACAATAACATAAATGGCTCATATTTGGGACACACAACCAAATTTATATCCTAGCTGGAACTGACACCACTTTAACCCTGCATTCAAGAAATCACACATTCAGTCTCACATTTTCCAAAATTCAAACAAATTAAACTGCACCGTTTGAGACAGCACACATTAAAATACCAACACAAAGCCTGCTGAAATTTCAGCTTGGAAGTGTTGTGATTACTAACACCACATATGATGTGAGAGCATGAAATCTACCGATAATACAATTTCTGTTAATGTGCAATATCTTTTTCCTACAAAAAAACAAACCTCAGCAAGGATACCTAACTTCAATAACCTGAAAAGTCTTGGAGAGACAGCTACATTTACACACAGAACAGCAATATGCAATAAGCAGTGTTACTATCTAGAGACTATGTTATGAACATTGTCCAGCAAAGGTGGAAACTGTAACACAGACTCAAGCAGATCCTTCCACTGCAGTTTACTGCTGCCATCTTCACCTCCTATTTACAAGCTACTTGGCAACAAACATGATGACTGAATTGCAAGTGTTAGCATGTTAAATATAAAGATCTGAATAAAGGTCAGACAATGATTGCTGCTTGCCACATTCCTCTTGGTTCACTATTCATAATAATCCTACAATACTTCTGGTAATTTAATGACACCCCTAATTACAGATGTTACATTAACACCACATGAGACAATATGATGATTGTGGAGAGTCGGTGGATGCATTTTGCAGAAAGTGGTTGTAATTTGAAGGTACTACCCAAACACCTGTATGGTCAGACAGAAAAGACATGAATAGGCCAGGGTAATAAGTAACCTCATTGCAACTTAGAACAAGTACCTGCTCAGTACATCACCCACTACAATGTTGAATAATCTCACCATGAATATTATGATTAATTTCTGAAAGTGACTGACAAACCTGTGTAACTGATGATTATATACATTGAGCATTATATATTACCCAGATTCTGTACTAAAATGCAAAGTTCTGGAAAGTGGTTCTGCTTCTTTCTTTTCCAGTAAAAGTGAAAGCGAGGGGTCTGGCAGCATGAGATAGTCTGCCACAGTCGACATCTCCTGGCCAGCTAGTCAGTGTCAGTCCACTGACCAGCTGGGAAGAAGTAGTCACCCTCTGTCTAATGATCTGTTTTAAAGAGCTAGTCTGTCTCAGTCCAATAATCTGCTGGAAAGAGGGTGTATGTCTCACTCAAGTGATTTGTTGGAAAAAAGACAGTCTCAGTCCAGCAACCAGTTGGAAAGAGCTAGTTTGTATGTCCAATAATCTATTGGAAAGAGCCTGTCTCTGTCCAGCGAAGTGTTCAAAAGAGTTTAGTATGTCTCAGCCCGGTGATTCAGACTAGCTCTATCCAACAGACATCTCACAGTAAGCCCTTTTTTTTTGGGGGGGGGGGGGGGGGGGCTTATGACAGTAACAGAATCAGCTGTCTTTATTACAAAATTATATAAAGGAAAATGTCCAAATCAGAACTAACTATGACTATGTGACTTATCTCGGTCCTTGTTCTTTCATATGTGGTTCTTTTTTATCTTTAACAGCTTCCACAACAGGATAGCACATGATGTATAAGGAATGTCAAACCTGTAGATGAAGTTGACAATATCAAGGAATTGAGCATTGAGCTCCAAGTCATCAGGAAACCTCTTCTCCACATATTGCATCAATTTGACCAGCAGGATTGACTTCTCCCTCAGTGTTGGAGCTTGGTTCACTGCAATTGGGTTCTTGTTTTTTATCCAGTCTTCCAGCATCTGTAATGAATATGCAGCATTAAGAAAATGCTACTACTCTTATGACAAAACAACAAGGTTGCAATGCAGACCAGAACGATGCAGGCTGCTCAAGTACACTACAGACTACAAATTACATGCACGTCCACAACAATATCACATAATGAGACATCTTGAATCTTACTGTCTACCTGAGGTGGTAAACTTGCTCTTAAATGAGAAAATATAAATACAGTATTTATCTGTCCCATACAGTCATTGCAAGATATTCTCTCCTAAGCACAGACTAAGCTATGAAAATGTCTGTAGTATCAAGAGTTTCTTCTATCAAAAATCATTTACCTCAATATATAATGACCCTGCACATAAGACGACCACACCTCACAGTCTTACATTTTCAGAAAAATACCAATGCACATTAACATACTGCACAGTTGAATGGTGATCACCAATTTGTCAGATGATATATCAGGAAAAATTCTTGCTTTATATTAAATACGGTACTTGTGGTCTAGAATTTTAGTTTCAATACAGAGTAAAAGAACATACTGTGGTATTCAAAATTAAGACACAGTTAGTCTGGCAAGTGGGTACTGTCATTTTGGATGAAAGTGGCCTACATGTATTCTGTCCTGAACAATGAAGTAGTATGTTCTCTGAATTACTGCTACAGTGAATCCTGTCTGTAACGGAACTGCAAGACACCATAATGTTTTTTTCTTGCAGGCAGGTTCCATTTCATACAGGTACATGGAGTTTGGTTAAACAAATCAGCTACCATTTCTTCACAAACATCACCCACTTCACCACAGACTTCATTAAATACAATTTTTCCTAGTCATTCATTAGACACCTTAAATTCTCTTCTTCCCAGCTTTTTAGCCACTTCTTTTGCGTGCTCCTGCAGCACTGTTACTGACAGTGGAAGGTTTCTAGCTCTCACACTTACAAACTACTGCCACACACTCTCACTGCTGTATTCATTTCCACTTTTCCTTAGTGTCTGCTTCACTGAACCACTACCACACTTTAGCCACTGTTCCTGATTTCTGACTTAGCTTTTAATATGTCACACATGTTGAGATTTCCCAAAATTAAACATTGTCACAATTTGTTTTACTGTAAATTTATCTTTATCACCTGCTTATAATCACTTTTACTTTGTGACGAGATCAAAAACTACTCTTTTCTTTGCAGGCCATGGCTACGACAAAATGATGAAGTAAAAATTTTTGAATATTCTATCACCAATGGTAGCTGCACTTCCTAACACTATTTCTCACCCCTGACAATCAATAGACAATGGAAGGCTATGATCATGCTGACAGTCAGTACATAACAAAATTAAATAAAACACGAACACTTTACACTAACGTATTGTCCGTACTTTCTACTTCGCTGTTAGTTTCTGTTTATTAAAGGAGATAGCATTGAGTTTTTTTTATGAAAGATACTTGGGACTTTAGTTTTCTGCTAAATATAGGTTTCTGCTCTATCTAGCTTCCTCTTAAGACTGGTTTCACCATATCACCTTTTGAGCTGCTGTTTTTCACATACAAAATAAAGTGGTGTCATAAATGAAACACTACAACATAAATCTTCACCACTATTAAAACTTCAAATATTTAAAGAACTTGTTTAAGGAATGAGATTGTACAGAGCCAAAACTGGGTAACCACTAGACTAAACCAACCACTTACAGGTTGGAAGAAACATGTACCTTTGTGATGGCCTTCATAATCTTTATATCTGGACTCTTTTCAATCAGTCCAACAAGAACGGTGCCAATGAAAGCTTTCCTCATCTCTGCACCCATCACAACAACTCGGCTTTTGACAAGATCCAGACTCAAGATCAGCAGTTCGCTGGCCACTGGAACCAAAAGCACAGCCTCATCAACCAACTCAATCTCTTCTCTTAAACTATGGAAACATGATGACATTACAGTTTCCTGAATATCTCTCCACAGTGAAGGCTGTAAAATACCACATAATCATTAAATCTTTAGAGCCTGAAAGTGAAGTACTTTTCAGTGCAATGCTGCCCAATTTCTAAGAGCATGACTGCTTTTTTGGAAGTTCTCACACTTTGTCCCCTTCTTCTTCCGATAAGACTACCACATAGACGAAGAAGAGATTGCAGCACTGGTGCTACTGTTGGGAAAACTGAAGTACTCAGAGAAAAACCTGACCCATTACCACTTTATCCACTATCAATCACACATGGACTGGCCCAGGTTTGAATCTGGGCTGGCAAATCGCTTGTTGTAGCAGTGTATTGATCTCTTTTTCAATTCAACTGCCTCAGCCATTCAATTTCTGTCTCAAAGAAAACACAATGCCTCTCCACTACACGTACAAATTGCCTACTGCCTATTAGAGATACAGATGCTGCTTACCCTGAGAATCAAACAAAACACATATAAATATTGCAAAGGAAAAATGAGAAGAAAAACTGGACAATTTGGAAATGCATAATTCAAGGCTCAAATTTTTGGTCAAAAGCACTTTAGATTACCGAGGTTGCACCGTAAGACGAAACTTCACAGCAGTGAAAACTTCACCTCACACATGTAAGGTATTCACCTGGACTTGTTTCATGAGGTGGTGATGGTGTGATGTGCTCACGTGCCATTCTCTGCAGGACCCTCATGAATGGTGTGATGAGGCGATCAATGTAGCTGGCATTATTGACACAGGCAGCCTTCAACATCATCAGTGTTCCAAACAATGTAGAAGGACTTGCACCAGGATTTTTCTCATAGTTGGCAAGCCCCTCAAACACAACCTGAAATACCAAGTAAATGCTCGATCATAATGAATTTTCTCATATCTGTTGCCTTGCTCCAATTCCATCCTCATATAATTACTATCTCCAATATCAGAGATGTACCTTCCCAACACAGGCATAAAGACACTCCAGTTCCTCATACTTGGATGCCACATTAGAACTTGTTGGCTCAGTAGGAAATATGCTCATAAGTCGAGACAGGAGTCCATGAACAAGGCGTATAACCTGCAAAACAAAACATGAAAGCTCTTCAACACCATATATCCATCTCACACAATCCATGTTGAAAGTCTTTTTGAGACATCCAAGTCAGATAAACTGAAGTTACACTGTATATTACTTAGACTAACGAATCGAGAAGTTGCACTGATAATAAACAAACACAGAAAATCTGCAGAGGATCTCAACTCTTTCCCATCCCACAGAACCTTTAAAATAAGCAACATCAGATATGAAAGGTAAGCATTAGTGCTAATATCATAAACTTATTCATTCTGTATCATACCCTATTTTATTTCCAACCTCACCACTAATAGCTATGGCACAAATACAACATACAAGTATGTGGTTTGAGGAAATAGAAATGGCTGCTTTTTTCATTTTTGTCTACAATCTATTGGAACAAACAGTAAAGAAAGTAAACAGCAATGACTTATAAGTACATGTGTGAGTGTGTGTAGGATTGTGCAATTATCCAAGGACTTTACCTTAATTCATCATATGAAAAATGACTTATTTCATAATCATCAAAACCCTCACCTTTGAGTTTGAACAGGTTATGCAGGCTGCAATGCCTCGCTGCAAGGGCTTGCAACTTGCCAGGATTTGCTCCTTCTTCATCACCCCTAGAAGGAAGGTCAGGAGCTCCAGGGCTGTGCAGATGTTGCCATAATTTGGCGAGCCTGACTCAACAGATGCAAACACCTTATCAAACCAGTTCAGCTTGAGGTCACATTGTTGTGGCCACACATCAGGTTTCAGTGCTGTCTTCAGTAGTGCCACGCAGCGACGTGAAAGCATCTCACCGGGTGTACCGACCATTGTATTGGCATCATTTACCTGAAAATATATTATTGGACTTGTGTACAGACCACACGAAGAAATCCATGCACAGTTTGTGTCAGGATGAGGCCAGTCTCTTGAAGGACTGAGGGATAAAAGGCAACAATAATATTACATTCATTTTAAGGTGTTCTTCCATGTGTACTACATATTCAACCCATACAATTAAATTTGTATTTACTGAACCTTTCAATGTTAGGTGACAGAACTGGCACAACATCACAGCTAGACATACATGTTTTCCATTCATAGATACTTAACCCTACACATGTGTATTTTTTCTTGTACAGAGGGATTTTTCCACCCAACACTATTCTCTGGAAAATTTGATATTCTGATGTCACGCATGAATTTATAAGATTCTAAATACAATGCTACTATCTCTGCCTTGGAAAAATAAGGCACATATGACAAATAGCTTGAAAATAAATATTTTGGAAGAACAATAAATTTAAAAAAAAAAAAAAGAAAAAGAAGGTAAGAACATGCTTTAAGATTGAACATAAAATGAAACAAAAAGGAAAACACCCAAAAGGAAGACCAAGTTTAAGATGGAAACAACAGGTTAGGAAACGCAATATCATGGAAGGACTGAAAAAATGGAAGAAAACTGATGAGAAGGTGCTTTGGCAAGCAAGACATAGAGAAAGAGGCACGGTAACATGATAACCCACATACAATTGTAATTACACATATTTTAATCTTTGTTATTTCTGTGTGGTTCCTGGAGAATGATGTCATCTTACCTGGCAAGCCAGTCTCAAGAGAAAGTTGAGAACAGTGTCCGCATGGGCTCGTTCAATGGGCTCAGTGCTGATTGGCTCAACCTTTGGTGTCACTGTGGGCACAAGGTTAGGGCCGGTTCCCGAAATGTGACGTTTCCGTGACTCTGAGTTTAGATTAGGGTCATCAACGATGGGCCGCTTCACTCCCACTCCTGGTGGGATAGTTCCAATCTGGAGAAAATAACACAGTGAGGCTGTTGCTAGTGTCCTACCTAAGGATACTGCACACCACGGTATCAGGTGATCACTTACATCCTGCGCGTCAGACTCATCCTTGATGCGCTGCAGCTCCCATTTGATGATTACTTCTGACAGCTCAACAGCTAGCTTGCGGTGCTCAATTGTGCCTGTGGGACTGAAACCAAGACGCTGGATGGAGTTCACCATGTGCTGTACTAAGTGGTGGCGCACTGGATAATAAACCTGAACAATACAAATGGAAAATTGTTCTTATGATGCAGATAAAACTGAAAAACATGGGCAGAACTTGGTTTGTGCATTATGTCAGGCAGTAGTTTGCTTGGGTGCCATGGTAACCAAATGATAATCTGAGTTAGTGCATACAGCACCACCAGATGGAAGTACAACCTTGGCTAAGGTACAGCTTGGTTTGTGTGTGAATATTATGCTGGACTGTCATATAATGCACATGGGCTAGTATACCTTATAATGTCGGACGACAAGTTGTAGGATGTGAAACAGCTGCTGCACGGAGTGCCCCTCCTCCACAATGATCTTCTTGGTCCAGTGGGTCAACATTGTGTTCCCATCTTCCATACGCACAGGCATGGAAGGGGTGAGAATCTCCAAAGCCTGCCGCACCACACTACGGGCCTCAATGGCATGTGCTTTTAGCAGACTGTGGAAAACTGCAATAAACACACATTCATATTGCTATCCTACATCTGGCACTTCCACATCAACAAAATACCTTATACTTTTAGTTATAAAAAAGGCATACAACGGGCTGCCAGTAAGCTTCAGCACTACTGTGGTATATCAGGAATAACAACAACTCAACCAGATTTGCTGCTCTGTTAATCAACTGTATGGTTTATTTAACACTGTGACAAACTGAGCCAATACATCAAATAACAGAATTATGAGTCAATTATATATTCCAAAAATATGGAAGAGAGTGGCGATGGCCTAATTTGAGGGCCTATTCTGGTATTTGAATAGAAACTGATGATAACCACAAAAAAAAAAAATCAGGATGGCTGGTCTCAAGGCTGAGATTTGAACCCAGGGTGTCCTAAACATGAACCTGAACAGCACCACAGACCTGAGCATACTGAATATCAGACAGTAATGGTTAAATGTACTCACCCTGAAGGACAATCCTCTTGTGGATGGCAAACTTGGCTATGATATGTGACAGCAGCAAGTGGCCATGGTAGCGTGTAGCAGGGTCAACACAGTTCTTAACCAGCAGACACGGCCATGCAAACATCATGAGGCGTCGTAATTTGTTGCCTGTTGAAGGAACAGATGCCTGATCATCTCAATTTGTTTCCTCACTTTTGTGGACACTTAAAAAAACCAGCACCTGGCAACACCCAGCTGGTTGCTGCATTAATGCATCTGGTTAGAATGGTGCATCATGCATGATTCTTGTAAACGTTTTACTTGTGTAAAAATACCTACTCTTGAAGTAACATTTGAGATATTTGAAACATCATAGAACTGACACAAGAGTGACAACTAGCAACAAAACAAATACATTTGTGACAGGACAGACATGAGGAAGAAGGAATGTAAAGAGAGTTCACACTAGCATCTGCAATAAACATGTTGTGATCACAGGACTTCGATGCATTCTGATTAAAAGTGCATGGCAGCAATCCACTGCTATACATAATTTCTGTGGTACACAAACTCAAATATACCTTTCTTAATACAGAGAATCACAGTCCCACAATTCTTAAATTGTTAACTTTACAAAATATATGTTTATACTCTGATAATAAAATGTAATACACTTTATATAAGTTAGTGTAATGGTAAAGGTAAAGTTCATCTTAGAATTAGCCATGAAAGCACTGAGAGGGAGCAGAACAGTTCGTATTATGTTTTGTAATGCCGAAAGAAGTTATACAGATAGCTTGGTACCTTGACGCTTATTTGCTGCATCATGGATGTGAGGTGAGGCTTGTTCCACCAGCAAACATGAGAACTGCAAGAGCAGAATCCGCACAGAGTCTGAGCTGCCAAATGGGTTTTCAGGGTCAATCACCTGAAACAGACCAAACTAAGTCATGAGCTTCAGGACAGATATACAGTACACACCATCCTGATTCTGACCACCTCTAACAAGTATGTGGAATGCAGCAACCAGGACAGCTCAGTCACTATACTGACTAGGCTATAAACCGGATGACCAGGGAATTGGGATTAAATTCCCACGAGGTGGAGATATTCTTCTGTTCTCTGCCATGTACTGACTGGCTCTGGGGTCAACAAATCCTCCTACACAATGGGCACAGGGCAGTTTTCACCAGGTATAAATTGGCCAGGGCATGAAGTTAACCATTGATATCCATCAAGTTCTGCGGTGTGGAATACATGGAACTAAACCTCCACATCTTCATGATGTGGTCCTTAAGCATACACCAGAACATTACTGTTTTAATCTTTAATATAGCAACTTGCTATGGGTTGGTGGGTCCAGGGACCAAATGCTGATGGGGGCAAGATATTGTGCACCTGTCCAGTCTGACCCTGGGCCCACCCAGCCTCCTGTAAAATGGGTACTGGGTCTCTTTCCAGTGGCTTAAGTGGCCCAGGTGTGGTATTAACCACCCATCCCATCTAGCACCAAGGTTAAAGGAGTAGAGCTCATCCTCTACCCCCCCATCTGGACCATCATGCCCTGCTCTAGTGTACACTTTCCCCCTTTACATTTACCTTTACCTTCACTAACACACCAAAACACAGTCTGAAACCCATCCAACTCCCCTGCATTTTCTGTACACCAAGGGGAAACTGCAAACAGATTTAGGACACACTCATAATACAATTATTATAGACAATGCATGGAAAGTGGAAGTGGGGCTCTATACATCCTTAACCTTTGCATTACGTGAGATGAGTGGTTGGCTTCAGACTTAGCAACTTTTAACTTCCAGGGAAAGGCAACCAGTACCCAGCAGACAGGAAACTGTGGAAAAGATCCTATCTTGATCTAATGGCAAACAGAATAATCCCTATGTGTGTCATTCAGCTCACAGTCCATCAACAACACACAATATACTTCAACAAAACTTTATTTTATATATTGACTAAACTGTTGCCTGCTATTACAAAAATATAATGACAATCTGTGCTCTGTTGCTATCACACAGAGATGGTTATCTGTTCTCTCTTGACACCACACTGTGATTGCCATTCACTCTCCTTTGAAACCACATTGTGACTGCCATCTGTTCTCTCTTGATACCACACTGTGATCGCCATCCACTCTCTGTTGAAATCACATAGTGACTGCCATATGTTCTTTCCTGACACCACAATGTGTGTGATCACCATCCACTCTTTGTTGATACCACATTGTGACTGCCATCTGTTTTCCTTCTCTCTTGATACCACATCATGCTTGTCATTCACTCTCTCTTGAAACCACATTGTGACTACCATCTGTTCTCTCTTGACACCACACTGTGATCACCATTCACTCATCATTGAAACCATATTGTGACTGCCACTTGTTCCCTGTCGATATCAAATTGCAATGACCATCTGTGCTTTTGGGCAATACACTGTGAATATCATCTGTTCTCCATTGATATCACTCTGAAATAGTAATCTACTCTCTGTTGATACCACACTGTAATGATTATCTGCTCTCTGTTCATACTACATTATGCAGCCATCTACTCTCTCTAATACCATGCTGCAACAGCTGCCTGCCGTGTTGATACAACAGTGTTATGACATCTGCGATATATACCAATGAACACTACCAAAACCCCTGTGCTATGTGAAATTTCCAGCAACAGGCATTTAATAAACAAAGGCAATTATGAAAGGAACGGAAGCTACCTGTGGATCTTGCTCCTTCCGTTTCCCTCCAACAACTCACTCAATTGTTAAATTCAGTATCTCAGTCAGTAGTGAAAACTTTAATACTGACCTTGCTGATGAAGACAGACACCACATTGTCTGGGTTGTCCTGATCAGGTGATGCAGGGCTGCCCACCAGCTTCTCACCTTCACCACGCTCAAAGCTCTGAGCAAAGCAGGGAATTAGTATCATCTGCAGTATCTTTGACTTCAGCTCCTGGGACATATTTGGACTTGGGAAATGCTCAACAAAGCGGAAGAAAGCAGAACGCTTCCACTCTACAGTATAGCTCTGGGCCACCACATTCTCCAGGAAATCCCGCAGGAACTGGAAAAGTTTAACAGTCTTACTCACAGCACCATAAGGTAATGTGAAAACAACTAACACTCACCTTGTTCTTTGCACAGGTCACATGAGAAACAGAGTATATCTATTTGCCTGGCATATTCGTGAATACTGTAAAACCCCTTTAAATATTATATGAGAAAGAGTGGATCTGAATATCAAACTAAAAAAAATAAGAAAGTTTAACTCTGACATCACTGACTTGGAATCATTCAAAGTAAATGTTAAATAAGGGAACACCATACAATTAGGTACATTAAACGGGGGTTCTACCATACATGCTGTAAACTTGACAAAGTTATGGAAGACAGCTTATAGCTACACAAAGATACTAACAATGGTAGAATAAGAATATGCATCAAGCAACAGCAGCAGTGGCAGCGGTGGTGGTGGTGGTGGTGGTATTTCTCAACAAGCAGGTATTATATCATTCTGATACGAACCTGGAAGTCTGGTACGAATCGTTCACAAAGGGCACGCAACAGCTGGAATAACAGGTCGATGTCATTTGGATGGTGACAGAAGAAGTGCAGCAGGATCTTGACAATTAGTTTTGGCTCCTTCCAATGCTGGAAATCTACAGTATCCACCTTCCTGTGGAACTCCTGCCAAACAGACAAGCATGTGGCACTAACCACTTCTACCATTATTGGAATACTGCATTCCATTAACGTACACAGACACAATAGAACCATTTTTGTAATTTTAGCCAAGGCTCCCAGATGATGGATCCTCTGTGATCCAAAACAAGTTGGAGCACTTTTAAATATTTTATAATTTTAATTGTATCTACGAATTATATATTTGTGCATTAGTTGGATAATAAAGTGTTTAATTCACTACCGTGATTGCGAAAAAAAATAGCGACTATGCCTTCTACTGAACGTGTAAGTAAATGGTATGATTTAAAATCAGTTTTGGTCCTACTACATCACCAGATCATAAGTGTTACATACTGACACAATGCCACTGTATCTATACCTAATTTTACAGTGCTGCATACCTGATACTGGTCATCACACCAGATCTGTTTGTAGGCATTGACAAGCTGATGCTGTGATGACAGCCACTGGTCATCCAGCTTTATAAGCAATGAAGTGATGCGAATGCTCTGGTATTGCATCTCTCTCTTGTCCACTGTGGAATAAATCAGATCTGTTATACTATAGCAACTACTATCATGGAGCAGAGTTTTTAAACAACCAGGTATTTGCGTAACTTTAGGCTTCCACCATGAAGTACATGAGATCTGTGCTCTCATGGGGTATTATGCAGTGTATGGTGGTAATTACATACTGATATTCTGGGACAACCTATCGGTCCCATATTTAAAGGTCAGACCTCAACCAGGCATTAGTTAGCCAGTCATCAGTGGAACCTAAATGCTCACAAGGGTATGCATACTGAATTGCACATAGCTGATTTCAACGTCAGCACAGTGCATCACTGCTCAATATGTCATGCAAACATGAGCAGATAAAAAAGGGTGATGAAAATGTAGCACTACACTTTAACTATCCGTCCTACACTCACAGACACCAACTATGGTGAAGGTCACAGCCTTGGTTGCCATTGTGCTAATGACCTTACAAACATAGAAAGGGCAGTGAGGGGAGGGAAATTGTCATGGCAACACACAACCTGGCTTAAAATTGTAGTGCTATTTTTGTGTTGTTACTGTGCATTGCACATATGAAGCCTTTCATGTACCATCCAATATCAGTCCTAAACCAATACGTGACCTACTTGGCTGCAGAGACTGCTGGGAACTGTTCCCAAGAGCCAGGCTGATAAGTCGTGTGCTGCTGTTCTGAAGGACATCACGAAAAGGCTTCCCATCCTTGTGCTTGATCATAAACTCCAAGTAGCGACTCCATTGTTGATCCTACAAAATAAGAACATTAATCTGTGACACTGACTGGTAGGTCTAGACTGATCAGGGCCTATTTAAACCACTTAAGCTTACTATGCTTTGCAATCAAACTACCCTTAACCCTCTCCTATCATCTGACATGCTGAATGTTACATCTTTGACATCTCTTCTTGTAGTTTGCATACGGCAACAACAGTTGACGGAAGTTTTATACAGTGAAATTCTACTAACAAGAAGCATGGCTTATTACATAAGTCTGATATAATGAAAGTTAAAAAATGCATCAACAACTCACATATGTTATTCACTGTAAAGCTATTTGGTAACAGCCAGTGTCTGTCTACTGTCACTATAAGAAATTCCACAAATGTAGATGTGTTATACAATGTTATCGTTAGGGTATGTTAGTATATTTCTTGATAGAAGTTCTTGTTTAGACATCTGCATTCTTTGTATCTACGTTAAAATTACTGGTCACAACCTCCAAGTTTCATTCTGTTGTCATTTTCTTGTAAAAAGCAATAAATATTAAATATTATAATTGCATGTTTGTACTTCCCTTAATTACAGAGAATGACAACTGCACAAACAAAATCAGAAACAGCAAAGGAATACTGCAACATACCACAACAAAACATAACTATATGGTGCCATAATATAGCAAATATTATGACTCCCACATTTACATTTTTCTCTAATTACTGGGCATGTACACCACATTTGTGTGGTGCTGTTTATATTTACAATGTCCAGCATGTCTCTGACATTTCTAGCCATACTATACTTCTTCTATTCATCTCATAAAAGTGAAACAATGTGATATGTATGTCTTCATGTAAAATGTCTGCTATTTTCATACCATTTTAACCAACATGCAAGTTGGTCAACAGATTTTATTACAAAAATTCCTGTTTAAAATTTCACAAATATCCATCCAGGGGGACAAAATTTCTTCCATGCAGACTGACAGACGTGACAAAATTAGGTAACTTTTCCAACTGCTTTGTGAAAATACCAAAAAAATAAGGAAAGGTTAACAGTTGGTATGTCATGGTCACTGATGCTCAAAAATGAAAAGTCTTCATCCATTGTCACTAGCTGCCATTTTCAGCAAGTTGAATCCCACAGTTATATTGCAATGGAAAAAGGGATTGTTTATGTCCAAATGGAGATAAATTAGGATTTTAGATGCAACACATTACCTTGATGTTGTTGTCGTTCAGGAACAGGTCAATAGTTTCTTGTGGGAAGCGCAAAAGGAACTTCATCAATGGCTCCCGGAATGGAGAACTTGCCTCCACCAGCAGGCTCTTCTCTGTCTGCAGCACCAAACGGCACAACACATCAATAAACTTCGGCATTGCAGCAGGAATCTGGTGGAAGATGCCAATGATGGTTGCTATCTTCTGCTCATTCTCCCCATTCTTTGACACTCCTAGAAAAATGAAAATAAAGCGACTACTGGATTCATGATTTGCTTGTTAGTATGCAGAATATCAAGCAAGTCTGTGTAACCTACGCAAGCTAAACAGCACTGAATAGGGTTAGACAACGATTACATACATTAAACTAGAAAGGCATTTATTTTAAAATGCTTGTTTTAACTAATGAGATTATGGAAGCGCAACAGGATGACTGTGAATTACAGACCAAGAGGAATGTAGAAGTGGTTATGACCTATTACAAAGGTACCAACCCAGCATATCATATACCTATGATAACAGGGATAAAAATTAAAATCAAATATTCAAAAACAGAAATAAAAATTAGTAATATAACATAAAACTAAAAGCTTACAGTACAGCCCTTCTGGCCACATTATGGCCCAAATGTCAGCTCAGCCTCTAACAAAATGAGTACCAGGGGTATCTCCTGGAGAGTAAAGGTGGCCAGTGCATAGGCTGACAAACTTGCCACCTTCATGTACCGAATGTCTGGCAATTCTGAAAGCCTCAACCTCCTGGGGCCCTAAGGGCCTGTCCAGGCCTGTATAGGGATTGCTTTTACAGTAGAGCAGCATGAGGTTTCAACCGTGCGTGTAAATGCATACATATAAGGTTGGACACAAAAAAATGAGAATGATGCTGTCATGCTTTTATTTACATAATTCAAAATAGTACTTGTGATCACCCTCAAAGCAGTCCCCTTCTGAGCTTACACACAGTTGCATATGATGCTATCACTGTTTAAAGCAATGGTACAGATAATTTTCTGCAAGACTGTTCAGCAGGTCCATCATTTTTGCTTGCATCTCTTCTATCAACAACAAATGGGTTCCTCTGAACACGGATTTGATCTTTGGAAAAAGGAAGAAGTTGTACATAGCAAGATCAGGCGAATAATGGCGGGTGAGCAAGTGGAGTGATGTTTTTACTCGCTAAAAACTGCTACACAGATAAAGTGTTATCGAATGGCACATTGTCCTGAAGCAAAATCCACCCATTTCTCCACAATCCTGGTTATTTCCTTCTCACTCATTCATGCAGTTTAGTCAGGATTTCAATATAATAGTGCTGATTGACAGTCTGGCCACTGGACACCCACTCTGCCAATCACAACGCCCAGGACATCAAAGAAAACAGTCAGCATGGCTTTGAACTTCGTACAACGTATGCAACCTTTTTGCCCTTGGAGAGTCTGGTGACTTCTAGTGCACCGATTGTTGTTTTGTTTCTGAGTCAGGTAAATATCCAAGTCTTATCACAAGTAATCACTGTTTTCTAGGATTCCAGTTTATTCTGTGTTGCCAAAGGTCAGAAAAGATTTCCTATTACTTTTTGTTCAGCCAATGGAATTTTTGGAACCATTTTCGCACAGACCTTTTTAATGTTCAATTCATGTGCTAAAATGCATCAAAACTTTCCCTGCCTAAATTAACCATCTCAGCTATTGCTCAAACACCCAACCTATGGTCTCTTGGAATCACATCTCACACTTTTCATTTATGTTAGAAGTAATTGATGTGCTTTGATGACCTGGGTGGTCATCATCCTTCACACTTCCCTGCCTTCTGAAAACCATTTGTGCCATTCAAAAACAAGTTGACGAGACACACAATCTTCAACATAAGCCTCAGTCAATAACTGAAAAGTTTCTGTCATGGATTTCTTAATTTTGATGATGAACCTTGAAGTTAGAATAGAACAGAACAGAATACGAGGGCAGGAAAGTTAGTGAACCATGCACTTTGCCCATAATTGATCCTTCGTGCAGCCCTGCCCCTTGAATAAAGTGCAGTATCTTGCTGATAGAAATGTCTTCAAAGTCACGTGGTTTCATGAAATATCAACCCAGATGCCTGAACCTTAATGTGGCCACAGCCTCACTGTCTCAAAGAAAATGAGAAGCTGTTTCAGATGCTTGCTTGCATCCTGCACACTTGGGACTGTTTCCCAGCCCCAGTTCAAATACGTCTACCTTCAAGTGACAGTGTTCCATTAGCAGCCCTGTCATTATCTTTCACTGGTTTCTGTTCAAACTGAGCAATTCTCCAGCTTTTCTAACAGTTTTTTAAGAAAGCCCTTAGCCTGCCTTTTTCCACATATGGAATGCCACACTGCTCCTGTTTTCTGTTCGTCCAGGCCCTGATTACTCCCCTGGCAACCTCTGCACATATTGCAAGTGCAGGCTCAGGTCCTATGAGCAGATGCAAGGAGCCTTCCCTGGCTAATTTATCATCTATTTCATTTCCACCAATTCCCATGTGATCCGGCACCCACACCAGTTGAACTCTGTTATGTTCTGCCAGTTTCATCAGGGACTGAAGACAATCCCAGACTTGTATGGAGTTTATCTGAAAATGATTAAATGCCTTAATGGCTGCTGGGCTATCCAAGAGACTGTGTGAGTTCCTATCTTTGTAGCACTTTTCTATATTCTCCATTATGTGTGGCTTGATAGCATACATTTTTGCCTGGGATACCATGGTGTGGAGCCCAAGAGTGAAGCTATGCCCCCTTTTCAAGCCCCATCTATACACTCCAGTAAGAGTGCCTTCATTGGCCTTGAACCTATCCGCATACCAGACTGGGTCCCCTTTCCTTTCTGGGCTACACCTGTTTTGCCATTCACGCTTGTCTTGAAGCTGGATTTTGAATACCTTGTGACATGCATATCTCAGTATTATTTCATCTTTCCCTCTAAGTAAGCTGAGTTGATGGGTTGGTGTTCCATGTCCTGCGACATTTTAGTGTCATTGTATTTAGTGGATTTGGGTTTCCACTGAAGGTTGCACATAAGTCTGTAGATTGCAGCTTGGACCTCGACTTTATCACATGTAGAACACCCTCCAATGCTGCTGTTGGGGTTGTTATCATCACCCCATACACAGCCAGACAGGTTATTCTCTGTAGTTTATTGAGCACCATCGTGCTGATATCTTCTTACCCTCAGCCATCATACCATGGAGCTATATGTCAAAATGGGTCCAATTACCATTGTGTAGAACAAATGCAGCACTGTAGGTTTCAGGCCCCACGTTTTACCAAATGTGCCCTTACAGGTTCAGAAGACCCTGCAGGCCTTATTCATTGTATTCTCCAGCTATGCCTTCATCAATCCCTTGACCAAGATGAGTCTGAGGTATCTGACTTCAGAAGAGAGCCGCAGTTTATGACCAGAGAGGGTTGGTTCCTTTGGGCCCCTTAAATCTCTCTTCCTTGTAAATGGAACTATCAACATCTTTTGTGGAATGACTGATAGCTGAGTTCTATCACACCACTGTTGTACCATACCCAGAGACTCCGGCAGAAGCTCTGAGATAGTGTTTGGAAATTTTCTGCTGATTCAGATATATGTGGGCTGATCATTTAATTTCAGGACTGATTTTTTTGTGAGTGAATGAGTAGACTTAACGGCTAGTTGGTCTTGTCTCCTTCAAAATCGTGTCCTTGTGCTTGTATACACTTATTCCAGCGCTCCTGCCACTGACGAAAGCATCTCTGGTAGTCACTTTTTGTAATAGCCCTTAGTTGTCTCATCGTGTTGGCTTGAATATCTTCAACATAATCGAATCGGCGACCTTTCATTGTTTTCTTCAGTTGTGGGAACAGGAATAAGTCATACAGAGCAAGGTCAGGGGAGCAGGGAGGTTGTGGGAGCGACAGAATGTTGTGTTTTGCCAGAAATTTATTTGTGGTGACAGTCCTGTGGGCAGGGGCATTGTCATGGTGCAGGATCCAGTTGCCAGAGTGCCACTTCTCAGGGCGATGTCTGTGCACAGCGTCGCGGAGGCGTTGCAGGACTGTTTTATAGAATTCCTTATTTACCGTCTGTCCTGTAGGGACGAACTCATGATGAATCAGCCCGTCAATGTTGAAGAACACAATCAACATGGTCTTGATATTGGACTTCACCTGCCGCGCTTTCTTCGGTCGAGGAGATGATGATGTGCTCCACTGGGAGGACATTTGCTTTGTTTCCGGTCCATATCCGTAAACCCAGCATTTGTCACCAGTGATTACCGAGGACATGAAGCTGGGATCGTTTTGGGCTCGATCACGGAGGTCAGTGCAAATTGACATGCGATCGTCCTTCTGTTCCGCCGTCAGGAGACGGGGCACAAATTTAGCTGTCACATGTCTTATTCGCAAATCTTCTGTTAGAATTTTCTGGCATGTACCGAATGCTATTCTAACTTCCTCTGCAACCTCTCTGATAGTCAGACGTCGGTCAGCATTAAAGATTTCTCGCCCATGTGCCACGGTCTCCTCGGTGTGGGCGGTGGAAGGCCTGCCTTGGCGGAGGTTGTCTTCAAAGGATTTGTGTCCACTTTTGCAACGGGAATACCACTCAAATGTCTTCGATCGACTTAGGCAGGACTCACTGAAAGCTGCTTGCAACATTTCGTACGTTTCAGCACCAGTTTTCCCCAGACGGAAACAGAAATCAATGCACACACGCTGCTGCACTTTCTCCTCCATTGTGAAATGCGACGCACACTGTTGCAGACGTTCACCCAAGGGCCTCCACAGAGCGAATGCGGGGAGATACCAACCTCCTGTTTTGCACATACACTTGTACAGAGTTGCCACATGTCCCACTCCATTGCCATTTTGCTATGTATTATAGTTTCCCGGAAAAAAAATCAGTCCCGGAATTAAATGATCAGCCCACGTATCATCTGCATCTCCTAGTGTATAGCAGCTGTTCTCACTGTGCTCCTCTATGAGTTCATCTACAAACAGGATGCATAGCAGGGGTGATAAGAAGCGTCCCTGCAGACAGCTCCTGGCCACAGAACTCTCCAGGGTTTAACTTGATGTCAACTCTTGGCTTACTTTTTGAATCAGACATCTTCTGACCCAGTGCTACAACACGTCTGTACTAAAACATTCATCCATTGCTACTGAGTAAAGTGAACAGGATGAAACTTGTCAAACTGCAAGCACACACTTCAAGGTCAAATACCATCTGTTCATTTTTTCCTTCCTTTGTTGGTTCCCAAGTTACAGAGTCAGTCTCACTATTTTTGTGTTGGACCTTGTACTAGTTATAAAAGCACCCGAAATCTAGCATAAAGAAGGACAACTACTGATGTGGCCCTACTGCATTACACTAACCCTTCGGATCCGAAAGTTAATTACAGTTGACAAGCAGTGTGAGGCTAAAATGCCTCAAGTCATATATATATGTTACCCAGAGCACACACAGTAATGACAGGCATTTAAATTCTCAGCTTTTTTCAGAGTACAATCTGCACTTAATTCTGACATCAACAGGCTGAAGGCAAGTTTGGCTTCAAAACTGCAGCATTCCGTTTTTCCTTTTCTTTACAGTCCAGTGTATGCTGCGACGGAATATAAGGACAGGCACACAATAGCCAAGACAGCTGCTGCTGCTAGCCGATTTGAACCGAGTACCTCAACAAGTGGCACCAATGGCCTGCATGAAGTGTTACCTTTATGGGCCAGAATAGCAACTTCAAGCAGTTTTTTCAGGTGCTGTAACAGCTGCTCACAAAGCTTCTCATTGAAGCTGGAAGGAAACAGCTGTGTCAGGTATGACAGACGCTTGGCCCCATTCAGACTCAGGCTGCGATAGTCTCCCAGTGTCATCAGCAGTGGACGCATCACCGTGTGAACCTATGAACAGAGGTGTAAATAAACTACGTTAGGTTTCCTGTACAGTGTCCATTACTACAGTCCAATTTTTACCATAAATGGAATGTGCTGATAAATTTTAAAGAGTATTGTTTTAGAAAAATCTGTTCTGAATTTGTCAGTTTGTTACATGCAGACACACAGATGCAAGACATGTAGCTAAATGGTAAGCTCTGGCAACTTTTCATTACAAATATCCCAGAAAGACTGACATATCACTGTCCAGTATGAGACTGCTAACATTAACTCACTGCTCAAACAACATGAAGGCCTTGGTGTTACAGTGGGAAACACTTTTGCAACTTCAGGCCCTGATATATTAGACCTACCAATTTTAACTTCAACATAAGCACATGTACTCTGGGCAACATGAGATAATATTCAATCATTGTTTCTGTTTCAAGTTCTAAGTGCTCACCATCTCCATGTCAATCTGGAAGCCTGAAATAAACTTCTTCATGCACTCAAAGCCAGCCTCCTGCAGTTCTGGATTTGACTGTTCAAGGGCCTTATACAGCACTGGAAATATTTTCTCTCGGCATGACTGGATGTAATGGCAAGCTGCCAGGGCTCGAAGTGCCGACTTACGCAGAGGGACAAGGTTGCTCACTGACTTGTAACATGGCAGCTTGTTAAGGACTGCATCCTCTGCCTCACACAGGGATAACAGCTCATGGAAGAACACTTTGTGCTCCACAATCGACAGGTCTGAAAACACAGTTTGAACATAGATGCCTGCATGGAACTAATCTTCATACAAATACATAAGAGAGAGAACAATACAAAGGCTAAGATAATTACAGACATTTCAAAGGAATATGAGATTTCAGTTCTTGAAGTAATCTTATGGTTTTCAGGACTGTAAGTGTGTCTAGATAGCAAACAGGTGTCTATCAAAATATGTCATGTCACATGCCAGCTGAAGACTGTAATCATAAAGGTAAGCTTACAGTTGTCCCTCAGCACTTGCAATGTAACAAAAAGCATACATACAGCATACAGGTGAAAGTTTCTGAACCTTGGTTTTATATTCAGAGTGCAGGAACTTAACTTTCTCACTCCGTGACAAGCCAAGTGCTGTGTCAAAAAAATCAAGCCTTCCAACTGAAGACCAGTGGTGTAATAATGCTCTACCTGGTCAGGGCTATTTCATACTTCAGGAAGGCAGTAACAGATGAGTACAGAACAATGTGAGAACAATGTTTAGTAGGAGAAAAAGAAGAAACTTGGTGAGAAACTTGTCCCAGTCCAATTTCGTCCATGAAGAGCTCACATGCAGTAACTAGACCTGAAATTGATGTGAGACACCACAGCCTAAACCACTTGAGGTGGAGCACAGCCCACTCATGAGTCACATATTAATTCCTGAGAATGTTGGAAAATGTGCATATATCCTAAGTGACTCACCAATAGTAAAGAGTCGTGGCTCCAGTGTGGTGCAGAAAGTGTTGCCATCCATTATACCTATTTGTGCATTGGCTGGTTGGTGGCGCAGGAGGTGTTTCTTTGGTGGGATCATGTCCTGTAGGACTTCTTTGTGTGGTTCCATTACCTCTGTTACTGTTTTATTCTGGATACGTGCCAAGACCTCCAGAGAGTGCATTGCCTGGGACATGTTACATGTCATTTAACCTCTTACTGAACATACAACACTTCAAACAAATAACATGAATCACACACACAGAAGCTATATAAAATATAAATACAAAGACCAATGATTCACCTTGACACTACTGTCCTCCGCAATTTTCTTCAATGTAAGCTATTAATTCCTATAATAAAAGCCAAGATGCACTGTTTCTCAACTTTATTTTGGTAAAGAACTCTGCATGTTTCAGACAGACTTACTGCCCATCATCAGGAGTCTTAATACTGTATTCACAGCAACTGGTATTTGTCATACTAATTATGTTGACTGTCTGCTAGCGAGGTTGGGATGGGCTTCGCTAGCAGACAGTCAACATAACTACTATGACAAATACCAGTTGCTGTGAATACAGTAGTAAGACTCCTGATGATGGGCAGTAACTCTGTCCAAAACATGTACAGTTGTTTACCAAAATAAAGCTGAGAAACAGTGCATCTTGTTGGCTTTTATCATCAGAATATTTCTCAATGCACAGTCCTCTGAATGTCAAAAAAGTAAGCTATTAAGTTTCTATCAGGCTACAAGATTTCACATTTCAGAAGACAATATACTCCTCCTACAGCATAAAGAAATTTGATTTAAACAGTTCTACTTTATATGCTGCTATCAATTAATCCCTGGGATGAAATATGCACAGATCCTTTCATTTTATGGAAGACTGGGAGGAGAAGTGAGCCTGTGCCTGCACCTCCCATATTGCATGGTGCAGATGGGCCACATATATAGTGGTGTATTTATGATGTATTCATCAGTGCATACTGTTTTCAATCCAATTAACCCTTATTCTGCTAATGTGGAGAATATGGTGAGCTCCTAATAATGCCAGCAGATGGCAGATGGGATTTAAATTGGTGTTTAAAGGGTTAAATACAGTTTATTGCATATTACCATGTGTTACTAACATTACACATCACATGAACCTAACTGTTTGACAGTTTACATTGTTGTTAACCTAATTAATGATCAGAATGTCCATTTCTTTGATCTGAAATTATTCTATTCTTTATAAAGCAATTCTTCCAAAAAGTTAAGTAGTTTCATTTTCCATGATTCTGGCTGATATGACATTTTTCAGAAATAAGTCACACATGAGGACGTGACGTATCCTGCAGAGACACAGCTGTAGGAACTTCAAATTTCAAATACTGATCTACTGACCATTTTTGAGACCTTTCCTTGTTTAACAAACACCCCTACTAATTTATTTTATATATTTAAGCAACAAGGAAATTTACGGCATTTTTAAGACACACTGCATAATCTCCGTTTTATTTTCTGCAAAATGCCATTTATTTCACAATTTTATCTTTTTGTTTTCGAATAATACTCTTTCATAAGTCATGTTCTAGAATTTAAATACCTGCACCAATAGGACAAATGTTAATGCTGAAAATACATGTAACTGCATTTTGATACAGTTCTTACTCCATGTGGCCACGAACATCTCTGCAGGATAGCATGGTTACACGCTATGGATATTTACCTGCTCCCTCACAAGAGTGTTGGGGCTGGTGACCTGCCGCACAAGCTCATGGGTCACTTCAAACAAACACTTCTGCTGGGCATTCACCACATCATCATTAGTTCCATCTCTCTCCACTGGAGCAGCACAACTGATAAGCATCTTCTCCAGGTTTGCCTTTGCCATGTCAATTGCACCACTTGACACCTGCATGAGACAGTAATTTCTATCAAAACACTGAATTGTTTTAATAATGTTATTTAGTGATGCTACCAATTGCTGACATATAGCATTCATGACAGGTGAATGAATATGCACGGAGCACCAGTGGAATAACAGAGACATTGATAAACTGAAGTACACAGAGCCAGTCGCAGTCTCAGTTTGTTTGTTTGTTTCTCCAACAAAATGGGATGCATAAAGCTAAGTTTGTTTAATCATGCTTCAACAACTGCACATATAACTTACTGGGGTGGTGTGTAATTAAACACAGGAACTTCACCTTTACTTTATTAAAAATTTATATTGTTGGGAGTAGCTACTAGCGGGTTCATGAAAGGTATGCCATCTTGATTCACACATATATTATTGGCAAAGAGCTTACATAAAGATATGCTACTACTTGTAGCTGTAAATCCACATGGTATTAGGAAGAAAGAATTTCCTCCACATCCTCCCCATCCTGGTCAACCTCCAGTGGGATGACCAGCTGGATCGGACGGGTGATTCTATTCCCTTCTGGGGTGCGGAGTACAACGGTGTGTATCATTCCACCTCGTCCCTCTATGAGCTGTTCGATGACAGCCCTTTTCCACATGTGCTGTGGACGGACATCTTCTTGCAGCAGCGCAACATCTCCTCTCCTAAACTTGGTAGATGCTTGCTGCTGCCAGACTTCATGGAAACTCCTCAATGTCGTGAGGTACTCCCTTTGCCACCGTCTCCAAAAGTCGTCTGCGTGCTTCTGCCACATCATAAATTCTTTTGTTAGGCTCCCGTTTGTTTCTGGCTCTGGTCCAGATGGTATTGCCGTTAGTCTCTCCCCAGTGAGGAAGTGTGCTGGTGTTAATGCCCCTGCCTCATCTTCGGCCTGCACAATTGGTCTTGAGTTAATGGCAGCTTCTATAGCCACAAGAGTGGTATTCAGTCCTTCTTGTGAAACCTGGAATCGACCCAGTACCTTATGTAGACAATGTTTCGTAGTTCCGATCATCCTCTCCCACCATCCTCCCCACCAAGCTGCCCTCGGAGCAATAAACTTCCAATGAATGTTGTGATGAGCGAGGAATTGGTGAGTTTTGGCTGCAAATAGAGAGGACCATAGTTGAGCTAGGTGTTTGTTGGTGGCATGAAAGGTCTGAGTGTTGTCTGTGTAAATGGTGTGTGGCAGTCCTCGTCTCCCCACGAATCGTTGGAGAGCCAACAAAAACTCGTTGGTGGACATATCAGTGCATAATTCTAAATGAACAGCACGTGTAGTAGCACATGTAAAGAGAGCAATATAACCTTTTCTCATGTTACTCTCCACCTTGATATACAAAGGCCGTGCGAAGTCAATTCCTGTAACCCCGAAGGGTTTCTGGGGTATCACCCGGTCTGTGGGAAGTGGAGCCTCGATTTGGTGACCGTGGTGGGCTTTAGCCATCTTGTAAGGAAGACATCTGTGCAGCACCTTCTTTATGGCTTGACGTGCACGCAAAATCCAAAATTCTTCTCTGAGTTCGGATAGAATGATCCGCACTCCCAAGTGATGAAGGCGTATGTGCGTTTGCCAAATCAGCAGGTAAACAAAGTGGTGCTTGCCGTCGAGCAGGATGGAGTGATGTAAGTCTTTGGAAAGATCGGCGCATTGTAAGCGCCCTCCAAGTCGAATAAGTCCATCTTCTAGGAATGGGTTGAATCTAGTGATTTTTGATTCCCTGGGCAGATCAGTGTTTTTCTGAAGTGCGTCAAGTTCCGCCAGAAACATTCTGCCTGGACCGACTTGATCCAGTGCACGCCAAATGTTGTGTATGAAGTGAAAGATCCAAGCCATGACGCACAGCAACCTCCAATAGGAACTATACCATGACGGGTCAAGCAAAGGTGCAGGAGTCTGGATGTGTAGGACTGGATGAGGAGTCTTCCTTTCTTCGGGCGGGGACTGCTTCGTAGTACCCGTGTCACATGGCCATGATTCGACTCCCTTCGA